>ENA-OWOG01000025-OWOG01000025.1-gut-metagenome-genome-assembly--contig:-NODE-25-length-104299-cov-17.697713_pt1 | contig 104299 bp, 89 predicted proteins | sample MGYA00248249_ERZ651793 | MGnify/ENA primary metagenome ERZ651793 (study PRJEB26908, sample SAMEA4031700) | gut metagenome | biome: gut; feature: normal infant; material: stool | place: China | collected... | reverse complement strand
TTGTCAAAACCCGCACTCTGGCATATGTTCAATCATATGATTGATTACCTATCATTGTTCAGTTTTCAAAGATCTGTACATTAGAAGTTTTAACGTTCTAACGACTTTTTAAAGTATATCAATCATCTCATAAAACGTCAACCACTTTTTTAAGAAGTTTTGTTTTATTTTTGACCACTTGTGTTTCCACAATATACTTACCATCATAACCAAATTCTCTAAAATTAGAGATAGAAAACTCACAAACTTTCGTTTGTGAGTTTTATTTGGTGGCTCATCCGCGACTCGAACGCGGGACACCCTGATTAAAAGTCAGGTGCTCTACCAACTGAGCTAATGAACCATGTTGGCAGGGGTGGCTGGGATCGAACCAGCGCATAACGGAGTCAAAGTCCGTTGCCTTACCACTTGGCGACACCCCTACAATGATTACGATGTGTAGGTTATGGGGTGAGTAGTGGGGATCGAACCCACGCGTAACGGAGCCACAATCCGCCGTGTTAACCGCTTCACCATACCCACCACCTTGTAGGTATCGAAGACACTGTCTTCGTAACAAAGAGAATTATATCTGTTTTAGAAGTTTGTGTCAATAACTTTTTCTAATTTCATTTAACTTTCAGTTTTGAAATTAACAAGCTATATACTTCTAATATAAAACTCTTTCACATCCTAATAAAAAGGAAGTACCACCGTTAAAATATTTCTTAACGAATGGTGCTTCCCTATTATACATATAAATTATTTATTTGGCAAATAGTTTTTTACAAAATTTGGCAATGCAAACGCAGCCTTTTGAATATTCTTGTTATAGTACTTAGTTTCAAAGTTTTGTTCACGATTTGGTTCCCATGTTAATGGGTCGTATTTTTTAGATCCAATCGTAAAGCAATGCATCCCGGCCGGATAGATTGGAATGTATGCGGTGTACAAACGAGCGATTGGGAAATGATTGTTTACATAACCAAACACCTTCTCAACGAGCGGTTGATGAAGCATAGGAGATTCAGTTTGTTGTACAAATAGACCATCTGCTTTTAGAGCTTTCAACGTATTCTTATAAAACTCTTCCGTAAATAATCCTTCACCAGGACCAATTGGATCAGAGCAATCCACAATAATAACGTCATAGTAATCTTCAGCCTCTGCCATAAAGCCAATACCGTCACCAATCTTTACTGTTAACTTAGGATTATTTTCAATCATAGCCTTAGAAATAGTAGGTAGGTATTGTTTTGCCAATTCTACGACTTTACCATCAATCTCAACCATGGTAACTTCTTTAACGCAATCATGGCGTACGCATTCTCTAGCTACACCGCCATCACCGCCACCGATAATCAGTACCCGTTCTGGATTTGGATGTAAAAACAATGGTACATGAGCAATCATTTCATGGTAGATAAACTCCTCCCGTTCAGACGTTTGGAACACACCATCTAATGCAAGCATCATGCCATATTCTTTAGACTTAAATACTTCAATTTTTTGAAATTCAGATTCACCAGAATAAAGTACCTCTTCTGCTTCAGCACTGAGACGTAAATGAGGCGTTTGCTCTTCTGTAATCCATTGACTCATAATAACCTCCTATATAGGTAGAGCGATTGCTTTCACCATCGCTCTCATAACACTAATATTATTTCTTAGTTATATAACAGAATCCACCGCCAAGGATGGTATCTTGCAACCAATGAACTAGTGAGAAATCACGGATTTCCCCTTCATCAAAAATACCGCAACGAATATCATCACCATCCATGAACATCTTATAAATAGGCACCCAATGCCATGTATAGAGCGCAGGTTCTTTACCTTTATGGCGATTTAAGAACGCTACAGGAACATCCTGTGATAATGCATCGTGAATAAACTGCGCCGCCGCCTCTACTTCTACGCGGGATGCAGAAAAGGGAGATACATTAAGCATGTGTACCTCATAAGGCAAATTCTTATCATCAAATAAACGACTAAGGCCGCGTTCCATCCATTGCGTTTTATAAACGCCACCACCAAATCTTGGTTTTACATAGTTCCACACGACATTCATACGTTCTAATGCTAATGTATGATTCGCCGTAGTAGACACATCTAATAGGCCATCTCGAAATTCAGAATAACTCAATACCTGTGTAGCCGATGTAGGGCCACAACCAGACAAACGTTGCCATTCATCATCAAACCATTCTTGATCATAGCCGTGTGATATAGTCCCATTTACATCGATATCAAGCCACTCCGGATGTTTAACAGATACATCATTCATGAGATTAACCTTCGATTACTTCCACTGTTTCCATGATATCGCCTTGATGGATACCATCAACTACATCCATGCCTTCGATTACTTTACCAAATACAGTATGTACACCATCTAAATGAGGTTGTGGTTCGTATACGATAAAGAATTGGCTACCGCCAGTATTAGGACCACGGTGAGCCATAGACAATGCACCGCGTTCGTGTTTATGAGGATTGCCAATCAATTCGTCTTTAATTGTGTAACCAGGACCGCCTGTACCATTGCCATTAGGGCAACCACCTTGCGCTACGAAGCCAGGAATTACACGATGGAATGTCAATCCATTATAGAAACCTTTATTAATAAGGTCGATAAAGTTTTGTACTGTGCCAGGTGCTTCTTTATCAAATAGTTCGATTACAATATCGCCGCCGTCAGCCATATGGATTTTTGCTTGTTTCATTGTTCAGGTACCTCCAAAATTGTACGCAACACATGTGCTGCTAATATAAAACCTGCCACTGGTGGCACAAAACTGCATGTTCCCGGGCTCGTTGCTTCCCCGCGGAACTGTGGTTTTGTCGGTTTTTCTGTAGAAAATAAAACTAATTGTTTTTTTATACCCCGTTTCTTGAGTTCCCGGCGCATAACGCGTGCCAACGGGCATGTATGAGACTTATTGATATCTGCAATCATAAGTTTCTCTGGGTAAAAGCGATTACCGCCACCCATACAGGAAATAACAGGGATGCTTTCACGTTGACAAACCTCGATAATATTGAGTTTTGCCGTTACCATATCAATGGCATCGATCACATAATCAACGTTCAAGCTTTGAATAAATTCAGGATATTTCTCCTCAGTATACATAATATCGTGAGTTTCTATCACTACATCAGGATTGATGGAGAGAGCTCGCGCCTTTGCGACCTCAACCTTACGGTCTCCAATGGTATCGTGTGTCGTAATCATTTGACGATTCAAATTGCTGGGTGCAATGGAATCACCATCAATAATAACGATGCGCCCTACACCAGCACGTACTAGAGCCTCGAGGGCCCCACCGCCGACACCACCAACACCAAAGAGCGCAATAGATGTATCCTTTAATGTTTGGATTTTATCAGGACCAACTAACCATTCCAAACGAGTTAACATATATTCCATTAATATTTACCTGCCGGAATAATTTCTGTCCAATATCCATCTGGATCTGCAATGAAGTAAATACCCATGTCAGCATTTTCATAAGCTACAACGCCCATTTCTTTATGCTTTTTAAGCGCTGCTTCATAGTCATCTACATAAAACGCCAAATGGAATTCATTGTCCCCTAAATTATAAGGGCGTTCCCAGTCTCGTAACCATGTAAGCTCTAATTCATGAGCCGTATATGGACTTTTTAAATAAACGAGAGTAAAAGCACCACTTGGATCTTCCAAACGACGAGATTCCTCGAGCAATAAAGCCTCTTTATAGAATGCTAAACTCTTATCAAGATCCTTAACATTTATATTGTTATGTGCAAAGGAAAACTTCATAGGACCTCCTTTTATAAATACAGTATGTTTTTGTAGGAATTATCCTCTTTTAATAGTATCACATTTTATAATTCTATAGCTAGTTAATCACAAATTTTGCTGTACTTCCATCATCGCCACGGATAACCTCTAAGTGTGCTGGTATGCGTGTCTTTAACTCAGGTACATGGGAAATCATACCAATAAGGCGCCCCGACGATTGCAATTGTACCAATGTTTCCATAGCAAGCTCCAATGTATCAGGGTCAAGTGTACCAAACCCTTCATCAATGAATATCGTATCCATATGAATACCGCCGGCATAACTTTGAATCACGTCGGCAAGACCTAAGGCCAGTGCCATAGATGCCAAGAAGGTTTCACCTCCAGACAAGGTATTCGCAGGTCTAGATTGTCCTGTGAAAGCGTCCATTACGGCCAAATCAAGGCCTTGCTTACCACGGCCGCCACCGGTATAGTCTGAACGCTCCAAAGAATAACGGCTACGACTCATCTTTTGAAGTCGTAAATTAGCCGCATATACGACCTCATCTAAGATAGCTCCCAATACATAGCGCTCAAAGGTGACATTTTTAAAACCTTGTTCACCACCATTAGCGAGATCATTCAATCGACTTAAGAAGGCTACCTTCTCTCGGGCCTCACCCATAGCCGATTCAATTTCCTCTAGCGAAGCAAGTGTAGTTTCTATATGCTGTGTTTCTTTATCCCAAGCCGCCAAATTGCCTACCAGCGTATCTCTACACTCTACCGCCGCATCATACACCTCATCACTTACTGTATCACGAGGCTCAACTATAGATTTCGCTACCTTTAACGCCGCATCATATACAGCTTGAGCTTTATTGAAAGCCTCGTCTAATGCATGTAACTCAGTTCTAAAGGTATCTAAGGCCTTATAATCACCTAACAACTCTATGAAATCATCTTCACATAAAGAAATTAATTCCAATGATTTTGTATATTCCTTATACATTACATCAAGGTTGTTAGTTTCTTCTTTCACTTGAGCAGATAAGGTTTCTAGGCGCCCCCGTTTAGCATTGAGCTGTTCTCGAGCAACCTCTAAATTTGTTTTACAAGCCTCCACTTGCTCATCGTATGCGTTAATTTCGGTTTCTAATGATTCTATCTGTTTTTGCCATGCATCAAGATCTGTAGTTGGCAAGCTTTCAGATAAGGCATCAATCTTAGCATGCACAGAACTAATCTGAATCTCTAAGTCATGCAACCTTTCAAGTAATTCCTTATGACCGATCTCTAATTTTACTAATTCTTCTTTAGTCCCGCGCAATGCATCCTCATTGGTAGCTATAGTCTTGCTCAACTGTTCCGTATCACTATGTAGAGCTGTGAGCTGGTCCATTTGGGATAGCAAGTCTTGTTGAATAGAATCAAAGGTATCTTCCGAAAAACCATCAATGGATGATGTAAGTTTAGAAACTTGGTTTTTAACTGCCTCATCTAACTCATGTAGACGAATCACCAACGTTTCTTTCTGACCAATTTCGCTAGCCTGCTTTTGTAGTACCTCATCCCGCACCGCACGAGCCGCTTCTATCTCCTCTTTTGTAGGATACAACTCAGGCTTGGATGCTAACTGTGGATGTTCTGTAGAACCACATACAGGGCATGGCTCATTATCTACTACCAAATGGACAAGTTCAAACGCTCGTCCCTCTGCCATCAAATGTTCTAAACGCTCAAGATGTACCTTCGAGTTCTTTACAGATTCCTCTATATCCGCTAAAGATTTATCTTTTGCATCAATATCGTTTTGAATCTTCTCTTTCTGTGCTAATAATTCAGCATATCGTTGCAACTGACTCAACTGTTCTTGGATACGAGGAATAGACTCTAATGTTTTACTATTAGCTTGGAACTGTTTTCTCGCTTCACCTAACGCGACCTCTAAATCAATTACTAGATTGTGCTGTGCCTGTAACTTAACTTCACTTTTCTCGCGGTCCTGTGTTTCCAAGTTACGCTTTAGTGTAGCCAATTCCTTATTTAGCAGTGCTAACTCATCAAATTTCTCTGACTGTTGTTGCAATTGAGCCAATGTGGTCCTCTTAGCTTGTATAGTTTCACCTTGAGATGCTAACACTTCATGAGCCTCTGTACATGTAGACTCATGTTGAGATGCAATTTCTACACCTTTTTTCGCATCTGAAAGTGCGGTTTCCAAGGTTTTTAATACACTCTGTTTATCACTAAACTGTTTATATAGCTCATAGCTAGGAGTCAAAGAAGTGAGAAACTGAACCTTTTCACTTAAACTTGAACGCTCCCCTTCTCTTGCTTTGACCAAGTCTAGTGCAGAAGTAGCCTCTGTAAGAGCCTGTTGTGCTTGATTATATAGGGCCCACTCCTTACGCAATGCATTGAACTGCTCTACCTCGGTAACAGCCTCATCTCGCTTTACAACAAGTCCATCACGATAGGGCCCTCGATTTGCTAACAACTCACGTACATGTTGAGCAGTCAGTAGTGGAGTATCCTCATCATGAGGAATCGACTGTATCAACGCCGCTTGTTTTGTCAGATTTGCCTCAATGCCTGCTTTTGCATCATCATAAGCTGATTTAAGAGCCTCTTGTAATTTTCGGTATAGCTCCGTTCTAAAGAGAGTGTGTAGTAACTCCTCACGCTCACTAGTGGATGCAACTAGTAATTTTCGGAACTCCCCTTGTGGCAATAACACAACTTGTAAAAATTGGTCTTTACGAAAGCCGATGATATGTTGGATTGTATCGCGAATAGCGGCAGCAGAAGTAGCAATGACCTTCCACTCACCATCCTTCATTTCGTATACAGTAGCACTAGCATTCTGCTCACGCATTCCTGTACCACGTTTCTTAGCTACCATCTGTTTTGGTAATCTTTCAACACGATATTGAGCATCTCCGATGGCAAAGGAAAAGTCTACGCGTGTCATCCGCTCAGGTTCCGCAAAATCGCTGCGGATAGCATCGGTTTTCCGCACTTCTCCACTTGGTTCGCCATACAGGGCGTACACCATAGCATCTAAAATGGATGTTTTCCCTGCTCCTGTCGGACCAGAGATGAGGAACATAGAATGATTTTCTAATTTACTAAAGTCCAATGTAACCGAATCTCGATACGGACCAAAGGCTTCTATTGTTAGTGATATAGGCTTCATCTAGTCCTCCTTGATAATTCGGTCCCACACAGAGTCGATATATGACTGTTCCGCCTCTGTTAACGGCTCTTTCCACACGGTTTCTGCAAACTGATTAAATAATTGACGCTCATCTAGTTCTTTAAATACGGCATCTCCCATATCTACCACAGGTGTTGCTATGCGCCCTGCCAGTTCAATGGTCATACATCGATGATAAACCTGACGCAACTTAGCCATGCCGTCCATGATAGGCATCGTATCTAGGAGGCGTGCCTGCACGTAATCATCCTTATGTTTCGTTTGGAGGGCTGTATTATTTAAAAGGTCCTCAAAATAACCTTCCAAAATGACTACATCCCGCTTCGCCTCTACAGGGATTGTACTAATATCTACCTTCCCGTTTGTATCCATATCAATGATGGTAAAAGATTTCTTCTGCACATGTTCATCAAAGGAATACTTCAATGGCGATCCGCTATAGCGAATATGGTCTGCCCCCATCCGTTGCGGTCCATGTAAATGCCCAAGAGCTGTATAGTGAAAGTTTTTAAAAACGTGAGGGCTCACCTGTTCACTACCCCCTACAGACAAGGTTCGTTCCGAACCACCTACTTCGCCGCCCATTACAAAGGCGTGACTGATGGCAATACTACGCATCTGTTTTGGCACTTGTTTATATAGATAATCACTCCAAGCCTGATACATTTGGTCATAATTATGTAAATTAAGTGCAACCGTTTCTTGATCCTTATCATCTACATAGGAAAATAAAGTATCATCAGTCATATCCGTATCAACTGGTTTTGATTCACTGGAGTTCAGTCCCAAAGCGTCACCTATACGACGAGGTTCGCTAAACGGCATAGGACAAATGGCCACCCTACCATCAGCGCCTTCAAATTCAAAGGGTTGTAATGCATGATGAGGGGAGCCCCAAATATGAATGCCCGATTCACTTAGCATAGACCGCCCCACTTCAAGGCGTTCCGCTCCATCGTGGTTTCCACTCACTACAAATAGAGGAACCTTATAATCCATAGCGAGACGAGTAATGATAGAGTCCCATAATTCAATAGCTTCAATGGGTGGTACCGCCCTATCAAATACATCCCCTGCAAGCAAGATGCCATCGATTTTTTCTTCTTTCAAAATAGTAAAGAACTGATGCTCCAACACATGAGCTTGGTCATCTGTTAAGTACTGACCATAAAAAATACGACCTAAATGCCAATCCGCAGTATGTAAAAAACGCATTTCATCCCCCTTTCCAGCTCTCCCTATACCTTATATATATTTAGTTTATACCAATTATTATATAGCTAACTTTATTTTGCTTGATTATTGATTATCTACGATAGAGCGCAACATAGCAATTTCTTTAGCATAACCATCTAATTCATTTGGCGTTTCCAAGTAGAATGGTAAATTCGTCAATTTAGGATGTGTTACAATGCGGGCAATTGCATCGATACCGATATAACCTTCCCCAATTTTTTCATGACGATCTTTATGTGCCCCCATAGGATTTTTTGAATCATTCAAGTGAATAGCTTTCAAACGGTCAAGACCAATAATACGATCGAACTCGTCGATGACACCATCTAAATTATTAACGATGTCATAACCACCTTCGTGAATATGGCAAGTATCTACACAAACACCCATGTACTCTTTTAATTTTACACCGTCAATAATACGAGCAATTTCTTCAAAACGAGAGCCAATTTCCGTACCCTTACCAGCCATAACCTCTAAAAGAACCGTGGTTTTCATACCTGGGAATAAGATTTCATTCAAGCACTCCACAATGTATTCGATGCCTTGGTCAACACCTTGCTTTACATGACTGCCGGGATGAAAGTTATACATCTGGCCGGGTAAATATTCCATGCGCTCTAAATCTTCTTTCATGGATTGTTTTGCAAAAGCGCGCAAATCTTCCTTAGCTGCACACGGATTATACGTGTAAGGCGCATGGGCTAACAAGGTACCAAAGTTATGTTCTTTCATATACGCACTAAGGCTATTCATATCCTCCACATCGAGAGCACGCATGCTACCACCCCGAGGATTGCGCGTAAAGTATTGGAATGTATTGCCCCCAATTTTAGTGGCTTCCTTTCCCATATGTAAATACCCTTTTGATATAGATAAATGAGCTCCTATTGTAAACATTATATATCCTTTCAACTCTATATGACTCAAAAACCCCCTGCATGAGTATACGCAGGGGGCATCTGTTAGTGACTTTCTTTTTTAGCACATTCTGGGCATACGCCTTCAAATGTAATTTGCTGTCCTATAATTTGATAAGCACTAGCTTTTCCAGCAATATCAGCAATAGCATGTAGATCGACATTCATCATATCTTCTACCTTGTTACAACGAACACAGCGAATATGTGCATGAGCTGTTGTATCCCAATCATAATGTGCGCGTTCATCGCCCACTTCCAATACCTTAACAAGGCCAATTTTTTCAAAAATCTCCATTGTTTTGTATACAGTTGCTAAACTCATGCTTGGATGTGTAGGACGCAAGCTATGATAAATCATCTCTGCTGTTGGGTGATTGTGATGACCACGCAAAGCATCATAAATTGCAATTCGTTGAGGGGTTACCTTAAACCCTTCGCTTCGCAAAATTTGTGCGATATCCATAATAATCTACCTTTCTCCACTTGGAAACATATCGGTACTCTATCGTCCATTTTCAAACAATAATTATTATTTATTGTACCATTCCAGTAGATTTTAAGCAATAAAAAACGTGGATTTATACAATCCACGTTTCTCATAACTCATATTTACTATTAATCTGTATTAAACCAAATTCACACTGTAATTAGTCTTTAAAATATGGTTTAAAACCTTCGCTTTGATGACGAGGTTTACGATCGGCTCTAGGACGGTCGCTACGACGATCATCACGACGACGGCTATCACGGCGGTCACCTTTGCGATCATCACGACTGCGGCGCGGACGGTCATCACGACGACGCTCACCATCGCGGCGGCCCCCATCTCTACGACGGTCTCCATCACGACGGCGACGATCACCTCGACCACCTTCACGGCGACGACGCACGCGTAAAGGTTTTTCTTCTGTAATATTTACAGGTGTTGTATCTGGCTCTTTTGTTAACAATTTAAGTGCTGCCGCAATCAATGTAACGGAATCAGTATCATTCAACAACTCTTCTGCATTCACCTTAAATGGTGCCAACTCTTCTGTATTACCAGCCATTTCAATTAAGCTTTCAACAGCAAGACGTTGTTGACCTTCTAGAACTTCGCCCAAAGATGGAGCACGACGTTTTGCAATTTTACGTTTTGTTAAACGTTCAATAGCATGAAGGTGTTCAATTTCACGAGGGATAACAAATGTATATGCTTCGCCTGCCTTACCTGCACGACCTGTACGACCTACACGGTGCGTATAGCTTTCAGGATCTTGTGGCAAATCATAGTTATATACATGAGATACGCCGGAAATATCAAGGCCACGAGCAGCCACATCAGTAGCTACAAGGATATCAATTGTACCTTCTCGGAATTGACGAATTACACTATCACGTTTTTGTTGTGATAAATCACCATGGATACCTTCAGCCATATAGCCACGTTTTTTAAGAGCTTCTGTTACTTCATCAACGCGACGTTTCGTACGTGTAAAGATGATAGCCAACTCTGGCGCTTGTAAGTCGAACAAACGGCACAACACGTCAAATTTTTGACGGTCTTGTACTTCGATATAGTATTGTTCGATAAGATCCATCGTTACTTGCGTAGGTTTCATACGAATCAACGTTGGCTCTGTAAGGTATGTTTCTGCTAACTCGCGAATCGCCTTAGGCATTGTTGCAGAGAATAGCAATGTTTGGTGATCTTCTGGGATAGCCCCTAAAATTTTGTTGATGTCATCTACAAAGCCCATGTTTAACATTTCATCAGCTTCGTCAAGAACGACAATCTTAACGTCTTCAAATTTAATAGAACCGCGGTCCATATGGTCCATCAATCGGCCTGGTGTGGCAACAATGATTTGCGGATTCTTTTTCAATGCACGGAATTGACGGTTAATATCTTGGCCACCATAAATAGGCAATGCCGTAATATCCGTATACTGAGCCATTTTATTAAGCTCTTCTGCTACTTGAATAGCTAATTCTCGTGTAGGGGACAAAATCACTACTTGAACGTGACGATTACTGCCGTCTACGCGTTCCAATACAGGTAGGCCAAAGGCCGCTGTCTTACCAGTACCTGTTTGAGCTTGACCAATCATGTCTTTACCGCTCATGGCAACTGGGATAGCTTCCTGTTGAATTGGCGTAGGCTCTTCAAAGCCCATATCGTTTAACGCACGTAGAACAGGTTCGCTAATCATTAATTGTTCAAATTTTTCTAACATCTAAATGTGTTTCCTCCTATCGCGCACGAATTATGCGCGTTAGAATAGTATATCATATTTCGAAAGTGAGCGCTATTAAATTAATAACCATTTTAAAGTATATGCTTACTAGTTAAAGAACATATGCTTTAATGCATAACCTAAACCTACCATACCAAATAATATAGAAAAAATAGCAAAAAGGCCGCGTTTATAATATAAACTTTTTCGCTTTTGATAAAAACCTGTACACATTATAAAAAGCACGTAAACGCCCCACACAACACCATATCGGGCAACAAATAAATAATCTCTATCAATTAAAAATTTACAATTTAATAGGACTACAATTATAATTGCAATTATTGTTAAATACTTGGTTAAATTACCAAAAGCTCTATATTTTTTGATGTATTCATACTCTTCATCAATGACACGTTTACTAAGCTCAAGTTTATATAACCCTATACATAACGATATAGATGTGAAAATCCAAATATATCCTAACATTACAAAACTTCTCATTTTGCTCCTTTAGCCTTCCATTGCTTATACTCTTCTCTTAACTTATCTTTCTCATATTCTGCATAAATACCATATCCAGTATTTGCAGCTACAAATACTCCGCCAACAACAGTTCCTCCAGGAGAATTAACAGCACCTACACCTAATGTAGCAACGGAACCAGTCGTACCTATACCAAGTGATATTTTATCCAACTCATCCGCCTTCTCTATTAAATCAGGCCGACCTTCAAACTCAATTCTATTTTGATTCATATTGATTGCAGTAAATATAGTATCACCAGCCAGTCCCCCGACTTCCATCAGTATAGATTTTGTCGCACTTTTAGCCAAAGGCTTAGCAATCTTTTGTGCCATATCAGTTGATATAACTTTATCAGTCAACTGCATTCCTTCATAATGCAATGCCCTACCAACTAAGCTACTACCATCCACTCCACCAGTCACATTAATAGCACGATTAATATCTTTTGAAGTTACTTCGGTAGGATTACTAATTGCATTCATTGAAACATTATAAGCTTGAGTAGCTATACTTTCACCTCCAACAACTTGATCTGTTGCTATAGGGGGCATATAAGACGCAGTCCAATCTCCCTCTTGATTATATTTAGCTCCCATACGTGCCACATAAGCTCCAGACTGGCCACTTTGACCTAAACTCTTATTAACAGCATAGCCGAAAATATAAGCTATTTGTTGCAAACGCTCTGGATTTACATATTTCTTTCCATCTGGACCAGTTATTGTTCCAGCCATTTTTTCTAATTCTGGCATCATAGCTTCAGTTAAGCCACCTACATAAACACCCTCTGAGAAATTAGAGCCACCTAACGAAGAGGTAGCACCTCCAAATAACGCATGCAATGCAATTTTACGGGGATCTCCATCTTTCCATCCTTCATGTTTTGCAATTTGATGGATGGCTTCATTATGTGTTTCCTCCTATCGCACAAGAATTATGCGCGTTAGAATAAGATACCATATTTCAATGGTGAAAGCTATTACATCAAATGTATTTTCTAATACATATATTCATGAATCCTAATCAACTATATAAGAAAAAATATAATTTAGGTATAATATAATTAAAATAACTTCTAAAGAGCCCAACAAATTAATGGATACTCTTTAAGCATTTACAATGTTGCTAAACTTTTAAGAGCATTATGAAAGGGATATACAATGAAACCACTTACTCTTAAACGATTTGTATTATTACCATTCATTATATTCGCCCTCATAATGACAACAGGTTGTCATCTTCTCTCCCATTACAGTGAGGATGAAGTACAACAATATATCAATAAGAATTATCCTAATCTGACCTATCACCTAGAATCGCAACGGAATCATACATGGCAAGTCACCTTTGACAAATATCCACAAACGCCCATTGAAATATCTGAAGTCTTGCACACCTCTGCACCTGTTGTACCACAAGTTGAGCGAATACTGATAACTAATATTCCATTAATAACCGCATTTCCATTAATGAAAAACTATCTAACAGCAGAAGAATTATCCTATGCTACATATGATACATCTACTTTGTATATTGAAATGCCTATTCCCTATTCAGCCATACAAAACCAAGATGTAACAAATTTTTACAATCGAATGGATCAATTCTGCAAAGAATATGCTAACTCCTATCCCGACTTCAAAGAAGATATATATATTAGAGTTATTATAAAACCTTCTGATGGCTCTGATGCACCGGAAGAGTACAGAAAAATATTCCGCTTATCCCAATATTGATAAAAGAGGTGCCTCTTAAGAAGCACCTCTTTTACGTATAAAACGTTTTACCATATTATTCATCTGATACACATATGCCACACTACCTTCATAATAATCAACTATACATATATAGATATAATATAAACCTTATCTATAGTTGACCAATTAATAATTAAAGATGCTTAAATGCCCAATAGAGGAGTGTTTATCCATTTCAGATAAACACTCCTCTATTTCAATAGTTAAAGAACTATCAATATAACTCAGCTAAGAAAATAATGGAAAACACCCATAATACAACGCCATATGTCATATTTGTTTTTACCTTATCAAGACTTACCTTTCCATTATGCAGTAATTTCCCCGTTGTACTATAAGGGATCATCGGCCCAGGAACCAATACTGTAATGTAAAACTCAAGGCTTTGAGCTGTATATTCTACACCATTTAATAGATACTTAACATCATATCCATAAATAACTGTAAAATTAGGAAGTTCTTTAATAATTCTAGGCTTAACTGACAAAATCTCTACAGAAATACCTTTTCGACGACACCAGAAACGATATGTAATAATATATGTCCCCCAAATCATAAGAACTATGGCCACGCAAAACTGCCATGGATTAACAAACATTATTTCTCATCCTTTCTAAAGTTGATTTTGATATCCTACGAATTTAACCACAGTTCGCTTTACAGATATATATGCACCAGCTTCAACACCAACATGTAAAGTATAACCACCTGGAGTCAGTGTTGTATTATATGACCCCAAAAGATTCCAATCCCCTGATACTGATGAACCAGAAACTTCTTGAATAATTATATTAGGATCAACGACTCTATATCCATTAGAATATGGTAATAAGAAAGCATTAGTTAATTACTTCATCCATACAGTAACTGATCTAAAGAAGTTATTAAATTCAGATTATAGTACAAAACGTGTTGGTAGTAACACTGTTAATGATAATACGTTTAATTATTCAAGGTCTATATAACTAAACTTAGACTGTATTAGATTTTCTTCGTCCTCCTTTGTGGAAATTATAAAATCAACAGCAATCAAATCAATACACATTACAGGCATAACTATTTTAGCTTTAACACCATTTAGTACTGGGCTTACCCTTTTCTTATTATGAGTCATAGTTCCATCTGTTTTTACAACACATGGTTCGACACTAATATCTTGAATATCATATTCATGATTACGATATTCATGAAATTTCATTGATTCATTCTTAATCAAAAGGTCACTTTTAATATTAATCTCTATACAGTTAATAAATTTAATTTCGCAGGATTCTGACAATAATATGACTGTATTACCAAAATCTTTAATATCTAATGAATATGGCATTTCATCCCATAAATCTAATATGTCAATTCTTTTTTGAAGTTCCATCATTTTATCCTCCACAGTCAGTATACCATCTAAGATTGCAGATTGAGTAGTAGAGTTTGTAGTAGTATGATAACGCCAAAAAGGCACCTCTTTCGAGGTGCCTTCTCATCAAATATACGTAAAAGGAGAAGCTATTAAATTATTAATCTAAATCGTAGAAACCAGATGGTTTATCGCTCAAGTTAATAATGATATTTTTCATTTGAGTGTAGTGCTCAAGGATAACTTTGTGAGTTTCACGGCCGATACCAGATTGTTTGTAACCACCAAATGGTGCGCCTGCTGGGATGGAGTTATATGTATTTACCCACATACGACCTGTTTCGATTGCTCGAGCTACGCGGATTGCACGGTTGAGGTTTTGTGTAAATACGCCACCGCCAAGACCGTATAAGCTGTCATTAGCTTGTTCAATAACTTCTTCTTCGCTGTGAAATTTGATAACAACAGCTACAGGGCCAAAGATTTCTTCGCGAGCTACGCGCATATCGTTTGTAGCGTCTACGATAAGTGTAGGTCTAATGAAGCAACCTTTACCAAGTTCGCCGTCAGTAACGCGTACACCACCAGCTGCAACGCGAGCGCCTTCTTCTTTGGCAAGCTCTACATAGCTAAGTACTTTCTTAACTTGATCTTCATAAATCAAGGAACCAAGTTGTGTAGATTCTTCCCAAGGTAAGCCAACTTTTACTTTATCAAATAAAGCGGATAGTTCAGCTACAAATTTATCATAAATTGTATCTTGTACGAAGATACGGGAACCAGCGCAGCACACTTGACCTTGGTTGAAAAGAATACCGAGCATTGCACCATCAAGAGCTTGTTTCCAGTTCGCATCGTCAAAGAAGATATTCGCCGATTTACCACCTAATTCCAATGTAGCAGGAATCAAGCGTTCAGATGCTGCTTTATATACATCAAGACCTACTTCTGTAGAGCCTGTGAAAGCAAGTTTACTGAAACCAGGATGATCAAGGATATATTGACCAGATTTAGAGCCTTTACCAGTTACGATATTCACAACCCCTGGAGGCAAGATTTCTTTTAAAATATCGCCTAATACTAAAAGGCTAAGGGATGTATGGCTAGAAGGTTTGATAACAACTGTACAACCTGCTGCCAAAGCTGGTGCCAATTTCCAAGCAGCCATTAGGAACGGGAAGTTCCAAGGTACTACTTGACCTACTACGCCGATTGGTTCACGAATAATAAGACTTAATGTATTTTCATCAAATACTTGTGCCGAACCTTCTTCTGCGCGAAGTACGCCGGCGAAGTAACGGAAATGGTCTGCACCAAGTGGAATATCTACGTTTAATGTTTCACGGATTGGTTTACCATTGTCATAGGTCTCAACTTGTGCCAAATGTTCTTTGTGAGCATCAATGGCATCTGCAATCTTTAATAAATAAACTGCCCGATCGACTTGAGAAACTGTTTTCCACGTTTTAAAAGCCTCTGTTGCAGCTGCTACAGCTTTATCAACATCCGCCTGCGTAGCTTCTGCACAAACAGCAAGTTGCTCGCCATTAGCAGGGTTATATACATTAAATTCAGCACCATCAGATGCAGGTACCCATTCATTATTGATTAAAAGACCATATCTTTCTCTAATATGTAAACTCATAGTACTTCCTCCTTTAATGGATAACGACTATTAATTGTCTTCTATGGATTCATCATACACCCAATATCTAAATACTTCAATCTATTTTATTATTTTCGATATAGCGATTTTATTGTATTCTCAATAGTTTTATTCTATATCAAAATCGATATACTTATCACTATTTATGATAACAGAGTACACAAAAAAGGAGTCCTCTATTACCTAAAGGACTCCTTTTAATCATGTTCAATTTTGACATGTATAATTTTTTACGAATTCCCCTAACAAAATTAGGCCTTTTTCTTGTCTTTATTTCTCAATGACTTGACGGATAATCCGATACGATTTCGCTTTACATCTACAGAGATGATCTCGGCTTCAATAATATCGCCTACAGCAAGTACATCAGAAGGATGTTGTTTCGCCGTGCATAGTTCGCTACGATGTAATAAACCATTCGTTTTTAAACCAAAATCAATAAAGGCACCAAAGTCTACTACATTATGCACCGTACCTTTAACAACTGTACCAACTTTAATATCCTCAAGGCTAACCACATGCTTACGCGTAAGTGGTGCTGGTAAATCCTCACGAGGGTCACGACCTGGTTTAGCAAGAGCAGCAATGATATCTCGCACAGTAGGAATACCCGCATCAAGCTTATGCGCCATCTTATCTACATCAACCAATGGTAATTTGACCTGTAATGCTTCAAGTTGGGATTTATCTTGTAAATCCTTTAATGTAAAACCTAATTCACCAATAATACGTTCTGCCAACTCATAGGACTCAGGGTGAACAGATGTATTATCCAATGGATTCTTAGCACCATTTAATCGCAAGAAACCGGCACACTGAGTAAATGCTGCAGGACCTAAGCGAGGCACCTTTAATAGTTGCTTACGACTAGTAAACCCACCATTTTCTTGACGGAATGCTACAATATTTTTTGCTACCGTACCAGAAATGCCTGCGATATGTTGCAAAATCGCCGGAGATGCCGTATTAAGCTCTACCCCAACATGGTTAACTACAGATTCAACAACTTGATCCAATGTATGAGTTAATTGTTTTTGGTTAACATCATGTTGGTATTGACCAACACCAATAGATTTAGGATCGATTTTAACGGACTCTGCCAATGGATCTTGTACACGACGAGCAATAGATACGGCACCACGAATCGTTACATCTAAATCTGGCAATTCATCAATGGCCAATTTTGATGCAGAATATACAGACGCGCCAGCTTCATTAGTAATAATGTAGTGGCAATCTAATTTTTCCTCTTCAATCATCTTAGACGCAAATTGTTCTGTTTCATACGAGGCAGTACCGTTACCAATGGACAATAAGGTAACATTGAATTTTCGAATCTTTTCCGCTAATTTCTTTTGTGCTTCTTGTTTTAGCTTTTCACTATTTGTTAAATAGTAAGCACCATAATCGAGTACATTGCCTTGTGCATCGATAATAGCCATCTTACAACCTGTACGATACCCTGGGTCAAGGCCCATAATAACATGACCTGCCAATGGTGGTTGTAACAATAAATTTTTAAGATTTACACCAAACACCTTAATCGCTTGTTCATCAGCAGATTCGGTTAATTCATTGCGAATATCCCGTTCAAGAGCAGGGAACATCAAGCGTTTGTATGCATCTGCTACAGCGCTAGCTTTCACATCACTAAAAATAGATTGTTCATTTTTAGTAATACCACGCACCATGTATTGAATATAAGATTCATCGGGTACGGTTAGGGCCAATTTAAGAGCCCCTAATTTTTCGCCTCGATTAACCGCCAAGATACGATGGGACGGCATCTGACGAACTGGTTCGGCATACTCATTATATTGAAGGAATTGGTCCTTGTGCTCATTATCTTCCACGAGTTCCGCTTGGATAAAACCTTCCTTCCACATACGCTTACGAAGAGTAGCACGAAAATCTGCACTGTCGCTGACAATTTCTGCAACGATATCCGACGCACCTTGAATGGCGTCCTCCGGTGTAGGCACGTCTTCAGAAATATATTCTCTTGCGATATCTAGAGGATTACCAGATGTGACCGTATCATTCAAAATCATATCTGCTAAAGACTCTAGTCCTCGTTCCCGGGCAATCATGGCCCGTGTCCGTTTCTTAGGTCGATATGGTAAATACAAATCCTCTAATTCTTGTAATTTTACGGCTTTCATCAAAGATGCCATCAATTCATCGGTCATCTTTTCTTGTTCCGTAATGGCATTGATGATTTCTTGACGCCGTGCTTCTAAATTGCGCAAATATTTAATGCGTTCTTCGATAGTTCGCAGTTGTTCATCTTGTAATTCACCTGTTACTTCTTTTCTGTAACGAGCGATGAATGGCACCGTGTTACCTTCATCTAAGAGAGTAACCGCTGATTCTACTTGACCAGGCTTAACACCCAATTCCTTTGCAATAATGGCAAACATTGATTCCATTAGTTATGTCCTTTTCTTTCATATGTTACAAATCGATGCGGATATGTATTTTTCTCATCCACAGTGCCCTCTACAACAGAGGTAATTGTGAAAGCTGATGCATCAAATTCAGGGAAATGAGCATCTCCTTCAAATTCATGGTCAACCTCCGTAATGTGCATTACATCTACATATGGTAAAAAGGCTTCGTAGATTTGTGCGCCCCCAATAACATAGGCTACATCAATCTCTTTAGCAGCCTCTGCAACAGCCTCGGGTGAAGAAAATACACGTACCCCTTCCGGTGCATTAAAGCCTTTATTTTTTGTAATCACCCAATGTTCTCGATTAGGCAATAGAAAGGGCAAGCTTTCAAAGGTCTTACGGCCCATAATAATAACGTGGCCCGTCGTTTTTTCCTTGAAAAATTTCAAATCATTGGGCAAATGCCAAATCAAAGAATTATCCTTGCCGATAACGCGGTGATGCGCAACCGCTACAATCAATGCTAACATAGTATCCCCCCTAAACAGCTACGGTCATAGCCAATTTGCCTAAATGTTCATACCCTTCTAACACGATATCATCCGGTGTGAAATCATAAAAGTCAGTAATCTCTGAATTTACACGAATTTTTGGAGCTGGCAATGCTTGATCTCGACGAGACAATTGCTCGCGCAATGCATCCACATGATTTTCGTAAATATGTGCATTATTAATAACATGAGTAAACTTACCAGGCTTCAAACCGGTTACTTGAGCAATCATACATAAGAGCGCTGCATATTGAGCCGTATTAAATGGAACACCAAGCCCCATATCACCACTGCGTTGGATGAGCATGCAGTTTAAATAGCCATTGCCTACATCCCACAATGTTTCATACGCACAAGGTTGCAAAGCCATATCAGGCAAATCCTCAATATTCCATAATGTAACAATCATGCGGCGACTATCTGGATCCTCTTTTATAGTTTTGATGAGATTATCCAATTGTTTGTATTTAGCAATTTGATAACCATAGGCCTTACCAATAGTCCCGTCTTCGCGCATCCATTCATCCCATACATGGACATTCATATCTTGTAATTTACGTACATCATTGGACTGCATTTGCCAAATCCATAACAGTTCTTTCACAGCCGTTTTGAAAGCCACAAATTTTGTAGTTAAAATTGGAAATTCCTCTTGTAAATCAAACTGCATAATTTGTTGTGGCAATTTATATGTAGCTATGCCTGTTCTATTTTGACCATATATACCATGATCTAATATATTTTCAATAATATTGAGATATTGTGTATCCGCTGAGCTCATAGTTCCCCCTAATCATATTAGAAATCACTCATTATAGCGTTATAGAAACGCCAATTTATTACCCCTTATATTGTGAAATGGCCTCTAAAAATGAAAGTCCATATTTCTTTAATTTTGCTTCCCCTACGCCCTTTATATTGCCAAACTCACCTAATGTTTTAGGCCGTATATTGGCTAAATCGATAAGTACCGTGTCAGGGAATATAATATACGGCGGTACGCCAAGTTGCGATGCCAATTGTTTGCGATGTTGACGTAAATGTTCAAATAGCCCACCAGAACCAGAACGGGGTACTTCGGAGCGAGAGATAGAGGCTGATTTTTTCGTTTTACGAGATGGCACGATGACCTCTTGCCTAATTTCTTCTACCTCTTTATGCCCTGCTAACACCTCTTCTGCACCGGCGGTGACGGATAAGACCGGATATTTCCCCATAGAACTTCGCAAGTATCCAGAGGCCACAAATTGTTGTATAAGGCCCTTAATCTCCTTATCCCCTACATCCGATAAATACCCAAATACAGATAAGGCATCAAGACCTGCCCTCGTAATGCGGTCAGTCCGTTCTCCGCGCACGATGGACGAAATCATAGAGGCACCATACCGCTCCTCTGTGGCGATAATGGCACGGAATATGGCCTTTGCCTCTTTCGTGACATTAACACGTTCCCCTTTTGTATTACAGGAACTGCAGTTACTGCATTCGAGCCACGGAACGATTTCACCAAAATAGGCGAGCATATATTTTCTTAGGCAAGTACTACAAAAACAGTAATCAATCATGGACTGCAATTTTCTAAGTTCTACCTGCTCACGCTGTGGTTCTAAATGACCTTGTTCAATCAAATACTTATGAACGCGCACATCTTGCCCACTATAGAGCAGAATACATTCCGCCGGTGCACCATCACGTCCAGCACGGCCCGCCTCTTGATAATAGGACTCCATATTACGCGGCATTTGGTAATGCAACACATACCGCACATTGCTCTTATCGATGCCCATACCAAATGCGTTGGTAGCTACCATAACTTGTAATTGGTCGAAGGCGTATTTATTTTGCATATCTTTGCGCATCTCATCGGATAATCCGGCATGGTAATATCCAGTTTGGATTCCGGCACGCGTCAAATTATCGTAGACTCGTTCTACATCCTTGCGCGTAGAGCAATAGATGATACCATTTTCATGACTATGACGCCGCACATAATCGACTACATAATCCATGCGCTTTGGTGTGCGCACGACGGAAAACGATAAATTCGGCCTATCAAATCCCGTAACATACACATTCGCATGATTGAGACCTAATAATGTTTTAATATCATTTTCTACAGCCTTTGTAGCCGTCGCTGTGAAAGCCCCCACCACGGGACGCTTAGGCAAACTAGCTAACCAATCACCTATCAATCGATAGGAAGGTCTAAAATCATGACCCCACTGTGAAATACAGTGCGCTTCATCAACAATGACTTGAGAGATAGGCATGGAGCGTAACACATTGCAGAAAAAATTAGAACCTAATCGCTCTGGTGCAATATATAATAATTTAATATTCCCACTACGTACATCGTACATGGTCTTATTAAATTCTGTTTGCGTTAATGTACTATTGATTAAGGCAGCCGGTATATTTTGATCCACCAAGCCATCAACTTGGTCTTTCATCAAAGATATTAATGGTGAGAATACAACGGTAAGCCCCGATTTACAAAGAGCTGGAATTTGAAAGCATATCGATTTACCTGCCCCAGTAGGCATGATGGCCACTACATCCTCGTTCTTTAATAAAGACTCTACAGGAGCCTCCTGAGCGGGCCGAAAGGATGTATACCCAAAATAGGTTTGCAGTAGTTGTAACGCTCTATCACGAGAATTAATAGCCTCCATCGGTATACCTCCTTTCCTATGTGTACAAAATTAACAATGTTATATGCCATATCAAAATGAAATATCGTGTCTATTTATTGTATCATTTTTTGAGGTGTTTTTTGAATTATTTTCATATAATACTGTTTAGTAATTTTAACAATATCATCAATATTTACCAATAAATTATATGATTTACATATCCTATAGAATGGCAATGTATGATACAATAATAAGTATATATTTTTAACTTGATGATACAACCCTAAGGAGGTTTTATATAGGCATGACACACAACAACATAATGATTATAATCGCCTTTGCCTTGTATTTAGGACTGATGATGTATATCGGTGTCTACTACTATCGCAAATCAAACAGTATTGGGGACTATATATTAGGCGGCAGACAGCTAGGACCGTGGATTACAGCACTCAGTGCAGAAGCATCGGACATGAGTGGTTGGATGCTCATGGGCGTACCAGGTCTTGCCTATACGACAGGTATTTCCGGTGTGTGGATTGCCGTAGGACTCACCTTAGGCACCTGGGCCAACTGGCGGTTCGTATCCCGTAGATTGCGTAACCATACGGAGGTAGCTAGCGATAGCTTGACGTTGCCGGATTATTTGAAAAATCGATTCCACGATCAATCCCATTCGGTAGCTGTTATATCCGCGTTGTTTATATTAATCTTCTTCCTCATCTACACATCCTCTGGATTTGTGGCAGGAGGCAAATTATTCAATACCATCTTCGGTTTAGACTATACGGTCTCCCTCTTTATTACGGCGGGCATTGTAGTATTTTATACCTTTCTCGGAGGTTTCCTCGCCGTATCTTGGACGGACTGTATTCAAGGAGCGTTGATGTTCTTCGCCATCTTGGCTGTACCTATTACGGCGGCTATGTACTTAGGTGGTCCTGTTGATACGATGCAACTCATCCAAAGCGAATTTCCTCAAGGATTAAACCTCTGGGGTGATACGAGTGATATGTTTGCTCTTGTCATCGGCATCATCTCTTCCCTTGGTTGGGGTCTTGGCTACTTCGGTCAGCCACATATCCTAGTTCGCTTCATGGCGATTTCCGATGCGAAGGAACTAAAAAAATCCACAAATATTGCTATGGTTTGGGTTATCCTTTCCTTATTAGCAGCTATTTTCGTAGGCCTCATCGGTCATGTATATATGTTACCAGAAAAATTAGTTGGTACAGATGCAGAGACGATATTCCTCGTTATGACGGAACGTTTATTTTCGCCATTTATGGCTGGCCTTATCTGGTCTGCTGTACTTGCAGCTATCATGAGTACTGCATCCGCTCAACTATTAGTAACAGCCTCTGCTATTGCTAATGATTTTTACGCTAATATCATTCACAAAACGGCAACCGACAAAGAACTCGTGCTTGTAAGCCGTATTGTTGTATTGTTGGTTGCGGCTATATCCATTTTCTTAGCATTAAATCCAGATAGCCTCATCCTTACAATGGTTGCTTACGCATGGGCTGGCTTTGGTGCCGCTTTTGGTCCTGCTATCATCTTCTCCCTATTCTGGAAACGCATGACGCGCCGTGGTTGTATTGCGGGTATCGTCGTAGGTGGTCTTACAGTCCTAATTTGGAAACAATTTGCCTTCTTTGGACTTTATGAAATCGTACCAGGATTTATCTTCTCATCTATTGCGATTTACCTTGTCAGCATTTTCGATAAATTACCACCACGTCCAGTATTAAAAGATTATAAAGAAGCAGAAAAATTGCATATTCTCTAAGAACGCATAAAAGGAGCTATTGATTTCTCAATAGCTCCTTTTTCGTAATAAAGGGCTGTTATACTTACAGCCCTTCTTCTTATACATATTGTGATAATCCATCACGAATGGCTTCACGCACATCGAACACTAATGATGCTGGCGATAATACTTTCACACTTTGCATATATTGTAGTGCCCAATATTTGAAAGCCTCCCGATTAACATGAACACGACACTCCACCTTTTGAGGCGTCTCGTTTAAAAATGTTACATTTCCATCAAACCAATCAAGAATTTGGTTAACGATACTGCGTTTTGCTTCAAACACTACCGTTACTGATTCACCACCAAACATATAGATATGTTCCTTCATGTATCTATCTACATCAAAGGTATTTTGATTGTGATAGCCTTGGATTTCCCGCAATGGCTTACGGCGAATATCCAATAACTTAATGTTGCCAATTCGATCTACACGTAGTGTAGACATATCATCATGGTTATCGTGGTTACCTACCAAGTAGTAGAGTCCTCGACTAGATACTAATTGGTAGGGGTTAAAAATATAATTTCGCTCATTACCTGCATAATCAAGATTAGGATATAATTTATTATCTGTACTAGGCTGATAATAGACTAACGAAATTTTTCTCCCTTCCGTCACTGCTTTTTCAATGAGATCAATATTTAGGAATAGGTCCTGACTTCTCACAAGAGAATCAGGAGTACTCTTAATTTGTTTTCCATGGGATTTAAAATAACGGCCTCCCAAGGCAGATACCTTATCAATCAAATCTTTACGCTGATTTACACTAATATGACGTGATGCTAATAGGCCATCAATTAACAAATGTAACTCAGCCTCTTCAAAGGGATGAATCATATAAAAATTAGTGCGACGAATCGAACCATCTGTACCTAGTGCAGATTCTTCACATTCAATATTAAAATTACCAGATTCATATAAATCATTTAGATGACGACCTAAGGTTTTACGATCTACCGTCAATTCATATTTCTTCGCTAAGATGCTACGAATTTCCTCTTGAGATAATGTATGATTTGCATCTGTTTCATCTCGTAGGATTTCTAGTATATATACTAGTACTGCCTTTTTAGATGCCATGGAAAAACTCCTTTTACAATATACTTATACTAACTAACAACAAAATATGGCCTACTATGACCATATTATTACATGTACACAAAATCACTCATACAAAGTATATCATAAAAGTCATGTTTACTTCATGTGTTTTTCATACATTTCTTCATCTTTTCTATATCTTTTATGCAACTTAACATAACAAAATGTAATATTTATAAAATAAAAAGAAACTATTGAATATAAAAATAAAGGCTAATTCTATATATCGAGAATTAGCCTCTAACTATACCCTGTCGAACCTTATTATCACATGTTACACGGGAAAGAACCTTATTTAATTTTATTTTCTAAATAGCCTAATGTTTCCATACGTTTCGTCAATTCAGCATAGAACGCTTCAGCCATAGCCGTTTGATTTTTTGCCTGACCAGCTTGTGCGCCGCCAAAGATATTCTTTTTAATCGCATTAACAATAGTAGATTTTGCCTTTGGTTTATTAAGGATTTCCATAAACATCAAATCTTCATCGGACAGATTTTCTACGGCTTCATTTTCAGAGGTAGCCCCATACATGATGTCTGTACCAGATTCAACTAATGCTTTCACAAACTTTGTAAATCTTGCAGGCACAAAAGATTGCCCCTCCATATAATAAGCTTTAGGATGTGGGTGTTTCAAGAAACGTAGACCACCGCGTACAATATGTTCTGCTATAGCGACATATAACGCATTAACAGCGGCTTCTAAGCTTGTATCATCGCCCTTAGCAGCATCATTAGCAGCTTTCACAATGGCTAAAGCCTCGATCATATTAAACTGACCGCCATCCTTAATAATAGACTGGAATGTATCGCGTACGATATCATTTTCAAACATAGACAACGCTTCTTCATTGAAGAGAATTGTATAGGTAAAGCTGTTAATAATGGTTCGCATAGGTACAGAATTTACAAGTTCAGGATTTCCCATGTCGTAGGTTACAGATTCTGCATGCTTAGCCTTACATATAATAGATTTTCTAAAGGTCGTATCTAGCATAAAATCTAAATATTGCTCTTGAGCTACATGGTCATTAAGTGCGAGTTTATCTAGTGTATCTGCAATATCAGCATCAAAGCTACGTACCATAGATAAAGTTAAATCAGCATCACATAGGTATGCCAAATTATGCGCTCCTAAATGGTCATTAAATTGATAGAAATATACAGGGTCATTGTTTGGCTCTAAATGATCGTGACCAACATAGTATTCATCTTTTTGCATAACAGAACGAAGAGCACCTAAGAATTTACTATTTCGTTCCTTTAAATTGTCATATTTTAAAATTTGACTACCTACGATACTGCCAATCGTTTTTCCATGCAGTACCTTTTCCTTGTGATTAAACTGAGCTTTATCACGGTTGCTGAACATCATTAACTGACGTACTTCGTCCATCGTATGCCAACCAGGATATGTGTTATACGACACATAGGCGATACCATCCTCTGCTAAATGTTCATCGATAAGACGCAATAACGCAGCTTTAACATCGTCATCGACCCAAGAATATACACCATGGGCGATAATATAATCAAAAGTACCAATCTCACTACCAATAGATGCGATGTCTGATTGAATAAGGGATACATTGGTTAAACCTGCATTAGCAATCACTTCGTTGCCTTTTTCGACTTGTTCTTGTGAAAGCTCAATACCTACGAAGGTTGCATCTGGATTAAATAATGCTTGGGAAATAATATTGCCACCATAGGTTGCACCTAACTCTAATACTCTTGCAGTGTTAGGGTTAGGTGCTGTAATCCCCACGAGAGCCGCATAGGCTTCAAGAGTAGCTGGTGTAGTATATGGGAATGGCATGGATTTATAGCCTAATTCGCTATAAATAGTCTGCTGTACATCATTTGTATTTGTAGTCATAAGATCCTCTATCGTTAAAAACATATATTGTATAAACAATACATGAATAATATACATATATACTATTTATTATACCAAAATCATGAGTACTATACACCTATTCATAAGGATGATAGATGCAAAAGAGGCATCCTCAATGAGGATGCCTCTTGTATATGCAGTTTAGAGAAATTAATTATTTAACTTCTTCAAAACCTTTTTGTAAGCGAACATAGCTTAAGCGACGTTCTTTAGCGTCTTCTTCACATTTAGCGAATAATTCTTCTGCAGCGTCAGGAGCAGCTTTCGCCAAGGAAGCATAACGAACTTCACCTTTAAGGAAGTTTTGGAATTCGTCGTAGTTGCCTTCTTTGGAATCCAAGGAGAATGGATTTTTACCTTCAGCTTTAAGTTGAGGGTTGTATCTGTAAAGATCCCAGTAACCACAAGCAACTGCTTTGCGTTGTTCTTCTTGAGCTTTACCCATACCAGCTTTGATACCATGGTTGATACATGGGCTGTAAGCGATGATCAAGGAAGGACCTGGATAAGCTTCAGCTTCTGTAACAGCTTTCATCAATTGGTTTTTATCTGCACCCATAGCTACTTGTGCTACGTATACATAACCATAAGACATAGCCATCATGCCAAGGTCTTTCTTCTTAGTACGTTTACCAGATGCTGCGAATTGAGCTACAGCAGCTTCATGAGTAGATTTGGAGGATTGACCACCAGTGTTGGAGTATACTTCAGTATCGAATACCCAGATGTTGATGTCTTCGCCAGAAGCTAATACATGGTCAACACCGCCGAAACCGATATCGTATGCCCAACCGTCACCACCGAAGATCCAGTGAGAACGTTTGATTAAGAATTGTTTCTTATCAAGGATTTCTTTCAATTCTGGAGTTGTAGCACCTTCAGCTTCGATTGCTGCTACCAAACGTGCGGAACGTTGACGAGTAGCTGCGCCAAGGTTAGCGAATTCAATCCATTGTTCCAAAGCTTCTTTCAATTCGCCAGATGCTGTTTCAACAGCTTTCTTAGCTACTTCAAGCAATTGTTCACGGATTTTCTTAACGCCGATGTACATACCATAGCCGTATTCAGCATTATCTTCGAACAAGGAGTTTGCCCAAGAAGGACCTTGACCTTGTTGGTTAGTTGTGTATGGAGAAGCTGGCATGGAAGCACCCCAAATGGAGGAACAACCAGTAGCATTCGCAATCATCATACGATCGCCGAACAATTGAGTTAACAATTTAGCGTATGGAGTTTCACCACAACCTGCACAAGCACCGGAGAATTCAAACAATGGTTGTTCAAATTGGGAACCTTTAACAGTTTCCTTCTTCATAGGGTTTTCTTTTACAGGAAGGTTAACAGCGTAGTTCCAAGCTTCAGCTTGTTCGATTTCGGAATCGATAGAAGTCATTACGATAGCTTTGCCCTTAGGAGCTGGACAGATATCAACGCAGTTACCGCAACCCAAGCAATCTAATGGGGATACTGCGATACGGAATTGAAGGTCTTTAGCGCCCAATGCAGGGATTGTATCGAAATGTTCTGGAGCTGCAGCCACTTCTGCTTCAGTTGCCAAGATTGGACGAATTGTAGCATGTGGACATACGAAGGAACATTGGTTACATTGGATACAGTTTTCTGGCATCCATTTTGGAACGAACAATGCAGGACCGCGTTTTTCGAATTTAGCAGTACCAGCAGGTAATGTACCATCTTCGTAACCAGCGAATGTGGATACAGGAAGATCATAACCAGCTTGTGCATTGATTGGTTGTGCAATGTTTTGAACGAAAGATGGGCAGGATTCACAGCCTGGTTTAGCTTTGTGACCGCCTTCATCAACAGCGTTTTTCCAGTCAGCTGGAACGTCAACTTTTACAAGAGCACCAACGCCTTGGTCGATAGCAGCGTTGTTCATGTCAACGATGTTTTGACCTTTTTTACCATAGGAAGTAACTACGGATTCTTTCAAGTATTTGATAGCGTCATCTACAGGGATGATTTCAGTCAATTTGAAGAATGCAGCTTGAGTTACCATGTTGATACGACCGCCCAAACCGATTTCAGCAGCGATTTTCGCAGCATTGATGATGTAGAAGTTCAATTCTTTTTCTGCGATTTGACGACGTAATTTAGCAGGTAAATGTTCGTCCAATTCTTCAGGAGACCAAGTACAGTTCAATAAGAATGTACCGCCTTTTTTGATACCGCGAAGTAAATCGTATTCATGTACGTAAGATTGACGGTGACATGCTACGAATTGAGGTTCAGTAATCAAGTAAGGTAAGTTGATTGGGTTCGTACCAAAACGAAGGTGAGACATTGTTACGCCACCAGATTTTTTGGAGTCGTAATCAAAGTATGCTTGTGCATACAAGTCAGTGTGGTCACCGATGATTTTGATAGCGGATTTGTTCGCACCTACAGTACCGTCAGAACCGAAGCCCCAGAATTTACATTCAGTCAAACCAGGAGTTTCAACTTCTACGCCTTCAGCACGATCTAAGGACAAGAATGTAACATCATCATTGATACCCAATGTGAAGAATTTCTTGCCATTGTCAGCAGCTAAGTTATCGAATACAGCAACGATGTCTGCAGGGATAACGTCTTTGGAGCTCAAACCATAACGACCAGCGATAACTTTGATGTTACGACCACCGTCAACTACAGCAGCTTGAACGTCTAAGAACAATGGTTCAGCCAAAGCGCCTGGTTCTTTTGTACGGTCAAGAACAGCAATGCGTTCTACAGTTTGAGGAAGAGCTTTCAACAAACGATCTGTTGCGAATGGACGGAACAAGTGAACGTTGATGAAACCAACTTTGCGACCCAATTTATTTAAGTAATTTACAGTGGATTCAACTACTTGTGCAGAGGAACCCATAGTAACGATTACGTCAGTTGCATCAGGAGCACCTACGTAGTTGAACAATTGGTAGTTAGTACCAGCCAATTTGTTAATTTCGTTCATGTAGTGTTCTACAACGTCAGGAACGTTCAAGTAGAATTTGTTGGATGCTTCACGATGTTGGAAGTATACGTCAGGGTTTTCTGCAGTACCACGAGTTACAGGAGCATCTGGGTTCAAAGCGTTCTTACGGAATGCTTGAACTGCTTCCATGTCTACTAATGGTTTTAATTCTTCATAGTCCCAGATTTGAATTTTTTGAATTTCATGGGATGTACGGAAACCGTCAAAGAAGTTGATGAACGGTACACGAGTTTTAATAGCTGTCAAGTGAGCTACTGCAGACAAGTCCATTACTTCTTGTACGGAGGATTCTGCAAGCATAGCACAGCCAGCTGCACGAGCAGCCATTACGTCTTGGTGGTCACCGAAGATAGCCAATGCATGTGCAGCTAATGCACGAGCAGCTACTTGGAATACGCCTGGAAGTAATTCGCCTGCTACTTTGTATAAGTTAGGAAGCATCAATAACAAACCTTGGGAAGATGTGAAAGTTGTTGTTAATGCACCAGCTTGCAAGGAACCGTGAACAGCAGCAGCAGCGCCTGCTTCAGATTGCATTTCTACAACTTGAACAGTGTTACCGAAGATGTTTTTACGACCAGATGCAGCCCATTCGTCAATGTGTTCTGGCATTGGAGAAGATGGAGTGATTGGGTAAATCGCAGCAACTTCTGTAAAACCATAAGAAACGTGAGCAGCCGCTTGGTTGCCGTCCATAGTTTTAAATTTACGACTCATGTGATTATTGCCTCCTTAAGCATTTAGCAAAAATAGAACACTTGCTTAATCTATCATTATGTTTAGGAATAACAACCATTACAAACTTGCGTACATGAAAAAATAATGCAATAATATATATGTTATATATATTTATGGCATTATGTAGTACAAACTATTTTGTAGTGGGCACAACCATAATTCCTAATATCATAACTTGATATAGCCCTATAGACTCATTATAACGTGGCGGGCTATATCAACGCAATACATACAGCGCTTGGCGCCTTGCTAATATCGCTATTCATGCTTTACTTAAAGTAATAGCTAATTGCGTTTTAGTAATAATTATTCTCATTTACAAAAATTATTTTTTAAATAAGGTTTGTAATATCTTTTATATATTAGGGGGTTAGTTATGGATTTCCACCATTTAAAATACTTCGTAGAAGTGGCTGATCAAAAAAGTTTTAGTAAAGCAGCAAGAAACTTACACATCTCACAATCCGCGATTAGCCGTACAATCAAAGCCTTAGAAGACGAACTTGGTGTTGTTCTCTTCATGCGTAATGCTAAATCCGTAGAACTCACTGATGGAGGTACCATCTTTTTAACACACGCTAAACGCGTAGTATTTATGTTTGAACATTTAAAAACAGATTTTGAAAACGAGTTTCGTTTGGAGCAAGGTTCCATCCGAATTGGTATCCCACCTATTACCGATGCACCAATCTTTGCGCAACTATTAGGTGAGTTTAAAAAGGTATACCCACAAATCGATTTAGAATTATATGAACAAGGTTCCAAGAAGGTTGAAATCAGTGTACAAGAAGGTTTGATTGATATCGGTATCATCTGTACAAAGCCAAATCCTAAAGAATTTGAATCGTTTTACCTCACATCTGATCCATTATCCGTTATCGTTCCTAAAACTAGCCCACTTGCAAAGGAACCAGAAATTCGATTGGATATGCTTTCAGAAGAATCCTTTGTACTTCACAAGGATGATTTCAATTTACATGATGAAATCATTAAAGCTTGTAAACACACAGGTTTCCAACCTCATATCGTATTCGAAACAAGCCAACGTGACCTCATGTTACAAACAGTAAGTGCCGATTTAGCCATCGCCCTATTACCATCTCGCCTCTGCCCTGAGGTTGGCGAGAACACAGAGGTTGGGTCCAAGGTTGTGGTACGACCTCTCGTTCCAGAAATCATCCATACCTTATATGTAATCTGGAAAAAAGGTCATTACCTCTCCCACGCTTCTCGCTTGTGGTTAGACTTTGTAAACTCCAAATTGCCATTACCTGGTCTACAATTGGAGGCTCATAAATAATGAACAAACCATCTGGGCTCGCAACTAAATTGCGGGCCCTTTTGAAAGCTAAAGAAACGCCTATGTGGGCAGTTATCATAGTGCTCATCATCGTCATTATCATTCAACAAGTTCAAATATCCGAATTACAATGGCGCGTCGATGAAGATCACGATGGTGCAACCGTGGATAGTGTAGCTGGACGCCTATATATTTTAGAAGGCATGGCTAATAAGCATAGCGATCAAATCGAGGAACTACAAAAGCAAATCCGACAACTACAAAATAATGGCGCTAGATATGATTGGGAACTAAAACAACTTGAATGGTTGCATCCAGAACTAAAGGTTATCTCTCCTGATGGAGATCCTAATCCGTTAAAATCTACAGATCTTAACCTAGACATGAATCCTGGCAAGGTACCAGATGTAAAAAAATAAAACAAAGAGCTATATCAAACATATTCCTCACAATGTGTGAGAATGTGAATGATATAGCTCTTTTTATATTACTGTCCTATGATATTATCTAGTCATCCTTATGTTCCATAGATTTTGGCAATGTTAATACCAAAAGCCCTGCAAGGAACATGCATGCGCCCATCACATAATAGCCCATAGTAAAGCTACCTGTATGGCCGTTGATGAAGCCAAGCATATATGGACCAACCCAGCCCCCCATATTACCGGATGAGTTGATAAGGCCCATCGCACCTGCTGCAGCAGCGCCAGATAAGAATGTAGTCGGCATCGTCCACCATACGCCCATACCGCCATACACGCCTACAGCCGTTAAACAGATGAATAACAAGCTAATTTCAGGTGATGGACTATGTGGTGTGGCAATAAAACCTATGGTACCGATAAATAATGTGGTCGCCACATGCCAACGTTTTTCATTGCGTTTCTCTGAAGAATAGCCACAGAAAACTTGTACGAGCAATGCCGCACTCATCGGAATGGCAATAGACCAAGCTACAACACTTGGTGGCCATCCGGATAAGCTTTTAAGCACTTGTGGCATCCAGAAACTAAATCCCCAGAACCCAATAACCCACAAGAAATAAATTAATGCTAATCGCAATACCTTTGGATCTTTCAAGGCTTGCCAAATTGTATATTTCTTTACGGATTGTTTTTCAGCTTCTTCCTTAGCAAGCTCTTCTTTGATATATTCTTTCTCTGCATCAGTTACCCAAGCGGCTTCTTCTGGTTTTTCTTTCATCCAGAGTGCAAAAATGAAAGCAAAGATAACGGCTGGTATTGCTTCTACAATAAACAACGTACGCCATCCATGTAATCCAAAGAATGTCGTATCGAGCAATACGCCTGCTAATGGACCGCCGATAATGTTAGAGAATAATAGAGATGTAAGCATTAAGGAAATTGCCTTTGCCCGTTCTCTCGGTAAAAACCAATTAGGTATCAATAAAGAATAGATAACCGGATATAATGACGCTTCACATAACCCTAACAAGAATCGATATAAGAAGAACTCCCACTCCGTAGTCATTGTCGTCATGAGGACACATACAATGCCCCAACTAAACATGATACGCGCTACCCAATGCATCGCATTAAATCTCGATGCTAACAGAGATGCAGGGACTTCAAATAAAACATAGCCAATAAAGAATATACCTGCGCCCATACCGAATATTTCTGGTGTTAACCATGGTAAATTCTCTTTCATGGTCAAGCCTGCATAGGCGATATTTACACGGTCTAAAAAGGCAATAATAGAAACAATAAATAATGGTAGGATGACATGCAACATACGCCGCCTTGTAAAATCCTTGAAATCGATGGCCCCACTTTGAGGCTCTGGTACAGATGATGAGTTCATATGAATCCTTTCTACTTACTATATGATACGTACCATAATATATTAAAAAAACAAATGTCCTCTGTCAATGATATTATATAGAATATAGGAATAACAAATTAGAATATGTAACATACAAAAAGCACCTTATATCTGTTATGTAAAATCTCAATAAAGATTTCTAACAGTATATAAGGTGCTTTCACATACACTATTCAGATATTAGCGTCTATTACCAAAGATACGCAACAAGGATAAGAACAAGTTAATGAAATCGAGATACAAGCTAAGTGCACCAGCAATTTCAATACGATCTAAAATCGTTTCATCTTCAGATAGTGCCAATTGAGTAACGCTGTTTTTAATCATGTTCATATCAACAGCCGTAAAAATGGAAAATACCACGACCCCAATGTAGCCAAGAATCAAGCTAATTGTACTATAACTAATGGAACTAAGATATGGAATCGAAAAATACGATGCTGCCATAAATACAAGACTTACGATAATCATACCAAATATAGCAGCCACTAAGTACGGTGTTAATCCGGCTAAATTCTTCTTAGTTGTAAGGCCTACAATAGAAAAGGCAACGAAGAACGCCAATGCTCCAATCAATGCTGGTACAGTAGCTTCCATGATGCCATATGCTAACGAAACAAGTGATAAGGTAACGCCATTCAATGCACTATAGATGAAGAACATCGCATATAGGGACATAACATTGGCCTTATACGTGCGCATGCTAAACAAGAATACCACCGCTACTTCTGCAATCAATAAAATATTAAAATTGCTAGCTGCAAAGCGCGCCCATGACGGATTCATTAGCGTCGCAATACCAATACCCAATGTGGTCAATAAACCAACAACCATCCATAAAATAGAGCCCTTTAACCGTTGAGATACAATACTTTCTACCAATGCTACATCATTAGCATTTGGCGTTTGTGTCATATATGGATTCATAAGAACCTCCTTGCTATTTGTAGTTTATATAGTTTGTTATCTATCTATATATTATACTAAAAATTCTTATTCAACGCCATAAAAACACATTGTATAAAACCAAATCATAAAGAATTTGAGTCCTTCTACCTCACTAGTGACCCACTTTCTGTTATCGCTCCTAAAAAAACACTTTATAGTATGAATATATCTCTATCACAAGATAAGAAAATACTATAAAGTACTTTCATATTAATTAGTAGTAACAGGATCATAATCAGACGGCACCGGAGCAACGATACTCACAAAGACAATATCTTCCGTTCCAGTATTTTTTGCACCATGACATTCACCCTTTTTAGATACTATAACTTGTCCCTTTGTAAAAGGCACCTCGGTATCCGGCGTTGGATAAAACACCCCTGTCCCTTGCAATATAACCCATATATCATCAGAATTATGATGATAATGCTTTGGTAAGGTTTGACCAGGTTTAATAACCCAAACTGAACCACCTGTGGAATCAGTTTGATAAAATGGCGTCCTAACAGCTTTCTCCAAACTCTCAACTTTCACAAGTTCCATATCAAAAATACGTTGATTACTCATAATGTTCACACCTTTCATCGATTAACAACTAACGAGTGCCCGATGCATATTCGCCCATATTTACATCAAGCACTGCTCTCACCGGTTGAACTAGGGAATCCTCATACGGCAATGTCCATTGCACTTTTGAATCCAATTCCCCATTCTCTAGGCCGCTAATAGTATCACCATCACCAACAGGATTATCATTTTCTAAAATAAAATACAACATATTATATGCATGAATAACTACATCATCAGGATTCATGCCATGAAAGTGATACTGCACATCAGGCAAGATAAAGCTAAATATAACATACCATTCATTTATAGTATATCAAATGATTACTAGTATTACAATTATTATATAATCCATATTTCATAACAACTTAAAAGATATAACTGTTATAAATATAGCCCGATGATGGTATTCGAACCATGTTCAGCCGTAAGCTGGACGCGCAAGAATATCATCATCGGGCCCCCACAAACGTAATCCGTAGAATACCGCACCCGCTACAATCATGTAGACGTACAACTACCGATATACTAGAGTTCGTGGTGCGGAACCGCGATAAACACTTGCTCTGTACCGCTGAAGGCGTCACCATCCCCTAGGTAAAAAATAAAACTAACGACAAAAGACCCTCTCCGTGGTCCGTAGAGGAACTTCAGGCATGTGTGAGTCCTAGGACCATGGAGAGGGTCTTTGTATTATTTAATCAGCGTGGGATGGTGATACCACCAGCGGAACCGCACAGTATCTAACCGTGCTCCACATCACCAACTCAATTATAGAGGTTTGCGAACCACGTCGATAATAGAACCATCACGGTATTCTACGATTGCGATGATGTCTTCATCTTTGTCAGATACAGGGATATCTTGTGGTTTACCAACTAAGTCGAATGCTAATTGTTGTAATTCTTCAATTGTGTAGATAGGCAAGTTGCTATCTTTGAAGCGTTCAATCAAATCAGTACGAGCTGGGTTGATTGCGATACCGTATTCAGTAACAAGTACGTCAACGGAGGAGCCTGGTGTAATAACAGTTGCTACTTTATCACGGATCATTGGCAAGCGGCCGCGGATCAATGGGCAAGTAATAACTGTGCATTTAGCACCTGCTGCTGTATCGGAGTGACCGCCGGAAGCGCCCATCAATACACCGTTGGAGTCAGTCATTACGTTTACGTTGAAATCAAGGTCGATTTCAGTAGCACCAAGGAATACTACGTCTAGGTAGTTTGTAGTGCAGTCTGTCCATGGGTTAGCGTACATGGAAGCAGACATTTCGATATGTGCAGGGTTTTTATCCAAGGATGCAGCGGCAGTAGTATCGAATGTTTGAGTGTCATAGATAGCTTTGATTAAGCCTTCTTCAAGCATACCAGTCAAGATACCAGTAGCACCACCGATAGCAAAGCCACCAGCTTCACCGCGTTTGCGAAGTTTTTCAGCAATGAATTTTGCTACAGTCAATGGAGCACCACCAGCACCCAATTGGAATACGAAGCCTTCTTTAATGATACCCGCTTGGTCAAGGAATTCACCAGCTAGTTCAGCGATTTTAATTTGAATAGGGTTCTTAGTGAAGCCAATTGCACCAGAAGCAATACCTTCTGGGTCGCCGATGCTTTCAACAGGAACAACATAATCTACATCTGTTTGAGGGATGGCATAGTTGTGCACATAGTCAACCAAGTTATCAGTGATGATAACAGTTGTATCTGCATAGTGAGAGTCAACCTTAGCATAGCCAAGTGCACCACATGCGGATTTACCCATACGACCAGTTGCATTGCCGCGAGGATCAGCTGTAGGAGCAGCCATGAAAGCTACATCGATATGGACTTCGCCAGATTCGATAGCACGAGCACGGCCACCATGAGGACGAATGACTACAGGGCGTTTTAACACGCCAGGGTTTTGTGTTAAGAATTTACCAAGACGATCGCGAAGACCAGATGTTTCGAGAGCTGTAACAGTACCGTCTTGAATCATTTCTACCAAGAAGTCATGGCATGGAGACAAGGAAGAAGACGCGATTGTAATATCTTTAATTCCTTTCGCTTGAACGCGTTCCATAACCATTTTCATAACATAGTCGCCATTGCGCAAATGGTGATGGAAAGACAATGTCATACCATCTTTTACGCCAGCTTTTTCGATTGCTTCATCGATGGAAGCAAGAACTTTATTAGTACCAACACGGCTCATGTGAACAGGTTTACCTGCGCGTTTAGCCTTAGGTTCAATTGCGAATTCACCTTGATATACTTCGCGACCTTCTAGTGCTGGGATATTTGTTGGGATATCGCGACCTACTTTATTTAACATCGTATTCTGCTCCTTCCTCTAATTCAACTTTAATGCCTGCTGCACGTGCTTTATCAACAACGCGTTGTGCACGAACTACGATTGGACCATCGATCATTTTACCATCTACGGAGATTACGCCTTTATTGTTGCGCAATGCATCAGCATAGCTGTTCAATACCTTAACGGAATGAGCGATTTCTTTTTCATCAGGAGTGAATACTTCGTGGATAATTTTGATTTGGCTTGGGTGGATGCAAGATTTGCCGTCATAACCCAATGCTTTAATGAATTCAACTTCTTCGCGGAAACCTTGAGGGTCTTTCACATCGGAGAATACAGTATCAATTACGCGAATACCTGCTTCGCGTGCTGCATGAAGGATTGTTTGACGAGCGAACAACAATTCAACAGCTGGTTTATGTTTGCCTGTGCGAAGGTCAGCGCGGTAATCTTCTGCGCCAAGAGCGATAGCAACAACGCGAGGGCCATGGCAAATTTCACGAACATTGTACAAGCCACGAACAGATTCGATAGCTACGATGATATTGATTGTGCCTTCTGGCCAGCCATTAGCTTTTTCTACTTCTTCAATTTTCTTCGCTACAATTTCAACTTCAGATACATCTTCAGTTTTAGGTAAACGAATCATATCAGGTTTAGCTGGAACGATTACATCAAGATCGTCATAGCCATAAGGAGTTTGTGTAGGATGGTTGATACGAACAACTGTTTCTGCACGGAATTTACGAGATTTCAAAGCTTCTGCAGTCAAAAGACGAGCTGTGTCTTTTTCTGTGATAGGCACGGAATCTTCGATATCGATCATGATGGAATCAGAGCCGTGGATATCAGCACTGTTAATCATTTTTGGTGTATTACCAGGAACGAACATCATGGAACGGGATAAGCGTTTTTTAGCCGCTTCTGTAAGCGGATTAGTTTTTACTTCTGGAAATGTTTTATCGTTAGCCATTATGCTTTGCTCCCCCTTTCTAATGCGCCCAACACGCGAGCTTTAATTGTATAATCCCAAGCATTTTTATCTTGTACAGTTACTTTTACGCCGTCAAAACCGGCTTCTTTAACTGTATTTAAGATAACAGATTTAATTTGGTCTCCATATTGACGCATAACTTTGGAAGTCAATTCGATTTCGATGCCGCTAGCAATCGGTTCTACCGTAACTAATGCATCATTTTTTTCGTCGAAGCCTGCTTGCGCAGCTTTCACTAATTGTGCCATGTTACATCCTTTCACTAAAAAAATATATTAATGGCAAAGACCAGACTGTCGCGAAGTCTGGCCCAAGCCGTAAAAACAATGATGAGTATAAAATTAGATGGTGATTAAATCATACCGATGAAAGTCCACCAAGGGATACCTATTACAAAGAGTAAAATCCAGCTCAAGATTGCTAGGATACCACCAGCAGTCCACCATTCTTTCAAGTTATTATAACCTGCAGAGTAGATAATAGGACCAGGGGATGCACCGTAGTGAGTTACGAGACCACCAAATGCATTTGTAGCAAGCAATACTAGACCAAACATAACAGGGTTAACACCAGCTGCCATACCTACCGTTAAGAATACAGGAAGCATGGATGCGATATATGCGGTACTAGAAGCGAATAAGTAACGAATTACAACGCTGATAGCGGAAAGAATCAATACTACTACGAGTGGAGATACATCGAGTGCCAAGTTTGCTTCCATAAATGTAGCAAGCCAAGCAAAGAATTTAGCTTTTGTTAATGCTGTGGATAAACCAAGGATAGCACCGAACCAGATGAATGTATTCCAAACAGCTTTTGTTTGAACCATATCTTCCCATGTGATGATGCCGGACAAGAAAACAACAGTCATAGCAACTAATGCTACTGCTGTAGGACTCAAATCAAAAGCGATAGCTGGGAAAAAATATCCAATAGAAGGCCATGCCCAACCAAGAAGAGCAAGGATGAATACAACAGCCAAGATTTTTTCAGACATTTTCATAGACCCTAATTTTGCAAGACCTTCGTCTGCCAATTTCTTATTGTCGATTTTTACAGCTTCAGGACGGTCAATCCAGTAGCCTACAAGAGGAACAAAAATCAACATTACAAGGCCAGGAATGGCCAAAGCCACTGCCCATTCGACCCAGTTCATAGTAAGGCCTGTAATCTTAGTAACGAAATCCAGTGCCAACACATTAGGAGCCATAGCTGTTAAGAACATAAAGGACGTAATCTTTGTTACGAAGTAACCATTCATCAAGATAAAGGAACCGCCGCGTTTTGCAGTATCACCAGGATAAGAACCAATAGATTCTGCAATGGATAAGTTAATAGGATATACGATACCAGCTGCACGTGCTGTATTAGAAGGTGTTGCTGGAGACAAGATTAAGTCAAGAAGCGCTGTTACATAGCCTAAACGCAATACTGTGGAACCGAATGCACGGATTAAGTGGTACGCTACACGGTGACCAAGACCAGTTTTACCAAATGCAACGCTCAAGGAGAACGCAGCGATGATCATCCACAATGCTGTGGAGCCGTAACCTACCAAAATATCTTTTGCATTGTCCATGAATAATGCAGAAGCAGATAATACGGATAATAAAATAATTTGAATTGGATATGGTTTTAAAATCAAACCTAAGATACCTGCGATGTAGAAACCAAAGAGGCGCCACGCTTCCGCAGAAAGCCCTTCTGGTGGAGTTGTAAACCAGAGGATAATTGGAATTAGCACGATAACGGCTAATTTTACAAGTCTTTCCATGTTTTTTCCTTTCTTATAAACATAGGCATATACTATTCATCCTAACACTACCCAAGTAATTCGTAATACGCGACTATTACTTATGAACTCTTGTTTTAGTATGCTTTCATTATACGTTGATAATCAGTTTCTGAAAAATAGATTACCTTTATAGGGGTCATAAAATTTTTTATAACTGTCATTCATACTTTTTATGCATTTTTCTCATAGAATTTCAGGGGTAAATGAAAAAAATGCATGCATACACCATAATAAGATGTATACATGCACTTACATGTTATGATTGATACTCTCTAAAAATACTATCATCTACAACAGTATGTTTTTTATAGTAATCTCGTACGTACTCTATGAATGTTTTAACGGCAATTAAATTAGCCGACTCTTTTGTGTATACCATATTGGTATCACGCGTAATATACGTTCCATCCTTACTACGCAATGGGCTAACGTAAATATCTTTATCCTTACAAGATCCAAGCCCCATATAGGTTAAGATAGACCACCCTAGCCCAGCCCGTACAAAGTGACGGCATGTACTCATAGAATTGACATCCATCGCCACAATGGGAGGTGCCTCAAAATGCTCGGCACACCATTTTTCAATGATATTGGCAACTGACGCATCGGTTTGGTACCGAATAAATGGCACCTTCTCTAACGATTCTGGTGGCACTAATTCTTTGTACACCAAACAATACGGTTCTTCCAACAACAGTTCTGAACTGCCGGACACTTCATAGCCACCGCGCGCAAACGCAACCATACAATCACCAGTATTAAACATTTTCACCACTTGATGACTGAAAGCTGTCTTAACTTGAATATGCACATCTGGATACTGCTCGCGGAACGATTTCAACAAAGCTGGTAATTCATAATCTGCAAAATTGATGGATGATGCAATCTTCAAGGTACCTTGAATCTTACCAGTAGACGATGTCAATGCATGGTCTAAGGCCTCTCTATCATGCAGCATGCGTTTGCAATAGTCATAATAGATTTCACCTTGTGGGGTCAATGCAATTCCTTCCGTCGTACGAAGCACCAAGGAATACCCTACGCTATCCTCTAAATGACGCAGCCGATAGCTCAAAGCAGGTTGCGAAACAAATAGCTTTTCAGCTGCTTTTGTCATATTGCCTTCATCTGCAACAGTTACAAAGGTACGCCATTCTTTATCATCCATAGTCGTACTCCTTTTTTATGACCAACCTAATTACATTATATATTGCTTATCTAGCATTCGCAATGCCTGCAAAGACTTTGCCCCGTTCACCATCGATGGTAACCTCTGCGCCTTCAAGCAATACGTCATAAGCGTCTTTAGCGCCTAAGATGACAGGAATACCATACGTAATTCCGGCAATAGCGCTATCCGATGTGTATCCATCTTCAACAGAAATGATACCGCCAGCGCGTTTAGCAATATTCATCAATTCTGGTTCCATAGTCCCTACTACGAGGATATCGCCAGATTGAAAGCTTTCATAATCATTCTTATGATTAGCTGCAATAAATACGCGACCCGTAGCAGATTTACGCAAGATACCATTACCAGACAACAATACCTTGCCTGCAATATGAACGCGAATCATATTGGTAGTACCTGTAGAACCAGATGGTACGCCAGCAGTCACGACAACTAAATCACCAGAGTTGATGGCATTTGCCCCAAGAGCACCGGTAATCGCTTGTTTTACCATTTCATCAGAGTTGATATTTTCACGTCCCTTGATGGCTTCAACACCCCAGCACAATTGCATGCGGCGAATCGTTTCATCATGTGGTGTAATAGCAATAATTTTGCAATCTGGACGGTGCCGAGCCACACTAATCGCAGTATGACCAGATTCGGTGCATGTCAAAATCGCTGCGGCCCCTAAATCACTGGCAACGCGTACACTAGCCAAACATACAGCCTCAGTAGTGGTCACATCATCGCTCTCCTGCGTTCTACTCTTATGATCATAAATAGCAGACTGCTCCGTTACCTCTGCAATGCGCGTCATGGTCGTAACCGCTTCCACAGGATAAGCACCATTAGCAGTTTCACCAGATAACATAATCGCATCGGTGCCATCTAAGATGGCATTGGCCACATCACTCGCTTCGGCGCGCGTAGGACGAGGGTTTTGAATCATAGATTCCAACATTTGCGTAGCCGTAATAACAGGTTTGCCAAGGCGATTACATTTTTCAATCATCATCTTTTGCAATACCGGTACTTCTTCGGCCGGAATTTCTACGCCCAAATCACCACGAGCAATCATAAGACCATCCGCTACATCGAGGATTTCATCAATATTATTAACCCCTTCAGCATTTTCAATTTTGGCGATAATCTTAATATCCTTTTGTTCAGATTCCAAGATGCGACGAATGGCCACCACATCCTTAGCGCGTTGCATAAAGGATGCGGCCACAAAGTCCACACCTTGTTGGCAACCAAAGCGCAAATCTAATTCATCTTGCTCGGATACAGGTGGCAAGCTAAGCGCTACGCCTGGCACGGCCACCCGTTTGCGATTGCCAATTTCGCCGCTGTTTTGAACGGTGGTAATGATGTTATTACCTTCAATGGCATCGATGGTCAATCGAACAAGGCCATCAGCTAAGAGAACCGTATCGCCAACGTGCACATCGCCTACTAAACCTTTATGGTTTACAGTACTAATCTCTGCCGTGCCTTCCACATCATCCGTAGTCAATGTAAATTGTTGCCCCGCTTCGAGGAATACCTTGCCTTCTTTAAAAAGTCCTAGGCGAACCTCAGGGCCCTTTGTATCGAGCAATAATGCGATTGGTTTATTGACAATCATCGCCGCATCACGCACCATTTGCATGCGCTCCGCTTGCTCTTCATGCGAACCATGAGAGAAGTTAAAACGAGCTACATTCATGCCAGCGCGCATCATATCTTCTAAAATACCGAACTTATCCGTGCCCGGACCTACGGTACATACGATTTTTGTACGTTTCATATATCCTCCTAAATGGGATTGTATTTAATATACTCTATTGCACCTCTACGGCACCTTCACCTAACACCGCTTCAATGCGTGCGATGATCTCATCTGTAGGTGCAAAGCATAATTGAGGTGATAAATTAATTCGTTTTCGTTGTTTGTGTAAATACAATGCTGTCGGTACTTGCCCTTCTGCTTGTGAAAGTATTTCCTTCAACGCATTACTATTCTCTGGGGTATCATAAGCACTGCGAATATGGATGGCAATTTGTCGTGCATTGTTGTAATTTACCTTTAATGGTGCAATGCGATCAGCAATAATCTGCACACCCTTTTCATCCGCATCAACACGGCCTCGCACCTTAACAACCATATCGACAGCCAAAAATTGTTGGCTCTGAGCAAATACCTTCGGAAATGCTACCACTTGAGCGGAACCAGAATAATCTTCAATGCGAAGAATACTCATGACATCGCCCCGTTTTGTAGGTCTATCCCCTCTTTCAGCAATGAGACCGCCAAAGGTAATCGTTTGACCATCAAAACGCTCTGGGTTTTCAAGTAGTTGCCCCAGTTCAAAAAGGCCTTTCAATTCCTTGTTATAGCCTTGCAATGGATGGCCCGTAATATAGAATCCTGTGTAATCCTTTTCATCCTTCAATTTATCATCTTCCGATAAATCAGGTAGATTAGGTACTGGAATCATATCGACATCATCCGTGCTTTCACCAAAGAGACTCATAGTACCCATGGCAGCATCCTTTTGCTGCTTAGACCCTACGGCCTGTGCACTTTCATACATGTGCAATAACTGATTGCGGTTTTCCTCAAATCCGTCCATAGCACCGCAGCGAATTAAGCTTTCAAGCAACCGTTTATTAACGACCTTGCTATCTACGCGACGACAAAAATCGGTAATGCTCGTATAGAGACCATTGGCCTCACGTTCAGCGATGAGTCGATCGATAGCATTGTCCCCTACGTTCTTGATGCCCCCAAGGCCAAAGCGAATGGCATCACCTTGTACAGCAAAGCTACGCAAGGAATGGTTCACATCGGGACCGAGGACCTGCACATTGTGTTTTTTACAAGCATTGATATAGTATGTGAGCTTATCCATATTTTGCATAAAGCTTGTCATGGTAGCGGCCATAAATTCTGGAAAATAATGCGCCTTAAGATATGCCGTTTGGTACGCAATATACGCATAGGCCGCACTATGGGATTTATTAAAACCATAGCCTGCGAAATAAACAAGCAAGTCAAATACTTCGTTTGCAATGGACTCTTCGATGCCATTATTGATAGAACCTTGTATAAAGGATTCACGCTGCGCCTTGAGGACGGATTCCTTTTTCTTCCCCATCGCACGGCGCATCAAGTCCGCTTGACCAAGGGAGAAACCGCCCATGGCAGACGCAATTTGCATAACCTGTTCTTGGTAGAGAATAACGCCGAACGTATCTTTCAAAATAGGTTCCAAAATCGGATGTAAATAGGTCACCTCTTTTTTACCATGGCGACGATCAATAAAATCCGCTACCATGCCAGAGCCCAAAGGACCAGGACGGTACAGTGCAACGAGAGGTATTAAATCCTCAAAATGCTCTGGTTTCAAATCCATAACGAGCTTGGTAATACCGTCAGATTCGAGCTGGAATACACCAGACGTATCACCTTTTGTGAGGATATCACAAGCTGCTTTATCATCTAATGGGATGGCATCTAAGTCAAGATCAATACCTCGGTTTGCCTTGATGAGCTTAAGGGCATCCCCCATAACGGTTAATGTACGGAGGCCCAAAAAGTCCATCTTTAACAGGCCTAGTTCTTCGATATTATCCTTATCATATTGAGTGACAAAACCCTCTTCATTAGAATTCTGTACAGGCACATGGTCATCTAGAGGGTCCGCAGAAATTACAACGCCCGCCGCATGGGTAGACGAATTACGAGCAATGCCCTCTAGATTTTGGCCAAAATCAAATAGCTCTTTTACATTAGGGTCTGTATCATATAAGGCTTTTAAATCTTTACTCTTTAAAGCCTTTTCTAAGGTAATGCCCAATTCATTAGGAATCATCTTCGCAATACGATTGACCTCGGCTAATGGTAAATCGAGCACACGACCTACGTCGCGAATAACGGCGCGGGCCGCTTCTGTACCAAAGGTGATGATTTGAGACACACGAGCCTGTCCATATTTTCGCGTTACGTAATCGATAGCTTCGCCCCGCTTTTCATAGCAGAAGTCGATATCGATATCAGGCATACTTACCCGTTCTGGGTTTAAAAACCGTTCAAAGAGCAAATCGTATTGTAATGGGTCGAGGCCTGTGATACCTAATAAATAGGCTACCACAGAACCGGCTGCAGAGCCACGACCTGGGCCTACAAGGATATCGTGTTCACGCGCATAGCGCACATAATCCCATACGATGAGGAAATAGTCTTCAAAACCCATCGTTCCGATAACATCGAGTTCGTAGTCGAGACGTTTTTTGAGCTCCTCCGAGGTATCCCCATATAAGCGTGGTATTTCTCGTTCACAGACCTTGCGTAAATAAGTTTTAGACGTTTCGCCCTCAGGCACGTCAAAGTGCGGCAAATGGTGTTCATCAAAATTAAATTCTACATTACATCGGTCTGCAATCTTTACTGTATTTTCTAAGGCCCCAGGGATGTGTCCAAAGAGGTCTGCCATCTCGTCCCCAGATTTGAGATAGAATTCATCATTTGGGAATTTTAAACGATCTACTTCGGCACGACGTCGGCCAGTCTGAATACAAACGCGGATATCCTGAGCATCCGCATCGTCTTTCATAACATAGTGGAAATCGTTGGACGCTACGATGCCGAGGTCATATTCATCAGCTAATTGGCATAACACTTGCTGAGCACGTAACTCTTCAGGCAAACCATGATTTTGAATTTCCAAAAAGAAATTATCTTTACCGAAAGTTTCAATGTACCACTCAACAGCACGGCGGGCCCCCTCCATATTATCTTGCAGAATATATTGAGGTACTTCCCCTTGAATACACGCACTAAGGGCAATAATGCCCTTGCTGTATTGACGCAACAAATCATGGTCAGCACGGGGCTTATAATTAAAACCTTCTGTAGAGGCTTTCGATACGATTTTAACAAGGTTTCGATACCCTTCCATCGTTTCGGCTAGCAAAATAAGATGTTTAAGTCGTTCACGACTACGTCCTTCTGGCTTATCAAGACGGCTACCTTCTGTGACATATACTTCACACCCGATAATCGGTTTGATGCCTTGTGCCACACATTCTTTATAAAAATAGATGGCTGCATACATATTGCCATGATCCGTAATGGCAAGGGCTGGTTGTTCCAGTTCCTTCGCGCGGCGTACCATATCCGGCAAACGGCTGATACCGTCCAATAAACTAAATTCCGTATGACTATGTAAATGTACAAATGGCTTCATGGTACACCTCCTTACGGTCTATGTGCAAAATAGATATTTAATGATTTCTTACGGGCTTTCCAATCTGGTAAAAATTGGGCCACTAAATTGTGAAAGTTCTTGGAATGATCCAAGTATTTAAAATGGGCAAACTCATGGACCATAACGTATTCAATATAGGCCTGAGGCCCTTCTAATAAACGCATATTCATCTTAATGAGCTGCTTTGATGGCGTACAAGACCCCCAACGACTCTTCATGCGCTGTTGCTTTACCGTTGGCATGGGCACATCAATATGTTGCTGGTGAAAGCGTTGATATACGACCTTCGCCCAATGGGTAAACACCTTTTCCCCTAGCTGGCGCCAAAAGGTTTGCATTAATTTATGCTTATCTTCATAGGTGTAATCAGATTTAACGAACATCACCATACGACTAGAACCATCAAACTTAATATGCGGTTTGCCAGATGTTTCTAGCACCTCTAGCGTAACAGGCATGCCCAAAATAGATACGGTTTCACCCGTTACATATTGTAATGCCTCTATCCGTTGTGCCGTTAATGCATCTAATTTAAAACGAGCCCGCTCAATAAAAGGTATATTTTCGATAACAAACGCATCGATGCGATGCTCTGGTACATAAGCATTCGCCGAAACATGGACACTACCATCCTTGTTCACACGCATGTTTATATTCTTTACACGCTTGATTGTTAACTCATATTCAATTGTGTCACCATTGTAGGTAATAGACCGAGTTGTTGAAGTATTCATACCTTTTATTTTATCATAAAACGCTCATAAAATCGTAAAATTCTTGGTGTTTTAATTGAAATTATTCGATTTTAAGAACATAAAAATAGCAGATAGTTGATTTTAGATAATCAACTATCTGCTAAGTAATTTAAAATATACTACAGACCTATTTAAATATAAGTGAAAATGCTAAAACAAAAGTAGCAACAACATATAAAATACCTGCGTCTGCAATATTGCCTATAATATAAAGAATTACTCCTATTATAAACAAAACTATTCCAATATTCATTTTACCCCCTTATTTATCAAACTCATAAAACTCAAGCCAATTTTTTCTCTCCTCATCAGTCCTTGGTTGAGTATCATATTTAAACTTTCCAATTCTATAGGAAGTATCTATAACAGTAACAACGAGAGAAGCACGTCCTAAAAATCTTACACCATCATAAACATTAAAATAAATCTTTACCATCCCCATATCATTCTTTATATTATATTTAGCTAACTGCTTAAGCGTTTCCTCAGTAGCCTTTCTAGCTATAGAACCTTCCACATCTTCTTTATATTCTTTATAAAACTCCCTTACATTTACTGGAACCTCTGACTCACGCACTATTTCTCTGTCCCCTGCATTTTGAGCTAATTCATTCCACTTTGTAGAATAAGATGACACCGCAGCACTCAGCCATTGTGCTAATGCAGGATCATTATCTGCAATTTGCTTAATCTTTTCTATGAGCAGTTCATTGGTCATTGTAGCTTTAAAGCCACTACCAGGTGCATTACCCGCCATACGTGCAGCCCACTCGCCAATCACACCATGAGCAAAAGCTTTAGCAATCTTTCCTTCTTTTGTGGTAGGTTGCCAGTTATGTAATTGCTCATAAGCATTCTTAGCAAATAAACGTGCCAATTCTTGACGTTCTTCAATTTTCTTCTTATCAAATATCTTATCTAATTGATGTAACGTATTCTCTGTATTGGTATTAATCGTCTTAGTATCAATTTCTTTACCATCTACTGTTAGTATACCATCTGAGATTGCAGATTGAGTAGTCGAGCTTGCTTTACCTTTGGAGCCTACGCCTAAGTTTGGAGCTAGACCGATGCTATTATAGATCTTATCATAGCCTTTTTTATCATTGGTCTTCATCTCTTCGAGTTTCTTTTTACTACCATAATAGTTATAGCCAATCCCGTTGTTGCTATAGGTATACTCGGCTTCGTTTTGAATATCTTTCATCTCAAGAGATTTAGTAGTCAATGTATTCTTAGCTTTTGGAGCGTCACTTTTAATGACAGCACCTTCTAATGTAGTACCATTCCCTACATTAATATTATAGCCCTCTTCTCCAGCATAAATACCTGCCTGATGGGTCACGCTTTTCCATTTACTATCAATGCGTCCTACACTTGCACTTATACTACCAGTTGGATTCTTGAAATTAGGTTTAGAGGAAACAGAGAAGCCAGCAGATTTACTATGTTCTTTAAAGTTATCTACATCTTGTAAACTTTGAATATGTAAATCACGACCTGTATCAACTTCAACTTTCTTACCAGATACAGTAGAGCCAATAATAGTAGTATCTCGCTTTGCTTTAAGTTGTGCTAATTGTGCGGCTTTAATCGTCGTTGGTACATAGCTTTCTTGATGGGTATCGCCATTTTGACGAGCCATATTGCCACTCGCATTAATGTCGAGAAGGCCACCACCAGTCAAACTAATACCAGCACCGACACTCCATCCAGAGCTTTTATAAGTATTCTTAACATCTACAGTGTTTTTACCCGCTGCAAGGTTGATATCACTAGCACTATCTAATACTAGGTCTTTAGCTTGTACCTTTTCACCAGTTAACCCAATACCACTTTTCTCAGCATCACGAGCTGTAATACGTACAATACTGTCGCTAACAAGAGTACTACCCGGTGTCCACTCATCGCAATCAACTACAGACTAAAAAATGTCTTCTAATGCTATAGAAACAAAATTATAATGAATAACTCGAACGGGCACCAATAATTGAATTGGGGCCCTTTTCATTAACGATATTTTCTTAGCATACACAGAAACTATATCTAATATAAAAATTTCCCAATACTAAATACATATGACTAGTATAAACATCAATAAGTACTACAAATCATTTGTTATCGTAAGAAAATTCTAGTTTCTTTTTTGTAATATTAAAATCACTTTATTAGAACCTCGTTCTTTAAATAGTTCGATATAAACATTAGTATCATAATCGTGTCCAACTATACGATTTTTGCTTATCTCGTTCCAACCTATATTTTGTTTTGATAGTATCTCTTTAACATCGTCAATTGTAACAAAGTCATATGTAATTTCAAGATTATTATTTTGAGATGCTCTGCCAGATGCATAATACTCTTCATTTACTTTTTTTGAGGATATGGTTTCTAATTTTTGCTCATACAATTGAAGACTTTGCATTTGCTCTGGCCTTTTAATATACGCATGTAAATACGTAATTCCCATTAAGAGGAATACCAATAAGACAAATCCAATATAAAGTTTAACTACAAATGGAATCCTATTCAATTTAAAATAACTTCTAGTCATACTCACCAACCCAAGTCTAATTTTAATTATCATTTATAGCATTAAAAATAATTTTTAGTTGAAATATAACCAATATAGTTATTACGAAACAAAAATCTTTTTTTGCTTTTTTCATAAGCATAGGCTTATTCTCTCACGCAAGCGCAGAATTGCCCTTAGCTACTAAATTTCTTAAACATAATTCTAGGCCTAATTCAATATACCTATGCCAGTTAAAAATGAATTAAAAATATTCCCAGTTGCCATTTTCAATTAACTTGCGATATCTTATAGGAACATTTTCATAACCATCTATTACCTTTATTCTTCCAATGAAATCATTATATTGCTTTTCATCCATATTAAATTTAAGATTAACGAATATATAGTGATCTAAATATCCATCATAAATAATGTATTGCTTATTATCCCTATCAATTTCACCAATAAAAATTTGACAATTTCGAATTGATTTATATATATCATAATTATCTGATTCTAAGGAGTTTATCAATTTGTATGACCTTATACCAGAGGCAATTCTTATCATTTGTCTATAGTCATACAAAACGCCTTCATTATTTAACTGAATCAGATAATCAGGCTTTATACCAACCATACTCCCTAATTCAGCATGAAAAAACCAAGAGTTAGTTAAAAAATAGACACCAATTAAAAACAGAGAAAGAATATTTCCTAATATACTAATTATCAGTAATCTCTTTTTCCACATCTACTTATTGACCTCTACTTCCATTTTGAATTCTACATATGCATTAGTTGTTGCGATAACACCACTTTGTTGCCATTCTACACCAATGGGGTTAAATATCCCCAAAACACCTTTATAATTATCATCAAATCTAAATTTAATCTTATTATTAACTACGTTCACGCAAATTATTTTTTACTAATGTATTGATCTCTTAGTTGCAACAAAATATTTCTCTCATTCTCTTCAATTTGATCTATACTATTTAGAACTATAAGATGTTCACCATACATATACTTTAATATTGAAATTGCAGAATCTTTAACTTTTTTTCCTGCAATACTTTCATCAAAATAAACTTGCATATTATTGGTTTCTTTATCAATGATAATAAAGCCACTCACATTAAATATTAAAATTTTGGTAGGTGTATCTTTTACACCTCGCACATCATTTGTAATAATAAGATGATTATCTAAATCCAAAAAAGTGGCTTCATAGCCAGAACGGTACCATCGTTTATTAAAGTATTGTGCACCATGCTCAGAATTCATTAACATTTTTTCAAAATTATCTAAATCTTCTTTTGAAAAATCAGATAGTTTATTCTTCCTATTAACAACTATCTTAGATTTAGGATGATAGATTTTAAAAGGACCACTTTCATCACCATAAACCTCGAACTCTAATACATCTAAAATATGATTTTTAATATCATAGCGACCAATTCCATCGTAGCCTAAATAGTAATAGTAAGATTCAGTGGGATATACTGCTAAAATTCGATTAGAAATCGATTCATCAATTGAGGTGTCTACTAATTCATGAGACTGTGTGGAAACAACTATATTATTATGGGCCACTTGATGATAATGATGATATATAGCTATACTAAGACTTACAATAGCTATCAGTATAAAAATATAAGCTTTTTTCATATAAACTCTCTACCAAGCTAACTAATAAAATTTAACAATAGTCCTATTATGCTTTGTCGAAATATCTCAATCACAACCAGATTAAACTAAAAAATACCTTAAACTAAAGTACTCTGTATATGGTAATGTATCATCTTTTTATAAATCCCTATAACGTCCAAAAGATAAATTAAATTAATCCCCCTATACGGAAGAAATTTTACCAACTACAGATTCCAAGAAAGATTAAAAGAATACTCTGTGCTACAGACACAGCAATTCGACCTTTTCCTATAATACTAATGCCATAACTTTTTCCTTCCTTGCACATAAAATATTTATTGAGATTTTGCTTTAGTGCAAACATTTCTCCCCAAAGAAGGACCGCAAGTATTAACGAAAAAATAGAAAAACTATGTAAAATCCTCCCCCCGAAAATAACCATTAATTCAAGCATTAATAATTGCCCTAATTGTATCATCGTAAGAAGAAGACTTTTCCTAGTATTTGCGCCTGCAATAGTTATTGTATTATTCCGTATAATATATATTGCATACATACCAAGTAAAATACTACATAAGATACGCCCAGCGTTCATAATCTCTCCTAACTCCACTAATACATTTCTGAACAACTTTACCTATATAACCATTCATTAATTATTACGATTAGCGCATAACTAATAGCATGGATTCCATTTGTAAAAGTTAGTAATAATATACAATCATAAATTCATTCATGTTAATAGGTTTTACAGATAATTTTAATACTTCTCCACTAGTTTCTTTTTGAAATGTATTAGCCTCTATTTGCTGCCATCCATTTAAAGCTAAAGATTTTTCTATTGTATCCATATTACTATTACTTAGTGCATCAACAAGAAAGTATGGTCTAACACTACCAAGTTCATATTTAAAAGGATAGATGGCATTGATAGTAAAATGCTCACGATGATCAAAACTTTTATATTCATTCCAAATAAGAGCTTGTCTACCAGAATAAATGGATTCCAATGTATTATCTATTTTCTCTAATACAAGAGCACCACCAAATGAACCTATGATTATTCCTACTACAAATATAATTATTTTTAATTTATTAATAACGACCTTATCGCAAACCATCTTTATCAATCCACCATTTTATATTTAATTCGTATAAAGTCTTCTTTCAACTGGACTCTAATGCTATTGGTATTAAGACCTTCACTAATTTTGTCCTTATTATCATTTATATCATCTAAGAATCTACTCTGATTATACTTTGCCTTAAAGTCAGTATAGTCAGAATTCTTCACCATGAACTTATCGCCTACACGAGTCCAGTTTATCTCATCGATCAAATCCTCTTTGTAGAGAGAATATCCATATCTGATTAATGCAGAAGAGTTGTCATTATAATGATAATATCGAGTAGTGATGCCGACAATTACGATTAGTATAAAGGCTGCAGCAATGCCACTAAGCAGATATTTTAATAATTTGGGACCAATTTCTTTTAATAAACCTATATGCATATATTTTATTAGACTCCATCTTCTCATTATAAACACTCGTAATATTTACAATGCTTCTCTAATGTACGATTAGTATCAAACAAACTCTAAAAGACAATTGATTAAACTTAGACTTTAGATTCTTATATATTTCCATGATTACTCCATATGACGTAATACTTTTAGAGTCTTGCAAAAGCAAAATCTTTACTTGTTCATATAATCTTACTCAAATTCGTTAATCAAATATAAAGCTTGCTTTAATAGTACGAAAATATCAATTCTTCAATCTACTAATTATGACTACTTTCACACAACAATTTTAATTGTTGTAACACCTCTCTATTAAATTCCTCTGACTGATAAGTTATTGACTGATCTAAAGCACGAGTATATATACCTTCTGGAAGCTTTATAATCACATCATTTTTTACATCATAAAAGAAAGGTTCATAATCTGTAATATGATTGCTATATCGACTAGGATTAACTAACAAATTAGGAGCAAAAAAGTCAGGTTCTCCATTATCTGACTCTATTTCCAACAACACAACATCACCAACACTCCCAAAGTTATATAGTGGACCTTTAGTCAGTTTTCGATATTCACCAGTATTTAAATCATATATTTCTCCAAATCTTTTCTTCTCAGGCATTCTAGTTAATACAAGATATGAACTATTAATAATGCCATTATATGTCGAATATGAATCTAAAGAGATAAGATTAACAGTATTTTGAAGATTTCTTACAACATTAGAACTATCCATATAAACATATCCATATAAAGATGGTGAGAATATAAACTGATTTTTATATGAAAACTCTTGACTAACTAATTGAAATGCAAACTTTTCTCTTTCTGATTGATATATTTTTTGGTTCATAATAACTAATATGTTATCTTTATCCAACACAATCTGATATCGCTTCGCATTATTTTCAATTATAGGTAACGCATATAAATCCATAGCATTATTAGCAATACGTAAAATGCTCCAAGTATGATTCTTCTCTTCTAACAACAAGTATAGAGCCTCATTATTATAAGCAACATACCTTATAGCTGAATCAAATTTTTTAGCAATGGAATGAAGATCAATAGTCTCATAATCATTAAAATTTCTCACATTATAAACAGTTAAAACATGAGAATCTAATCGTACTAAACTCCCTTGTAAATCCATATCAATTCTTTTGGACTGATTATTATGCAAATAATAACCAATTATCACTAAAAGAGCTACAATAAGAATAATCATTGCATAGAATTTTGAACTTTTTTTCATATAAACTCTCTATCAAGCTAAATAATAAAACTTAACAATAGCCCTAATATGCTTTGTCGAAATATCTCAATCACAACCAGATTAAACTAAAAAATACATTAATTTAATCTTAATTAAATTGTAAACTGTATATTTTATAAAAACAATATACATACAAAAATAAAAAAGCTATTATACTTCAATAAATACCAAAAGGTATTTAAATATGAGCATAATAGCTTTTATATAATTCAGTTATAGTTCTTCAAAGTGTCGCTCGTCATTTAGTATCTTGTCGTTATATCCCGCGACTCACCGTAAGGTTTGATTTTTAGAGTCTAACAAAAGCAAAATCTTTACTTGTTCATATAATCTTGTTCAAAGTCGTTAAGTAGGTATAAAGCCTCATTATAATAAGCAACGCAACCTGATTAAACTAAAAAATATTTAAATAGGTTCTATTGCTATATGCACTTAATCATAAACTGTTACAAAGCCATCTACCCATTGACGTTCGTTTAATACAACCTTCCCAATACCAAAATTGTCTAACCCATGAACAATAAATATATCCCAAGTACTATATTTTTCTTTTGCTAATACAGCATATTCATAGTCACTAAATACACCTAACGTTCCACCCACTGTATATATTGCATCAACATCATACCCATACCACAATATAAAAACTTCATTATTTTTGATAGGATCATCTACACTATAATTTCTTGGTACTCCATCATTTAAAATAAATTCCTCAATATAAAAGTTTTTATCGCAAAACGCTCTAAATCCCGGAAGTTGTTTAGCTAACATTATTGCATTTTCTGCTAAATCTTTAGTCAAAAAATGACCTAAACCAAAATACTCTGTATATGGTAATGTATCATCTTTTTTATATTTAGCTACAGCTTCATATATAGTTGTATTCATATTCTCTAACCTTTCTATATATTCAATTCACGAAAAACCTAGCCTCATAAGTTTCTCCATTAATGTAATTAGAACTTATTTTTATCGAATAGTAATATTTTATTATTTAGTTACGAAAATAATCAAAAATAAACATGCATAGCGCCATAAAGAAAACTGGCAAAACAGAATAAAAATCTTGTTTTGCTTTTTTTATCAATATTGCTTTAATTTCAGACGATAAGTTAGAGTCTTCTTTAATAGCCGGAATTCTTAACCACATTTCTAGAAAACACATTATTACCATTCCCAACTGCAATAAAAATTTAAATATTTTAGAATATCCAGAAAAAAGTGTATAGAAGAAAATTATTCCACCCATTGAAAGCTCTGATATTAATAAATATCTCGACCGTTTAATTTTTATTTTATTCAATGAAAAATAAGGATTTTTAATAAAATACATGCAATATAAGAATACTAAAAATCCCACAAAGACAAGCACTGACATAGACTTTTCCTATAAAAGTATCATTCTAAATATAATTATAAAGTATCTATATTCTAAATGTTTTCATCATTCACCATCACAAAAATAGGACCAACTACGGTTATAGTCAGTCCTATAAAATATATCTAATAATAATTATTACAAATAATTATTATCATTATTAAAACCAATATAATATTCATATAGCACATATATGCATAACGCTTCCAAAATCGTAACAAAAAGTCACAAGATTTGCCACAATACGCACAATGTCTTTTACTATCATCATTAAATTTATCTTTTGATATATAATCATTGCAATTTACCATCAAATTTTTATCAATTATATTAGCAATAAATACTAACAATGCAAATGATAAATTCAAAGCAATAAAAGCACCAAATGCCGTTAATAATGCAATTTGATATAGAGGAACCTTTCCTATAGCATTAATCATACTTGCTGTAAACTTTATGTCTGTTACTACCATTAAAAGTATAGCAATGAATGCAGTCAAAATTGTCACTTGTGTTGTTCTAAATGTCTTAACTTCATCAAGTGCTGTTTCAGTTAGTTGTTTTACTTCCTCAGCTTTAGTTTTAGACGCATCAACATTTTTAGATAGATTTTTAATATTATCTTCAATACGTCTATTATTATCATACCAAAATCTAATACGTGCAGTTTCTAACAAAATATGGTCACGCAATTTAAAATAACGTAATACGATATCAAAATTCTTCTGACATTTCTCATCTACATTAATACCTTCACTAGGCCTAAAATCACGAGAATGTTGAGAAATATATTCTCGTAACCTTTCTGTATTAATATCAATAAGCTCTAATTTCTCAATAATATCATTGATATCATTTGAATCAGCTTGAAGATCTCTTAAAAAAATAAAAATCTCAGCATATGAGTGTCTAGCGCCACTAACATAGTAATCATAAATCGACTGTGCTAATGAATGTATAATAGCTTGGGCTGAACCATCTATTGGAATAGATGCAATCCGATTTAATATATCAATTAATGTTGGTGGTGTAACATGATTATTATCAGAATCTAGTTGATTAATTTCAGCTGTATATGCTTTTAACCGACTATCAAGATTATCTGCATAATTATGATTATTACACATGTTCCTCAAACCATTCTTTTAAATAGTATTCTTTAAAATAACTAGAAATAGCTTTAGTCGATATTACACCTTTTTTATGTATATGATATACATTGCTCCAAGGGCTACCATTTTTATGAGTTTCATTAACCAAAGTAAACGGATCTACATCTCTATAATAAAAACTAATAAACCTAGTAACCTTTTCGATTTGCTCATCACTTATAATATTATCGTACTGAACTTTAATATCTAAAGGGCCATATAAAGAGTACGGAAAATAGACATTAGGCACAACCGGCCCATATTGCCACGCTTCAATGTCATCTTCAAAGGCAGGCTTATTGAAAATAGCTAACGAAGCACCTTGTACAAAATAAAGCAACTTTTGTAACTTTAAATTACTCAAAGGTTGATTCATTTCATAATATAAATTAATGATATATTTAGCAACCTCCATTGCTTCCATAGCCTTCTCCTCCTTCAAAACACAACCATACCAGTAAATATATTGTAATTGATACCAACAATAAAATCTACTATTTTTCATCTTTTAATCATATTTAGTATAGATGTTACCCTATTATGACTATATTATATGAAGCTACTATTAACGCCACAAAAACCTCGCCTTTCTCATCAAGAAAAGCGAGGTTTCGTGCATAATATTCTATTTTGTAACGTTGTACCTAAACACTATATATATACATTATATACATTAATATAAATATTATTATTTGCGTTTAAGCTATTTAGTTACACTTAACAATTTTCCGCTCACTGCATCAAATACTACAGTAATGGTTTTCTTATCTTTTGTGGCAAACACAACAGTATATTGTGGCGTGCCTTTTTCAGTTTTAACAGCCCAGCTTAAAAGGCTTGTTGCCTTACCTTCAGCTTGTGCATAAGCAAAGTTTACAGCTACAGCAGGAGGCAAAATAGTAGATGGATCAAAGGCTGTCTTTTCTACAGTTTTTGTAAGTTTGCCAACCTTTTCATCCTTAACTTCATTCGCTGTATTTGTAAATACGGCCTTATATACACCATCTTTATCAAAACCGCCAACAGTCAATGTAACGACTGTATCGGTAGCATCAAAAGAAATTTCATTAATAGATGCACCCGCATGATGTTGCAAAAAACCATTGAGCATTAAATTTGCCCAACTAATCGCTTGATGTTGTTCATCAACAACAGCTACAGTTGGTTGTACAGGAACTAAATCGGCTGCATGAGCCATTGGAATCACCGCCCCAAATAAAGATGCTAACATTAAAAACAAACGACTTTTCTTCAATACAGATTTCATATGTTACTCCTCTTATCCCTTTCATCTCAGATAACAGTAACAATGCGACTCCGTATGTACTGTTATAACTATATACTATCAATAACAAACGAACTCTATCTATAAGAGAGTGTGTATAAGAAAAGTAAAATAGAGTTCGTTTGTTTTCCCACTCGGGAGTAGTCAGCCACCTTGATAGTACAATGGCTAACTACCTAATAGCCCTATATTCATTAATTCTAACTAATCTTCTGTATACAAGAGGGAATGTTTAAAATTATTGGAATTAATGAATCTTAGATAGAATCATATCTACCTTGCGTTGCATATCTTCGTTTTGTTGACGAAGGGCTTCATTTTCAGCAGCTTGTTTTTGAACAATTGCTTGTAATGCTGTCACTTCATCTTGCATTACGTAGATAGAACTGATAGGACCACCTTTATATTTATCTGGAATAGCTTTCTTTTCAGGGCTATATCCAAATTTGTGGGTTACACCAGCATTTACGATACCATCGTGGCTATCCAAGGAAACGCCTAAGTTAAACATAGTGTTTTCATTAGTGTAATGAGCCACACCAAGTGCTACGGCTGTTTGGGATTTGTAATTACCAATACCAGCCATAATTTGTGTTGGTTCTAATGGATCATATTGAATTGGTTTCAATGCAGCCAATGCGGCAGCACCTGCACCAGCCTTATACGCATAAGACTTAGCAGCATTACTGGATGCACCAGCAATATTTTGCAATGCTTGGTCCATTTGTGCTTTATTAACTGCATCACCAGCATGAGTAGCAGCACCAATATTATTGATTTGTTTACCACCCATATCGAGATTACTATTGATGGATACATTACCAGGGTTAGAACCACTACCAGCATTAAGCGTAATAGTAGGAGCACCAGTACCACCACTAATAGAGGTAATACCTGTCAATGCAGGATTCAATTTGTAATTAATAACACCAGAGTTGGCAGGATCAGCTGTGATTTGAATATTGCTATCACCTTTGAAATCAAAACCAGTAGTCAACGCTACAGAATTTTGAGTACCACCATTAGCCTTGTATTTAATATTGCCTGTGCCTGCAGTTGCAGTACTAATAGCAGCATTCATTTGACCCAAGTTAACGGCTTCATCATTATTGGCAGCATTAGCCAAACCACTGATACGGTTAGTATTCTTATCAATTACTACATTACCAACAGTGACTTTATCGAAGGACACATCTTTCTTAGTAGCAATGGTAATATCTTTACCAGTATTCGTAACCTTGATATTATCGCCATCGTTGAAAGTAACTGTATCGCCACCTTTTACAATTTCAGGTGTGCCGCTATTAACTTTCACATTCCAAGCAGCTGTATCCTTAATAACTTGTTTACCAGCATTATCAATATTGCTCAAATCCTTCTTAGCTGCATTATTAGCAGTTGTTGTAGCATTATTGATTTGGGCACGTGTTGCAGCATCAAGGCCTACTGTAATACTTTGACCACTTGCATTCGTTTCAATACCATTTGTACCAGTGATGGTCAATGTTTGACCATTGCTTACACTACCAGTACCTGTATTACCAGCTGTATTGAAACCTACGTTAGCCGTAGCATTAGAAATCGCACTATCCATTTGTTGTTTATTAACAGCGGAATTAGGCGTTGTACCAGCAGCCACATTTTTAATTTCTGTATTACCAGCGTTGATGCCACCAGTTGTGATGGAAATAGGTGCCGCACCAGTTGTACTTGGCGTAATAGTCATACCGCCACCATTGATAACAGTTGTGCCACTAGGTGTTGTGAAAGTAGCACTGCTTAAGCCAGTTAATGCTTTGGCCATGCGAATGTTCAATGTGCCTGTTGTAGCATCACCAAGAACTGCGATGTTACCAGATGTAAGATCGGCTGCTGTTGTAGAAGCACCACCCTTGATGTTAAGTTTTTCACCATGTTTACGTGTAACAACAGTTGCATCATCACCACCGAAATCATGTTTAGCATCAGTTGTTGCTTTGTTAACAGCATTAGTAATCGCTGTATCCATTTGTGTCTTATTAACAGCAGAATTACCAGATGTAGCAGGACCTACATTTGTAATTTCCTTACCACCTGCATCGATACCATTATTCTTATCGATAACTACACCACCAACAGTGACTTTATCGAAGGATACGTTTTTAGCGGTACCAATTGTAATGGATCGACCTGTATTCGTAATAGCGATGTTATCGCCATTAATGAAGTTAACAGTGTCGCCACCAGCTACAGCAGTTGTACCAGCGCCATTGGTTTCTACATTCCAAGAAGCTGCAGATTTTGCAAGATTTTGGATATATGTATTACCAGCAGTAGACAAGTTGGATAAGTCTTTATTAGCAGAGTTTTCTGCAGCCGTTACAGCAGCTGTCAACTTAGCAGTTGGAGCAATCGTTACATCATCACCTGTAGCAGATGTTGTAATCAACGCGTTCGCACCAGTATCACCTTTGATGTTGAACTTGATACCACCAGTTGTGCTTAATTTCTTAGCTGTTGTTGTACCGGAATCACTACCTAAGGATACTTTGTTATCACCTAATGTAGTTACAGAATCAGTAGCGGCTTTCACAGCATCATCCATTTGTTTCTTATTTACAGCAGCATCATCTGTGGTTGCTTTACCAACGTGTTTGATTTCTGTGTTACCAGCATCAATGCCAGATCCTGCGATAGTCACTGTGTGTGTACCATCAGTGAAGGCAGCAGATGTTAAACCAGTCAATGTTTTAGCAAGACGGATATTCAATGTACCTGCACCATCGGATACAACACCGATATTACCGGTTGTCAAATCAGCTGTATTAGTTACGCCACCTTTAACGGATAATACTTCACCATGTTTACGAACAGATGTTGCACCTGTATCGCCATCGAATTTGTGTTCTGCATTAGCAAGAGCTTGTGCTGTATCAGTTTTGGATTTAGTGATAGCATCATTAATAGCGGATGCTACATTTTGTGTAGTGGCTACGCCATCAGCACCAGCGGCACCGCCTGCACCTGTTGTACCAGCTGCACCAGCTTGACCAGCCGCATTGACTACAAGGTTACCAGTCTTCACATCTACATTGTATGTTTTTACACCACCAGTAGTGGAATCAGTTACATTAGCAAGACCCGTGCCTGTCACCTTAACAGCATCTTGTGCTGCAGTTTGTGCTACCGCTTTAACAGCATTTTCAGAAACAGCCACTTCGTATGTTTCACCCTTAGCTGTACCAGTTTGACCTGTCACAGTAACAAGGTTAGTATCACCAGTCAAGGTCTTAGCAACTACTTTTTCAGTAGAGGTTGCAGCTGTTTGTGCATTAGCAATAGCTGTATCCATTTGTGTTTTATTAACAGCAGAGTTACCAGATGTAGCAGGGCCTACATTTGTAATTTCTTTGCCACCTGCATCGATACCATTATTCTTATCGATAACTACGCCACCAACAGTGACTTTATCGAAGGATACGTTTCTAGCTGTACCAATTGTAATGGATCGACCTGCATTGGTAATAGCGATGTTATCGCCATTAATGAAGTTAACAGTGTCGCCACCAGCTACAGCTGTTGTACCGGCACCATTGGTTTCTACATTCCAAGAAGCAGCTGTTTTAGCAAGGTTCTTGATGTAGGTATCGCCAGCAGCAGACAAGTTGGACAAGTCTTTATTAGCAGAGTTTTCAGCAGCTGTTACAGCAGCACTCAACTTAGCTGTTGGAGCAATGGTTACATCATCGCCTGTTGCAGATGTTGTAATGAGTGCATTTGCACCAGTATCACCTTTAATGTTGAATTTAATACCACCAGTTGTGCTTAATTTCTTAGCTGTTGTTGTACCAGAATCACTACCTAAGGATACTTTGTTATCTCCTAATGTGCTGATGGAATCAGTGGCTGCCTTCACAGCGTCATCCATTTGTTTCTTATTAACAGCAGCATCATCAGTGGTTGCTTTACCAACGTTTTTAATTTGTGTATTACCAGCATCGATACCGGAACCATTTAACTTAACTGTGTTAGTACCATCTGTAGCAGTTACACCAGCAGGAGCAACAGTAGTTGTATTTGTACCATCAGTTGTTGTCATGCCACCTTTAGTAATGGTCGTTGTGTTACCAGCACCATCTGTAATTGTGGAGGAACCACCAGTTACAGTTTGCGTATTACCAGCAGCATCTGTGTAAGTAGCAGATGTTAAACCACTCAATACTTTAGCAAGACGGATGTTCAATGTACCTGCACCGTCAGATACAACACCGATATTACCGGTTGTTAAATCAGTAGTAGCAGTTACGCCACCTTTAACGGATAAGACTTCACCGTGTTTACGTACAGAGGTTGTACCTGTATCGCCATCGAATTTGTGTTCTGCATCAGCAATAGCTTGTGCTGTATCAGTTTTGGATTTAGTGATGGCATCGTTAATAGCGGATGCAACATTTTGTGTAGTCGCTACACCATTAGCACCAGCGGCACCGCCTGCACCTGTTGTGCCATTTGCACCAACTTGGCCAGCCGCAGTTACCACAAGGTTACCTGTCTTCACATCAACATTGTATGTTTTTACACCACCAGTAGTGGAATCAGTTACATTAGCAAGACCTGTGCCTGTCACCTTAACAGCATCTTGTGCTGCTGTTTGTGCTACCGCTTTAACAGCATTTTCAGAAACAGCCACTTCGTATGTTTCACCTTTAGCTGTACCAGTTTGACCTGTTACAGTAACAAGGTTATTGTCACCAGTCAATGTCTTAGCTACTACTTTTTCAGTAGATAAGGAACCACCAGCAGCTGCAGTGATAGCAGCATCCATTTGGCCCTTATTAACAGCAGCATCAGCGGATGTAGCATTAGCAACGCCTTTAATTTCCTTATTACCAGCATTGATACCAGCTGTTGTCATGGAAATTGGAGATGCACCAGTTGCACTAGGTGTAATGGTTACGCCATTACCATTAATAACTGTGGAATCACCACCAGCATTAGTGAAGGATGCAGATGTTAAGCCACTCAATACTTTCGCAAGACGAATATTCAATGTACCTGCACCATCGGATACGACACCGATATTGCCTGTTGTCAAATCAGTAGTAGCAGTTACGCCACCTTTGATGGATAATACTTCGCCGTGTTTACGTACAGAGGTCGTACCTGTATCGCCATCAAATTTGTGTTCTGCATCAGCAATAGCTTGTGCTGTATCGGTTTTGGATTTAGTGATGGCATCGTTAATAGCAGATGCTACATTTTGTGTAGTGGCTACGCCATCAGCACCAATGGCACCGCCTGCACCTGTTGTACCATTTGCACCAACTTGACCAGCTGCAGTTACCACAAGGTTACCAGTCTTCACATCTACATTGTATGTTTTTACACCACCAGTAGTGGAATCAGTTACAGTAGCTAAACCTGTGCCAGTTACCTTAACAGCATCTTGTGCAGATGTAGCTGCCAAGTTTTTGATTACTGTTTCACCAGCAGTAGAAATGTTGGACAAGTCTTTGTCAGCAGATTTTTCTGCAGCCGTTACAGCAGCTGTCAACTTAGCAGTTGGAGCAATTGTTACATCATCACCTGTTGCAGATGTTGTAATCAACGCGTTCGCACCAGTATCACCTTTGATGTTGAATTTAATACCACCAGTTGTGCTTAATTTCTTAGCTGTTGTTGTACCAGAATCACTACCTAAGGATACTTTGTTATCTCCTAATGTGCTGATGGAATCAGTAGCTGCCTTCACAGCATCATCCATTTGTTTCTTGTTAACAGCAGCATCATCAGTAGTTGCTTTGCCAACGTTCTTAATTTGGGTATTACCAGCATCGATACCAGAACCAGTCAATTTAACAGTGTTAGTACCATCTGTAGCAGTTACACCAGCAGGAGCAACAGTTGTTGTATTCGTACCATCAGTAGTTGTCATGCCACCTTTAGTGATAGTCATTGTGTTACCAGCACCATCCGTAATTGTAGAGGAACCACCAGTTACAGTTTGTGTATTACCAGCAGCATCTGTGTAGGTAGCAGATGTTAAACCGGTTAAGGCTTTAGCCAACTTAATGTTCAATGTACCAGTTGTTGTATCACCTACTACAGCGATATTACCAGATGTAAGATCAGTTGCGGTAGTGGATGCACCGCCTTTGATGTTAAGTTGTTCGCCATGTTTACGGCTAATTACTGTTGCATCATCACCAGCAAAATCATGTTTTGCATCGGTCAAGGCTTGTTTTGTCTTATCGATAGCACTATTTACTACAGATGCTACATCTTGCGTAGTGGCTACGCCGTTTTTACCTTGTGTAGTACCTTGTGTAGAACCATTCGCACCAATTTTACCAGTAATATCGTCGATAACAAGTTTGCCTTCGTCTACATTCACTGTATATGTTTTAACGCCAGCAGCTGTAGCATCGCTTACAGTAGCAAGGCCTGTGCCAGCTACCTTAACAGCATCTTGTGCAGCAGTAGCAGCTACTGCTTTAACAGCATTTTCAGAAACAGTTACTGTGTATGTTTCATTTTTAGCAGTACCAGTAAGACCGGATACACTAGCCAAGTTGTTATCGCCAGCAGCTAATTTACCATTAGCAACAGAACCAGCTTCTACCTTTTCAATGGATAACGCACCACCAGCAGCAGATAATACAGCGGCATCTAATTGGCCTTTGTTAACAGCAGCATCAGCGGATGTAGCATTAGCAACGCCTTTAATTTCCTTACCACCTGCATTAATGCCAGTATTCTTATCAAGAACAATGCCACCAACAGTGACTTTATCGAAGGATACATTCTTAGCAGTGCCGATTGTAATGGATCGACCTGTATTCATAATAGCGATGTTATCGCCATCGATGAAGTTCACAGTGTCGCCACCAGCTACAGCAGTTGTACCGGCACCATTAGTTTCTACATTCCAAGAAGCAGCTGTTTTAGCAAGATTCTTGATGTAGGTATCGCCAGCAGTAGACAAGTTGGACAAGTCTTTATTAGCAGAGTTTTCTGCAGCCGTTACGGCAGCTGTCAACTTAGCAGTTGGAGCAATGGTTACATCATCACCTGTAGCAGATGTTGTAATCAACGCGTTCGCACCAGTATCACCTTTGATGTTGAATTTAATACCACCAGTTGTGCTTAATTTCTTAGCTGTTGTTGTACCGGAATCACTACCTAATGATACTTTGTTATCCCCTAATGTGCTGATGGAATCAGTAGCCGCCTTCACAGCGTCATCCATTTGTTTCTTATTAACAGCAGCATCATCAGTGGTTGCTTTACCAACATTCTTAATTTCTGTACCACCTGCACTGATACCAGCGCCACCAAGAGTAACGGTATGAGTACCATCTGTGGCAGTCACACCAGATGGAGCTACGGTAGTTGTATTCGTACCATCGGTAGTAGTTACGCCACCTTTAGATACAACAGTGGAATTACCAGCTGCATCAGAAATCGTAGAGGAACTACCTGTTACAGTTTGTGTATTACCAGCACCATCTGTGTAGGTAGCAGATGTTAAACCACTCAATACTTTCGCAAGGCGGATGTTCAATGTACCTGCACCATCGGATACGACACCGATATTACCGGTTGTCAAATCAGTAGTAGCCGTTACGCCACCTTTAACGGATAAGACTTCACCGTGTTTACGTACAGAGGTCGTACCTGTATCGCCATCGAATTTGTGTTCTGCATCAGCAATAGCTTGTGCTGTATCAGTTTTGGATTTAGTGATAGCATCGTTAATAGCGGATGCTACATTTTGTGTAGTGGCTACGCCATCAGCACCAGCGGCACCGCCTGCACCTGTTGTGCCAGTTGCACCAGCTTGACCAGCCGCAGTGACCACAAGGTTACCAGTCTTCACATCTACATTGTATGTTTTTACACCACCAGTAGTGGAATCAGATACCGTAGCTAAACCTGTGCCAGTGACCTTAACAGCATCTTGTGCAGATGTAGCTGCCAAGTTTTTGATCACTGTTTCACCAGCAGTAGAAATGTTGGACAAGTCTTTATCAGCAGATTTTTCGGCAGCCGTTACGGCAGCTGTTAATTTAGCTGTTGGAGCAATGGTTACATCATCACCTGTAGCAGATGTTGTAATGAGTGCATTTACACCAGTATCACCTTTAATGTTGAATTTAATACCACCAGTTGTGCTTAATTTCTTAGCTGTTGTTGTACCAGAATCACTACCTAAGGATACTTTGTTATCCCCTAATGTGCTGACGGAATCAGTAGCGGCCTTCACAGCATCATCCATTTGTTTCTTGTTAACCGCAGCATCATCAGTGGTTGCTTTGCCAACATTCTTAATTTCTGTACCACCTGCACTGATACCAGAGCCACCAAGAGTAACTGTATGAGTGCCATCGGTTGCAGTAATACCAGATGGAGCTACAGTCGTTGTATTCGTACCATCGGTAGTAGTTACGCCACCTTTAGATACAACCGTAGAATGACCCGCTGCATCAGAAATCGTAGAGGAACCACCTGTTACAGTTTGTGTATTACCAGCTGCATCGGTGTAAGTAGCAGATGTTAAACCTGTTAAGGCTTTTGCCATCTTAATGTTTAATGTGCCAGATGTTGTGTCACCTACGACTGCGATGTTACCAGATGTAAGATCGGTTGCTGTAGTGGATGCACCGCCCTTGATGTTAAGTTGTTCGCCATGTTTACGGCTAATTACTGTTGCATCATCACCAGCAAAATCATGTTTTGCATCGGTCAAGGCTTGTTTTGTCTTATCGATAGCACTATTAACTACATCGGCTACGTTTTGAGTAGTAGCTACACCATTTTTACCTTGCACCGTACCTTGTGTAGCACCAGCAGCACCAAGTTTACCTGTTGTATCATCGATAACAAGTTTACCTTCATCTACATTTACGGTGTATGTTTTAACACCAGCTGCTGTGGCATCGCTTACAGTAGCAAGGCCTGTACCAGCTACCTTAACAGCATCTTGTGCAGCAGTAGCAGCTACTGCTTTAACAGCATTTTCAGAAACAGAGACTTCGTATGTTTCACCCTTAGCTGTACCAGTTTGACCTGCTACAGTAGCAAGGTTATTATCACCAGTCAATGTCTTAGCTACTACCTTTTCAGTAGATAAAGAACCACCAGCGGCAGCAGTGATAGCCGCATCCATTTGTGCCTTATTAACCGCCGAATCAGCAGCAGTGCCAGTAGCAACGCCTTTAATTTCCTTACCACCAGCATTGATACCATCTGTTTTATCGATAACAACGCCACCAACAGTAACCTTATCGAAGGATACATTTTTAGCTGTACCAATTGTAATGGATCGACCTGTATTGGTAATAGCGATATTATCGCCATTGATGAAGTTCACAGTGTCACCACCCGCTACAGCGGTTGTACCAGCACCATTGGTTTCTACATTCCAAGAAGCAGCAGTTTTTGCAAGGTTCTTGATGTAGGTATCGCCAGCAGCAGACAAGTTGGACAAGTCTTTATCAGCAGATTTTTCTGCAGCCGCTACAGCAGCTGTCAACTTAGCAGTTGGCGCAATGGTTACATCATCGCCTGTAGCAGATGTAGTAATGAGTGCATTCGCACCTGTTTCACCTTTAATGTTGAACTTAATGCCACCAGTTGTGCTTAATTTCTTAGCTGTTGTAGAGCCAGATTCGCTACCTAACGAAACAGTATTATCTGTTGCACCTTTCAATGCATCATCCATTTGTTTCTTATTAACCGCAGCATCATCAGTTGTTGCTTTGCCAACGTTCTTGATTTGAGTATTGCCAGCATCGATACCGGAACCAGTCAACTTAACTGTGTTAGTTCCATCTGTAGCAGTTACACCAGTAGGGGCTACTGTTGTCGTATTTGTACCATCAGTCGTTGTTACGCCACCTTTAGATACAACAGTGGAATTACCAGCTGCATCAGAAATCGTAGAGGAACCACCTGTTACAGTTTGTGTATTACCAGATGCATCTGTATAGGTTGCAGAAGTTAAACCAGTTAACGCTTTAGCAAGACGGACATTTAATGTACCCGCACCATCAGATACGACACCGATATTACCAGTTGTCAAATCAGCAGTGGTTGTTACGCCACCTTTGATGGATAATACTTCACCGTGTTTACGAACAGATGTTGTACCAGTATCCCCATCAAATTTGTGTTCTGCATCGGCTAATGCTTGTTTTGTTTTATCGATAGCACTATTTACTACAGATGCTACATTTTGTGTAGTAGCTACGCCATCTTTACCTGCTGTTGTACCTTGTGTAGAACCTGCAGCGCCCACTTTACCAGTAGTATCATCAATAACAAGTTTACCTTCATCTACATTGACTGTATATGTTTTAACACCAGCTGCTGTAGCATCACTAACAGTAGCAAGACCTGTACCAGTTACTTTCACAGCATCTTGGGCAAGTGTTTTAACTTTATCAGAGCCAGTTGTAGACAAGTTAGACAAGTCTTTATCGGCAGATTTTTCGGCAGCGGTTACAGCGTTTTGTAATTTTGTGCTTGTACCAACGGTAATAGTATCGCCAGATACAGTAGTTGTAACAAGCGCATTTGCACCGCTTTCACCAACGACCTTGAGTTTACCAGTTTTAATATTAACGGAACCATCGGTTGTACCATCATTGATGGTCAATGTGGAGGAAATACCAGCCAACGCATCGTCCATTTGTTTCTTGTTAACAGCAGCATCGTCGGTTGTGCCCTTCTTAACGCCTTTGATTTCTTGATTGCCCGCGTTAATGCCGCCAGTGGTAATAGAAATTGGTGTGGCACCAGTACCAGTAGGTGTAACTGTCACGCCAGCACCGTTGATAACAGTTTGGTTACCAGTAGCGTCTGTGAAAGTACCACTTGTTAAGCCTGTAAGGTTTTTAGCCATTTTAAGGCTCAATGTACTAGTCGCTTTATCTCCCACAACAGCGATGTTACCATCGGTTACATCGGCACCAGAGGCAACAGAACCTTTAATATTTACCGTTTTACCAAGTTTTAGACCAACGGTATCGCCTGAGTCACCAGCCATGTTAATTGGCATTTTTAGAATGGTTTCAGCTGTTTTGTACAATTGAGAACCATTGATTGCATCTGTAGAAGTGGCTGTGACCGCACCCGCTGCAACGTTCTTAATTTGACGTTCTGCACCATTGGCACCAACAGATACAATAGAACCATTGTTAAGACCTGTATTACCAGCATAGCCAGCAGCTGCGAAAGTAACGCCATTAATGGTGGAATCGGTAGCTGCTGCATATTGATCAGCAGAGCTTGCATGACCAAGAACTACGGCACCATCGAGGCCTGTACCTACTGTTACGTTATTACCCATAACCATAACATTAGAGGAATCTACTGAGTTATTATTACCTACTACATGGATACCTGTTGTACCAGCTGTGCCGGCAAGGTTTGTATTACCCATGAATGTAGATTCAGATGCCTTAATAGGATTTGTTGCTGTACCATTATCGTTACCTTGTACATGCGTACCTGTTGCTGTGGTATCGATGTATGATGGATCACCGATGGCACTGGATTTATTACCTTTTACCTCGTTACCTGTACCAATAGCGATGGACTGTTTACCTAAAGCTTTCGCAGTAAAGCCTATACTAATTCCAGCAAAATCAGCCACCTCACTATTACTACCTATAGCAATACCAGCAACAGCATTTGTAGCCTTAGCTAACTTCCCAAGCGCAACACTTTCAATACTGTTGCTAATCTGTGCAGCTGTACCAATTCCAATCCCATTTTCAGATTCCGATATATTAACATTGTTACCGATACCTACTGCAGTCTGACTATTCGTAATATGATTTAATCCACCAACCAACACACTACCAGAACTTATTTTTGACAAAGAACCTACTATACTACTGTCCGACCCTAATATAACTGAACTATTCGCGACTTTTATACTACTATTATTCCCCAAAATTGTTGATTTCTCACTATTAGCATCAACTACTGAAGAGTCACCTATAGAGATAGAGGTTGACACCTTAGCCTTTGAATTACGTCCAATGGCAATAGAGCTTGCACTATTTGATTCTGCATCTGTACCTATTGCTATCGTATTAGATTCTAAAGCTTTTGCATTATTCCCTACAGAAATACCATTAAGTCCATGAGTGGCATCCGTACTAGCATTCATACCAATGGCAATAGATGTAATACCTTGTGCTGTAGCACTTTTACCTATAGCAATGCTCGAATCACCAGTAGCTCCGCCTTTTTCATTGGCCTTACCAAGGTTTAACGAAGCATTACCTGCACCTTGAGTAGATGTCCCATCATTAACGTGCATATACACATCAGGGCTAGCACCTGCTGATACCGCTCTAACAGCTTCGTATAATTGGCTGCCGTTAACGGCATCTGTAGAAGTTGCAGAAATTACACCGGCAGCAACGTTTTTAATTTGGCGTTCTTTACCAGCAGAGCCTATTGATACAAAATGACCAGAAGTGATGTTTCCTAGTCTACCTGCAAAATTACTAGAGTCAATATTAATTCCATTAATATTGACATCAGTACTTACTTGATAAGGCTGCATACCTTGGCTTCCCTGCCCGATAACAACTGAATTTGCATAGTTAGTCGATGCTTGTGAACCTAAAACAACTGCGTTGTCCACATAAACATACGTTTTACGACCAATTGCAATTGTATCTTTACCATTACCTACACTATGATAACCTACCACTACAGAACCATCTTTTGTTGAAGAAGCTGAACTCCCTAATATTACTGATTCTTTCCCTGTAGCCCCTGCATAAGTACCTACTGCTAATGAATCTTGACCCTTAGCTTGGCTGCCATAACCTACTGCTGTTGCTTGATCCTTATCAGCTACAGAACGATCACCTATAGCAGTAGTATACAAGCTTGATGATGTAGCGTCAGTACCTATTGCAACCGAATTAGTACCTGATGAAGAAGCCGCACTACCAATCGCAATAGATCCATAACCATAGCCAAGATGTGCACCAGCACCAATAGCAATTGATGGATTTAGAGATAATGCTTGTGCTCCACTACCTATTGCAACACTTCCTTCAGCACCCATTGTTTGTGAATTATAACCCACTGCTACTGATTTATTATTTTGTGCAGTTGCATTATCACCTATCGCAGTCGCATTCTGGGTCGTTCCGACAGCACTGGCCCCTGGCCCATACACTGTATTCGCCGATGCCACTCCTCCGCACATCACCATAGCCACCATCACAGCTGCCACACTTTTACCAGCCAGTGAGGTAACTACAGATTTAACGCTAGATTTGCCGTCTCGTTTTGCAATTTCCGACACCACAACCCAGGCATTTTTGGTTTTTGACCATATAACTTTGTATATATGATTCAGACCCATATCTATACACTCCTTTTATTCCTATTATTCCTATATTGGATGTACACACTCTATAGACATAATGTTACCAAATGCCCCCCCCCCGTCAACATTTTTATTCATCTCTTCTTCATTATTTACATAAGTTTGCAGATTAGTTTAATATTTAGATAACATATGATGAGTTTATCTTATATTTTAATATTTCATTAATTTCTATATTCTACAGGAATTTATTGGTTACTTATAAGTATTCTCAATCTACAATTTAAACTTTCACAAAAAAATATCGCCATAGAGATAGAAACATGTCTATCATCTATGACGATATAGGTCATACCATTATTTAGTTATCATGAAAATGACAAGCAATATAGAGTTCTGCTAGTACATCTGGATTACCACACATCCGCATATACTCTAGTATACGCCTCACGTAGCGTCGATGTTCCATCATAGCTGCATCTAGTTTTCTCCGCACATAGGTCGGTGGATGTAGTAACAAAATCGGTTCCGTGTGACCACCATGAATATAGCATTGCTGTTCTGTAGGCCCATGGGACACCATATAGGTAAAGGGTACCACAATATTAAAGTATCCATAAGCGCCATCCTTGCCTACAGGTTTCCTCGTTTTAAAGGGTATCCAAGTCATATTCACAGACAAGGTACGAGGCTGATTATACGATGCTCGTTGCCCCATCGTATTATGCAAAGCCCGTAAATCGACAGCTAAATATTTTGCTAGATCATAAAACAGGCGTAACATCGGACGATGTACTAACTCATCTGTGCCATCCGCGTAGTAACATTTGGTTACATTACCACCAGATTTATAGTCTGGAATCATACACCATAGATGGCGGACCATACAATCTTGTAGTACATATTCTCTCTCGTCGTCTACTACATAGGGTGACACATTCGTATGCTCATCATACACTGTTTCCATACAATAGTCTCCTCTTAAATAATACGAACAAACTATATAAGGAATATTCCCACTCTATACATGAACGCGCATTCATTTCGCATTCATTGTATACCTATGTGCTTTTACCTGTAAATATGTAATTTTAAAATATATACCCATATATTTATCATATTTTTTAATATATGAAGTATGCAACTATATGCAGCCACGTATACTATCTATATCATTTGATTATCTATTATCATCTCCTAACTCTATCTCTAATTTGAATATTACAATACATATCTATACATGTATTCACGTAATACATTCAAGATACGTTTATGTCGTTGTTGTACCGATTGACGTGAACAATTTTGCATCCTTGCAATATCCGATAAATTACACCCTCTTCCATAAATATCGGTAATTAGCTGTTGTTGATCTACCTTTAATAACCGCAAAGCTCTTCGCAATAAATGATATTGTTGTACTTGTTCCTCACGATGTACAATCTGGTTAGCTACATCTACGGTATCTGGGATTTGATCCATCGCCAATTGCTCATCCCCATCCGCTGTATCTGGAATATGGAACTCATGATTCCATTGTTGTTTAATCCGTTTATAGTGGTTGAGATGTTTAAAATGAATGGCCGATTTCACATATCCCGCAAAGGGTACTGTACTAGCTAGATTGTAGGTGTAAATCGATTCAATAAAGGTGAGCCACAGCATAGCCTCTACATCATCTTCGACGATGCGATTAACTAATAACCGTTCGTATTTTACGATGAGCGGGCGATAACGCCGACACAGTTCCATCTTAGCCGCCGTGCTATCGATAGGTTCACTGGGCACATCACAAATAGGTACTCTCATCTGGCATACCTCTACCAATGCTTCATCGCGAATCTGTTCAAATCGCATTACATTTGTTACGTAGTATTGTTCAAAATCTTGTGCAGAATAGAATGTCATTGTAAATCCTTTCCTGCCCGGGCACAGTTGTACTATACCGCAGGAGGAAAGAATTGCAAAAACAGGAATAGGCTGGAAAATACAAACATAGCGCTGTTATGTTAGCGACTTTCACAAAAAAGAGCCTAGATGACGTTCATAGCAATTCTATAAACGACCATCTAGGCTCCTTTTATTATTGTTTTGTGGTGCAAACAGTTATGAGTACGTCCAAAGTCTAGCTAAAGACACACTATAATGTTCACAAGTTCAGTATAGGGTATATCCTTAAGGCTGTCAATATTATCTTATCATTTTTTCCCGCGACTCACCGCAAGGTTTGCCCCCAACAGTCCTCCCCGATTGATATGGGGATGGCGATGTGAGGTACTTTCTTTGATTGATGTTATACGAGATCGTTGAAATTTTTCAAACACTGTATCCAGTTCTCGCAAGAGAACCTTCTTTTGCGATGCTTTTAATTCATACAAGTTCCCTTTGAACTTAATATGTGTATCCTTCACAACAGTGCTAATGTCATAGATGCGTTCTTGCTGTTCATTATTAACATTCACGAGTTCATCTAAGGTCAGCTCATAGTAACGAGCCAACGCGCACAGTGTATCGAGGTCTGGCTCTCTATAGCCAGTCTCGTAATTGGACAATGCTGCATTACTAATACCTACAGCTTTAGCGACTTCGATTTGGCTCTTTCCCATGCGTACACGAGCCCGTTTTAAGTTCTTGTAAAATTGCATGTTCATCACCTACATCGATTACGTCAAAAGAATATTACAGTGTTTCACTGATAATTTTGAAAGCTTCTTCTGCAACAGCCAATGTTTTATCGATTTCTGCGCCCTTATGGCACATAGACACAAAGTTGCTTTCAAATGGACTTGGCGCATAGTAAATACCATGGCTCAAGTTATGATGGAAGAATGTCTTGAAATGGTCCGCATTGCATGCACTAGCATCATCAAAATTGTGAACCGGTTTATCTGTAAAGAATAAGGTAAACATAGATCCTACACGTTGTACTACAGCTGGCACATTGTATTTCTTAGCCAATTCTTCAAGGCCATTGCACAATGCTTTTGTGCTATCTTCCACTTGTTTAAAGATGGTTGGATCTCGTTGCAACATAGATAATGTAGCAAGGCCTGCCGTTACAGCCACAGGATTACCACTCAAAGTACCGGCTTGGTAAATAGGGCCGGATGGTGCTACTTCGCTCATGATTTTGCTAGAACCGCCAAATACAGCGAGAGGCATACCACCGCCAACGATTTTACCGAGACACGTCAAATCAGGTTTAATATTGTATAGTTTTTGTGCACCACCGCTGCTAGCACGGAAACCACACATAACTTCGTCAAAGATTAATAGTGCACCATGCACCTTTGTAACATCGCGCAAGGTTTCAAGGAAGCCTTCTACTGGAGGCACACAACCCATATTGCCCGCAACCGGTTCAACAATGATACATGCAATGGTATCGCCTATTTCATCGAATAATTGTTTAACTGCATCAATATCATTGTATGGCAATGTGATGGTATTTTCTGCAACGCCCTTTGGTACGCCTGGACTATCTGGTACGCCAAATGTAGCGAGACCAGAGCCGGCTTTCACCAATAGAGAATCACTATGACCATGGTAACAACCAACAAATTTAACGATACGGTCGCGGCCCGTATACCCACGAGCTACACGCAACGCACTCATAGTCGCCTCTGTGCCAGAGTTAACGAGGCGCACCATTTCCATGGATGGCATGAAGGCTTGGATTTTCTTAGCCAATTCTGTTTCTAATAGTGTAGGCGCACCATAGCTTGTACCACGAGGAATGGCCTCTTGCAAGCTAGCTACGACCTCAGGATTCGCATGGCCCAAAATCATAGGGCCCCAGCTCAACACATAGTCGATGTACTCGTTGTTATCGATATCATAGATACGGCTGCCACTAGCGGAGCTAATAAATGGAGGGTTTGAGCCTACGCTGCGATAGGAGCGAACAGGACTATTAACGCCACCCGGCATATACCGTTTAGCTTCGTCGAATGCTTTTTCTGATTTACCTAGTTGTAACATAGTCACTCCTTATTGTTTAAGCCAACGTGCCACATCAAGGGCATGGTATGTAATGATGATCTTAGCACCAGCACGTTTCATGGAGAGCATCGTTTCCATAACAAGGCGTTGTTCATCGATAAGCCCAGCAGCTGCAGCCGTTTTAACCATAGCATATTCGCCGGATACATTGTAGACAGCCAATGGCAATTCATAACGGTCACGGGCTTCGCGAACAATATCTAAATAGCATAATGCCGGTTTAATCATGATAATATCCGTACCTTCAGCGATATCGAGTTCGATTTCACGCATTGCTTCTAAGCGATTGGCAGGATCCATTTGATACGATTTACGGTCCCCAAATTGTGGAGCTGAATTAACCGCGCCACGGAATGGACCATAGTAGGCAGATGCATATTTGGCAGCATAGCTCATGATAGATACATTGGTGAAACCAGCTTCATCAAGAGCTTCACGAATAGCACCTACACGGCCATCCATCATATCAGATGGCGCCACCATATGAGCACCAGCTTGTGCTTGGCTAACAGCAACTTTGCACAATAGAGGCAATGTTTCATCATTCAAAATTTCGTGGTGGTCAATCATACCGCAGTGACCTGTGGATGTATATTGACATAAGCATACATCCGCAATAACCAAGAGATTTGGCACTGCTTTACGGATGGCTGTAATCGCTTGTTGTACAGGCTGTTCCATATCCCATGCAGAGGAACCTTGTTCATCCTTATAGGTAGGGATGCCAAAGATTTCTACACCACGAATGCCGAGGTCATAAGCCTCTTGCGCCACCTTTACCGCTTCGTCTACGGATAAATGGTATTGTCCTGGCAATGTGTCGATTTCTTTTTTTATCCCTTCACCAGGAACGATGAATAATGGATAAATCAAATCAGTTGTATCTAATGTTGTTTCTCGTACTAAATCACGCATTTCTGGAGAAGTGCGCAAACGGCGAGGGCGATAGGTTAAATCGTACATAGTAAATTTCCTTCTTCCCTTTAATGAATGGCAATATATTAGTTAGCACAGTCTTTCACGATTGTGTCTACAAGACCTTCTGTCGTATATACAGGACTAATGATATCTACCTTTAAACCTGCACTCATAGCCGTAGCTGCCGTAATAGGTCCGATACATGCAATCTTTGTATGTTCTAATAGTGAAAGTGCATCTTCACCCAATAAATCTAATGTATTGGTAACTGTAGAGGAGCTAGTAAATGTAATATAGTCAACATGACCATATTGCAATGCATCTACTAATGCCTCTTGTTGAGATGTATCTTGTTGCGTTTCATACAAGCGCAAGATATCTACGTCGATATCTAAGTGACGCAATTCACGAGGAATCACTTCACGAGCCTTCTTAGGTTGAATTAATAGCACTGTATGTCTAGGTTTAACATGCTGTTTCAATGCATCAACAACAGATTCAGCCTTATAATCTACAGGGATAATATCCGGCGTAATGCCATAGTTAGTCAACGCCTTAGCGGTGGCACTGCCGATAGCACATACCTTAGCATAGCCTAAGGAACGCGCATCCTTACCTTCCCCGTACAATGCATCAAAGAAGTAGCGTACCCCTTCAGCGGATGTGAATACGACACAAGAATAGCGATCTACGCCATGTAATAAACGTTTATCTTCATCAAATAATTCTACAGGCTCTGTTTTAATAGCTGCTGCTTGGATAACATTGGCTCCTTGATTCATGAGCATATCACGGAACTTGCTAGCTTGAGAGCGAGCACGAGTAACCACAATCGTTTTGCCGAATAAAGGCTTGTTATCGAACCATTGCAATTGTTCACGCAAGTTTACAACATCGCCTACGACGATGATGGCTGGTGCTTTTAGTTGTGCCTTTTCCACGTCTTCTACAACATGTTCTAGTGTGGAAACAAGCACCTCTTGAACAGGTTTAGTACCCCAGCGAATGAGCGCCACTGGCGTATTAGCAGGACGGCCATGAGCCATCAATTTTTCTGCAATCGTAGGTAAATTGCCTACGCCCATGACAAAGCAAAGGGTATCCACTGCTGTGGCAAGACCTTCCCAATGGATGCCAGACACCGCTTTTGTTGGGTCTTCATGACCGGTAACAACAGCAAAGGATGTAGCCATAGCGCGTTGTGTTACAGGAATACCAGCATAGGCAGGCGCTGCGATAGGCGATGTAACACCAGGTACAAATTCAAAAGGAACACCGGCCTCACGAAGGGCCATTGCTTCTTCCCCACCGCGACCAAATACGAGTGGATCACCACCCTTTAAGCGGGCTACGATTTTGCCTTCTTTTCCCTTTTTTACCAATAGTTCGTTGATTTCCCATTGATGCATGGTGTGGTCTTTGCATTGTTTACCTGCATAAATCAACTCAGCATCAGGACGAGCCCATTCTAATAGATGAGCATCTGCTAAATAGTCATACACGATAACATCTGCACGTTCGATGCATTCCTTACCTTTTACGGTGATTAATTTAGAATCTCCAGGGCCTGCGCCGATCAAATATACTAAACCTGTCATTTTATGATTCCCTCCTTAACAAGGGCTTCCACAATGTGTTTGCCCCCTTCTTCATATAAGGCTTTCGCAAGGTTTTTGCCTAACATAGCCCCTTTCTTAGCAGGACCAGACAATTCTCCTTCATATACTGTTTTACCATCTAAGGATGCAATGAGCGCTTTCAAATTAAGCTGTCCTTTTTCAACAGTTCCATATACACCCATCGGCACTTGGCAGCCCCCATTGAGTTGATTCAAGAAACTACGTTCCCCCTCTACGGCAAGGCGTGTTGGTTCGTCGTCTATTTTTGAAAGTATTTCTAACATCTCAGTATCGTCACTGCGACATTCAATAGCCAAAGCACCTTGCCCCACAGCAGGAATCATTTCATCCGCCGTAAAGACTTGTGTGATTCTATCGTCTAAACCGAGCCGTTTAAGGCCTGCTTGTGCTAATACGACGCCATCGAGGCCTTCTGTTTCAATCTTGCCAAGACGGGTTTGCACATTGCCGCGGATGACTTCGATTTGTAGGTCTGGACGGCGATGCAATAATTGGGCTTGACGACGTAAACTACTGGTGCCAATACGCGCTCCTTCTGGCAATTGGGCCAATGTTTTGTATTTAGGGCTTACCAAAGCATCAAAAGGGACTTCTCGTTTGGAAATAGCACCTAATGTAAGACCGTCTGGTAATTCCGTAGGCATATCCTTTAAACTATGAACGGCGATATCGATATCACCAGCATGCATAGCCGCCTCTAATTCAGCAGTGAATAAACCTTTGCCACCTACTTCGGCAAGGGGCTTATTCAAAATGCGGTCCCCTTTTGTGTTAAAGTGAACTAATTCTACGGTAACCCCTGGGTATAAGCGTTGCAATTCACTTTTTACATATTCTGACTGCCATAAAGCGAGAGCACTCTTTCGAGTTCCAATTCTAATGTGGTTCCTCATACTACGAGCCTTCTTTCTCGAGATTAAACATATCTTTGAATAAATCCCAATATAAACCTTCTTCTTGTGTACCGGCGATTTCATTGAAATGAATCATCGGTTCTCTTAGCATTTTTCTAACGATCATACGACTCATAGAATCAATGATGCGACGCTCTTTATCGGAAATATCCGGCAATTTAGCCAGCGCTCGATGTAATTCACGGCGACGAATACGGTCAGCCTTATCCGTTAATAATGCCATCATAGGGCGCACGGATAAATAACTAAACTTTTCTAACACTTCATCGATGGCTTCGTGAATAATCGGTTCAGCCCGTTTCGCCTCTTCCTCGCGTTGTTGTTTATTTTCTTCTACAACGCTTTCTAGAGCATCGATATTGAATAGGTACACACCTTCGATATCCGCAACGACAGGATCAATATCACGTGGCACTGCAATATCAATCATTACGATGGGACGTCCATGACGCAATGCGGCAATCCGTTTTGCCTCTTTTTCACCAATAATATAATGCGGTGCCCCCGTCGATGTAATGATGATATCCGCATGTTCCGCTTGTTCTACATAGTGATCTAATTTAATGGCTTGCCCATTAAATTTCTTCGCCAAGGCTTCCGCTTTGGTAAAAGTTCGATTTGATACGAATATGGTTTTTACGCCCTTTGCTTGTAAGTGTGTAGCTGTTAACTCACTCATGGTACCAGCCCCTAAGATGAGGACTGTTGCTTCTGAAAGTGGTTTATCTAGGCTATCTTCCGCCAAGTTAACCGCCGTGTAACTAACAGACACAGGTGTATTCGCAATGCCTGTATTGGTTCGAACCTTTTTACCAACGCTAATAGCGCGTTGGAACAAGATATTAAATACGGTTCCCGTAAAGCCTGCACTATAGGCAGTGATATAGGCACCTTTTAACTGGCTAAGGATTTGTCCTTCCCCTAATACGAGGGAATCAAGACTAGCAGATACGCGGAACAAATGCTCTATACACGCTTTCTCTTCATAGAAGAAAAATGCGGATTCATCAATTGTATCGGCATGTTTTAAATGCTTTAATACATCGAGCATATACGCTTTAGGAGATTGTACATCTTCTAATACGGCATAAATTTCCGTACGATTGCAAGTCGATAGGATAACGCATTCTGAAATTTTTTCGTATTCATAGAGTCGATTTAAGGCGCTTTCTACCTCGTTTTTTTCAAACGAGAAACGTTCACGCACCTCAACGGCAGCACTTCTATGATTTAGTCCTAATACCACTAATTGCATGGTGTAGTTTCTCCTCTATCAAAGGCCACTGTCCCTTAAGAATGGCCTGAAATTCAGATTCGCCTAGATGAGTGCGCCAAAAACGGCTACGCTCCTCTACGCTAGGGATAAGTAACTTTACCTCTTCCCTCATAATTTTAAGTCTCGGTATGGCAATTTGCAATATATTATAACGATTCATCATATCTTGTTTCACAAGACGATTAATACGTGGTCCCCCATTATTAGCACTAATCGCAACATGCAAATCACCCATATCGATTGTTGATGGTACTGTGAAATCACAAGCTGTAGCATTATCGGCACGATTGACTAGTATGCCATTATTGCGTGCTATAGCTTCGATATAGTCATTAACAGCTTTATTATCTGTACAGATAAACAATAATTTACATTGTTTTACAATGTCTATATGGTCATCGCTAAACACTGTATTGTGCCAAATAAATCTGTTATCCTCATGCCAAGCTTTCATCTGATCTGTTATAATGGGGCTAATGACAATGCATTGACAGGGCTCGTCTAAGCATAATGCTAGACGTCGTTCAGCCACGGCGCCACCACCTACGAATAAAATGGTATCACGCGCTGTAGTTTGTAATGTTAGAGATATCATAATGAACCTCGCATAATTGATGATACCGCTTATGTATACCTACATATGGAACTATAGATATACATAAGCGGTATAAAAAATCGGCTTGATGAATCAAGCCGATTGCTTATTTGCTTACATAAATCGTTTAAGGTAAACGCCGATACGTCCCTTACGGGATGTGCCCGTAATAGCCTCTACCTTCATTCGGCCACGACCACGCATAGAGATGATGTCCCCTTCTTTGACCTCTTGGGATGGCCCCTTTGCAGGTTGCCAATTTACTTGCAATAAACCAGCATTTACAGCACTCACCAATTTGGTACGGGATACGCTAAAACCAGAGCTTGCTACCGCATCCAATCGAAGTGATGCAACGGTAGTACGCACTTCTTTAATCTTTTCTTCTTTTGGTGCTATCTCATCTAACTCCATCGGAGTTACAGATACGGCAACCATAGCGATTTTTGTAAAATTTTGCACTACAAAATCTGCTACAGTGCTATCTACGAGAATTTGTGCGCCCCCTTGGCCCATGATAATATCGCCAAATTTCGAGCGATCAATGCCAAGCCCCATCAAAGAACCAAGCACATCACGATGATTTAACAATCTAAATCGTGGATCCCAAGATACCTTCAACGGAACGATGCCCATATCTACTGTACCTTGAAAATGACTATCTACAAAGGCGATACGAATACGTTCCGCCCCTTCATAGCCGCCATAGGATTGAACGAGTAATTCAGGATAAGCCGCCTTAATGGCATCCGCAATAACAAGGCCTGCAGGACTTGTAAAATCACATACGCGATATGGTTTTCCCTTTACTACTTGTTCTGCTAAATCAAGCATACGGCGCGCTTCTTCACCGCTACCGCTTGCTTCAAAATATCTAATTAATTTACTAGTATCAGCCATTATTTCCCCAATTCATTGGAACGAGCTAAACAAGCAACAACCCCATCTTGTAGGGCACTGCGCAAGCCACCTTTTTCCATAGCTCCAATGCCAGCAATCGTAGTGCCGCCAGGGCTAGTCACTTGGTCGCGCAATATAGTAGGATGTGTGCCGGATTCTAAGGCCATTTTACCAGCCCCATACATCGTTTGGGCGGCCGCCTTAATCGCCAATTGACGAGGTAATCCAATGCGGACTCCCGCATCAGCCAAGGCATCTAAAATGACAAACATATATCCTGGGCCGGCACCAGACAAAGCGCCTAATCGATCTAGGTCGGCTTCACTGACAACGGCTACTTCGCCAACGGCGTTAAATAAAGCCTCAACAAAAGTAGTATCAGCATCGTTATCCGCTGTTAACGCTGTCATGCCACAACCAATAGATGCTGGAGTATTCGGCATGACTCGATATAATACAGCCGTTGGTAATGCTTTGCGCAAGGTATCTAATGTTACGCCAGCTGCCACAGATATAACCGTAGCACCCGCTTTCACAGACGTTAATTGGCTCAATACAGATGGTAATACCTGTGGTTTAACAGCGAGGATAATCGTGTCAAACTGTACCATATCAGGTAATTCTACAAAACCTGTAACGCCCAATTCGTCAACTAATTCGTCGCGATGTTCAGGGCGACGCACTACGATTGATACATCATCTCTACGTAATATACCTTGTGAAAGTGCGCCTCGTAACAGGGCACCACCCATGGCGCCTACGCCTATACATACTGTTTTTCCCAACATAGTATCACCACTTTTTCTATACTGGATTATTTATTTTGCCAGTTAAATTCTTGTTGCTCAGTTGTTCCACTTTCAGATTCATTATTATAATCAATGGATACATTAACAGGTACGCACATAAAAATGTCTTTGCCTACCTTTTCCAATTTGCCATCTAATGCAAATGTTGCACCAGATACAAAATCAACGATGCGAGCTGCTTCGTGAGGATCTGTATTTTCAAAGTTAATCAATACAGGGCGCATGTCACGCAATTGATGAGTGATACTTTCAGAATCTTCAAAAACCTTAGGTTCGATAACAACTACTTTCATGGCTGTTGGACGTTGTGTCATAGTGGATGTGCCTCCTACCTTACGTGGATGGAACTCAGATGCAGCTGCTGTTGGTGCTACTGGTGGCACGTCCTCTGCATAGTCCTCATCATCTTCATATTCATACTCATCATCATAATCATAACGGTCATCATTATTAATGCCGATAAAATTTTTGATTTTTTGCCATTGTTCTCCCATAGACATGGTAATCCTCCTAATATACTCACACTGTTATATTCCCAATTAGTTATATACACGTTCCCCAAAGATGGCAGTACCTACACGCACGATGTTAGCCCCTTCTTGTAAGGCTATTTCAAAGTCATGTGTCATCCCCATCGACAAATATTGTATATCCTCATCAGGGAAATACCCTTTCATATCTTCATACAAAGCATGTGCCACTCTAAAGATAGGTCTTGCATCCTCCGGATTTTCAAAAAACGGAGCCATGCACATCAACCCTTTAACGCGTACATGCGGTAAGGTCTTCGCATAGTCTCGTATGTCAGGGAATTCCTCTACGGACATACCAGACTTACTCGCTTCGCGAGCTACATTGACTTGTAACAATATATCTTGTACTTTATCATGCTTAGCAGCAACCTTTTCGATTTCATCTAATAGTTTCTTACTATCTACAGAATGAATCAAATCAAACATCGGTACCGCTTGACGAACCTTATTAACTTGTAAATGGCCAATTAAATGCCATACCAATTTAGGTCCTGCATAAAGCATTTGTTTTTCTTTTGCCTCTTGCACGCGATTTTCGCCTACATGAGTGCATCCAAGGCGAGCCACTTCCTCTACAGCCGTTACAGGATGGTTCTTTGTAACCGCAACAAGTAACGCCGTATCCGTGCGCCCTACGCTAGCCATTGCATCAGCCATGCGTTGTTGGATTTTATGAAGGGATTCTTCAATCATATGATCCTCCCATATAGTAACGTATAAATAAATATCCTATAGACTTATATTATATAATATTTAACCAATAATGTATATCTTTACCGTTTTTCGAGCATACCAAATAATGCCATACGCCCTGTTTTACCATGTTCACGACGATAGGAAAAACAATTCTCATCGGTCATACTATCGGTACCACCAATACAGATTTGGTCCTTTGGAACACCTCGTTGCAACAAATCTTCTTCGATAAATCGCCATAAATCAACATGTGGTGTCGCTTTCGACGCACCATCTCTAACGATATATCGGACCAATTCATCACTATTGGCATCAGTTATTTTCTTCCACTCGTCTGTGAAAGTATCTGCCAGTTCTTGATTAACCTCAAAGGATTCAGGTCCAATGCTAGGACCTAAATATACATAGCAGTCTTCAAAGCGCGTACCAAAATCTCGTTGCATTGCCTCTATGGTGATAACCGGTAGATGGCCTATTGCACCGCGCCATCCTGCATGAACGGTAGCCACCACATGATGCACAGGATCGTAAATGCCTACTGGTACACAATCAGCGGTAAATAAGAATAATGGTACATTGGGAATATCTGTATATATCGCATCACAATCTGGAATGGCTGTATCAGAACTCATAGAGCCAGCACCGATTAAATCTTCTGTAATGCGTACCGCATTGAGTCCATGCACCTGATTGCCGCAGGTAATGCGGTCTGGCGATACGCCTAAATGATCAGCCACAATGGTGCGGTTTTCAAGGACATCTGCAGGATAATCCCCAACGTGAAAAGCGAGATTCAATGTATCATATGGAGGTAAAGATTCACCGCCTTCTCGATAGGTAACCCCCATTATCATAGGTAGTCCAATTGACCAAAGTGGGGTTTCATAAGACCAGGGGAAACTATCTTTTCGTCTTATATCATATACATCAATACACATAATGTAACTCCTTACAACTCCATCTCTATTTACACACACCACAGCGCTTACACCCTTCCATACAAGGAGGTGTATACGCTTCATCAACTGCCCGTTGCCATTCTTGTTCTAAATAACCATTTCTTAGACCCATATCCAAATGAGACCAAGGCAAATAATCCTCAAACTTGCGTTCCCGATAATTGCAGTCATCCATGTCTAGGCCGGCTTTTTTCATTTCAGATTTAAAGGATTTGCTACCTCTATCTAGAGCACAGGCAGCGAGTACCTTGCCTAAGCGGCGATCACCCCGAGCGAGTACACCTTGGATATATGCTTCTTTGGGAGACTCAACGAGTACCTCGATGCGACGATTTTTTTGCAATGATTTCTTAATATATTGTAATTTCTTTTCTACACTCTTTTGATGATCCATAGCCATCCACTGGAATGGTGTAAATGGCTTTGGTATAAATGGATTAATACTAAGTGTTAATCGGCCTTTACAGCCCACCTCAGCCATGTGGGCTTGTGTACGTTCTGCTAACCCGATAATGGCATCTATATCTTCATCAGTTTCCGTTGGCAGGCCAATCATAATATAAAGACGCATATGCTGAATACCAGACTTAGCGGATAACTGAGCAGCGGTGCGAAGATTTTCTTCACTAATCCCCTTGTTGATAACACGACGTAATCGTTCACTACCCGTCTCAGGCGCAATGGTAATTGTCTTTTGTCCACTTTCAGCCAATCCATCGACAACGGCTTGTGTCAAGGAATCGGCGCGCAAGGACGCACAGGAATAGCGCATATCCTTAGAGCGAATATAGGTTACGAGCTCATCTACCTCTGGATAATCGGAAATGGCCGCCCCCATAAGGCCTACCTTTTTCCCTAACTTTTCTGCTCTATCGACGCCTTCTTTCAAAATATCCAGTGGTCGTACACGCGGTACGCGGAAACAATACCCGGCCATACAGAATCGGCAATGACGGCCACAGCCTCGAGCTACCTCGATGATATACATGGCACCAAACTCGGTGAAATTCGTAGCAATTACCGTTTCACCACCGCTCGTAAGAGGCTCAAAGTGGCGTCGTATGATTTTTGGGGCACCATCTGCTATATCATAGCCAACAAAACGCTTATTATCGTCATATTGAGGGGTATATAAAACAGGTACATATACACCATCAATTTGAGCTAGTGCAAAAATCGTTTCTTCTCGGCTTTCACCATTCTCACGACCCTCGCGAATTCGTTCTAACACAGCAGTAACGATGCCCTCCCCTTCACCGATGATGAAAGCATCGATAAAATCCGCAAAAGGCTCAGGATTAAATGTTGCACACGGTCCTCCGGCAATGACGATAGGATCAAAGCCAGTTCGATCTTCGCTCATAACAGGTACCCGACCATGACGAAGCATAAGAGGAATATGGAAATAATCCATTTCAAAGGTCACATCAAAGGCTACCACATCAAACTGATGCATAGGTCGTTGCGTTTCAACACTCATAAGCGGAGTTTTCGTCTTATCATAGGCGTCTAGTTCCTTTTTCTCAGGTAAGAATATCCGCTCACATACACTAGCCGGATTGCGATTAATTTCCTCGTAAATAATATGAAGTCCCAAATTGCTCATGCCAACGAAATATGTATTTGGATAAACAATAGCAACCTTTTGCTCTGCATGAGGGTTAATAGTTACGCGGCTATCTTCATCTTTATAAAGTTCTTGTAATCGATCAATTAAATCTTTACGGTTCACTAATTTCCTTTCTATATAAGCCCACTACGAAAAGTGGGCTTAACAACGCTCTCTATATAATTCAAGAGATTATATTTTAGATTTTATTGTATCCTTTGTATGAATAGTCTTTGTTTTAATTGTTTTTACCAATTGAGGCCGATGTTTTTTCTCATACGGATACAATACGACTTTACCATCTCTGTATTCCGCAATGTAGATATCCTTAATAGAATACCCTTGTGCCTGTACCTCTTGTTCTAGCCATTCTTTATCTTTTTCAATTACATCAAGAGTAAATTGATTAATTTGACCATCATTGATCAAATCAAAACGAATATTTTCTTCACCGAACTGAACAACACTAAGCTGACCATTTTGCTCTAATACAGCGCGCTTAACATCTGCTACATATTGAACACCAGCTGTGCGAAGTTTTAGTTTTAATTCAGCCGATTGAATACCATAACGCATACATTCTTCAGTTAAGACATGACCTTTTTCGATAACAATTACAGGATGACCATCTAGAATTGTTTTAAAGAATCTAAGATTGCCTTTTAAGAATTTAAGCGTCATTACGAGAATAGTCCATAAGATGAGAACTAACATAAATTGTAAAATACCAATCGCATCATTATAGATGATGGCACCGATAATACCACCAAGTACATAGTTTTGTAATTGGTCTAAAGCAGAGGTTGGCGCTAAGTTTCCCTTCCCCATTAAGTTAATTTGTAAAATAATCGCCAAGAGACCTATGGCGAGTTTGGCAAAGACCATCCCATAGACGGCCATAGCTTCTGTCATATGTGGTCCTCCTTATGGTAATACATCCGCTTTATCATGAATTCGGTCTGTAGGACTTACTGTATACACACGAGTGATTGTATAGGTAGTAAATTCAGGATTAAATTGCACCTCATAGTATGCATCGCTAACCTTTAAGATCATACCATTACGTACCTTTAAGGAATTAACAGCTAATTGACCTTCATCAACACCACGGTCTGCACTAAAGGAATGCAAGAATTGAGCCATTCTAGAAGAATCTTCAGAGTAATTCTTCATACGACCATATTCTTGATATTCTAAGCCTAAGAAAAATACAATAATTAAGGATAATATAACAGTTAAATCACGGTAACGGCTTGTAAAACCATTACGCAAAACTTGAATGCCTACTCCGAGAAGGGCTAATAAAACAACTACAAAGATAACGAAGCCTAATGTATGACCAGATGCGATTTGGCTTTCCACATAGGAAACGGTATAAAAGTCCATAATTATGCTCCTTTCATATATCTTTTTATTATATCACAAATAAATATGATAATAACCAACAACGATTTATAAAAAATAGAGCTACCACAATGATAGCTCTATTAAACAGTTACTATACTAATTTATTTACATTCACGGTACACGATGATATAAGCATGAGTATTCACTGTAAAACCAGATTCTAATTCTAGTTCAACTTCTAAAACGGCATCGTCAACGTCACCTTTATAATACGCATTACGTTGTTCTGCGGAATAGAAATACATAGCCGCATTATATTCATTACCTGCTTGTACTGGAATTGTGATGGTAACAGGCTGTGTTTCAACATTCTTTGTTTTAGTACCCACATTATCCGTCGTGTAATATACGGATTCAATGGTATGTTCTCCTGGTGTTAATGCCACAATGACTTGACCATATTGACCAGTTTTATGATCAATAGTAGAAAGGTCCTTACCATCAACCTTTACAGATTTACCATAAATATGAAGAATCGCTTTATTAGCATTCTCTTGTACAAATTGTTGTTCACCGGCTTGTCGTTTTTTATTGAACTTCATAAATACGGCAAACAAAATGGCCCAAATGACTGCAACCGCCACGATGATAATAATAGTTGTAGAACTCATAGTATCTCTCCTTATACCAAAATATACTACACTGACTCTACGTTAACTATATCATACGTACTTGTATTACTCAATAAAAAAACGACCCCAAATGGGGTCGCTTTCAGTAAGCCTATGCTTATCAAGAAATTACTAATGTAATCTCTTATTTCAACCAGCTCATCAAGTTACGAAGTTCTGCACCAACTGGTTCGATTGGATGAACAGCTGCTGCTTCACGATGTTCTTTAAGGAATTTTTGACCATTTTTGGAATCAGCCAAGAATTCATCAGCGAATTTACCAGATTGAATGTCAGCCAAGATTTGTTTCATAGCTTCTTTAGTTTCTGGAGTAATTACGCGAGGGCCTGCATAGTAATCACCATATTCTGCTGTGTTAGAAATGGAGTTACGCATTTTTTGGAAACCACCTTCGTAGATAAGGTCTACGATCAATTTCATTTCATGCAAGCATTCGAAGTAAGCGTTTACAGGTTCATAACCAGCTTCTGTTAATACTTCGAAACCAGTTTGAATCAATGCAGTCAAACCACCGCACAATACAGCTTGTTCACCGAACAAGTCAGTTTCTGTTTCGGATTTGAAGTTAGTTTCCAAGATACCTGCACGGCCACCACCGATACCGCAAGTCCAAGCTAATGCTACTTCTTCAGTATCGCCAGATGGGTCTTTTTCTACTGCGTACAAGCAAGGAACGCCGGAGCCTTCTTGGTATGTACGACGTACTAAGTGGCCAGGACCTTTAGGTGCTACCATGAATACGTTGATATCTTCGCGAGGAACGATTTTACCGAAATGAATGTTGAAGCCGTGAGCGAATGCTAAGTATGCACCTTGTTTCAAGTTAGGAGCGATATCTTTTGCATAAACGTCTGCTTGTAATTCGTCTGGAATCAATACCATAACGATGTCAGCGCCTTTAACTGCTTCTGCAGTTTCTTTTACAGGAAGACCTGCTTCTTCAGCTACTGCCCAGCTTTTGGAACCAGCGCGAAGACCGATAGTTACGTCAAAACCGTTTTCTTTCAAGTTCAATGCATGAGCATGACCTTGGGAACCGTAACCTAAAACTGTAATTTTTTTGCCTTCCAATTTACTTAAATTGCAATCTTCATCATAGTAAACTGTTGTACCTAAAATTTTACCTGCCATGTTAGACAACCTCCAATTTATATTCAATAGAATATTTAATATATATACTGTACACAATCTCGCAAATAATTGCAAGGTTTGTAGCGTATATCGTAATTTATCGAATAGTCAAATAGACTAATTCATAACTAAATTTGTACCCTCTTTGTATTAAAAAAATATGAATTCTAAAATTTTCATACCTTATTTAACGATAATCCAAGGGCGATTTTTTTCCCAAACAACGGATACATCAATACCGAAAACATCAGTCAATATATCGTCGGTTAAGATGTCCTGTTTTTTGCCTTTATACACGATGAGACCATCTTTAATAATTGCTACATGTGTAATGCTAGGCATAATCTCTTCGATTTGATGAGATACATAGATAAAAGGCTTCTTCTCATCACGAGCCATGTTTTCCACGGTTCTTAAGAATTGCTCACGAGCCGGCAAATCAAGACCAGAGCAAGGCTCATCTAAGATCAACAAATCAGGATCTGCCATGATGGCACGAGCCAATAGTACACGACGTTGTTCGCCAACGGATAAGGTGGAGAATTTATGGCCTTCCAAATAGGAGATTTTAAATTCTTCCATTAGGTCTATCGCTTTTTTTCGCTGGCCTTCAGAGACGTCCTTATAGACGCCGATAGTGTTGAAAGCACCAGAAATAACGACATTTTCTACCAATTGGCGATCTAAGGTAGATTGAAATTGGCCCAATGTGGCGCTTACAAATCCTAAGCGATTTTTAATCTTAACCCATGCATATTTGCCAAATTCATGTCCAAATACGCGCAATAGACCTGTCGTCGGGATTTGATAGGCTGGAATCATACTGAGCATCGTCGATTTACCGGCCCCATTGAGGCCTAATAGAGCCCAGTTTTCGCCTTCTTCCACGTGCCAATCTACGCCTTTTAGGATTTCGCGACCATCACGACGAAATTTGACATCTTCATAATGTAGTACTTCACTACTCACACAATCATCTCCTACATTTTTTCTCCACGACTCATAGCAGTAATACCGGTTTTAGCGATTTCAAGAATACCATAGGTTTCCATTATTTGTACGAAACCGCGTAATTTATCGTCGCTGCCGATAACTTCTATAATCATAGATGTAGGGGAAATATCGAGTACATTACCGCGGTATACATTGGCAATTTGAACAATTTGAGATCGCGTTGTAGACGTTGCTTTCACCTTGATAAGCATTAACTCACGACAAACTACATCATGATCATCAAATACTTTCACCTTAACCACATCAATCAGTTTGTAAATTTGCTTTTGAATTTGGTCAAGTGCACGGTCATCAGCCTCAACAGTAAGCGTAATGCGTGCATAGCCAGGTTTATTTGTAACGCCAGAAGTCATTTTCGTAACGTTAAAACCACGGCGATTGAAGAGTGCTAAAATACGAGTACCAATACCCGCCGTATTTTTGGCAATCACTAACACTTGATGTTCTTTAGCCATTATAGCACCCCTTTCTTGCCCATCATGCCACTCACAGTACCACCTGCTGGGATCATTGGCAATACATTATCCTCACGTTCAACGCGACAATCCAAGACGATGCTTTCATCAGATGTAATATAGGATTTAAAATCTTTATTGAACGTTTCAACTGAATCGAAGCGCGCTGCTTTCAAATCAAATGCATCAGCTAGCTTTAAGAAATCAGGACTCACTTCTAAATCTACATAGGAATAACGTCGGTCATTGAAGATTTGTTGCCACTGACGCACCATGCCAAGGTATCCATTGTTAATGATGACAATCTTAATTGGCAAATTATACTGACGAACCATCATAAGTTCTTCACAGGTCATTTGGAAACCACCATCGCCAACAACAAGGATGACCTGTTTGTTAGGAGCACCCACTTGAGCACCGATTGCCGCTGGTAAGCCATAGCCCATCGTGCCGGCACCACCAGAGGTTACGATGGTATGTGGCGCCTTATGTGTTAAGAACTGAGCAGCCCACATTTGATGTTGCCCTACATCGGTTACGATAATAGCATCATCCTTAGCAATTTTATTGAGTTCAGATAATACATATTGAGGATGTAACTCACCATGAGTCGATTTAGGAACAACCATAGGATATTCTTGTTGCCATTCTCGAATTTGCGCAATCCAAGATTCATGTGTAGTAGGTTCAACAAAAGTATTCAATTCGGTTAATACTCGTTTTAAATCGCCTACGATTGGTACGTTAATGGTAACGTTTTTATCGATTTCAGCTGGATCGATATCGATATGAATAATCTTTGCTTTTTTACAGAAGAAATCTGGATGACCTGTAATGCGGTCATGGAAACGAATACCTGCCGCAATAACGAGATCTGCATCTTCGGTACAATTGTTAGCCGCTACCGATCCATGCATACCGACCATACCAAGAGCCAATTCATGGTTACCAGGGAATCCACCAAGGCCTACCAAGGTATTAGCTACAGGAATTTGAGCCTTTTCGGCCAATGCCTTAAGTTCTGCCATGGCACCGGATTTTAATACACCTGCACCGGCAATAATAAGAGGACGTTTCGCATTCTTAATAAGGGTTGCAGCCTTTTTAATTTGTCCTTGATGACCTTTATAGGTTGGATCATAACCTTCAAGTTGAATTGGCACATCGTACAATTTATTGTATTCCGCCATGGATATTTTTTCGGTTTGGATATCCTTAGGAATATCGATTAATACAGGGCCAGGACGACCTGTACCAGCAATGAAATACGCTTCTTTAATGATTCGTGGTAAGTCGTGAATATCTTGCACAAGATAGTTATGCTTTGTAATTGGCATGGTAATACCTTGTATATCCGCCTCTTGGAATGAGTCCTTACCAATTAGTGCGCGTCCTACTTGACCCGTAATGGCTACCATAGGCACAGAGTCCATATAAGCAGTCATAATACCTGTTACAAGATTCGTAGCACCAGGGCCAGATGTGGCAAGGCATACGCCAACTTTACCGGATACGCGAGCATATCCATCAGCCGCATGAGCTGCACCTTGTTCATGACGCACAAAATAATGTTTAATTTCAGGGAAGCTATAAATTTCATCATAAATTGGAATTACCGCGCCACCTGGATAACCGAACATGTCGGTTACACCAAGGCGATGCAATGTTTCAAGGACAATACGTGCCCCATTGATTGTTTCTGCGCTCATAGGAACCCTTTCGACCAGCTATTCAGATAAAATCTCACTGGAATTTAAACGTTTAATGGTATAACCATTCTTTTTAAAAGTATCAATAATGCTTTGAATATGTTCTTCACCATTGGTTTCTACAGTAACTTGTAATTCCACTTCGTGGAAGCGGTCAAGATTTTTAAACTGATTATGATCAAGTTTAATAACGTTTGCATCCGCATCTGCAAGCATTTGAGATACAGCAACCAATTGGCCTGGTTTATCTGGAAGGTTTACAGAGAATGTAAAGATACGGCCACGCAATACGAGACCTTTATTGATCATAGAAGAAATCGTAAGTACGTCGATATTACCACCACTAACAATGGCTACTGCCTTTTTGCCTTTACAGTCTAATTTTTTTAGACCGGCTAATGGTAAAATACCGGAGTTTTCTGCTACTAATTTATGTTTTTCTACAAGCAACAAAAATGCTTCCATCAATTCATAATCAGAGACAGTAACAATTTCATCTACATATTTCTTAATATATTTTAATGTAGTTTCGCCGATTTGACGTACAGCTGTACCATCTGCGATAGTTGCTACCTCACTGAGTGGTACAGGATGATCTGCTTTTAACGCAGCTATTGCACTAGCCGCGCCTTCAGGTTCTACACCGATTACTTTGATGCTAGGATTTTTCAACTTAGCGGCTGCTGCGATGCCGGATACGATACCGCCACCACCTACTGGAACAAGTAATACATCCGCATCAGGCAATTCCTCAAGAACTTCAAGGGCAATAGTACCTTGGCCTTCGATGACATCTTCGTCATCAAAAGGATGGACGAACACATATCCGTGCTCTTGTTGTAATTCCATCGCTTTTTGGTAAGCTTCATCATAAATCTCACCATGCAGAACGACTTCGGCACCATATTGTTTTGTAGCATTCACCTTGATGAGAGGTGTATGTTTTGGCATAACGATTGTCGCCTTAATTCCTAGACGTTTTGCAGCAAGCGCTACACCTTGCGCATGGTTGCCGGCGGACGCTGCAATAACACCGCGCGCCTTTTCTTCTTCTGTCAATTTAGCAATTTTATTGTATGCTCCACGCACCTTAAAGGAACCTGTTATTTGTAAGTTTTCTGGCTTGATGTACACATCATTGCCACACTCTTCAGAGAACACATCGCTATGAAGCAGTTTAGTTTTTACCGTAATCGTGCTCAACCGTTCACGGGCTTCCATAAAATCATATAACTTATGCATAAAACACCTACTCTTGTAGTAATAACAATACTTCTCCTATTAGTCTTCTAAAATTTCGATAGCACCTTGTGCTGCAGAAGATACATGGAGAGCATATTTTTTAAGGTATCCAGTTACATTAGATTTGAATGGTTTCAATGCTGCTTTACGGCGAGCGATTTCATCGTCAGATACAGCTAATTCCAATTTGCCGTTTGGAATATCGATGTTGATGATATCACCATCTTCAACAACGGCGATTGTACCACCTGCTGCTGCTTCTGGAGATACGTGACCAATGGATGCACCACGCGTAGCACCAGAGAAACGACCGTCAGTCAACAATGCTACGTCTTTATCAAGACCCATACCAGCGATCATGGATGTTGGTGTCAACATTTCGCGCATGCCAGGACCACCTTTAGGGCCTTCATAACGGATAACTACCACATCACCTTTTACGATTTTACCGCCTGTAATAGCTTCAACAGCTTCTTCTTCACTGTTGAATACCTTTGCTGGGCCAGAGTGAACGAGCATATCATCATCTACGGCACCTGCTTTTACAACGGAACCGTCTACAGCAAGGTTACCTTTAAGAACCGCAATACCACCTGTTTCATGAACAGGATTATTCCATGGATGGATAACATCTTCATCCACAACATGAGCTGCTGTTGCAATTTCACCTTGTGTTTTAAGAGCTACAGTTTTGCAATCTGTATGCAAACGACCATTTTCTGCTAAACGTTTCAACACAGCAGATACGCCACCTGCAGCATACAAGTCTTCGATGAAGTATTTACCAGATGGAGAAAGTTTGGACAATTGAGGTGTGTTTTGTGCAATGCGATCGAAGTCGTCCAAGGACAATGGTACATCTGCTTCGTGAGCGATAGCTGGCAAATGAAGTGCTGTATTAGAGGAACCACCCAAAGCCATATCTAGAGCTACTGCATTTTCAAAGGCTTCGCGTGTCATAATGTCTTTAGGACGAAGGTTTGCTTTCAATACCTCTACTGCTTGCATACCTGCTAATTTAGCAAGACGTAAACGTTCAGAGTATACTGCTGGGATTGTACCATTACCAGGAAGGCCCATACCAAGAGCTTCTGTTAAGCAGTTCATTGTATTAGCGGTGTACATACCAGAGCAAGAACCACATGTTGGACATGCGGTATTTTCGATTTCAGCTAACTCAGCATCACCCATTTCACCAGTTTGATGTTTACCTACTGCTTCGAATACATCAGACAAACCGATTTTTTTGCCATTGTGTACGCCTGCAAGCATAGCACCACCGGATACGAATACGGATGGAATATTTAGACGAGCTGCAGCAATCAACATACCAGGTACTACTTTATCGCAGTTTGGAATAAATACCATAGCATCAAATGGTGTTGCCATAGCTGTTGCTTCGATGGAATCAGCGATGATATTACGAGTTACCAAGGAGTATTTCATACCGATGTGGTTCATCGCCAAACCGTCACAAATACCGATTGTATTGAACTCGATTGGCACACCACCTGCGTTGCGAATGCCGTCTTTTACGGCTTGTACAATATTTTTCAAGCCCACATGACCAGGAATGATTTCATTGAAGGAATTAGCAATACCAATGACCGGTCTACCTAATTCTTCGTCTACGAAACCGAGTGCTTTTAATAAAGATCTGTGTGGTGCACGTGCTACGCCTGTTTTTAAATTGTCACTTCTACAACTCATGATATTCTCCTCACTTCTTTTGAAAGTATCCACTTGGACAGCTTTCACAATGAACAAAAAAAAGACGATTCCAAAGAACCGTCTTAAAAGTTTACAAATGATATTCCTTTTGTTTACAGAATTCCTTAATACATACATAAAAACCTATGTACCCCATGGAATACATACAAATAAGAAACACTATAGTCAAATCTTATTGATTGTATATTAAACCATTCGCGGAACTTTTAAGACAAAAACGTGTTAAGTTGTTGTTCATAATTCGAATGTTTTTAATAATCACGACCAGCGCGATAATCAACAAGCTAATGACTAAACCGAACATGTTTCCTCCTAAAATAATCTGTAACGATAAAACTATAATAACACGTTCTATAGTGTCATGCAATAAATATTCTATAGATTTATTATATTTTTTTTATGAAGTTCACCATACCCAATAGCTATACCAATATATGTTTATGCACCAATATTTGATATACAAAAATCCCCCGCCGTAGCGAGGGATTTATATATTATAAAATACCGAACAGCCACATACCAAATGTACCAGCCCAGAAGTGAATCATAAAACTTACTACAGAAATAGCAAGACCTACGCGCCACCATGTGCCTTGAGGTACATAGCCTGCACCAAAGAAGATTGGTGTTACACCAGAGCTATAATGCGTTAATGTACAGCCAGGGCTATTCATCAAACCAAAGAGCAAGATGGTAAACGGAATCGGCGCACCCATGGCAACCAAAATGGCTGCAAAAGCGGAGAATAATGCGGTAATACGCGCCGTACCACTAGCAAAGAAGTATTGAGAGTATACGAAGGTTGCAGAGATAATAAAGGATGCCCAGAACCAATCAATACCTACGAGATGTTGACTTACAAAATTAGCAAACACAGCCACTACACCAAGTTTACCAAGAAGGCCAGCCATACCAACGAGGGTCCCCATCCAAATGAGGATATCCCAACCGGTGCGTTCACCTAATATGTCTTCCCATGTAAGGGATCCAGTTACAACACAAGCAAGAACACCCATCATAGCAACTACTGTAGGATGTAACTTTGTCCAAATCGCCGTAGCCCAAAGCAAAATACACAGAATAAAGATAATAGCCACAGAAATTTCAGATTTCGTAATTGGCCCAAGTGCATTTAATTCCTTTTGTGCCATCTCAGCCGCCTCTGGTGTTTCTTTGATTTCTGGCGGATAGATTTTATAGATAAACCATGGCATCAAAATCATACAAATCACACCAGGGATGACACCCGCTTGGAACCATTCCCACCAAGAAATATCATAGCCAAACAATTTTGCACCTAAGGATGTAATCAATAGGTTACCACTACAAGCAGTTAAGAAGATTGTTACAGTAATGGTGTTTATCGTATGAGCCGTGGTCATCAAGTACGCCCCAATACGACGTGCCGTACTACCATTTGGCTCAGAATCAAAGGCTAACGAAATGTTTTGAACAATGGGGAAAATAATACCGCCCCCACGAGCCGTATTAGATGGCGTGGCAGGAGAAATAATAAGATCCGTACAAGCCAATGCATAAGCTAACTTTAAGGAACTAGTACCAAAGGCGCGAATCAAAGTATACGCGATACGCTTACCAAGGCCAGAATTAATAATGCCTCTAGAAAAGAATACAGCTGCTACGATAAGCCATACATTGGCTTCAGCGTAACCACCTAATGCTTGCACCATGGTAATAGAATTTGTTGCTACAGCTGCAACAATACCAAAGAGTGCCATAATACCTGTTGGCCAAGGTCGTAAAATAAAACCTACAATTGTAGCCGTGAAGATAGCTAATAAATGCCATCCTTCAGGCTTAATGGCCTCTGTATGAGGCAAAAACCAAATAATCAGGCCAATCAAAACGGTTAAGGCCGCTCGTGTCCATGTACTCATAGTCCCTCCAAAAATTCCTTAATCTTAGGTTTTTGACGCAAGGTCTCCATTTGTTCATCAGTCAATAATTTAACCTTATCTCGGTCTTTATTAACAAGGCAGAAAAATCCTATATAGTCTCCCTTATTAGCTCTAAATTGATGAATTGTATTACCTGGGATTTCAATAAAGTCCCCTTGTGCTACATCATAAATTTCATCACCTAGTAACAACTGCCCCTTACCGCGGCCAATCATAACCATATGTGTATGCTCATGATACTCTAACGTAGAGTAGCCCCCGGGCAAACATTCAAAATAACGGAATTGGCAGGGAATATCATAAGCCCCATCATATAACACTTGTCGTGTTACATCCTTAAAAGGACTACCATCTTGTTTATACACCAAGGTATCGACGCCATCCCATTTAAAATTTTCCGAATCAAACTTGCGTATCATCTCATCACCTCACAATACAAAAAGGGCTGTATCGAAACGATGTTTCAATACAGCTCTATGAATTCGATTATTTAAAGAGACGTTTAATCGTACCTAGTAAACCATGGCTATGTTCACGAACACCATCAACCACGGACTCTACATCAAATCCAGTTCGTTCAATAGCTGTTGTAATCGTTTCAACAGATACCTTTGCTGGATCAAAAGATACAGTAGCCGTTTTATTTGGCAAATCAACTTCGGAGCTAAGTACGCCATCTAGGCCTAATGTAGCACCTTCTACTGTTTCCTTACAATTATTACACATCATACCAGGTACAGTGAATACCTTTGTTACAACGCCATTATCTTCACCACAACCGCAATCTTTGCACATAGTAATACCTCCTAATCGTTAGCTTCCTTATGTTTTTCATCATTTTTAGCCCCAGCTGTCACATCGATAGTGGTAGCAGATTTAACGGCTTCCTTTGTCTCATCGACAGCTTTCTTTGGGCCGGAAAGAGCATCTTTAAATTCGTTGATACCCTTACCAATCGCTTTACCCACTTCAGGTAATTTACCAGGTCCGAAGATAACTAGAGCAATCACTAAAATAACTATTAATTCAGGTGTTCCTATAGACCCCATTTGTATCTCCTTTATATTTACTTAATACTACATCCATCAGTGTACATCATTATACGCATCTTTGTCCACATACCACGTCATAGGTTCTTGTGAAAGCACCGCCCCCGGCAGCACACGACCGATACGTTTATCCCATGATGTATCTTCATAATCCTCACGTTGGTACAAAACCTTTGTAAGGGCAGTCCGTTTACTTTCACCAGTCACAGTGAACCAAAGGACATCTGTTTTCGCCAAAAACGAGAAGGTCATGGAAATGCGTTCCCACACCTTGCCATCCTCAACGGGCACAACATTGCGATCTGCTACACGCAGTGCATGAGAACCTGCAAAAAGTCCTGCTGTATGACCATCTTCACCAAGATCCAGAATTGCCAAATCTAGGCCAGATTTTTTACAAGCTTTAAGAACATTGCCTATTTCTTTCTCATACTCGTCAGCTGCCTCTATAACAGTTTTTGAATTGGTATTAATAGGGAAAAAATGGGCCGCCCCCTTCGCCTTACAAAGCAAAAATGGTTTTACACGGTTGAAATAATTATCTTCATGAGACTGAGGCAAAAATCGCTCATCAGTCCAGACAAAAAATATTCGTTCCCAGTTAACACGCTCAATGTACTCAGCGGAGTTCAATGTCTCTAACAAACCATTGATGACTGTGCCTCCAGTGATACCTACAATGCATGTTTCGGTGCGGCTGATTTCTTCATTAGTGAAAGCAATAAAATCCTCCGCCAATGCAGCGATCACATCACTAGGAGTGTCATAACATTTAATTGTATCTTGAGCCATAAAATATGGACCTCCTAAAACTATCTTAATAGTTCTATTATATACGTTTTGTCAATGTATGAAAAGGAAAAACCGATGTAACACACTATATGAGTCACATCGGTTCTAATGATATGAGTATGTAGTTCTAATTTACAGACGATTTAGCACACCTTATTACAAAATAGTATTACTTTTGGCCAAATTTAGGGCGACGGCGTTCTGTAAAGGCAAGAATACCTTCTTTGAAATCTTCAGAAAGACCTAATTCACATTGGTTTTCTACTTCAAATGTCTTATATTCTTCCCAGCCTGCTAAGAAGCTTCTCCACATCATTTCCTTCATAACGCGGTACGATTTTGCAGGGCCTTTTGCTAATTTTTCAACTAGGCGTCTTGTAGCAGTCTCTAAGTCCTCTGGTTCACAAACTTTATATACAAAACCAAGTTCTTTACCTTTTTCAGCGGAAACCGCTTCGCCAGTCATGACAATGTGCATAGCACGGTTCATACCAATGGAACGAGTTAACAAGAACAAACCACCTGCATCTGGAGCAAGACCTACGTTTACGAAAGCTTGAATAAAGCGTACGTTATTAGCAGCTACAACAAAATCGGCAGCCAACGCCATGTTAAATGCTGCACCAGCCGCAGCACCTTGAAGGCTCATGATAACAGGTTTAGGTAAACGCTTCATGGCCATAGAAATCTGAGCTACTAACTCAACGATTTCAAATAAAGACTCTGTATCACCATCATTTACAGCCCGTTCCATTTCTGTTAAATCGCCACCAGCAGAGAATACCTTGCCTTCAGCATTAATGAGCAATGCACGAACACTTTCATCATGATGTGCTTTATCTAAAACCTCAAGGATCTCCTTGCACATTTCGATATTAAAACCATTCGCCACTGTAGGGCGATTAAATGTCAACGTACCAATGCCGTTGTCCACTACGTATTGAATTGTATTATAAATCATATGATTTCTCCTATATGAAAATCTATTTTCGAAAAAAATCGATTATATCTTTATTATAGGAAAATTAAGTGGGGATGTAAACAGGATTTCCTATATATAAAACGCAAAAACACCTGCAGACATTGTCTGCAGGTGTAATAACCTGTATTCCAAATATTAACGTTTGGAGAATTGGCTTGCTTTGCGGGCTTTTTTAAGACCGTATTTTTTACGTTCTTTCATACGTGGGTCACGAGTCAAGAAGCCAGCTTTTTTCAAAGATTGGCGAAGTTCACCATCTACGTCCAATAACGCACGGGAGATACCGTGACGAATTGCACCAGCTTGACCGGAAGGACCGCCACCAGCTACAGTTGCAATAACGTCGTATTGTTCAACTGTGTTAGTCAAGTTCAAAGGTTGTTTTACGATCAATTCCAAAGTTTGGCGACCGAAATATTCATTAAGTTCACGTTTGTTAACAGTGATTTTACCTGTGCCCGGTACCAGACGAACTCTAGCAACGGAAGATTTTCTACGACCAGTGCCGTAATATTGTGCTACTGCCATTATATGTTCCTCCCTCTAGATTATCGTACGGAAATTTCTAAAACTTCTGGTTTTTGAGCTGCATGTGGATGCTCAGGACCAGCGTATACGTTTAATTTACGGTATTGTTGTGCACCCAATTTATTTTTTGGAAGCATACCACGAACTGCCATTTCAACAACACGTTCAGGTTGTTTTTCAAGCATCATGGACAATTTAGTGAAACGGGAACCACCTGGGTAACCAGAGTGACGGAAGTATTCCTTTTGTTCCAATTTTTTACCAGTTACGCGAATTTTTTCTGCGTTTACAACAATCACATGGTCACCAGTGTCTACGTGTGGTGTGAAAGTTGGTTTATTTTTGCCCCGAAGAACTTTTGCAACTTCGGCAGCAAGGCGTCCTAAAGTTTTACCTTCAGCGTCAACAACATACCATTTCCGTTCGATTGTGTTCGGATTGGCCATAAATGTAGTTTTCATGCTGCATATCCTCCTAATAACGTCATAATTCTACCAAAATCAGCTTGTCCTTTGCTTCCGGGGCTAATGGAAACACGACTAAAGCTTACTCAAAATAGTATACAGATTTTGGTGTTCTATGTCAATTGTTTTTTACACTGTTATAGCCCTTTAACAGTGACATGTCATAAAGAAAAAACCACCCAATTCTGAGTGGTTTTCCCATAAGCGCCAAATTATTTGGAGTACAATTCGACGATAAGTGTTTCGTTAACTTCGATAGGAAGTTCTTCACGTTGAGGAAGACGAGTGAATGTAGCTTTGAAGCCTTCCAAGTCTTTTTCAATGTAAGGAAGTTCGAAAGAACGAAGCTCTTGGAAATTAGTTTTGAACATTTCGTTGTCGCGGGAAGCTTCACGAAGTTCAATAACGTCACCTGGTTTACAGGAGTAGGATGGAATGTCTACACGACGACCATTTACCAAAATGTGGCCATGGTTTACCATTTGACGAGCTTGACGAATGGAGTTACCGAAGCCGATGCGATATACAAGGTTATCAAGACGTTGTTCCAAAAGGATCAACATGTTTTGACCTGTAACACCTTGCATTTTTTTCGCTTTATCATAATAGCGTACGAACTGGCGTTCTAGCAAGTTGTAGTAAGCTTTAACTTTTTGTTTTTCTAATAATTGTGTGCCATACTCAGACATTTTTTTCTGACGTTGGTCTTTTTTGACGCGATTCAAGGCTTTTGCGTGACCGAATACGTTCACACCAAAGCGACGACAAAGTTTGAATCGAGCCTCTCTTCTCGTTGCCATGTGATTATCACCTCATAAATTAATATATACTTGTACCACGACATAAAGGTACCTAGTAATAATATCACTTCTTATGCCCCTATGTCAATTAGTTCTACCTATAAATAACATGTGCAAAGCAGATTCTATCGCCATACTATTTATCATTATTTTTACTCACCTAACATAGCATTAGAAACGAAATTTTTTATAAAAGAACCGCTCTATATCTATTCTAATTAATTCATCGCCTTTTATAGATTTAGATGAAAAAATACTTATAGTATGCTACAATACAATTAATATAGGTAATAAGTAGTAATGTGAGGTTTTTATTATAATCGGAGTACCGAAATGAAAGAATTACCAACCATGCAAGAGCTACAAAGTTTTATTACATATAATAAAACAGGTAGCTTTACACTAGCAGCACAAACGATGAATATCACCCAATCTGCTTTCAGTGCGCAAATGAAAAAATTAGAACGACTTGTAGGCGTTAAATTAATTTCTCGCTCCACCCGCGGCAGTCGTTTGACGCCAGAAGGTGAACTATTCCTGCCTGAAGCAGAACTTGTATTGGACACATTGGAGAGAGCCATACAATCCATCCGTTTAGCTAGCAAGGTTGAACGCCCTATCCTAAACATTGGCGTTCTTCGTAGCCTCGGCGACATTCGCCTCAATGGATATGTATCGCATTTCTTTGAAAACCATCCTGAATTTTCTGTATCTATTTACGATATGGAAGAAGAAGAGCTATTGCTCGATTTACGAGAAAATCGTATCGACATTGCCCTTCTCTATTTACCAAATAATAAGGACATGTCCTTATATGAATCAAAAGCGCTACGGGAAGATGAATTTGTATATTATGCGCCAAAATTGATTGATCAAGTTAAAGAAGCTACGTTAAAATCAATTCAACAATTCCCACTTTTAATGTATCCACCTAAATATTTTATGTACCGTACATTAAAAGCTTATGTAGGTAATGGTCAACAAAATCTACACATCCGTGGTAGCCGCTTATCTAATCCGTACACAATGATCGATTATTGTGGTAAGAATGAATCTGGTTGCATCGTAGCGCGTCAAATTCTCGATGCCCTCAACATTACTACTGGCTATTTACCATTAGAAAAACCATTTAAGTTACAAGTATGTTTCGCATACAAGAAAAATAATTCTAAAACTGAAACGATGCATACATTTATGGACTATGTCCATCAGGAATCTCCTGCGAGATTATAAGAGCGAGGTTATTATGCTCTTATCTATTTTCTTTTTCATCTTAGCGGGCTTAGCCGAAATCGGTGGAGGTTATTTAGTATGGCTTTACATGCGCGATGATAAAAGCCCGGTATATTTACTGGCTGGCGCAATCATTCTATTTTTATATGGCATCATCCCTACATTTCAACCAGAGGCCAGTTTTGGCAAGGTCTATGCTGCATACGGCGGTGTATTTATTGCCCTCTCCATCCTATGGGGCTGGCTCATCGATGGATTGCGCCCCGACATGTATGATATTATCGGCGGTCTAGTTTGCCTTGTGGGTGTATATATCATCATGTATGCACCGAGATAAATCAATATACAAGATTTATAACAACCATACTGAAAGCGACACATAGTGTCGCTTTTTTGTATTTGTACTGCACACATCTGAATTTATAACACAAAAAAGCAGTTATCCGAAGATAACTGCTTTAGCTTGGTGGACGATGACAGGATCGAACTGCCGACATCCTGCTTGTAAGGCAGGCGCTCTCCCAGCTGAGCTAATCGTCCA
>ENA-OWOG01000022-OWOG01000022.1-gut-metagenome-genome-assembly--contig:-NODE-22-length-105111-cov-18.294181_pt1 | contig 105111 bp, 92 predicted proteins | sample MGYA00248249_ERZ651793 | MGnify/ENA primary metagenome ERZ651793 (study PRJEB26908, sample SAMEA4031700) | gut metagenome | biome: gut; feature: normal infant; material: stool | place: China | collected... | reverse complement strand
GAAACGCCGTAGCGCCGATGGTAGTGTGGGGTCTCCCCATGCGAGAGTAGGGAACTGCCAGGCATCAAATTAAGCAGTAAGCCGGTCATAAAACCGGTGGTTGTAAAAGAATTCGGTGGAGCGGTAGTTCAGTCGGTTAGAATACCTGCCTGTCACGCAGGGGGTCGCGGGTTCGAGTCCCGTCCGTTCCGCCACTTATTAAAAGCCCTGAGCATTTGCTCAGGGCTTTTTCTTTATCTGTCGTTTAATTATTGCTTTTTTAGCAAAAATCCTCTGCATTTAGCACTCTTTTTCTCAATCTTCTCGTTGGTCATAATTGTTCTCGTTAACCGATATGAATGAATAAAGAGGAAAGTCATGACAATCCCTGCATTTGGTCTTGGGACCTTCCGTCTGAAAGATGACGTGGTTATTGCATCTGTAAAAACGGCGCTTGAACTGGGCTATCGCACCATTGATACCGCGCAAATCTATGATAATGAAGCTGCTGTGGGCCAGGCAATTGCAGAAAGCGGCGTTGCGCGCGATGAACTGTTCATCACCACCAAGATCTGGATTGAGAATCTCAACAAAGAGAAGCTGATCGCCAGCCTGAAAGAGAGTCTGCAGAAGCTGCGTACTGACTATGTCGACCTGACGTTAATCCACTGGCCGTCGCCAAACGATGCCGTTGCGGTTGAAGAGTTTATGGCCGCGCTGCTGGAAGCGAAAAAACAGGGGCTAACCCGGCAGATTGGTATCTCTAACTTCACAATTCCGCTGATGGAGCGCGCAATTGCTGCCGTTGGCGCGGAGAACATCGCGACCAACCAGATTGAACTTTCCCCGTATCTGCAGAACCGTAAAGTGGTTGATTGGGCACGTGAACACGGCATCCACATCACCTCTTATATGACGCTGGCCTACGGTAAGGCGCTGAAAGATGAAGCGATCGCACGTATCGCGGCAAAATACGATGCTACGTCGGCACAGGTTATCCTGGCCTGGGCAATGGGCGAAGGTTATGCGGTAATCCCATCTTCGACTAAGCGCGAAAACCTGGCAAGCAATCTTAAAGCTCAGGATCTGCAGCTGGATGAAGACGATCGCCAGACGATCGCCGCGCTGGACTGCAACGATCGTCTGGTTAGTCCGGACGGTCTGGCACCTGAATGGGACTAATTTAATCCCCATCGTTACTCTACAACCCTGTTACAGCTCCTTCGGGAGCTGTTTTACATGTTCGCTAAGAAAGTCGATAAAGGCTCTGATCCGCGTGCTTACGGCCCTGTCGCTGTAGTAAACCGCACTAAACGGCATTTCAATCGGCAACCGTTTGTCAGCCAGCAGCTCGACAAACGCCCCTTCAGCAAGCTCCTTATCCACCATATAGTCCGACAGACAGGCGATTCCGTTACCGGCCAGGCATAGCTGCTTAAGCGTTTCTCCGCTATTGGAAGATATCTCGCTTTCGATTTCAAGCAGCTGACCATCGCAGCAGGAGATTGGCCATGTATTCAATGAAACGGGTTCGCTAAAGCCCAGACACTGATGATGTTTTAGCTCAGCGACGCTTTGCGGCGTTCCATGGCGAGCAAGATAGTCCGGTGAAGCAATAATTTTGCGGTAGCTATTAAACAATGGCCTGGCGCGCAGGCTGGAGTCGGTCAGCGTGCCGGCGCGGATCGCGACATCGACTTTCCGCTCGATCAGATTGATAAAGGTTTCTGACGAGACCAGCGTCAGGTTCATCTCCGGGTAGCGCTCGCGAAAGGGTCTTATCAAAGGCATCAGGAAATGCAGGATCACCGGCGTTGCGGCATCAACACGTAACAGGCCTCTTGGCGTCGTGCGGCTCTCCAGAAGCTCATTCTCGGCTGCGGCCATTTCCTGAAGCACAACCTGCATGCGACGGAAATAACGCTCCCCCTCTTCGGTCAGGCTTAGCTGACGGGTCGTACGATTAAGCAGGCTCACGCCGAGCTTTGATTCGAGCTTTTTCACCGCCCGGCTGACGGCGGAATTAGCCTGACCTAGTTGTTCGGCTGCGCGACTAAAGCTGCCGCTCTCAACCACGGCGACAAAAATGGCGATTTCTTCTGAGGTAGCTCTCATTATTGCACCTGTGGCAAAATTCTATTGATACTTTGGCTATTTTTGTTATTAAAACACCTCTTCATACTACGTGTCATCTTAATCATGTTGATACGGAGTACATTATGCCGCTGGCGCTACTTGCCTTAACTATCGGTGCCTTTGCTATTGGCACGACCGAATTTGTCATCGTGGGCCTGGTGCCCACCATTGCAGAACAACTTGCTATTTCGCTTCCCTCTGCGGGGCTGCTGGTTTCTATCTATGCACTTGGCGTGGCGATCGGCGCCCCGGTGCTCACCGCGCTGACCGGGCGGATGCCGCGTAAGCAACTGCTGCTGGCGTTAATGGCGCTGTTTACCGCCGGTAACCTGCTGGCCTGGCAGGCGCCAGGTTATGAAACTCTGGTTCTGGCGCGCCTGCTGACGGGGCTGGCGCATGGGGTATTCTTTTCGATCGGCTCGACAATTGCGACCAGCCTGGTACCGAAAGAGAAAGCGGCTTCGGCGATTGCGATTATGTTTGGCGGTCTGACCGTTGCGCTAGTGACCGGCGTGCCTTTAGGTACCTTTATCGGCCAACACTTTGGCTGGCGTGAGACGTTCCTCGCCGTGTCGATCCTTGGCGTCATCGCGTTAATGAGCAGCCTTATTCTGGTGCCGAATAATATTCCTGGACGCATCAGCGCGGGATTGCGCGCCCAGCTGCAGGTTCTGACCCATCCTCGTTTACTGATTATCTACGCCATTACTGCTTTGGGATATGGCGGCGTATTTACCGCTTTTACCTTCCTGGCGCCGATGATGCAGGATCTTGCCGGATTTAGCCCGGCGGCCGTTAGCTGGATCCTCCTGGGTTACGGTGTTTCTGTGGCGGTGGGCAACGTATGGGGCGGAAAGCTGGCGGATAAACACGGCGCCGTGCCTGCGCTGAAGCTGATTTTTGCCGCGTTAGTTGCTTTACTTCTGATCTTTCAATTTACGGCCAGTTTGCAGTATGCGGCGCTGGCGACGGTATTGGTGATGGGCATCTTTGCTTTTGGTAACGTTCCGGGCCTGCAGGTGTACGTGGTGCAGAAAGCGGAGCAGTATACCCCTGGCGCGGTTGACGTTGCTTCTGGCCTGAATATTGCCGCCTTCAATATTGGGATTGCCTTAGGATCGGTGATTGGCGGTCAGACGGTAGAGCATTATGGTCTGACTCAGACGCCGTGGATTGGCGCGCTGATTGTTCTGGTCGCGCTGTTACTGGTGGTTCTCAGCGGGCGGCTCGATAGGCCTCGGCGCCGTGCTAAGGCTCTTTCCGTAGAAGGATAAAGGTTTCTGGCAAATTGCATTGAAAGTGTATACAAAAATCCCTATAACAGAAGAACCAGCTGCAGTCGGGCTGGTTTCCTGTTATCGAGGTTTGATGCCTAAATTGCGAAAGAATACCTATGCCATGCGCTATGTCGCCGGACAACCCGCGGAGAGAATCTTACCTCCGGGGTCGTTTGCTGGTATGACTCCGGCATTTCCGGCCGGGGTACCGTTAAGCTCGGATGAGAAAATCCGCGTTCTGGTGTGGAACATCTTCAAACAACAGCGCGCCGAGTGGAAATCCGTGCTTAATAATTTCGGTAAAGATGCTCACCTGGTGTTATTGCAGGAAGCGCAAACCACGCCTGAGTTAGTGAAATTCGCCACGTCCAACTATCTGGCCGCGGACCAGGTTCCTGCTCTGGTGCTCCCGCAACATCCTTCCGGGGTCATGACGTTAGCTTCCGCGCATCCCATTTACTGCTGCCCTCTGCGCGAACGAGAGCCTATCCTGCGGCTGGCAAAGTCAGCGTTGGTCACCGTTTACCCGTTACCGGATTCCCGTCTGCTGATGGTGGTGAATATCCACGCGGTCAATTTTAGTCTTGGCGTTGATGTCTACAGCAAACAGTTGCTGCCGATTGGCGACCAGATCGCCCATCACAGCGGGCCGGTGATAATGGCGGGCGACTTTAACGCCTGGAGCCGTCCGCGAATGAACGCTTTGTATCGCTTTGCGCGTGAAATGTCGCTGCGCGAAGTCCGCTTCTCTGACGATCAGCGCCGCCGCACTTTTGGTCGTCCGCTTGATTTTGTGTTTTATCGGGGGTTAAGCGTGCACGACGCTTCCGTGCTGGTGACCCGCGCCTCCGATCACAACCCTCTACTAGTCGAATTCAGTCCCGGCAAGCCTGATTAATTAAGGTACATCAGGCCTGCCATGGGGCAGGCCTGCGTATGCATGGTGCTGCCTTTATTACTCAAAAAAACCGAAGGACAATGCAATGACAACACGCTCTCATCATGACAACGTCGAAAAACAGTTTGGCTCACAGGCCAGCGCCTACCTGAGCAGTGCCGTACACGCTTCAGGGCGCGATCTGCAGCGACTGGCCGAACGGCTGGCGGACTTCCCTCAGGCCCACGTGCTGGATATGGGATGCGGTGCCGGACACGCCAGCTTTGCGGCGGCAGGGCAGGTTGCCCAGGTAACGGCATATGATTTATCCAGCCAGATGCTGGAGGTGGTGGCTCAGGCCGCAAGGGATAAAGGTTTTACTAATATTGCCACGCAGCAGGGCTATGCCGAATCTTTGCCTTTCGCTGATGCCAGCTTTGATGTCGCGATCAGCCGTTATTCTGCGCATCATTGGCATGATGTTGGCCAGGCATTGCGTGAAGTGAAGCGGGTGCTGAAACCGGGCGGAGTGATGATTATTATGGATGTGATGTCTCCCGGTCACCCTGTTCGCGACGTCTGGCTGCAGACGGTTGAGGCGCTGCGCGATACCTCCCATGTTCGCAACTACTCCAGCGGCGAATGGCTGACAATGGCGAGTGAGGCCGGTTTGGTGATAAATCATCTGCTGACCGATCGCCTGCCTCTGGAGTTCAGCTCCTGGGTCGCGCGGATGCGGACGCCAGCGGCGCTGACGGAAGCGATTCGTTTATACCAGGAGAGCGCATCGGCGGAGGTCAAAGCCTATTTTGCCTTGCAGCAGGATGGTTCTTTCACCAGCGATACGATTATGTTTGAGGCCCATAAGGCCATCTAACGCAGAGATAAACAAAAGGCACCGCATGGGTGCCTTTTTTAATGCCTGCTGAATCATCAGGATTCTGGTCTGTCGCTGTTTTTCACAAACAGCGTCAGCTGATCGCCAGGTTTCAGGTTGCCGGTATCGCTGTTCCAGCGCATCACATCGCGGATGTTCACGCCATGACGTTTCGCAATGCTCGACAGAGAGTCGCCTTTACGTACGCGATAGGTAATGCTATCGCTATTGTTCGCCAGACGTTCCGCGCTGCTGCCTGCGCCAATCACCAGATTCTGACCGACCTTCAGGTTAGAACCGCGAATACCGTTCCACTGCTGCAGATCTTTCGTTGATACGCCGAGACGCGATGCAATGCCGGAGATGGTGTCACCGGAGCGCACCTGGTAGCTGCGGCTGGTCAACGGCTTGTTGTCAGCCAGCAGCGTCGGCTGCACGGCGGCAATATCACCTGAGGCCAAAGATTCACGCAACTGCGCCGCATGCTTCTGCGGTACCAGTACGTAATTGGGGCCGTTTGCACCCAGAGTCGACCCCTTCACGCCGGCATTGAACGTTTTCAACTTGCTGACGGGCATTCCTGCCATATCCGCCAACTGTGAAATCTCAACCGGACTGTCGAGGCGTACACGCGCCAGGGCACGGCTTTCGTCTGCCGTCGGCAGCCTTACGCCATACCGCTTGCTGTTCTTGAGTATATCGCTCAGGGCCAGCATTTTTGGTACGTATATTTTGGTTTCCTGCGGTAATGACAGCGACCAGAAATCGGTGGGTTTACCCCGTGATTTGTTCGCTTTGATAGCCTTCATTACCCGGCCTTCGCCACTGTTATATGCTGCGACGGTTAACAACCAGTCGCCGTCGAACATTTTGTTCAGACGTTGCATCATGTTTAACGCTGCCGTGGTTGAGGCAACGATATCACGACGCGCATCGTAACTGCGGGTCTGTTTCAAACCATAATTGCGCCCTGTGCTCGGAATGATCTGCCAAATGCCTGCGGCATTGGCGCCAGACGTTGCATGCGGGTCAAAAGCGCTCTCCACTATGGGTAGTAATACCAGCTCCATTGGCATGTTACGTTTCTTAACTTGCCCGGCTATCCAGTACATATACGGCTCTGCCCGTAAAGTTACATCGTGGAGATAGCTCTTATTTCTTAAGTACTTCTGTTTTTGTTCGCGAATCCGGACGTTTTCCGGAATTCCCATCTTTAGCTCGTCGCCTATCGAAGTCCACAGATCCTGGTCTTGCGCGTAGAAGGTTCCATCATCTAACCAGCGCGCTCGACTTGTGAACTTGCTTGCTTCCCCTTGACTCGCTGCAGAAAGGCTCTGTGCGTGCTGTTGTACGGTGCCATCGTTCTTAGACGCCTGGCACCCCACCAGCAGGACAGAGGCGAGTAAAATCGCTCGTGCCTTCATGTGTGTGTCAATAGTTGCTTAAAAGACGAGCAAGGATAACGGTGAAGTCGGCTGAAGACAAGAATTAAATATCAGAAGTCGTCTTTCTTTGACCTTAACCATGCAAATCGCTGAGCAGAGTGTTGCAAATTTGTTTCTTTGCTAATTTCTTTAATTAAATCAGCATGATCTGTGCGAAGAAATAAATTTATACGCCGCTCATTTTTCAGAATTACGGGGAGTGTTTTTTGGTTTTTTGCACGTAACTCATTAACTTTGTGATAGTAATCATTTATATCCCTATCATGGGGAAGGATGCTCATTGCAAACTTCATATTTGCTAAAGTGTACTCATGTGCGCAACATATTAATGTTTCATCAGGGAGGGCGTTAATCTTCTTAAATGATTGATACATCTGCTCTGCAGTCCCTTCGAACAGTCTACCGCAGCCGCCGGAAAACATTGTATCGCCACAAAATAGATAAGGTGCGCTGAAGAAACAGATGTGTCCTAAAGTGTGACCTGGCGTGGCAAAAATAGAAAATTCACGGCCCAAAACAGAGATGCTTTCTCCATCCTTGACGATGCGGGTTGTACCTTTATCCTGGGTTTCTGCCGGTCCGTAAACCGCTATAGCCGGAAATTTTTCCCGCAGTTGTTTTACGCCGCCAACGTGGTCGTGGTGATGATGCGTCAACAGGATTGCTTCCGGCTGCCAGCGGTTTTGTTCAATGGCGGCGAGCACTGGAGCGGCTTCGCCCGGGTCGACTATCAGGCAGCGCCCGCTATCTTCACTAAGAACCCAGATGTAGTTGTCCTGAAATGCGGGAATACTGATAAGATTCATAAATTACCTCTAATGCGTAGCGGAAGGTTGCGATGAAGCCGGCAAGGATACCTCAAACAGTTACAGCGCCAGAGCACTGGTCCAGCATGCCGTGGGGCGAATACTACCGCGAATCGCTGGAACGGCAGATGAAGCCCTGGCTCGCTAAATTATATGGCTTTCATTTACTTAAGATTGGCAATCTGAGCGCGGAAATCAATACCGAATCCTGCGCGATTTCCCATCAGGTGAATGTCTCTTTACAAGGAAATCCTGTGCAGGTAAAGGCCGATCCGCTGCATTTGCCTTTTGCCGAGAAGTCGGTTGATGCCTGCCTGCTGGCGCATACCTTACCGTGGTGCAGCGATCCGCATCGACTGCTACGGGAAGCGGATAGAGTGCTGATCGACGATGGCTGGATAATTTTAACCAGTTTTAATCCCATGAGCCTGATGGGGTTACGTAAGCTGGTGCCAGTGTTACGCAATAAGCCCCCCTATAACAGCCGCATGTTCACCTTAACGCGTCAGATGGACTGGCTGGGGGTGCTTAATTTTGAAGTTATGCACTATGGCGGCTATCAGGTCCTTCCCTGGTCGCGCCACGGGGGGAAAATGCTCAGTACGCATCTCCCGGCGTTGGGATGTCTGCAGCTGATTATTGCCCGTAAACGCACTATCCCGTTGACGCTAAACCCGATGAAATCGGGCAAAGCAAAAAAACGGATACCGCAGGCGGTAGGCGCCACGCGTCAGTGGCGCAAGGGGCAGAATTAGCTTTCCGCCTGATAACCGATGTCGTCCCGGGTTGGGTTAGATGCCGCCGCGCGCGCCAGTTCGTCGCAGCGTTCGTTTTCCGGATGCCCGGCGTGGCCTTTAACCCATTCCCATTTGATCTTGTGTTGACCCAGCGCGGCGTCCAGGCGCTGCCAGAGATCGACATTTTTTACCGGTTTCTTGTCCGCCGTCTTCCAGCCGCGTTTTTTCCAGTTGTGGATCCACTGCGTAATCCCCTGACGCACGTACTGGCTGTCGGTACTGAGGATGACTTCACAATGTTCTTTCAGCGCTTCCAGGGCGACGATGGCGGCCATCATCTCCATGCGGTTGTTCGTCGTAAGGTTAAAGCCTTCGCTAAAAGTTTTTTCTTTCCCGCGATAGCGTAAAATCGCACCGTAGCCGCCGGGGCCTGGATTTCCCAGGCAAGAACCATCGGTGAAAATTTCTACCTGTTTGAGCATCTCTGGTAGACTTCCTGTAATTGAAATCGATACGTAAAACGGTAAGTCTGACATAAATGACCGCTATGAGCACTGCAATTACGCGACAGATCGTTCTCGATACCGAAACCACCGGTATGAATCAGATTGGTGCGCACTATGAAGGGCACAAGATAATTGAAATCGGTGCGGTGGAGGTGATCAACCGCCGCCTGACCGGAAACAACTTCCACGTTTATTTAAAGCCGGACCGGCTGGTGGATCCTGAAGCGTTTGGCGTTCATGGTATTGCGGACGAATTCCTGATGGATAAGCCCGCGTTTGGCGATGTGGTCGATGAGTTCATCGACTATATCCGCGGGGCGGAGCTGGTCATCCATAACGCATCGTTTGATATCGGCTTTATGGATTATGAATTTGCGAAGCTGAATCGAGGAATTCCGAAGACGGATACCTTCTGTAAGGTGACCGACAGCCTGGCCCTGGCGCGTAAAATGTTCCCGGGCAAGCGTAACAGCCTTGATGCCCTCTGTTCACGTTATGAAATAGACAACAGCAAGCGAACGCTGCATGGCGCGTTGCTCGATGCCCAGATTCTTGCCGACGTCTATTTGATGATGACCGGTGGCCAGACGACGATGGCTTTCTCAATGGAAGGGGAAGGTCAGCAGCAGGCCGGAGAAATGGGCATTCAACGCGTTGTTCGCGCCGCCAGCAAATTACGGGTGGTTTATGCCTCCGATGAAGAGCTGATGAACCATGAATCGCGGCTCGATCTGGTGCAAAAGAAAGGCGGAAGCTGCCTGTGGCGTGCCTGATTTGCCCGTAAACGCGCTAAAAATAGCCTGATGGGCGATTTTTGCAGCAAGCGATTCAAAAATGAAGAAAAAGCGTTGACGGGGTAGAGGGGAATCCGTAATATTCGCCTCGTTCCCAAGGGAACAGTAAGTGGAGCGGTAGTTCAGTCGGTTAGAATACCTGCCTGTCACGCAGGGGGTCGCGGGTTCGAGTCCCGTCCGTTCCGCCACTATTCAGGAAGCCTGAATCAGCAATGATTCAGGCTTTCGTCGTTCTGGCCCGTGCCGTTTCCTGAGTCAGGCCTTCAGACACGCTTCCATCCCCTCGACAATATGCCGGACTCACGGCGCAGCCTGCATGCTTTGCGCAAACCGCATTGATGGGTGACAGGTAAACTTTATTTGGCTTTATTGCTGGCCCAACGCGCGTTTGTGGCATAAGAAAGGGAGCCCAGGCTCCCCGGGTTTGCTTGCCTTAGTTAAGCGTGAAGGGGTCCGCGTCCTGCCAGGCCGGAAACTTCTCGCGATACTCTTTTAGCGACGTCAGCGAAAGCTCAGCGTCCAGGCGGGTCGCCTGATGCGGCTCAGCCGTGGCGATAATCTCGCCCTGCGGGGTAATTATCCGGCTATCGCCCCGATAATGGTGCCCGTTGCCATCGGTGCCGACGCGATTGCACCCGGCTACATAAGCCTGATTTTCGATAGCCCTGGCGACAAGCAGCGACTGCCAGTGCATTGAGCGTGGGGCGGGCCAGTTGGCAACGTACAGCGCTAAATCGTAGTCGTTATGGTTGCGCGACCACACCGGGAAACGCAGGTCGTAGCACACCAGCGGCAGAATTCTCCAGCCGCGCCATTCAAAAATAACCCGTTCGTTACCCGCCTCGTAATGATGATGTTCATCCGCCATGCGAAACAGGTGTCGTTTATCATAGAAATGGATTTGACCGTTGGGCTCAACTAGCAAAAAACGGTTAACCGGACCGCGGTCCGTTTGTAGCGCGGCGCTACCGGCAATCAGCGCGTTGGTTTGCGCGGCTTTAGCTTCCATCCAGGTAACCACTTCCTCTTGCGATAGCGACTGTTTTGCTGCCTCCATCGCGAAGCCGGTGGTAAACATTTCGGGTAAAACAATGAGGTCACGCCCGGTTATCCCTTCCAGTTGACGATCGAAATGGCGCAGGTTGGCGGGACCATCCATCCACACCAGCGGTTGTTGTAAAAGGGTAATTTTCAGTCCGGGCACGGTGGTGAACTCCAGTATGATGAGAGGAATTATAATGACTTTAACACCATATCAGCCGACGGACGGCTCAGGGAATATTTTGTAAAAGAATGACAGCCCTGGAAATACCTTCCGCTGAATTGTCAGAAAAAAGAGAGGCGGGGAAATCCCCGCCTCGATCGTGATGTGTTTATTTTTTCGTTTTTAAGCCGCTTCGATCTTGCGCACTTTCTCCGGCAGCTTTACCGGGCGGGTCGCCAGTTCATCCGGGGCAAAATCGTCGACGTTTATGCTGCGCAGTCGGCTGGTTTCCGCACGGACCAGGATGTCCGCCTCTTCCTGATTGATTAACCCTTTTGCCAGCGCATTACCGGCCAGTTCATCAAGACGCGTAAACGACAAATTCTTGCCCAGTTCTTTGCACAGTCGCTGGTGGATAGGGTCTGCTGCCATAACATCAAGCAGCGCCTCTTCCAGCAGGCCGACCGGGTTATGCTCGCTCGGCGTCAGATACTGACCGCGGCCGATACGGGAACGCGTCGCGCTCGGAACCTGCAGGATTTTCGCTACCTTATGATCCAGCTTGTCTGAAGGCGCCAGGTAGTGACGCCCGGTCGGGAAGATAGCCACGCGGAGCGCCCCGGCGACCAGACGATTCGGGAAGTTGACCAGCAGATCGTCAATCGCCTGTTCGGCCTGATACAGCGCATCCTGCACGCCCCAGTGAACCAGTGGTAAGTCCGCTTCGTTACGCCCCTCATCGTCATAGCGTTTCAGGACCGCCGACGCCAGGTAGAGCTGGCTCAGTACATCGCCCAGACGTGCAGAAATTCTTTCACGACGCTTCAGGCTACCACCCAGTACCGCCATTGAGACATCGGACAGCAGAGCCAGGTTGGCGCTCAGGCGATTCATGTGCTGATAGTAACGACGAGTGGCATCGCGAGTCGGCGTGCTGCTAGTGAGACCGCGGGTCAGGCCCAGCCAGAAACTGCGTACCTTATTGCTGCCCACATGTCCGATGTGTTTAAACAGCAGCTTATCGAAAGCATTAACGTCGTTATTCTGCGCGGCCGCCATTTCATCCAGCACGTACGGATGACAGCGAATCGCTCCCTGACCGAAGATCATCATGCTGCGGGTCAGGATATTCGCCCCTTCAACGGTGATGGCGATCGGCGCGCCCTGATAGGCCCGCGCCAGGAAGTTTCCGGTGCCGAGCATAATACCCTTACCACCGGTAATATCCATTGCGTCAATAATGGAGCGCTGACCACGGTGAGTACAGTGGTACTTCACAATTGCCGACAGTACCGCTGGTTTTTCGCCAAGCATGATGCCGTAGGTAATCAGCGAGGCGGCGGCATCCATTACGTAGGCGTTGCCTGCGATACGCGCCAGCGGTTCTTCGATCCCTTCCATTTTACCGATAGAGATTTTGAACTGACGGCGAATGTGTGCATAGGCGCCGGTAGCCATGGCGACGGATTTCAGGCCGCCGGTGGCGTTTGATGGCAGGGTGATGCCGCGTCCCACGGATAAACACTCAACCAGCATCCGCCAGCCCTGGCCGGCCATCGACGGGCCGCCAATAATGTAATCGATAGGAACGAAAATATCTTTCCCCTGGGTCGGGCCGTTCTGGAACGGAACGTTCAGCGGGAAATGCCGACGCCCAATTTCAACACCGGGGGTACTGGTGGGGATGAGCGCGCAGGTGATGCCCAGTTCCTCTTCTCCACCCAGCAGGCGATCTGGATCGGAGAGTTTAAACGCCAGTCCCAGCACGGTGGCGATAGGCGCAAGGGTGATATAGCGTTTGTTCCAGGTCAGGCGCATTCCCAGCACCTGCTGGCCCTGCCATTCGCCCATGCAGACGACGCCGGTATCCGGAATGGCGCCGGCATCTGAACCCGCTTCCGGGCTGGTCAGTGCGAAGCAAGGAATCTCCTGACCGCGAGCCAGGCGCGGCAAATAGTGGTTTTTCTGTTCTTCTGTGCCGTAATGCTGCAGCAGCTCGCCCGGGCCTAATGAGTTCGGTACGCCGACGGTAATCGCCAGGATCCCGGAGACGCCCGACAGCTTTTGCAGGACGCGAGCCTGCGCGTAAGCGGAGAATTCCAGTCCGCCGTACTCTTTCTTAATGATCATCGCGAAGAAGCGATGCTCTTTCAGATAGGCCCACAGCTCCGGCGGCAGATCGGCCATCTCGTGGGTAATTTCGAAGTCGTTCGCCATACGGCAGGCTTCTTCGACCGGACCGTCAATAAAGGCTTGTTCTTCAGCGGTGAGGCGCGGCTGCGGATAGTTGTGCAGTTTCTGCCAGTCGGGGTTGCCACGAAACAGATCGCCTTCCCACCAGGTTGTGCCAGCGTCAATCGCTTCTTTCTCGGTGCGCGACATCGGCGGCATGACCTTACGGAAAGCGCGGAAGGCCGGGAATGAAATCATGGATTTACGCATCGGCGCAAGGTTGAACGGCAGTAAAACGATCGCCAGCGGAATGAGCAGCCAGATATTCCACAGCCCCGCAGCGCCGAGCGCGGCGGTCCAGACAAGTAAAATTGCGCTGCTGAGCAGCAGATTGATTCGGTGATAGAAGAGCGCACCGAGTAAAGCAACGGTTGCAACAATACTCAAAATCATCATAGATAAATGCTCCCTGTCTTGTAGGAGGTCTGACCACTTGTGATGATATGGTTGTAGTGGATGTAATTTGTTTTAGCAATGTGTTTACAAAATAATTACAACCTTGCTCACATTGTTGTACGGAAATGCGGCACATAAAATCAAAAGCACAGGGGATTGCATCGCGTGCTGCTTCTCGCTGCGTCGGCTATCCGGTAAACTGCCTGGGTTATCCCACAAATACTGAAGGATTATCCTCATGTACCAGGATCTTATTCGTAACGAACTGAATGAAGCCGCTGAAACGCTGGCTAACTTTCTGCAGGACGAAGCCAACATTCACGCGATTCAGCGTGCTGCGGTGCTGCTGGCGGATAGCTTTAAAGCTGGCGGCAAAGTCCTTTCCTGCGGTAACGGCGGTTCGCACTGCGATGCGATGCATTTTGCGGAAGAATTGACCGGGCGCTATCGTGAAAACCGCCCAGGCTATCCGGCAATTGCGATTTCAGACGTGAGCCATCTCTCTTGCGTCAGCAATGATTTCGGATATGAATATGTTTTCTCTCGCTACGTAGAATCAGTGGGTCGTGCAGGCGACGTATTACTGGGGATCTCCACTTCGGGTAACTCCGGTAACGTAATCAAAGCGATCGAAGCCGCTCGCGCCCAAGGGATGAAAGTGATTACTCTGACCGGAAAAGATGGCGGTAAAATGGCGGGATCGGCGGATGTCGAAATTCGCGTACCGCATTTTGGCTACGCCGACCGCATTCAGGAAATTCATATTAAAGTGATTCATATTCTGATTATGTTGATCGAAAAAGAGATGGTTAAAGCTTAAAAGGCTAGTTTGTTAGCCATTTTGAACCCGGGCAGTGCTCAGACAAAACTCACCGAGTTTTGAACGCCCTTCAGGGCGGGCCGAAGGGGGAGGGTAGCGAATCATCCTCACGTACATGAAGTACGCTCCGGTTTCTGCGCGCTGGCCGTGTCCAAACTGACTGCACCAATAACGCCTTTTATGTTTCAGTAAGTTGTATGAGGTGATCTATGTGCGAACTGCTCGGGATGAGCGCGAATGTGCCAACTGATATTTGTTTCAGCTTTACCGGGCTGGTGCAGCGCGGTGGCGGAACCGGGCCGCATAAAGACGGCTGGGGCATTACTTTTTATGAAGGTAAGGGCTGTCGCACATTTAAAGATCCGCAGCCTAGCTTTCAGTCGCCCATAGCCAAGCTGGTGCAGGAATATCCTATCAAGTCCTGCTCGGTCATTGCCCATATTCGCCAGGCCAACCGGGGTATCGTTGCGCTGGAAAATACTCACCCCTTTACCCGGGAGCTATGGGGACGCAACTGGACTTATGCCCATAATGGTCAACTGGAAGGGTATGAGAATCTCGTGACGGGCAACCTGCATCCCATTGGGGAAACCGATAGCGAAAAAGCGTTTTGCTGGCTGCTGCACAGCATCACCGAGCGCTATCCGGAAATGCCGGGCGATATGGTGGAGGTATTCAGCTTTATCGCCACGCTTGCCGGAGAGCTGCGTGAAAAAGGCGTATTTAACATGCTGCTCTCCGATGGACGCTACGTGATGGCGTTCTGCTCGACGAATTTATACTGGATTACGCGACGGGCGCCGTTTGGCGTAGCGACGCTGCTGGATCAGGATGTAGAAATTGATTTTCAACGCGAGACCACACCGAATGATGTGGTCTCCGTTATCGCCACTCAGCCGCTGACCGGCAACGAAACCTGGAATAAAATTATGCCAGGCGAGTGGGCGTTATTTTGCCTCGGGGACCGAGTAGTTTGACGCGAGCTGCGGCTGCACAACTTCGTGGCTGAGCGGTTTGCTCACCACGTAGCGGCCATCGGCTACCGAAACCACCGGCGGCTTATGCGTCTGCCGGAAGTAGTCGTACCCGGGTTTAAGCTGCTGCCAGAAATCCGCGAAGTAGGAATATTTGTGACGCGCCATGTTGGCATCGGTCATGCGGAAAGGATAAATACTCACCTGAACGTTGGGTTGGCCGAAGACTAACGCGCCGGTGACGAACTGGAAGATTTCATCAATACCGGTATCGGTCATGGCGTAACAGCCAACGGATACGCAGGCACCGTGAATCATCAGATACTTCCCTTCATATCCATGCGCGCGATCGTAAGCGTTCGGGAAACCGATATTGATCGCTTTGTAGAAACGGCTGTCGGGTTTTAGCTGATTGCGAGAAACGTTATAGAAACCTTCGGGGCTCTTGAAATCGCCCTGGCGCTGCTTTGGACCGAGCCCGCCGGAGTAGTTACAGATCCGGTAGCTGTCGAGAAGCTGGTATGTTTCGCCCATCTTGACGTAAAGATCGAGCATGCGCTCTTCTTTGAAGATCTCAATGTAGACCGGCGAACCCATGAGCTGCTGTTTATACTCTTTGCTCATCGGTGTTGTCGAGCTGTTACTGCTAAGTAGCCCTGCGAATGAAACGCACGGCAACAGAAGCATCGCAATAAATAATGCGATTTTGCGCATACTACTTGTTCCTTGATAAAACAAATAACCACATTGCCAGGACGGCAAGAGAGACCCGAAATCAGAGTTTTCTGGTTTTAGAGCGCTCACATTAGCATCACGGCATTTTTTCGCAAGCACGATGTGCCACGTTTACGTTTTAGTTTTCCGTTATAGCGAATATTCAGGTAAAGCGCAGTCAGAACTTTGCGTAATAGCTCGCATTTTAGAACGACTTAATGGCAGTTTGTCTACAGGCGCTGCTCACGAAATGTTACACTTGCTCCGCTAAATACTCAGGGTAAGAAAGGATGCTTCTCTCCCGTCTTGTGAATTATCAGGACTACGATGTTCCTTTCTTCCTCTTATTTTCCATTAATTATGCTGGCCTCGGTCTGATGCCGGGGTTTACGTAACGGATACCTGCTAACGATATGATTAAAATCACGAAAGGGCTGAATTTGCCCATAGCTGGCATGCCATCACAGCAGATTTCTTCGAAGACTGCGGTCAAGCGCGTTGCGCTGTTGGGTGAAGAGTACATCGGTATGCGCCCTTCGATGGCGGTGCGTGAAGGAGACCGGGTACAAAAAGGTCAACTTCTGTTTGAAGATAAAAGAAATTCTGGCGTGCGATTTACTGCCCCTGCGAGTGGAACCATCAGCGCCATTCATCGCGGCGAACGGCGGGTACTGCAATCGGTCGTTATTGACGTAGATGGCGATGATGCCGTTCATTTTCCCCGCTATGCATTAGCCGATCTTGCCGCGTTGACGCGCGAGGCCGTGCAGCAGCAACTGATGGAGTCAGGGATGTGGACGGCGTTTCGCACCCGCCCTTTCAGCAAAATACCCGCGCCAGCCAGCGTTCCAGCGGCCATATTTGTCACCGCCATAGATACAAATCCACTGGCGGCAGACCCTCAGCCAATCATTCTGGCCCAGCGCGAGGCTTTTGACGCGGGCTTAACCCTGTTGACGCGGTTGACCGACGGTAAGGTCCACGTCTGCCAGGCCAGCGGTGGCAAGCTTGGCGGGCATCCCGTAGGCCAGGTGACCTTCAACCAGTTTGCCGGGCCGCATCCGGCCGGGCTGGTCGGGACCCACATCCATTTTCTCGAGCCGGTTAGCCTGAAAAAACAGGTCTGGCATCTTAACTATCAGGACGTTATCGCCGTTGGCAAATTGTTCCTTGAAGGGGAGTTGTCTAGCGAACGCATCGTTGCGCTCGGCGGCCCGCAGGTGAAAGAGCCTCGTTTATTAAAGACCTGCTCTGGCGCCAGCCTTGATGAACTGCTGGCAGATGAACTTCTGGATGATGAAAACCGCGTTATTTCTGGTTCAGTCCTCAGCGGAACGCATGCTCAAGGGCCCCATGCTTTTCTTGGCCGCTTTCATTTACAGATAAGCGTCGTAAAAGAGGGGCGTGAGAAAGAGCTGTTCGGCTGGGTAATGCCCGGGAAAGATAAATTTTCCATTACCCGCACCACGCTCGGCCATTTCATGAAGCGTAAGCTATTTAATTTCACGACGGATACCAATGGCGGTGAGCGGGCTATGGTGCCGATTGGCAACTATGAGCGAGTGATGCCGCTGGATATTCTGCCCACCATGCTGCTGCGTGATTTGCTGGCGGGGGATACTGACAGCGCGCAGGCACTGGGCTGCCTGGAACTGGATGAAGAAGACCTGGCGCTTTGCACCTACGTATGTCCTGGCAAGTACGAATATGGCCCGGCATTGCGCAGCGTGTTAACCCAGATAGAGCAGGAAGGATAAGTGATGGGCTTAAAGAAACTGTTTGACAAAATTGAGCCGCACTTTACGCACGGCGGCAAGCTGGAAAAATACTATCCGCTGTTTGAAGCGACGGCGACGCTGTTCTACACCCCCGGGCAGGTCACGCGCGGCGCGGCGCACGTCAGAGACGCCATCGATCTCAAGCGGATGATGATTCTGGTGTGGTTTGCCGTTTTCCCAGCGATGTTTTGGGGTATGTATAACGTTGGCCTGCAGACTATTCCGGCACTGCATAAATTATACGGTGCCGAGCAACTGCAGCAGGTTATCGCCGGGAACTGGCACTACAGCATCGCGCAGTGGTTGGGGGTGAACTTCACCGCTGACGCCGGTTGGCTCAGTATGATGACCCTGGGGGCGGTATTTTTCCTGCCTATCTACATCACCGTGTTTCTTGTCGGCGGGTTCTGGGAAGTCTTGTTTGCTATCGTGCGCAAGCACGAAATAAACGAAGGCTTCTTCGTGACGTCAATTCTGTTCGCGCTGATTGTGCCTCCATCGCTGCCACTATGGCAGGCCGCGTTCGGGATCACCTTTGGCGTCGTCATGGCCAAGGAGATTTTTGGCGGAACCGGGCGTAACTTTCTCAACCCGGCGCTGGCGGGGCGCGCGTTTTTATTCTTTGCCTGGCCGGCGCAAATTTCCGGCGACCTGGTGTGGACTGCGGCGGATGGTTTCTCCGGCGCGACGCCGTTATCTCAGTGGGCAAGCGGCGGCGGTGAATCGCTGGTTAACGTCTCTACCGGTCAGCCGGTAAGCTGGATGGACGCCTTCCTCGGCAATATACCGGGGTCGATTGGCGAAGTCTCGACGCTAATGATTCTCATCGGCGGCGCCATCATCATTTTTGGTCGCGTGGCCTCGTGGCGCATTGTCGCAGGGGTTTTCATCGGTATGGTGGCCACCGCGACGCTGTTTAACTTTATAGGCTCTGATACCAACCCGATGTTTGCCATGCCGTGGTACTGGCATCTGGTGCTCGGCGGTTTTGCCTTCGGCATGATGTTTATGGCGACGGACCCGGTGTCCGCGTCGTTTACGGATAAAGGTAAATGGAGCTACGGCCTGCTGATCGGTGTGATGTGCGTCCTGATTCGCGTGGTCAACCCGGCCTATCCGGAAGGGATGATGCTGGCGATCCTCTTCGCCAACCTCTTCGCGCCGCTGTTTGATTACCTGGTGGTGCGGGCCAATATTAAGCGGAGGAAATCGCGTGGCTGAGAATAAAAGTAACGATAGCATCGGCAAAACGCTGCTGGTGGTGCTGGTGCTTTGTCTGGTCTGCTCAATTGTGGTCGCCGGTTCTGCCGTGGGGCTAAAATCGCGCCAGCAGGAGCAGCGCGCTCTCGATAAACAGCGCAATATCCTGGCGGTTGCCGGTCTGATGAAGCAGGGAATGAGCGCAGATGAAGTGGCTGACATTTTTAAGGCCCATATCTCTCCGCGTTTAGTCGATTTAGCCAGCGGTGAGCTGCTGGATAAAGATCCGGGCAAGTTTAATCAAGCCCAGGCCCTGAAAGACCCTCAGCAGAGCTTACAGCTGGAGGCGAGTCAGGATCCTGCCGGTATCAAACGCCGCAGTAATATTGCCGAAATTTACCTGGTGCGCGATGAAAAGCAGCAGATTCAGGAAGTCGTACTGCCGATTTACGGTAACGGCCTGTGGTCGGTGATGTACGCTTTTGTTGCGCTGGAAACCGATGGCCGCACGGTCAAAGGGATCACCTATTACGAACACGGTGAGACGCCGGGGCTGGGCGGGGAAATTGAAAACCCCAACTGGCGCCAGCAGTTCGTTGGTAAACAAGTGCTTGATGATAAAGGGATGCCTGCGCTGAGAATCGTCAAAGGCGGCGCGCGTCCTGGCGACCTGCACGCCGTTGATGGCCTGTCGGGTGCAACGCTGACGTCAAACGGCGTGCAACATAGCTTTGATTTCTGGATGGGCAAACTCGGCTTTGGCCCATTCCTGCAAAAGGTGCGAGAAGGGGAGCTGAATAATGGCTGATTTGGGCGACATGAAAGAAATGAAGCGCGTGCTGGTGGGGCCGCTTATCGCTAATAACCCTATCACTCTGCAGGTTCTGGGCGTCTGCTCCGCGCTGGCGGTGACCACCAAGCTGGAGACCGCTTTTGTAATGACCATCGCGGTGACGCTGGTTACGGCATTCTCCAGCATGTTTATCTCCATGATTCGCCACCACATTCCGAATAGCGTGCGCATCATTGTACAGATGGCGATTATCGCTTCGTTGGTTATCGTCGTCGATCAGGTGCTACGCGCGTTTGCCTATGAGATTTCGAAACAGCTTTCGGTTTTTGTCGGTTTGATCATCACTAACTGTATCGTGATGGGGCGCGCCGAAGCCTATGCCATGAAGTCGCCGCCGTTGGCGAGCTTTATGGACGGTATTGGCAACGGTCTGGGATACGGGGCGATCCTAATCATTGTCGGTTTCCTGAGAGAGCTGATCGGCAGTGGTAAGCTATTCGGTATTACCGTGCTGGAAACGGTGCAGAACGGCGGCTGGTACCAGCCAAATGGTCTGTTTCTTCTGGCGCCCAGTGCGTTCTTCATTATCGGTTTGTTGATTTGGGCGGTGCGCAGCTGGAAGCCTGAACAACAGGAAAAGGAGTAACCGATTATGGCTCATTATATTAGCCTTTTTGTCCGCGCCGTATTTGTTGAAAATATGGCGCTGGCCTTCTTTCTTGGGATGTGTACTTTCCTCGCGGTATCGAAAAAGGTCTCGACCGCTTTCGGACTCGGCGTTGCGGTAACGGTCGTACTTGGGCTGGCGGTGCCGATCAATAATCTGGTGTATAACCTGGTGCTGCGCGACGGCGCGCTGGTGGAAGGCGTTGATCTGAGCTTTCTGAACTTTATTACCTTCATTGGCGTTATTGCCGCGCTGGTTCAGATCCTGGAGATGATCCTCGATAAGTACTTCCCGACGCTCTATAACGCGCTGGGGATCTTCCTGCCGCTCATTGCCGTCAACTGTGCGATTTTTGGCGGTGTCTCCTTCATGGTGCAGCGTGACTATAACTTAAGCGAGTCGATCGTTTACGGCTTAGGTTCCGGCATCGGCTGGCTGCTGGCAATTGTGGCGTTGGCGGGTATCCGTGAAAAAATGAAATACGCAAACGTGCCCGTGGGTCTGCGCGGGTTAGGGATCACCTTTATTACCACGGGTCTGATGGCGCTGGGCTTTATGTCATTCTCCGGTGTGCAGCTATAAGGGCGGAAAGTATGGAAATAATTCTTGGCGTAGTGATGTTCACGCTGATCGTCCTGGTGCTATCGGGGCTGATACTTGTCGCGCGTTCGAAATTAGTGAATGCGGGCGACGTGGTCATTGAAATCAATAACGAAGCGGATAAACAAATTCGTACTCCGGCCGGTGACAAGCTGCTGAATACGCTCTCCAGCAACGGAATCTTCGTTTCGTCGGCCTGCGGCGGCGGCGGCTCCTGTGGCCAGTGCCGGGTGACGGTGAAAGAGGGCGGCGGTGATATTCTGCCTACCGAACTCTCTCATATCACCAAGCGTGAGGCGAGAGAGGGCTGCCGTCTGGCCTGCCAGGTCGCGGTGAAGCAGAACATGAAAATTGAGCTGCCGGAGGAGATTTTTGGCGTTAAGAAGTGGGAGTGTGAAGTTATCTCGAATGATAACAAAGCCACTTTTATCAAGGAGCTGAAGCTGCGCGTGCCGGACGGTGACGCGGTTCCGTTCCGCGCCGGCGGATATATTCAGATCGAATGCCCCTCACACAAGGTTGCCTATGCCGACTTTGACGTTCCGGACGAGTATCGCGGCGACTGGGATAAATTTAACCTTTTCCGCTATGTCTCCGACGTGAAAGAACCAACGTTGCGCGCCTACTCCATGGCTAACTATCCGGAAGAGAAGGGCATCATCATGCTCAACGTGCGTATTGCCACGCCGCCGCCGCAGGTGCCTGATGCGCCGCCGGGGATTATGTCCTCGTATATCTGGTCGCTGAAGCCTGGTGATAAAGTGACGATCTCCGGGCCGTTTGGGGAGTTCTTTGCCAAAGAAACGCAGGCGGAGATGGTGTTTATCGGCGGCGGGGCAGGGATGGCACCGATGCGCTCGCATATTTTCGACCAGCTTAAGCGGCTACACAGTACACGTAAAATCAGCTTCTGGTACGGTGCGCGGTCTCTGCGAGAAATGTTCTATGATGATGAGTTTGAACAGCTTGCGCGGGAAAACCCGAACTTCACCTTCCACGTGGCGCTCTCCGATCCGCAGCCGGAAGATAACTGGACCGGCCATACTGGCTTTATTCATAACGTCCTGTATGAAAACTATCTGCGCGATCACCCGGCGCCGGAAGATTGTGAGTTTTACATGTGCGGTCCGCCGGTGATGAACGCCGCGGTCATCAAAATGCTTAAAGATCTCGGCGTTGAGGATGAAAACATCATGCTGGACGACTTTGGAGGCTGATGATGCTGACAGTATTTGTCGCGACCTTCGTGATTTTCGCGCTGGTTATCCTGGGAATGTCGCTTGGTTATCTGGTCAAGCGCAAAACGCTTCAGGGCAGCTGCGGCGGGATCTCATCGCTGGGTATGGAAAAGGTCTGCGACTGTCCTGAGCCCTGCGATGCGCGTAAAAAACGCATGGCTCGCGAAGCGCAGCGCAAACGGGATCGCATCATTTAAACAGCAGGCCGCCTTATCGCGGCCTTTTACGATTTACCAGGTTTTCGCTTTCGCCGGCGAGTCTACCATCACGCCATCGGCGCCCAGTTCGCTTGCCTTACGAAAATCATCGGCACTATTAATGCCGAAGAAGACAACATGGGCTTTGCCCTGAGAGCGGAAACAGTCCATTGCTTCTTTATCCCAGGTGAGGGTTGCAGGCGACACGCCTTCGCCGAGGGTGAACTTCTCCACGATTTCTACCTTGCGTTTCAGCTCCAGACCGTACCAGTAGTCATCGCCCGGCTGTGTGGTTGGCTGGCACTGGTGGCTAAGGGAAATATTAGCCAGTTTCGTTCGCGTTTCGCCCCGGCTGACGAAATGGGGAATAGATTCTGGTAGCGCCGCGATATAGCGGTCTTCGGTGGAATAAACCCGCACGCGCGAGAGGCTATGGGTCGTTTGCAATACTTCACTAAGACGCGAAGCCATAATTGCCGGGTCGGCATCAGGCGATTTAATATCGATGTAAAAGAAGGTCTGTGGCCATTGCTCCAGCACTGATTGCAGCGTTGGAATGGTTGCATTTTTACCGCGCCAGGGGTGAGTTTCACCGCCCCATTTCCATCCCGCGTCCATGCGGGCCAGTTCGGCAGCGCTAAAGCTTGAGATCTTCCCGGTATGGTCAGTCAGGGCGGATAAATCGCTTGGGCGATATAAGACCGGAACGCCATCCTGGCTTAATTGTACCGTTATCCAAATCGCCTCGGCCTTATTCTCCAGCGCCAGTTTTATCGCAGGAAGGGTGTTTTCCGGCGCATCGCCGGTGCCTCCCCGATGAGCAATGAGCTGCGGCGCAGCGCAGGCGCTGCTGGCAATAAGCAAACCAAGCGCAGTAAGTATTGATTTCATGATTGCATTCACCTTATTTATTAATGTAACTATATGAAAAATAAATCATATTTGTTGCATTTTTATGTTGTAGCATGTTTTTTATGGCGAGGGTTTTAAAAAGATTAAATTTCGCCGACTTTTGCTATACTGTACGCATGTACAGTCTAAGGTTTGGCTATGCGTAAGATCATCCACGTTGATATGGACTGCTTCTTCGCGGCGGTGGAGATGCGGGACAACCCGGCACTGCGCGACATCCCTATCGCCATTGGCGGTAGCCGGATGCAGCGCGGTGTGATCAGTACGGCCAACTATCCGGCGCGTAAATTCGGCGTGCGTAGCGCCATGCCCACCGCCACAGCGCTCAAGCTTTGTCCTCACCTGACGCTGCTTCCCGGCCGCTTTGATGCATATAAAGAGGCGTCGAACCATATCCGGGAGATTTTTTCCCGCTATACCTCGCTAATCGAGCCTTTATCGCTGGACGAAGCATATCTCGACGTTAGCGACAGCGTTCATTGTCAGGGGTCAGCGACGCTGATGGCGCAGGAGATCCGCGAGACCATCCATCGTGAGCTAAATTTGACCGCCTCCGCAGGCATTGCGCCGGTAAAATTTCTCGCAAAAATCGCCTCGGACCTGAATAAACCCAACGGCCAGTTTGTGATTGCGCCGCATCAGGTCGCGGAGTTTGTCAAAACGTTGCCGCTAGCGAAGATCCCGGGCGTCGGCAAGGTTTCCGCCGCGAAGCTGGAAAGCATGGGGCTGAGGACCTGTGAAGATGTACAAAACAGCGATCTGGCAATGTTGCTCAAACGCTTTGGTAAATTCGGGCGGATACTATGGGAGCGCAGCCAGGGGATTGATGAACGAGAAATCAGCAGCGAGCGCCAGCGCAAATCGGTGGGCGTTGAGCGAACCCTGATAGAGGATATCCATGAATGGGCGGAGTGTGAGTCGATTATTGAGAACCTCTATCCGGAGCTGGAACGGCGCCTGGCGAAGGTTAAACCGGATTTGCTGATCGCCCGGCAGGGGGTCAAGCTCAAGTTTAATGATTTCCAGCTCACCACCCAGGAGCATGTCTGGCCCCGATTGAATAAAGATGATTTGATCACCACTGCCCATAAAGCCTGGAACGAGCGGCGCGGAGGTCGGGGAGTCAGGCTGGTGGGGCTGCACGTGACGCTGCTCGATCCGCAACTGGAGCGACAATTGGTTCTGGGGTTATAACAATGCTGAAAATAAGACCGTATGAAGAGCATGATTTTGCCGCGCTATGCGTGATTTTTTTACGGGCGATTAAAGAGACGGCCAGCGCCGATTATTCTCCCCGGCAGATTGCCGCCTGGGCTCAGGTTGATGAAGCCCACTGGCGGCAAAAACTAGCGGCATCATGCGTACTGGTGGCAATAAATGATGCCTCGCCGGTCGGGTTTATTACCGCCGTGGATGACTATATCGATTTACTGTTTGTCTCTCCCGACCATAGCCGCCAGGGCGTCGCCAGCGCGCTGCTCAATACGCTATTGAGGCAGCTTCCTGAGCGCATTTACACGGTAGAGGCCAGTATTACGGCAAAGCCCTTTTTTGCGCGTCACGGCTTCACGGTTATTCAGCCACAGGAAGTGACGGCGCGCGGTGAACGATTTCTTAATTATTTGATGCGGCGGCAAATCGGCTTGCAATAGATATAACGCCTGATTACTATACGCGCACTTTCACTTATTTATTGACTGCAAAGGAGGTTCACCATGAATACAGATTTCCAGAACATACTTTGCAGGCCTTCCCAGGAATAACTCTCTTTTTGCCCTGGTAACGTCTGCCACATCCTTTATTTATTTTTTATATGGATTGGTATATGGGCAATAATGTTCATTATACGTCTGAAGGTATTTCTTATATTAGTTCAGACGATCTGTGGATCGAAGATTTAGCGATCCAGCAATTACACACGACGGCAAAGTTACCTCACATGCAGCGCGTGGTAGGGATGCCTGATTTACATCCCGGGCGCGGCTACCCAATCGGCGCGGCCTTCTTTTCGCTCGGTCATCTCTACCCGGCACTGGTGGGTAACGATATCGGCTGCGGCATGGCGCTATGGCAAACGGATATCCTCGCGCGAAAATATAATGCGGATAGGTTTGAGAAGAAGCTGTCAGCCATGGATAACGCAGCGGAAGAACGCTGGCTGGATGAACATCTGGCGGAGAATCTGCTAACCCATCCCTGGCGCAGCGCGCTGGGCTCTATTGGCGGCGGTAACCACTTCGCTGAACTGCAGCAGGTGGATCGGGTCATCGATCGCCAGCGTCTTCAGCAGGCCGGTCTGGATGCTCAGCATCTGCTGCTGCTGGTGCACAGCGGGTCGCGCGGCCTGGGACAGTCTATCCTGCAACGCCATATCACGGCTTTTTCTCACGATGGTCTGGCGGAAGACAGTGCTGCGGCTCAGGATTACCTGGCGGAACATCAAGATGCGCTGGCTTTTGCCCGCGTGAATCGGCAGCTGATCGCTACCCGCATTCTGCAACAGGTACGAGCTGACGGACAGAATGTGCTGGACGTCGCGCATAACTTTGTCGAGGCCCGTTCTGTTAACGGACGGCAGGGTTGGCTGCATCGCAAAGGGGCGACGCCGGACGACCGCGGCCTGGTGATTATTCCGGGCTCTCGCGGCGACCACAGCTGGCTGGTTCACCCCGTGGTCAGCGAAGAAACGCTGAATTCGCTCGCTCACGGCGCCGGGCGTAAATGGATGCGTACTGATTGCAAAGGGCGCTTATCTGGTAAATACAGTGCGGCACAGCTGGCCCGTACTGAACTGGGAAGCCGGGTGATCTGTCGCGATCGTCAGCTGATCTACGAGGAGGCGCCGCAGGCGTACAAATCCGTGGAAAGCGTATTTAACTGTCTGGTGCAGGCCGGACTGGTTGAACCGATCGCCCGCCTGCGTCCGCTGCTGACGCTCAAAACCAGCGGAGGGAAAGGCGCATGATGTTATTACAACTCTCTTCCGCTCAGGGGCCGGATGAGTGCTGCCTGGCGGTGAAACTCTCGTTGGATCGACTCATAAAAGAAGCGGCAGAGCAGAGGGTTTCCATTACTCTGCTGGAAAGCGAGCCAGGTCGGCATTCTGGCACGCTCCGCTCCGCTCTGCTTTCTCTTGATGGCGACAATGCGTTTGCCTTAAGTGAACGCTGGTGCGGCACGCTGCAATGGATTTTTCCCAGCCCATTCAGGCCGCATCACGGACGTAAAAACTGGTATGTCGGCGTAGGGCGTTTTTCTTGCGATGAACAAAAGCAGTCCGAAGAGATCCGCTTTGAAACGCTGCGCGCTTCCGGACCCGGCGGGCAGCACGTCAATAAGACCGACTCAGCGGTACGCGCCACGCACCTGGCAAGCGGGATTAGCGTCAAGGTGCAGTCGGAACGGAGTCAGCATGCCAATAAAAGGCTGGCGCGCCTGCTGATTGCGTGGAAGCTGGAACAGCAGCGGCAGAATGACGGCGCGGTGTTGAAGTCTGAACGGCGAATGTTCCATCATCAAATTGAACGCGGTAATCAGCTGCGGACGTTTAGCGGGCGTTAATGAGCGAGTCGTTATAAAGAAAAGGCCCACTCTCTGGGGAGTGGGCCTGTGCTGTCTTACTTCGCCGGAATGGATTTCAGCAGCTCGGTCAGCAGCGTCCAGTACTGGCCAACGCTTTCAATGTGAACCTGCTCGTCCGGGGAGTGGGGGCCGGTAATGGTTGGCCCGATAGAAACCATGTCCAGGTCCGGATACGGTTTTTTGAACAGACCGCACTCCAGGCCCGCGTGGATAATCTGGATGTTCGGCGTCTTGTTGAACAGACGCTGATAGGTTTCACGCACCAGATGCATCACCGGCGAGCTGGCGTCCGGCTGCCAGCCTGGATAGGCGCCTTTCGCTTCGGTTTTCGCGCCGGCCAGCTTGCCCAGAGAATCCAGCATGCTGACGACATAATCTTTACCGCTGTCGATCAGGGAGCGAATCAGGCAGTGAATCTGCACGTTATCGCTGGTCATGGTCACCACACCGACGTTCAGCGAGGTTTCTACCACGCCTTTTGCCACATCAGAGTTGCGGATGACGCCGTTCGGCGTGGCGTTAAGCAGGCGTACAAAGGTATCACGAGATTGGGACGTTAGCGCAGGCTGGTCGTTCGCAGCCGATTCCAGCAGTACTGTTAGATTTTTCTCTTTGGCCGCCAGCTCGTTTTTCAGGATCGCCTGGTACTCATTAGCCAGCGCTTTCAACGTATCCGCTTTGTTCGCGGCCACGGCGACTGTGGCGAACGCCTCACGGGGGATAGCGTTGCGCAGGGTGCCGCCGTTGAAATCGACCAGGCGCAGATCCAGCTCTTCAGCATGGCCTGCGAGGAAGCGTGCCAGCAGCTTGTTGGCATTACCTAAACCGACGTGGATCTCGCCGCCGGAGTGGCCGCCTTTGAGTCCTTTAAGGGTCAACTTAAAGCTCTGGAAACCGGCCGGAACGGTTTCACGGGTCAGCGCGAGGTCAGAGGTGAAGTCGATCCCACCGGCGCAGCCCATGTAAATCTCACCTTCTTCTTCGGAGTCGGTGTTGATCAGGATGTCCGCCTGCAGCCAGTTGGCCTGCAGGCCAAACGCGCCGTCCATACCGGCTTCTTCCGTCATGGTCAGCAGCACTTCCAGCGGGCCGTGAACGACGTTATCGTCAGCCAGCACCGCCAGCGCGGAAGCCATGCCGATACCGTTGTCGGCGCCCAGGGTGGTGCCGCGCGCTTTGACCCACTCGCCGTCGATGTACGGCTGAATCGGGTCCTTAGCGAAGTCGTGAACGGTATCGTTGTTTTTCTGCGGCACCATATCAAGGTGCGCCTGCAGCACCACCGGTTTACGGTTTTCCATACCGGCAGTCGCGCCTTTACGAATCAGAATGTTGCCAACCTGGTCGCGTTCCGCGTGTAAGCCTTTTTCTTTTGCCCAGCCCATAATGTGCTCAGCGAGCTGTTCTTCGTGATAGGAGGGGTGAGGAATAGAGCAGATTTTGGCAAAAATATCCCACAGCGGCTGCGGGGATAATTGAGACAGTTCAGACACGATAAGTCTCCTTACAATCACCTGCAAAAGTCGTTTGCAGATCGAGGGGTTAGCAATCAAATACACTACAAGCCCGGGCTTGCGCGATGGGGTTGAGAATACCACTTTCCGTGTACTCTGGTAGTGTAAACCACGTAAAAAGAGTCGCGGTGGCCGCTTAACGCTGGTTTTTAGCGCGTCAGATCTCTATAATCTCGCGCAACCATTTTCCCCCTCGAACATTATTTAAGCCGTATTACACAGGCTGGGACACTTCACATGAGCGAAAAATACGTCGTCACCTGGGACATGTTGCAGATTCACGCCCGCAAGCTGGCAACTCGCCTGCTGCCGGTTGAACAGTGGAAAGGCATTATTGCCGTTAGCCGCGGCGGTCTGGTACCGGGAGCACTACTGGCGCGTGAACTGGGTATTCGTCATGTTGATACCGTTTGCATCTCAAGCTATGACCACGATAATCAGCGTGAACTGACCGTGCTGAAACGTGCGGAAGGCGATGGCGAAGGCTTTATCGTGATCGATGACCTCGTCGACACCGGCGGTACCGCCGTAGCCATCCGCGAAATGTATCCGAAAGCACATTTTGTCACTATCTTCGCAAAACCGGCAGGTCGCCCACTGGTTGATGATTATGTCGTTGATATTCCCCAGGATACCTGGATTGAACAGCCGTGGGATATGGGCGTGGTGTTCGTACCGCCTATCGCAGGCCGTTAATTTCCCGCATAAATGCTAATTACCACGCCCGGTTTTGCCGGGCGTGGTTTTTTTTACCCTTGCGCAGGTTACAATAGCTTCAGTGGCAACATGATGGAGGCTGCACATGTCCCAGGCTAACCTTAGCGAAACGCTGTTTAAACCCCGATTCAAACATCCGGAAACCTCCACGCTGGTGCGTCGGTTTAATACCGGAGCGCAGCAACCGATCCAGTCTGCGCTCAGCGGTAATCACGTTGATCACTGGTATCGATTGATTAACCGTCTGATGTGGATCTGGCGTGGCGTGACGCCGCAGGAAATCCTCGATGTGCAGGCGCGCATCGTCATGAGCGATGCCGAGCGAACCGATCCAGAGCTTTACGATACGGTCGTCGGCTATCGCGGCGGCAACTGGATCTTTGAATGGGCCAAACAGGCGATGGACTGGCAGCAGAAGGCCGGTCAGGAAGAGAATCTTCTGGTAAGCGGTCGTCACTGGCTCCATGCGGCAAACCTTTACAGCATTGCTGCCTATCCGCACATCAAGGGCGATGAGCTGGCGGAACAGGCGCAGGTGCTGGCTTACCGGGCTTATGAAGAAGCCGCCCAGCGCTTGCCCGGCAAGCTGCGAGAGCTGGAGTTCTCCATCCCTGGCGCTGCGCCGATCACCGGTTTCCTGCATATGCCGCCAGGCGATGGGCCGTTCCCGACGGTGCTGATGTGCGGCGGGCTTGACGCGCTACAGACCGATTATTACAACCTGTATGAAAACTATTTTGCGCCGTTGGGTATCGCTATGCTGACCGTGGATATGCCTTCCATCGGTTTTTCCTCAAAATGCAAGCTGACCCAGGATACCAGTCTGCTGCACCAGTATGTGCTGCAGCATCTGGCTAATGTGCCCTGGGTCGATCATACCCGCGTGGCCGCCTTTGGCTTCCGCTTCGGCGCGAACATCGCCGTCCGGCTGGGCTATCTTGAGTCCCAGCGCCTGAAGGCGGTGGCCTGCCTGGGGCCGGTGGTACACGGCCTGTTGGTAGACCCGCTGCATCAGGGGCGGGTGCCGGAGATGTATCTTGATGTTCTGGCTTCGCGGCTGGGGATGCATGACGCTTCCGACGACGCGCTGCGGGTTGAGCTTAACCGCTATTCCCTCAAGGTTCAGGGCCTGCTGGGGCGTCGCTGCCCTACGCCGATGCTCTCCGGTTTCTGGAAGGACGATCCGTTCAGTCCGGAAGAGGAGTCGCGTTTAATCACTTCATCCTCCTCCGACGGCAAGCTGTTGGAGATCCCGTTCAATCCGGTCTACCGTAATTTCGATCACGCTCTGCGGCAGATCGCCCGCTGGATTAGCCATAGATTTAGTTAATATATTGCTAAATTCTATTGATTTGGTAACGTCATAGCATCACTAAAGGAGATCGCAATGACGTTACCGAGTGGACACCTGAAGAGTAAGCTGATTAAGAAATTCACGGCGCTTGGCCCTTACATCCGTGAGGAGCAATGTGAAGACAACCGCTTCTTTTTCGATTGCCTGGCAGTTTGCGTCAACGTAAAACCAGCGCCTGAAAAACGCGAGTTCTGGGGATGGTGGATGGAGATGGAAGCGCAGGCTTCGCGCTTCACCTATAGCTATCAGTTTGGATTGTTCGATAAAGAAGGCGACTGGCGTCCGGTCGCGATTGACGATCCTGAAGTCACTGAAAAGCTCGAAAAGACGCTACGCGATTTTCACCAACGAGCCGAAGCACTATTGGCAACGTTTAACCTTAAGCTGGAGCCCGCCGATGATTTTAGCGAGCCGGTTAAGCTGAGGGCCTAAGTTCTGGCCATTTTTGCCATCCCGCTTTAAAACCCGCTTTTCTATCAGCGTGGGTTTTGTCCCCAGACAAACCTACGCTAATCGCCGTTTAGTACCCGGTATGGCTGACCGACGGCAATCATGCCTGCGGCCAGATCTTTGGTCACCACCGTGCCCGCGCCGACTTTGACATTGTCCCCTAGCGTGACCGCGCCAATCACCACGGCGTGGGCGCCAAATTCCACGTTATCGCCAATTCGCGGGCTAGCGCCTTCCCGGCCCTGACTATCGGTCACGCTGCCAATGGTGACGCCCTGGCGCAGGGTGCAGTTCTGGCCAATGACCGTTCCCCGGTTTATCACGATGCAGTGCGGATGATACAGCTTCAGCCCATAGCCAATGCGCGCTCGCCACGGCAGCTCAATGCAAAATAAACACTCGTTAATCACGATATTGAGAATAACGAAGGGGATCCCGCAGATCTTCCACAGAGGATTACGGCTGCGATAGAGCGTCGCCAGACGATAAAGCAGAACCGCGATTTTCGCTTTGATGCCGCCGCAGGATTTGATCTCCCGGCCGACCTGTCTGATAGCCTCAAACATGGTTATTCCTTAAGGTTAAACGAAGCCAGTGAATACCATCCATCACCGGTTTGACCTTCGTTAGCGAGTTGAATACGCGGTTGCCCCTGCTGATTGGTCAGGGCCGTTTGCAGGCGATATTGACCGTCAGGGAGCCCAGTAGGCAGCGCTAGCGTAGCGCGGCTTTGATGAGCTCCAGGCAACCACTGGCGAACGTCATCCGCCGTTTTGATTTGCGTAATGGTATCGCCCGCCGCATTGACTATCCGCCATTGCACAAGCCAGGGGAGATAGGCCGGGGCGACGCCGTCGTTACGCCAGGTGACATTCAGCGTAAGCGGCATGCCGCTACGTACGGGCGTATCAAATTCCAGCTGGCTCACCCGGTAGCGATAGCCGATGCGTAGTAACGCATTATCAACGATATCGCGATACGCCGCCGGCACCGGCCGCGATTTCAGATTCAGGGTACTGGCGTGTTGCGCTAATGCCCAGTCGAAGCTTGCCTGGACCTCTTCACGAGTGTAATGCTGCACGCTTTCCCACTCTGCCATATAGCCGCAAATCTCGAGGCTCACGGGGGCGTGCTGCCAGCCGTCATTAAAACCGCCCCACGCCGCCTGCGCGGCGGCCAGACGTTGAGGATAGTCATCGCGCATGTGGCTCCAGGATGTGGAAAAGTTATGCCAGTCTCCCCAGCAATCCGCGCGCCATCCGGCGCCTTTTTGGCTGGCCCAGGCCAGCGAGTCGCCGCCGCTGATCAACATGATTTTGGGCGTTTTAGGGAAACTGCTGAAGTGCATATCAACGTAGCGATTGAGCTGCTCAGAGGTGTATTTCTCGCGCAATGGCGCCACGTCAGGGAAATTGGAGTTGTGCCATTCTCCCCACGAACCCACCATACCGATATCGACAAATGCGAGCTCCGGATTACCGTCATAATGCGCGCCGAGGGCATTCAGCAGTTTTTGCGCATAGGCGATAAAGGTTGGATCGCTGAGGTCCGGCACAAAGGTTTTACCGTTTTCGACCCATTGTCCCTGAATGCCTTTTTCAATAAGCCAGGCGGGGATTTTCGAGCCCGATTGCGGTTCATCGAGCGCCATAAAACGCAATCCGACGTTCATCGCCGGCTGATGCTGGGCGGCAACGCTGAAGGCATGATCGACCGGCGCAAAATTATAGACGCCTTCCTCGGGCTCCAGATCGCTCCAGTAAAAGCGATCGTATTCAAACCCGGTGTCCGGATACTCTTGCAGAGAGGGTTTCTGGCCATAACCATCGTGGAAACTGGCCACGCCGATCCCTGGGTTTGTTAACAGACCGGTAAAGGCCGGTGGGGTGATAATCGTGCGTTCAGCCAGTACCGCTGCAGACGGAATGATTCCGGCCAGCAGTAGCGCCAAAAAGAGCGCGGCGCGGCGCGGTGAAAAAGAGCTCATCGTTAATTCACTTTGTCGTGGAGGTTCACAAACCATGTCCAGATACCGACGTGGAAGTTCTTAAACACATCGATTCCCAGCGCGGATTTCAGCATATAGAGCGCCAGTAGCACCGCAAGAATCGCGAACAGCACGCCAAACGTAATCGCCAGAGTGGAAAATAGACGCCCGAGCAGCGTACTTTCCCGCGGGATTTTGCGCAGATCGCGACCGCATAAAAAGACCACGAAATAGCGGCGATGCAGAAAAGGAAAACTGTGGCGAAAATCGATGCGATGGCGGGAAGCCAGGCTCGCTCTCACCAGCGCCTGTTCAATACCGCGCTTTTGCTCCGGCGTTAACGAGGCTTCTGTTTCCGGATCAAGCGCGGAATAAAAACGCTCGATGACCAGGTCGGATGTTGATTTTGTCACGGTTGACTCTTATTCGTTAATCGCTGATAGACCTGAGACGTTTTCGCTGCAATGTCCGGCCAGCGGTATTTGGCCATTAACTGGCTGTAATCCGCGGCTTCATCACCGCGCCAGGACTGGAGCTTTTGCGCCAGCGCGGCGACATTGCCCGTCGGAAAATAAACTTCCGCAGGCAGGTCGATCTCCAGGTTGGCGGGGATATCGCTGACGATAACCGGTAAGGACCAGGACATGGCCTCCAGCAGGGCAATAGGCAGCCCTTCATGGTAAGACGGTAGAACAAAAAGCCCGGCCTGTGAGAACAGGGTATGCAGCGGATCGCCGCTAATAAAACCGGTCATGATCGTTCCCGGGGTAGCGGCAGCCTGCTTCTTCAGCCGCTCGCTGTACTCATCATGATGGTCGGCATCGCCAATCAGCACCAGCGGCAGCGAACAGTTCGAGGCTTTGTAGGCGGCAAGCAGATCGTGCAGCCCTTTTTCTTCGACAAAACGGGCGACGGCGACAATGTATTGCCCGGCTTTCAGCGAATACTGATTCAGCGTGGCCTGTCGCGTTTCTTCGGCGGGAAGCGGCGGTTGGCGCACGCCGTTATAGATCACGTTAGCGTTGGTACGGCCGTGTTTGGTCTTAATGAGCGTATTAATCACTTCCGAGATAACAATAACCTCATTGGCATATTTCACCGCCCATTTCTCACCAAGACGCAGCATCTCTTTCGCCATTTTGCCCCACTTCTGGCGATCGTAGTCCGGGCCGTGGTGGGTAAAAACGACGCGCTTGCCGAGCAGGCGCAGCAGCGGGACCACCAGTCCAGGGCCGACCGCATGAACGTGAACCACATTTGAGCCGTCAAACAGGGTGCTGAAGGCGGCCAGCGTTGAGTGAATAATGGCTTCGAACTTGCGGCTTTTAGGCGCCCACAGGCTTTTTAACCGCACGCCTTTATATTCGCTACGGCGGTAGTCAACGTACGGTGAGCGGGCAATGACGCAGATATCGGCGTGATTCTGTTGATAGATTTCCGGATAGAGATTCTGGCAATGGGTCTCAACGCCGCCCTGTACATTCGGAATACCGCGGGTGCCAAGCACCGTCACTTTGAGCTTCATTTCGCTTCCCCCACGAGCTGCTGATAGAGTTCCTGCAGAACCTGCATATGCCGGGCGAGATCGTATTTATCCTCTAAACGCTGGCGCGCGTTGATGCCCATTTCCCGCGCCTGCTGCGGATTGGCTGCCAGGTTATCCATGATGCGCGCCAGCGCGTCGGCATCCCCGGGTTCCACCAGATAACCATCAATGCCATCGCGGATTTGCTCAGGAATGCCGCCGATATTGCCGCCGACGACGGGGCGACCGAACGCCATCGCCTCCAGTACCGACATCGAGCAGTTTTCATAATATTCGGAAGGGACGATCACCGCCCGCGCGCCGCGAATCAACGCGTTGAGCGCTTCTCCGTGGCGCATATAGCCGAGAAATTCCGGACCGCTAAAGCGTGCGCGCAGGTCGTTGCCGAGAGGGCCATCGCCGACGATTTTCAGCGGCATGGGCTGCTGCATTTTTTGCTGCGCCAGCGCCAGGGTAGCGACGCCTTTCTCACGGCTCAAGCGGCCGATATAGAGGAAATAATCCCCCGCCGTATCGCCCGGGATCGTGGCGCTGGCATCAATACCGTTGACGATCGTCTCGATCCGCGACCGGGGTAATTTACGCAGCAGCGTCTGACGCATAAATTCGCTGGGAGCGATGATGCAATCGAGCATGGCATAATTTTGCGCGAACTTTTGCCAGTAGGCCTCAAGCGACAGCAGCAGGCTTTTAAAGGTGTCGCCCTGCTGGCAACGATGGCGGAAGGCGTTGCTCACCGAACCGGTAAGACAGTCATCGCAGACGTGGCCATCGCGCAGCATGGTGTACGATGGACAAACGATTTTATAATCGTGCGCAGTCAACACCGTTTTACAGCCAAAGCGTTTGGCGACGCCGATTAGCGCCGGCGTCAGCTGGTGGTAAATATTATGAAAGTGCACAATATCCGGGCGTTGCGCCAGCAGCAACGTATTGAGCTTGTTGCAGGCCTCCGCATTGTAGATAAAGTCGATACCCGCTTTGAGCTTGCCTGTCAGCCCGTGGTTTTGATGGTAGTCCACGTTGTGTACGAAGAAGCTTTCCCAGGGCGAGGGTTTATTTTCTGCATGCTGCATGCTGAAGTCGACAACCTGATAGCCCGCTTGCAGCATGGCGTCTCGCTCCTGGAAAAATACGGTTTCCGCTCCGCCCTTAATAAAAAAGAATTTGTTAACGAATAATATTTTCATGTTCTGTCTGGATATGTTTTGGGTTGGAGACGGTCACGGCGGGTTGTTTCATCGGATCGCGAACGGAGTTCATGAGGCCTCGCACCATACCTGCGGAAAATAACGATAAGTTGATAACGCTCTGTACACCGTCCCGCAGCGACTTATTTTTAATCGCCTTCAGGGCGATAAACGCCAGCAGTGGAAGCAGGGCGATAATAATCAAACCGGGATTTAACGACAGCAGGCAAATAATCAATACCAGGATATACAGCGTGAATATCAATTCGTTGCGAACAATCTTAAGCGCGGCAGGGAAATGCTTTTTCCCCCAGCAGTTGCGTAATAGCTCACCGGGCGCCCATAAAAAACCGTTCTTCCAGCGATAGGTCAACATTTTAAATGTCGGCATGGTATAGGAAGCATGGCTAAAATAGGGCGCAGCGAGGCGGTGGAGTTTATAGCCCGCGGCCTGCAAGCGGATCCCCAATTCGGCTTCTTCATAGCCATGGAGATTAAGGTTAGTCAGATAGCCAATTTTCTCGATTGCCGAGCGGCGATAGAGTCCGCCGCCGCCAAGGTGGTCGGTATCCCCCTGCGGGTAAATAAGATGCAGGCGCTGCTTGCGCGATTTAAACTCATAGTTAGCGGCATCATCCATCTCGACGCTGCCCGCCACGCCAGCGTATTCGGGATGTTCTTCGAGAAAGGCGACGGCGGTGTCGAGAAAACCTGGCTCCAGCTCCATATCGCCGTCCAGCAGCAGCAGATAGTCCCCTTCGCTGAATAACCAGCCCAGCTGGTGGCCTACGCCGCAGCAGCGATCTTTCGCATTATCAAGGCAGACCACCATCGCATCTTTGGCGATGGCCAGCTCCCGTGTATTGTCGGTGGAGAGGCTATCGGCGACGATAATTTGATGCGGATAAGGCTGCAATTGCTTGCGGACGCTGTCGATCGTTTTTTCAATCCCCTGCGCTTCGTTGAGGGTTTTAATGCTGACGGTAATTGATGGCGTTTTATTCATATTGGGTACCGGAGTTCAGACGAACGGAACGATGAATGACAATGAGCGCCCCGAGGGCCAGCCATAATAAAAACTGTAGCATGGGAATGATCATCAGGATCTGACTGTAGGGAAGGCTGAGTAAACAGCCGATGGCAAAGACGTAAAACGCAGGCGCGGAGCTGAGCAGCTGTAAATCTTCATGTTTAAGATCGTAGCGGGAAAAGGTCTCTTTGGGCCGCATGCCGATAAGAATAGAAGCAATCATGGCGATAAATAAGATCACGCCGATAATACCCACTTCCCACAGCATCATGCTTAGCGCGGTGGAGTCGAGTATCAGATGATACCAGGCGCCGATATAGCCTGGAGAGACCGTACTGCCGCTGTTGGTCGCGTTCAGGCCGTAGCCAAATAGCATTCCGCCGGGGCCAAAAAGTTCGTTATGCTTAAGCCAGAAGAAAATAGTAGTAAACCGGCCGAGCTCGCCGCTTTCCATAATGTAGTTAGTATCAAAAATATAACCGAGGGAATCGATAAATACCGAGAGCGCGCTTTTGGTCGGATCCCCGCCGAAGGCCGACGAGTAGTTGGAGGCGAGAATGGTGATAGCGGCAAAAATTAACACCACCATTCCGGCGGCGATTATCATCAACGAGCGCAGGGTGACTTTGCTGATGCCGCTGACGTAAGCGGGCATGATCCACAGCAGCGCCAGTAAGAACGGCGACAGCAGAATCACGAATTTTACCTCGCCGACCACGCAGAGGAAAAAGGCCAGCACGATATGCGCCGCCATCGACTTGAACGAGCAAATACCGTGCTTAAATTCGGACACCTTCAACAGCATAATCAGCAGGCAGAACATCCCCATGGCCGCGGTATTGCCACCGCCCATCGGGTCGCCGCCAAACGTGCCGACCACCGAATCCCATTTTTCATCCTCACCGCGCAGGGCGACGCGTTTTGGCACCACCACCAGCACCTGATAGATAGCCAGCGGAAACTGGACGTAGAACAGCCAGTAAAAAAGCTGAGTCAGGCGATGCAGCTGCGACTCGCGAAACATACCAAGCAGCATGCAAAACATCACCAGCGACAAGGCCAGTTCGTTTTTAAAACCGACGATGGCGGTGACGATACCGGATTGTAAAACGGTGGCGCAGAGGCTGAGGATAATAAAGGTCAGATACAGCGCTAGCACCACCTTCTCGCGCGCGCTGAGCGCCAAAGGCTGCTGCCGGCTTTGCATCATCAACAAAACCACCATGACCAGCACCATGAAAAACGGAAGCCATAATACGGCGACAACGCCGGTGAAATACTGCACCGTGCCGCAGAAGACGATGGTCGTCAGCGCGAATATTTCCAGATAGCGACCGGTGTTTAGCTGCATATTTTCTGCTCCTGCCGGGAGAGCTGCAGCGCCCGCTTATTCATTTTCAACAGAATGAACAGATAGCGAATGCTGGTAAGAACAGAGAAAGTCAGCAGGGCAATTTCATAGCTTTGGCCCAATTCAGGTAGAGCGATAAAAGCGACGATAATGATCAGCAACTGCTCTATCTGAATGCGTAAAAAATAGCGTTTAGAACCAAAGATAAGCTCGATAACGGTCAGCGGACTGACGGCCAGGGCGGCGAACAGATAAGGCAGCATATAGCGTGAGGTTGGGATCGAATTGAGCCACTCCTGGCTGAAACCCAGTCGCATGACCAGTGGATAGAAAATCCAGATCCCAAGGATACAGATCAGCGCCGCGGCCATCAGCAGCAGGCGAATTTTTTTGTATTCCGCATAGTTAAAGGTGTTGTTACGAAAATCCATCGACCATTTTGAAAAGATGGAATTGCGCACCGCGTTACCGACAATCATCACCGGTGATAAGCAGAAGCGGCTCACCACCGAGAAATAACCCGCGACCAGCGGTGAAAACCAGACGTTAATCAACATTGTCGGCAGATTGTTGCTGGCCATCGCCAGCACCTCCGCACTACCGACGCGGCTGAGATGCTGCCAGTGCTGGCGCGCGAAAAGACCGTTCGCCCGCGGTGAAAAGTGTGCCGGTGTCAGGGTGCTGAAGCGAAACAAGCGCAGCAGGCAGAGGCTGAGCAGCAGCAAAATGCCCACCATCCAGGCAATATAGAACAGCGTGGTATTCGGCATCGCCAGCAGGGCTATTGCCACCACCAGCGATACGGCGATGCGCTGAAAGGTGAGGAACGGATAGTTACCGCCGCGCAGCGAGAGGTTCTCGGCGATCAAAACCAGTGCATAGCCGAAGGTGAGCAGATAGAGAAACACAATATTGAGATGGAACATCAGTCCCGTGACCACTGCCCAGGGGAGCGCCAGGAGCAGGCTTTGCAGCAGGCAAAATACCACGTTCTGCCCCAGTTCATGCTCTTCCTGGCGCGGGATCAGCAGCTGCGACGCAAAAGTGCAAACCTGAGCGCCAATCAGCACGTTGCTGTAGATCATCGCGTAGTGCCCGACTTCCGCCATGCCGTAGCGATGGGAAATCAGCCATACAGAGAAGGCGCCGATCGCCTGCGAGAGGACCGAGGAGCTGGCGATTGAAGAAATACTCTTAATTAAGTTCATAATCGCTACTTCGGTGAAATCAGTTCGCCCATGCCGCGCTCGGGCAGGCGTTTGCCCTCCTGCGTCTCCAGGTTCTCTTCTTGCACCCGGTTAAGCATGGTGGCGACAGGGGTTGGCGCGGCGGCTTGCAGACGATTTTGCGCATCGCGGATGCGCGACGCCTGCTCGCCAGCGTTGACCACCAGCAGGCTGATATCGACGTGCGGCGCCAGCAGCAGGGCGTCCTGAGCCAGCCCGAGCGATGGCGCATCAATGATCAGATAATCGTAGGTCTGCCGCAGCGTGGTCAGCAGCGCCGGGAGTCGTTGCGAGGTGAACAGCAGCAGCGTCGAGTCGTTCAGTTCGCCGCGCGGCATAAAATCAAGATTGTCGGCCAGAGAGACGACCGCCTGCGACGTGGCGCAGCGGTCATCAAGACACGCGCTGAACCCTGTTTTATGCTGAGGATAGTGCGCGGAGAGCCCTGCGCTTGCGAGATAATCTATATCGATGAGTAAGGTTTTGCCTGACTTAGCGGCGGACCACGCCAGCATTTCGGCAATCAGGCTGCTGCCGGCATGGGCCTGTGCCGAGGTCACCAGTATCGTCCCGCTATGATTATTCTGGCCGAGCAGCGCCAGGCGCAGGCTGTGGAGCATATCGGCATACAGCAGGTTCTGGAACGTCAGCTGCGCGCTGTTCACCTGAGGTAATAGCGGAAACTCACCGCTGCCATCAAGGCCCGTTTTGGCTTTGAGTTCGCTGATGCTGTTCACCGTTTTATCGAGCGCGGTGCTGACTATCAAGTACATGATGTACAGTGCGAGCGCCATCAGGGTAGCCATCACGATAAGCAGACCGCGCTGCGGTTTAGAGGGAAGATTTGGCGGCACGGCGGCATCGTAGATCACTTCATCAGGAACCGAAAAGCTCTCGGAGAGCTTCTGCTCATTCGCCCGCTGATACAGCGATTTATACAGCTCTTCAGTTTTGTTCAGCGCGGTCATCATGGTGTTGTATTTGTCGCGCTTGGCGCCCAGCGCCTGAAAGCCGGCTTTCTGGTCGTCGAGCATCTTCTGATAGTGCTGCTCATCGTCCAGCGCAATCTGATACTGCTGGCGTAAGCCGTTAAGCAGTTCCCCCAACACCTGGCCTATCTGCCCGTTCACGACCTGCAGTTGGGCCTGAGCCTGAAGATATTTCGGATGCTTAGGGCCATAGTGTTTCGCCGCTTCCGATAGGTTACGCCGGGTCTGGATTAGCGCGATGCGCAAATCCTGAATCTGCGGATGGCCGGAAATTTCCGGCAGTGAGATGATCGCTTCCGGCGGTTTCCCCTGCTGACGGCGCACTTTGTCCCATACCGTTTGCGCTTTCAGACGGCGCTGGGTGGCGTCGGCAAGATGGTTAATCACGATGCCCAGCTGCTCGGTCTCGTAGCCATCCATGCTGCGGAAGGTCAGCAGGCCATTCTTTTTAAGAAAATCATCGATGTCGGCTTTCTGGCGATCGAGCTTATTGCGCAGATCGTCCATCATTTTTTCGTTCCAGCCCTGGGCCTGGAGCAGGATTTTCTGCTTCTGCGCCAGGCTGTAATCGATAAACGCCTGCGCCACGCCGTTGGCGATATCGGCGGCTTTTTGCGGCGATTTTGCCTCCATCGAAACGGAAACCAACTGCGTGGTGCGCACGCCGGAGATGGTCAGGTTTTTTTGCAGGGCGCGCACGGCATTATTGACGCGCGCGGCCTCATCAAGCTTATCCCCGCCGTTAAATTCCGGGTCCTGATCCAGCTTTAGCGCTTTTACCGCGGCTTCCAGTACCACGCGGGAGCCCATCAGCGCGTATTTGGTTTCATAGTAATCGCTGCGGGTGGAATCGTAGTTTTCCAGCCGCGGCAGGGGAGTGACGTCCTGCGACTGCGCTTTAAACAGCACCGTCGCGGTTGCGGTATAGCTGGATGACATAAAGCGCGTCAGGATCCACGACGCCGCTGCCGCCACCACGACCACCACCAGGCACCAGATCAGCTTGTGCTTAATTTTGTTGAAGTAAGGCGTGAAGTCGATAAAGCCTTCTTTCTTTTTTCCATTTTCAACTAATGAAATAGCCATATCAGAAGAAACTCATGCCAATGATGATGGTATCTCCAGCCTGTACGGAGGAGTCGGCGGCGACGTTTTCCAGCAGTTTACCGCTGCGAAACTGACGAATGCGGATGTCATGGCGATCGGCGCGATCGGTAAATCCACCGGCCAGCGCAATGGCTTTTTCAGCGGTTAAGCCCGGTTCCCAGGCGTAACCGTCCGGTTTTTTGACTTCGCCTAACAGATAAATTTTACGGTATTCGGCAATGCTCACGGTCACCATGGGCGCCTGTAGATAGTTACCGCGCAGCTTATCGGCAATTTCGTTGCCGACCTGTTCCGGCGTTTTTCCTTTCAGCATCAGGGAGCCTATATAAGGATAATCAACGCTGCCGCTATTATCGATTTTTACGCGCATAGTGAGATCCTGCTCGCCGGAAACCGCGATATTGATCTCATCCCCCTGGTCCAGATGATAAACGGCATCCGGCGGCGTTCGGATCGTCTGCGGCGGCGCTGAACAGCCCGCCAGCCATAGCGCCAGAAGAGAAACCATCACCCGTTTTCCATAGTTAAGGATCATATTTGTACCTGCGTCATAAAAATAACGGCCGAGTCGTTGTAGCCCAGCGTGCGCTCGACCTCATGGTCATAATCCGGGCCAATATAAAAGGCATCTTTTTCTTTATTAGAATGCATCGTGTTCCATTGCAGCTTCAGCTGAAAATTAACGGATGGACGGTAGTCGTAGTTGAAGGTGAGCGACACGAGATTTGATTGATCTTTGCGTCCGTTGGTCTGGTGTTTGTAATCCTCTGTAATATAAGAGTAATCAACCAGAGTGGAGAATCTGTCGACCAGCCAATGGTGCTCATATCCCACACCGAAATTTGATACCAGAATATAGCCGCCGGAGTCGGTGGGATCTTTTATTCGTTGTGAACTGTGTAAGTTGAGCTTTATCTGTTCAAGCGGTTTCCAGTCGGCGTTAATATCCCAGTTCAGGCCGTTGAACCCCTGTGAGTCGGGGTTATGAATGAAATCTTTATATAGCCAGGCGACGTTGCCGTTGATCTCGGTCTTGCCGGAAAGGCGATTTTTCATGCCGACCAGCAGATAATATTCATTACTGTCTTTTAACGGGTTGAGCTCATAGCGACGCTGGTTGGTAATAAAACTGTAGCGATAGCGCAGCGTTTTGGCTTTTTGATCAAAAAGTTCGGCGACCAGGCTGTTTTCATGCCACTCCTGATCGTGCATGTAGTAATGAAAGTCGGCGCTGGCGTCCTCAATGCTGTCGAGATTGCGAAAGCGCAGCTGCTTATGCATTAGCGCAACCTCTGCTTTGCCGCGCCCTTCCGGGGCGCCGTAGCTATAGCGCAATTCGCTGTTAAAGAAGCGCGTGGCGATAGGCTGATTAATGCCAAATTCTTTAAACTGCTCGGGGAGAAAACCCTCGGTGGTATCGCGGCCGCGCTCTTCATGGCCGAACGTTTCATCGAGATCCAACGACAGCCCGTGCATGCTGCCGAAGCGCCACTTGCCGTTAAACATAAAAAAATGGTTGTCGCGGTTATCTGCGCTATCGCTGGCGTAGCGGCGGTAATCGCCGGAGTACATCAGTAAATAGCGGTCCTCGTAGCGCTCGCCGATGGCTTTAAAAATCGGCTTAACACCTTGATAAGCTGAGCCGATTTCATTCCCGCTGTAGCGTTGCCAGGTCACGTTGTCATTGTAACCGACGTCATAACCCACCTGGCTCTCGAAATCGATGCCAGCCACACCGGTATGGGGTTTTGCCTGCAGGTCAGCCCATGCGTAAGGCATCGCCAGCAAACCTGCGAGAAAAGTGAGTTCAGAACGCATTCTTCCCCACAAATCCGCGGAAAAACGTTAAAAACACAATCTTGATGTCCAGCAGCAGCGACCACGACTGAATATATTCCAGATCGTACTGAATGCGTTTTTCCATTTTATCAATCGTGTCGGTTTCGCCGCGAAAACCGTGTATTTGCGCCAGCCCGGTAATGCCGGGCTTCACTTTATGGCGGATCATGTAATTTTCCACCAGCACGCGATACTGCTCATTATGCGCGACCGCGTGAGGGCGTGGACCCACAATCGACATGGTTCCCTGCAGCACGTTAAAAAACTGCGGCAGTTCATCAAGCGAGGTTTTTCGTAAAAAGGCGCCGAAGCGGGTAATGCGCGGATCGTTACGCGTCGCCTGGGTCACTACCGCGCTGTTTTCCATCACGCGCATGGTTCTGAACTTCCAGACGGGGATCTGTTTACCGTTCAGGCCGTAACGGTTTTGTTTAAACAGCACCGGGCCCGGCGAAGTTAGCTTAATGCCGATCGCCACCGCCAGCATGACCGGCAGGCTGACCAGGGTAAAAAAAGCGCCAAGCACGATATCTTCAATACGCTTGAGTACCGCGCCTTCACCTTCGAAAGGCGATGTAAAAATGCTGATTGTCTGAATATTGCCGAACATCCGCAGCTGAGAAATATGTGAGCTGTAGGAAAAGAGGTCCGGCACCAGGAATACGTCCACGGTGGTGTCGGAAAATTCATTCAAGAACTGGCGAATACGCTGCTGGGCGACCATCGGCAGGGCAATATAGACTTCATCGATTTCTCCGGCTTTCGCCAGCGCCAGCAGGTCTCGTGAGTTGCCTTTTTTCTCAATGCTTAGCAGGCGACTGTCGCGCTGAACGGCGCGATCCTCAAAGAAGGTTATATCAATCCCGTCGTGGGTATACTCCTTAAACAGCGCCTGCTCGATGGCCAGCCCGGCTGGCGTTATGCCTAAAATAGCTACCTTGAGTCTGGATTTGAAAAAATAGCGGCTGGTGATAACGCGAATAAGAAACATGCTAATAAATATGGCCATCGAACACAGCACAATAATTTCAGCTAAGCGCACCGCGTTTGTGCTGGCGTGATTGTTCAACAATAGTTCGGCGCTTACGAATAATAAAAATGATAACAAGCCGCTTATACTGACGCTGAAAAACAATTTAGTTAATTTTTTTAAATATTGTCCCTTGAACTGGCCGGAATATAACTGAAAGTGTTCATTAGCCCGGATAAAAATCAGAGAATATATGATTCCCAGGAACAGAGAGGCCGTTGAGGGTTCGACGAAAAAGTATTTTAAATAAGCGAAAATGAACAGGTTGACGGCAAAAAAATCCAGTAACTTCATCAGCTTACTATAGCGGGCGTTGTAAATTTTAATGGTGCTATCCGTCATCTTTTTGCTCGTTTTATAGTCAATAAAATGATGTCCTGTCCTTCTCTAGAGCTGAATTTATGTCTATGAATCTATTCAAAAATTAAGCTTTAGCTTGGCGTTGATTATTGTAGCCTACGATTAATCTTATGTCGAACATGCCCCGGACTGAGGGGAGATAACTTTTCCTTCCGGGCAATAATACTTTTATCATGATCTTAAGCATAAAGAAGGACGATTACGGTTAAATAGGGGGAGACCCGGGTGGCAAACTAACGGCCGTCATGGCGACATTTCCTGGCCGATCCGTACTCGAGCGTTAAAAAATCCGCGCCAGCGGAGACTGGCGCGTTTATCGGCTATAGACCAATACACATATATTTAATTTCTAAGTAATCCTCAATGCCATACTTCGAACCTTCGCGGCCGAGACCGGAAGATTTCACGCCGCCGAACGGGGCAACCTCGGTAGAGATAAGGCCGGTGTTAATCCCGATAATGCCGTACTCCAGCGCCTCGCCGACGCGAAAAACGCGGCTCAGATCGCGGGCGTAGAAATAGGCCGCGAGGCCGAACTCGGTGTCGTTGGCCTGAGCGATGACATCCGCTTCATCTTTAAAGCGGAATAGCGGGGCGAGGGGACCAAAGGTCTCTTCTTTCGCCACTTTGGCGTCGCCGGGGACATCCACCAGAATCGTTGGCTGAAAGAAATTACCGCCCAGCTCATGGACTTTCCCGCCGGTTACTACCCGCGCGCCTTTGCCCAGCGCATCGGCGATATGCTCCTGCACTTTAGCGATCGCTTTCTCGTCAATCAGCGGCCCGATAGTGACATTCGGCTGTAGACCATCGCCAATTTGCAGCTTACTGACCGCTTGCTGAAGCTTTTCGGCGAAGCGATCGTAAACCCCATCCTGGACGTACAGGCGATTGGCGCAGACGCAGGTCTGTCCGGCATTACGAAACTTGGAGGCCAACGCGCCTTCGACGGCCTTATCCAGATCGGCGTCGTCAAAAACGATAAACGGCGCGTTGCCGCCGAGCTCCAGCGAGACCTTCTTGATATCTTTCGCGCACTGTTCCATCAGCTGGCGGCCAATTTCCGTCGAGCCGGTAAAGGAGAGTTTGCGTACTAACGGGTTGCCGGTGAGCTCACCGCCGACCTCGCTGGCCGAACCGGTAACGACGTTAAATACCCCTTCGGGGATCCCGGCGCGGTTGGCGAGCTCCGCCAGCGCCAGCGCGGAGAACGGGGTCTGGCTGGCGGGCTTGAGCACCATCGTGCAGCCAGCGGCCAGCGCCGGGCCCGCCTTGCGGGTGATCATCGCCGAGGGGAAATTCCACGGGGTGATAGCGGCGGTCACGCCGATCGGCTGCTTAATCACCAGCAGCCGCTTATCAGCCTGATGGCCGGGAATGGTGTCGCCGTAGATGCGTTTGCCCTCTTCCGCGAACCACTCGATAAAGGAGGCGGCGTAGCTGATTTCACCTTTTGCTTCCGCCAGCGGTTTTCCCTGTTCCAGCGTCATCAGGCGCGCCAAATCGTCCTGATGTTCCATCATCAGCTCAAACCAGCGGCGCAGGATGCTGGAGCGTTCTTTGGCGGTAAGGGCGCGCCATGCGGGCAGCGCGCGGGCGGCGGTATCGATAGCCTCATGGGTTTCCCCGGCGCCCATTTTGGGCACGCTGCCCAGCTGCTGGCCGTTGGCGGGGTTCGTGACCACAAGGGTCTCTTTGCTGCTGGCGTCGCGCCAACGTCCATTAATCATTGCCTGCTGGCGAAAAAGGGTAGGGTCGTTAAGTTGCATGGTTGCGTCCTGTCTTAATCTGTTTTAGCAGTGAATGCGTCCGGCTCGGCGGGGGCTGCCATCGATTGATACTCCCGGCAGACCCAGCGGCGTCAAACATCTGTCCCTGCTTAGTGTAGTCGAACGCGTTCAGGAAGCCGGGGGTTCTACGGCTGCAATAACCATCGTTAATTTACGGTTATTTGAACTGGCGGTACGTTATTGTGCAAAAAATGCGGTATTTTTTATGCTCAACTGGCAAGAAAGGAGCGCTCTATGTCACAGCAAGAAAGGTTTTGTCAGGCCTGTGGAATGCCGATGTCCGCCGAAGGTGCGAAAAGCGCAAGCGACGATTATTGCGCCTGGTGCTGCGATAGCGAGGGGAAGCTTAAGTCATGGGAAGATGCCGTCTCCGGCCTGGCTGAGTTCCTCGATTCCTGGCAGAAGGTCGGGCCCGTGGAATCACGCAAGCGGGCGATGCGTTATTTAACCGCCATGCCCGCGTGGGCCCATAAAGCGGAAGATTAACCGGCTGCCCGGAGCCAAAAACTCCGGGCTTTTAACGTTATCAGAACTTCCAGGAGACGCTGCCGACGATGCTGCGCTCCGCGCCAAAGTAGCAGTAGGAGAGCGAGTTACAGGCGGCAATGTAGCTCTTGTCGGTCAGGTTATTGACGTTCAGCTGGGCGCTGAGGCCTTTAATTCCCACCTTCGACAGGTCATAGCCAATCGCCATATCCACCAGCGTATAGGACGGTAGAGTGTGCGTATTCAGGCGGTCGCTGGTAATGCCATTGACGTAGCGCACACCGGAACCCAGCGTCAGACCATCCAGCGGGCCGCTTTTCACATCATAGCTCAGCCAGGCGCTGGCCTGATTGCGCGGCGCGTAAACGGCACGCTTGCCTTGCTCTTCAGGGCTGCTTTTCTTATAGCGAATGTCGGTGTAGGTATAGGCGGCCTGCAGGCGGAAGCTGTCCGTTAGCTGGCTAATCGCTTCCAGCTCCACCCCTTTCGACTCAATTTCACCAATCGAACGATACGGATCGGTCGGCTCTTCTTTGGTGGCGATATTGGTCTGATTGATGCGGAATACCGAGGCGCTGAACTGGCTATTCATTCCTTCCGGCTCATACTTCAGCCCGGCTTCCCACTGCTTGCCTTTCATCGGATCCAGCACGTTGCCGTTTTCGTCGGCGAAGCTGGTGGGCGTAAAGGCGGTGGAGTAGCTGATGTACGGGGCAAACCCGTTATCGAACAGATACAGCAGCGCGGCGCGGGTGCTGAAGTTGTTCTTATCCAGATCGCTGCGCGTTTGATTGAGCTTATCGATATTCGACACGCTGACCTGGTCGTAGCGCCCGCCGAGGGTGAAGCGCCAGCGCTCCCAGGACATCTGATCCTGCAGATAGTAGCCGGTCTGGCGTAGCTTGTGCTTCTCGCGGCTGTACATGGTGATGTAATCCGGCTTCGCGCCATAGACCGGATTAAAGGCGTCGATGGCCGGGAATGCGCCATAGTAGCCTGTGGTGTTGTTACTGCGGTCCTGATAGTCGATCCCCAGCAACAGGCGATGGTTGACGGCCCAGGTATCGACGCTGCCGTCGAGCTGGTTATCAAGGGTGATGGCGTTCATCTTTTCGTCCGAGCCAGAATAGCCGCGGTTCAGCTCGCTTTCGTTCAGCCAGCCCGCGGCATAGACCTGATTCAGCTCGACTTTGGTGTGCAGGTAGCGCAGCTTCTGCCGCACCGACCAGCCGTTATCAAACATATGCTCGAAGTTGTAGCCGACCATGTTTTCGCGGCGGTCATACTTATCGTAATCATCTTCGCCCTCAAAGAAGGTGTTAGCGATTTTTTTACCGTAGTGCGGTACCACGGTGCCTTCATAAGGGAGGCCAGAGTGGCTGCCGCCTTCCGGGTCGCGATGCAAATAGGCCATTAAATCAAGCCGCGTCTGGTCGGTGATGCGCCAGGTCAGGCTGGGCATAATCGCATAGCGCTGCTCTTTTAAGGTATCAAACTGTGAGTCCGCATAGCGGGTCATGCCGCTTAAGCGCGCCGCCACGCGATCGTTATCGTCCAGCGCCCCGGTGACGTCAAACGCCGCCCCGCGCTGGTTGTTATTCCCGGCAAACAGCTTGATTTCACCGCCGGGATCGAATGAAGGTTTACGCGAGGTGAGGGCGACGATGCCGCCGGGCGAAGAGCGGCCGTACAGTACTGAGGCCGGGCCGCGCACCACTTCGATATTTTCGAGGAACCACGGATCGACCACCAGCGAGCTATGGGAGTTGGTATCGCCCATCATTTTCAGGCCGTCAAGATAGACGTTATCCAGGCTGCCGTCGGAGAAGCCGCGCAGGACGATATAGTCAAAGCGGTTGGAGGCGCCAATCTGGTTGCTGTAAACCCCGGGGGTATAGCTCACGGCCTGGCGGACGCTGATTGCGCCCTGTTCTTCAAACTGCTCGCGCGTGATAATCGACACCGACTGCGGCGTCTCAATATCCGGTGTGGCAATTTTGGTCGCGCCGCTCTGCATCTGCGAAGTGACCACGATGGTTTCATTCTTAGTTGTTTCCTGGGCCAGCAGCGGGAAAGCGACGCCGCCGGTCACCCATCCTACCAGTAGCGCCAGGCGAGTTTTCGCAAACATGAACATCTCCAAGGCATTTCTAATTGTTAATAAGAATTATTACCTTTTTGATGCTCTCTATAACTATGCGCAATGCCAGGATACGTATGCGCGCTGCCAAAGCCGCTGACTATTTTTCGCAAAAAAAGGAAAAATGGATTAGCCCGCCTTTTGCACATCGCAGGGCGAGATGCCGTAGCGCCGACGAAAAGCGGTCGAGAAGTTGGTGGCGTGCTGATAGCCCGACATCCAGGCCGCCTGCTGTACGCTATAGCCCTCAAGCAGATAGCCTCTTGCCCGTGCCAGGCGGCAGTCGCGCAGGTAGTCGAAGACCGAGCAGCCGTATGCCTGGCGAAACTTACTGCGTAAGCTGCTGGAGCTCATCGCCGCCCGCTGGGCCAGCTCGTTCAGGGTGTAGTCGTTTTCCGGCGCCTGCTCCAGCAGGCGGCGAACCCTTTCCAGCCGCTGCCGTTCGCCGCCCGCCGGGGCGATATGCTTCGTGCTTTCGTCCTGGCATACGCTCAGCCCGTGACCAAACAGCTGAAGAATCAGCCCCTCCAGCATCAGCTGGCGGGAAACGCGGCCAGGCGAACTCTGCTGCGCGTACTCTAGCCCGCTCAGCAGAAAACCCGGTATCTGCCAGATCAGCGTTGGCGTCTGGCATCTTTCCCATTCGCGCATCAATGAATCGAGCAGGCCGTCGCGCCACGCGCCGTCCGGGTAGAGTCCGAGGGAGAGCGTACGTAGTCGACTGTCGGCATCGTGGCGGGCGCGCATCGTCTGCTGTTCGCTAAGACGCGAAGTGAACGCCATCCCGGAACGGACGAGGTGCTGCTCCCCGTTGAGGGTCAGGGCGACACAGCCTTCCAGCACCACCAGCATATAGAGCGGGCTGCTGTGGCGGGAGGTGGTCTCATAGGGCTGCAACACGTGAACATCAGAATGGGTGACGCACATTCCGCAGGGCAGCGTCATCTCTTCCACTTCTCCCCGCAGCACAGGGCTGGCGTACGAGGGCTCCGGCGTTTGCCGCAGCAGCGGGAAGCGGTAGTCGATACCGTATCGTTCACCAAACGCCATAAACTCGCTGACGGAGAACGTTTTTCTCGGCGCCCGGCGGGCGGGTTCGTTGTGCGTCGTTGTCTTGTTCATGCGGTTGTCGGCACCGGAGAGGGGGCGTCATCAGATAGGGTAACTTTACCATTACGCGGGCAGAGCGACAATAAAATGAGAATCATTATCAATGATTGCGGCGTCGCGGCAAGGGGCGCGTGGATGGGCGATGTCCGCGCGCTTGTAGAAGAGGTCAGGCGTCCGCGTTGTCCAGCGGCCAGGAGTCAAACAGATAGCCGTCGAAGTAAATATCGTCGACGTTGGAGAACTCCAGCAGGCGCCGTTTAACGTTTTCCAGATGTTGCCACATGGCGAGCTTGGCCGCCCGGGCGTCTTTTTTGATTAAGGCGGCGAGGATCCGTTTATGATCCACCAGCCACTCCTGGCGGTAGTGAGTATCGCCGAGATGGCGGTGCAGCTGGATCCACATGGGATTATTCTCCCGCCACTGCCATGACTGGCGGAACAGCTCTACCAGCATACTGTTATGAGTCGCTTCGGCGATGGCGAGGTGAAACTGCATATCGCCGCTTTCGGAGCCGCCCGGCGCGCTGCTGGCCAGTTCGCGCTCTTCCAGCTGTAAGGCCTGGCGCATTTTGATGATATCTTCCCGGGTCGCCTGCAGGGCGGCAAACTCGGCGATATTGCTTTCCAGCAGCTGGCGGGCCTGCAGCAGTTCAAACGGACCGGCGTCATTGCAGTGGTTCATGTCCGCGCTCTCCGCCGCGCCTTCTCCGGCGGCGTTATCGAGCACGTAGATCCCGGCGCCGCGGCGCACTTCGACCAGCCCTTTAATTTCCAGCATGATCAGCGCTTCACGAACTACGGTACGGGTGACGTCCAGCATCTCGGCGATCTCGCGCTCCGGCGGTAAGCGATCGCCGGGGCGATAGGGCGTCTTGACGATCAGATCGCGGATCAACGCGCCGACTTCCTGGTAGGGTCTGTGCTGAGAAGTTTGTGATTTCATGATGTTATGTTGTGAGATGCGATAGCCCGGTGGCTGACTATAGCATCTGGCCGCCGGGTTGGCATCTCTCTGCGCTGAGAGAGGGAAAACGGGTCAACCACGCTGTTGTTCAGTTGACCCGTGACAGGGAGAGGTGATTACAGGCCGGCGCCGAGCGTCGTCACGCACGCGCGGGCGCCGCGTTCGCACAGCTGCTGGTACGCCTGCGCCACCGCCGCCACGAAATCGCTGTTGTCCGGCAGATCGTGGGCAAAAATTCCGCTTAGCGCTAGCAGCGCCGGGACGCGTTCCGCGCCCTGATAACGCTGGTTGATCGATTGGATATCCGCCAGCAGCGGGTCGACGACATCAATCGGCTGCCCCTGTTCGTCGATCGCCTGGGTGTAGCGCATCCAGCCCGCCACGCCGAGCGCCAGGTGACGCCAGTTGCTGCCGTTTTGCAGATGCAGACGGATTGGGTCAAGCAGGCGCTGCGGCAACTTCTGGCTACCGTCCATGGCGATCTGCCAGGTACGATGGCGCAGAGACGGGTTGCTGAAGCGGGCAATCAGCAGCGTGGCGTAGGCCTGAAGATCGGTGCCTTCCGGCATCGACAGCGTCGGAGCCTGCTCCTGCATCATCAGGGCGAAAGCCGCTTCGCGGTATGCCGGGTTGGTCATGGTCTCGGCAATGGTTTCATAGCCGCCGAGGTAGCCAAGATAGGCGAGGAAAGAGTGGCTGCCGTTGAGCATCCGTAGCTTCATCATTTCAAACGGCACCACGTCTTCAACGAACTGGGCGCCGACTTTGTCCCACTCCGGGCGGCCGTTGACGAAACTATCTTCAATCACCCACTGGCGGAACGGTTCGCAGGCGATAGCGCACGGATCGTAGACGCCAAGCTGGTCGGCAATCTCCTGTAGGGTTTCGGGCGTCGCTGCGGGCACGATGCGGTCAACCATGGTGCACGGAAAGGTGGCATGGGCTTCAATCCACGCCGCCAGCTGCGGGTCGCGCGCCTGGGCCAGGCCAAGCACCGCCACTTTCGCCACGTGGCCATTCTCGCGGACGTTATCGCAGGACATCACCGTAAAGGCCGCAAGCCCCTGCTCGCGGCGCAGGCGCAGCGCTTCGACGATATAGCCTATGGCGGATTTCGGCGTCGCCGGATGGGCGAGGTCGTGTTGAATCAGCGGGTTGTTGAGATCGAGCTGGCCGCTGGCCGCATCGGTGCAGTAACCTTTTTCCGTTACCGTCAGGGAGACGATAGCCGTGTGCGGGCGCGTCATGGCGCGCAGTATGCCCTCGCAGCCGTCGATTTCCGGATGCAGCGCCTCTTTCATCGAGCCGATAATTTTCAGCGCGGTGCTGTCAGCGCCTTTCTCCGCCACGGTATAAAGCAGATGCTGATTTTTCAGATTCTCAATCAGGACACGGTCGTTGCCCGGCATCAAGTTGACTTCGCAGATGCCCCAGTCGCTGTCGCTGGTTTCCAGCAGATGATGGGTGTAAAGCGCTTGATGCGCGCGGTGAAACGCGCCGCAGCCCAGGTGTACGATGCGGGATTCCAGGCGAGAACGATCCCACGCAGGGCGTGTAACCGGCAGGTTGCTGTCGGCAAGGGTGGCAGTCATAGCAAACTCCAGGATGGGCCGCAACAGGCGACCGAAGGGATAAAGGCGGGGCGCTGTCGGCCCCACCAGTCAGGAATTAGCGGCTAAAAAAAGCGCGCTGAATCGCCAGCTCAACGCCGCGGACCTCAGCCAGCCCTTTCAGGCGCCCAATCGCGGAATAGCCGGGGTTGGTTTTCTTTTTCAGGTCGTCGAGCATCTGGTGGCCGTGGTCAGGACGCATCGGGATAAGATCCTCTTTGCCTTCCGCTTTACGGCGGTGCTCTTCTTCAACAATCGCCTTCACCACTTCATACATGTCCACGTCGCCATGCAGATGCGCGGCTTCGTGGAAGGTTTTCGGGTTCTCTTCGCGCAGCGTAGATCGCAGGTGGGTGAAGTAAATGCGCGGGCCAAACTGCTTAATCATATCAACCAGATCGTTGTCGGCGCGGACCCCGTAGGAGCCGGTGCACATGGTAAAGCCGTTCGCCATGCTGTTCACCGTATCAACCATCCACTGCATATCTTCAATGGTCGAGACGATGCGCGGCAGGCCGAGAATCGGGCGCGGCGGATCGTCCGGGTGTACCGCCATACGTACGCCAACCTCTTCGGCGACGGGGATAATCGCCTTCAGGAAGACGGCGAAATTCTCGCGCAACGCGGCTTTATCGATATCTTTATAGGTCGCAAGGTGCTGGCGGAACTGGTCGAGGGTATAACCCTCTTCCGCACCCGGCAGACCGGCGATGATGTTGCGGGTCAGGCGCGCTTTATCTTCATCGCTCATGGCGGCGAAACGCTGATTCGCCTGGGCGACTTCTTCGGCGGTGTAGTCCGCTTCCGCGCCCGGACGCTTGAGGATATGCAGCTCAAAGGCGGCGAATTCAATCTGATCGAAGCGCAGGGCTTTGGAGCCATCCGGCAGGACGTACTCAAGGTCGGTACGGGTCCAGTCGAGGACCGGCATAAAGTTGTAGCACACGGTGCGAATACCACACTGGGCCAGATTGCGCAGGCTCTGCTGATAGTTAGCGATCCACTGCGCGTAGTTGCCGGTATGGGTTTTGATCTCTTCGTGAATCGGTACGCTTTCGACCACCGACCATACCAGGCCGGCTTCTTCCACGATGGCTTTACGCTTGAGGATCTCGTCAACCGTCCACACTTCGCCGTTCGGAATATGGTGCAGGGCGGTAACCACCCCGGTCGCGCCTGCCTGACGGACGTCAGCTAAAGTGACCGGATCGTTAGGGCCATACCAGCGCCATGTCTGTTCCATGCTTAACCTCTTCACGTTGTTGACCTGCTTCAGGCCGCTGCTTTGATGGGAGCGTCGGTTCCGGTCAACCATCGTAACGGAGGAGAAACCAGACGATATGGCGTATAAGTTCCTCCAATTGGTCGAACAAGTCAACCATGTAAGGTAAATTGGTAAACCAAAGTGTGATGGAGATTCGCTAATGGCATAGGTGAAGGGCCCGACGTCATTTCAGACCCGTTGAGTAGCGCCTATAGATCCTGCTGAAGCTCAGAATGGTATAGGGTCCCGCGCGTCATGCCTGTATAAATGGTTAACCAATGGCGTCAACATGTCGACCATAAGCGCCAGGAAGCGTACGGGCTCGCTGCAGATCACACTTTTTGACTATAACGATTTCCATATAAAAACTGCGTGTTATTATTTCGCTGGTAAATACCTTTTCAACTCTCACCGAGGCTTTGATGCTGGAGAATGTCATCATCAGATAATCAGCTTCCCGACCTTTTCAGGCCGGACTGGTTATCGCTGCGCTTAAACCTTACGCGAACACCTGCGGGTGTTGGCTCGTTTTTACGCATGATGATTAACAGGTTTCTTCAGTATGAATCTATCCCGTCAGGAACAACGTACCTTACACGTTCTCGCTAAAGGTGGCCGGATCGCGCACGTTCGCGATACATCAGGCCGCGTCACCTCAGTTGAATGCTACAGCCGCGAAGGGCTCCTGCTCAGCGACTGCACGCTCGCCGTTTTTAAAAAACTCAAAACCAAAAAGCTGATTAAGTCCGTCAACGGACAGCCCTACCGCATCAATACCACCGGGCTGAACAACGTCCGCGCACAGCTGGACAATCGCTAAGGAGCCTCTGATGACAAACCACAGCTTCACTTTTCATGTCGCCTCTGAAGGCGATACCGATGACATTCTCAATGTCGAAACCCGGGCTTTCGGCTACAGCAAAGAGGCCAGGCTGGTGGCCTCTTTGCTCAACGATGAGAGTGCCAGCCCGACGTTATCGCTGCTGGCCAGGCATAACGGAAAGGCGGTTGGGCATATTTTATTCACCCGGGCGATGTTCAAAGGGGAGCCGGACTCGCCGATGATGCACATCCTTGCTCCCCTGGCGGTGGTGCCGGAATACCAGGGCGCGGGCGTTGGCGGAGCGCTTATCAGGCACGGCATTGAGCAGTTGAAAGCCATGGGAAGCCAGACGGTATTTGTTCTGGGCCACGCCACTTACTACCCCAGGCACGGGTTTGAGCCATGCGCGGGAGATAAAGGCTATCCGGCGCCTTATCCGATTCCCGAGGCGCATAAAGCCTGCTGGATGCTACAGCGGCTTTCGTCTCAGCCGCTGGGGCGAACGGGCCAGATACAGTGCGCCCGGGCGTTAATGAAACCCGAGCACTGGCGCGAGTAATCAATAAGGAGATGATGATGACTATTGGCACGATTATTACAGGTTCCAGGCATATCACGTTGTCATCCCGGGAGCGCAAAATCCCCTGGGATGAACCGGCGTTTAGCCAGCGTATGCTGGAGAACCATCTGTCGCAGGAGCACGACTGGGCCAGCCGCAGGCAGGCGGTTATAGAACAACAGGTGGCGTGGATTGCCGGACAGCTGCCCGCCGGCGCCCGCATTCTCGACCTCGGCTGCGGGCCGGGTCTTTACACGCGCCTGCTGGCCGAGCGCGGTTTCTGCTGTACGGGCGTGGATTTTTCACCAGCGTCGATCGCCTGGGCCCGGCAGCAGGCGCAGGCGGCCGGGCTTGATATTGTCTATCACCAGCAGGACGTTCGCGACTACGCGCCGGAAACACAGTTTGATTTCATCATGATGACCTTCGGTGAACTGAACGTGTTCAGCGCAGCTGAGGCTCGCTCGCTGGTCAACCGCTGCGCGCAGTGGCTGGTTCCGTGGGGAAAGCTGCTCATCGAGGTTCATACCTATGCGGAAGTTAAACGTCAGGGAATGGCCGAGCCCGGCTGGCAGCGCTGTCCGCAGGGGCTGTTTCTGGATATTCCGCACCTGCTTCTGACCGAGCACGCCTGGGATCCGGCGGAGCAAACCAGCTCCACGCTGTTCATGGCGATTGAAGAGAGCGGCAAGGTGACGCGTTTCGGTAGTCAGATGACCGCATGGCGTGATGATGCTTATCTCGATCTGCTGCGTACGGCGGGTTTGACCACCATTACCCGTCCGGATGAGGCGGAATGGCCGGTCAGCGAAACCTTTGCCGGTAAGCTGTACGCGCTGCTGGCCGAAAAAAACGTTCCCGGTTCTCTTTCCGCAACACCCATAAAAGGAATTCAACCATTGGATATCCCACGTATTTTCACCATTAGTGAAAGCGCTCACCGCATCCATAACCCGTTTACGCCGGAAAAATATGCCGCCCTTGGCCGCGTGCTGCGGATGAAGGCCGGAACCCGCATACTCGACCTCGGCAGCGGATCGGGGGAGATGCTCTGTACCTGGGCGCGCGATCACGGCATTCGCGGCATCGGCGTCGACATGAGCGCGCTGTTCAGCCAGCAGGCTAAGCTGCGGGCAGAAGAGCTCGGCGTTGCTGACCGCGTGATGTTTATTCACCAGGACGCCGCCGGTTATGTGGCTGAGGAAAAATGCGACATCGCCGCCTGCGTGGGCGCGACCTGGATCGGCGGCGGCGTCGCCGGGACTATCGCGCTGCTGAGCAAAAGCCTCAAGCCCGGCGGTATGCTGCTGATCGGCGAACCGTACTGGCGCCAGGTACCGGCAACGGAAGAGATAGCACAGGCCTGTGGCGCCTCTTCGCTCGCCGACTTTCTGACGCTTGCCGATCTGGTCTCCTCTTACGATGCGCTTGGCTATGACCTCGTCGAAATGGTGCTGGCGGACCAGGAAGGTTGGGACCGCTACGAAGCGGCGAAATGGCTCACCATGCGCCGTTGGTTAGAGGAAAATCCCGATGATGAGTTTGTGCCAGAAGTCCGGGCGGAGCTGACGATGGCGCCAAAACGCCATACGACTTATACGCGCGAATACTTTGGCTGGGGCGTATTTGCGTTAATCAAGCGGTAGTTGAAATACCCGGCATAGCAGGAAAGCTATGCCGGGTATCTCACTTAATTTTGCGGATGTTCTTTAATAAACAATGTCTGTACGAAGAAAATTGCCCCAAAAGTGATAATCAAAGCGACTCATGGCGTGAAGGGATGAGTCATCCGTAAGCTCTGCAAAAAGCGAATGAACTTCGTGCGGAATGATGGCGGACTCGCCCATCGACGATCCGCCTGTAAGCAAGTTTGAAGAGCATATGGCCTGGTATAACAGAATTTTTCTCCCGTCCAGGCAATAGCATTGACAGCATCGTCTGTAACGTTACACTAAACCGTTGTAGTGCATAATTTATAATAAGATGGCAGCGTTGACCCTCATGCCTGATGCCATTCATTCATTGCCGTAAAGGAGAGGTATGGCGAATATTCGTGATGTCGCAAAACACGCAGGCGTATCCGTGAGCACCGTATCCAATGTGCTGAACGGTCGTACCGATCAAATGCGGGCTGAAACGCTGACTCGCATCCAGCAGAGCATGCAGACGCTGAACTACTTTCCGAATCGTGTGGCGCAACAGTTAAAGACCGGCCAGGCCAAAATGATTGGTTTACTGGTGCCATCGATAGTTAATCCGAGTTTCGCGGCGCTGGCGCGTGAAGTGGACCTGGCAGCGAAAGAGCGGCACTATCGAGTACTGATTGGTAATACCTATCGGCAAATCGAAGAAGAAGAAGCCTTTCTGGATGATATGTTCTCCCATGGCGTTCGGGGGATTATCGTCGCCGCATGCGATATCGAAAAACCGCATTTTGCTCGCGCGGTAGAGCAGGGCATGGTGATGGTGAACTATGATGGCCGTATGCCTGCGCGGGCACAGACGGGTAATTTTTCCCTCGACAGCATCTCAATGGACAATATTGCTGCGGGGCGAATGGCCGCAGAACATCTTATCGCGCAGGGGTGTCGTCGTCTGGCGTTTGCCACCGTGGCCGGAATGACGCCGAGCCGCGCACACAAAATAGAAGGGTTTCTTTGCGCGGTAAAAGAGCAGGGGTTATACCGCGATGGGATGATCGTGGAAGGACAGGCGATGGCGGCCTATGGCGACACAGAAATGACAGAGCTGGGGCGCGCGCTGGCGTTAAAAATCAGCCAGCAATCCAACCTCCCGGATGGTATCGTGGCGATTAACGATGCGCTCGGTATCGGACTGATGACCGGCCTGCACCAGGCGGGAATCAATATACCCCAGCAAATATCTATTGTAGGCATCGATAACATCTCACTTTCCGGGCTGATTTTCCCAGGGCTCACTTCTATCATGCCGCCGCTGAAAACGATGGCAGAGGTGATGGTAGACCGATTGATTATGCGGATAGATAACGCATCTATCCCGCCTGCCGAGTTTTTATTCCCTCCATCGCTGGTTTCCCGGCAATCTGTGCGTAGTGCAGATACCTGAGGTTAGTACGACAAGAGAAGAACAGCCTGTTCTTCTCTTTATTTCATACCAGCGTTGGGGCGACAGTCAGCAGAATATTGGCGAAGCGGCGCGTTTCACCGGAAGCGATGACCAGGATCGTGTCCGACGTTTTCGCCTGTAAATAAAATGCGTTGCGCTCAACATGTTCAAATTCGATAGTTGCTGCTAGCAGGCTCCGATACTCACGCTCGATAGTATTATCGAAATCCGCCGGGCTATTCATCAACGTAGCTTTTTCAACATTTATATACTGGAGGATTTTCTCGAGAATAATCACGCTACCAATCAGTCCCGGCGAAAAATTAAGCCATATAATACGTGCCTGCGCGGAGGTATTGCTTAAAAAAGAGTAGTTAGCGTCAGCGATTAAAATGTTCGCCTTATGCCCGCATTGTGCCAGTGCCTGTAATAAATCAGGATGAATAATATCTGCCTTGATCATATACCCTACCTTTTAAACGCTGGCGGGTATGCATACCCGCCATATTTTTTAAGCCCGATAAACCCCACCATTGATATCGATGGTCGCGCCGGAAACAAAACCACCATATTCGGACGCGAGGAAGCAAATGACCCTTGCCACATCTTCCGGCGTGCCCGCCCGTCCCAGAGGGATCTCCTGAATTGTCCGATCGGCTGAGGCCTGGGTCGTATGCTGGTTATGAAAACGCGTTCCCAGAATTAACCCTGGCGCAACGGCATTAACGCGTATGCCATATTCACCTAATTCCGCGGCCAGCGAGCGTGTCCATGTCAGTACGGCACCCTTGGTAGTGGAATAAACCAGAGAGCCGGCATGTCCGCCAGAACGTCCGGCCAGGGAAGCCAGGTTAACGATACTTGCGCCCTCAGGGGCCGCTTTCAGCCAGGGCAGCGCCTGTTGAGTGACGTTCATCATCGTTGTCATATTCACATCGATAACGGTGCGCCAGAAATGCGGTTCAATTTCCCCCAGCCATTTGCGGGCAATAATGCCGCCGACGTTATTGACCAGAATATCAATACCGCCTAAAAATTCCGCCGCATTCGCCACGCAGCGCGCGGCATCTTCCTCATTGGTTAAATCAGCGAAACCGCAGGCCGCGAGAGAACCCTTTTGTTTGGCTAAAGCGATTAATTCCTGTGGGCCCTCTTCACCACTGAAATAATGTATATAAATATCACATCCGGCCTCGATCAGTTTTCTCGCACTCTCTTTGCCAATACCTTGTTCGGCACCGGTAATAAAGGCTTTCTTACCCGTTAATATTCCCATTGTATACTCCCGTTATACAGTGTTAGACGGTGCCAGATTTATTATCTGGCATGGTGTTAGCGTTTTATTTGCATGGATATCCCTGCCATCTGAGCGTGGCAAATAGCAGGATCTAATAATTAATAGCCGGCGAGCCCTGGCAACCAGGTGGTTAAAGGAGGGGCCATGGCGACAATAATGATGCCGACAAAAACCACCGCCAGATATTTCGCCATGGGTTTAATCACGTGTTTCATCTCCACGCCGCAAATAGCGCAGGTGGTATATAACCCCAGGCCGATAGGCGGGGAAAACAAGCCAAAACCCATCGCCATGATCATCACGATGCCAAAGTGCAAGGGATTAAAACCAAGCTGAATGGCAATAGGCACCAGAATAGGAGCGAAGATAATCAGCGCAGGCGCGCCTTCGAGAACCGCGCCAAAGATTATCAAAATCACGATGGTTAATATCAGGAACAGCCAGGCACCTTGCTCCATACCAATTCCGACCAGCAGTTCAGCGATCTGCTGGGGGATCATTTGTATCGTCAGGGCATAGGACAAGCTGGTAGCGCAGGCCACGATGAACAGTAAGACACCCGACATCGCTGCAATATCAACAAACATTTTTATCGTCGCTTTCAGCGTCAGCTCACGAAACGCCAGTCGGCCCACTACAATGGCGTAGATGACGGCAAAAGCTGAAATTTCCGTTGATGTGGCAATCCCCATCATCACTCCGCGACCAATCATGAATATCATAACCAGACCGACGGCGGCGCCGAGATAAAGCTGGGTGCGCGGGCGCAATACCGGGTACGCTTCGCTGACGTTTATTTTCCCGCCAAAGCGGTTGGCGGCCACCATTAACAGCACCAACAGGCAGGCTGCCGGCACCAGACCGGCGATAAACAGCGCGCCGATAGAGATATTGGCGACGAACCCCATTACAATCAGGTTCACACAGGGTGGAATGGTTTCTGCCATTACCGCAGATGCAGCAAAGACCCCGGCGGCCTCTTCACCATCTTGTTTCGCCCGGCGCACCGCGGGCATTAACACGCCGCCCACTGCCGCCACATCCGCCAGCTTTGAACCCGAGATGCCGGAAAAGAAGGCCATCGACAGTACGGTTGTCATATTCAGGCCGCCACGAAATCGTCCCATGCCACGCACAATAAGTTCCACCAGACGCGTTGACATGCCGTTGATTTCCATCGCCGCACCGGCAAGTAAGAAGAATGGAATTGCCAGCAGGACAAAGTGATCAACGCCTGCCGCGACCTGCTGTGAAAAGAAAACAAACGGCAGGGAAGGGTCGCAGATAAAAAATACCATTGCCGACATGCCGAGCGTGAAGGCAATGGGCACACCGGCCAGGATGCCCATGACAAAGCAAATCAGCATGAGTCCGGCAGCCGCGCTGGCTGGATCGGCCATCAGCGAGAGTTTCAGATACCCCAGTGCCGCCAGCGCCAGGATCCCCGCACCGCTGAGCAGAACGATCTTCGCACGTTCGCGTAGGGCATGTTCCAGCGCAGCCACCATCATCACCACGGAGCCGATCAGGACCGGGATCACATAGATGGTTTGCGGTAAGCCCGTTTCGGTGGTTTGTAGCCGTGCAGCCTGGACGAGATCGTAGCTGGAGATGACCAAGCCGACGGAGACCAGGAACAGGATCCAGCGACTGGCATGCACGACATACGGTCGAATGGCATCAGGTAGAAAGCGCAGGAAAAGATCGACGCCAATATGTCCTCCTCTGCCGGTTGAGGTGGCGACACCAAAAAAGACCAGCGCTATCATCAGCGCGCGCGCCACCTCTTCCGCCCAATGAATGGGCGAATGCAGCGCATAACGCCAGATAACGGAAGCAAATACCACCAGGACGTTGATAAATAATACCAGCGCTCCGGCCCAAGAGGTGAAGCAGGTTAGGCCTTTGCTTATCTGCCCCAACAGCGTCAACAAAGTATTTTCATCCTTTGTTTTCAGAGAGATCTCAGCCATGATGAACTCCTCACATGGTTTATGGCTACGCCGACGGCCCGACTGAACCGAGCGGACCGACGATTCCCGGTTCAAGGTTTAGCGCTCGACGCCGTAGCGCTGAACTCTTCCATCATCGGTTTTAAATCAGGATATTTATCAAGGAATGCCTTCCAGACAGGCTGTACGGCGTGCGCAAAGTAAGCGCGATCGGTTTCCCGGAAGGTCACTCCTTTAGCCTGGAGGTTTTTAATCGCCTCAAGCTCTTTTTGACTGGCCTGCTGACGTTCGTACTCGGTGGCTTCTTTTGCCGCGGCCAGCACGTCTGCGCGTAAGGGTTGCGGAATTTGCTCGAAGCTTTTCTTGTTCATGGCAATCATCAGCGGGTTATAGCTGTGGCGAGTCAGTGTACCGTTTTTGATAATTTCATAGTATTTGCTGGCGTAGATGGTTGGGGCATCGTGTTCCACTCCGTCGATAACGCCCATTTGCAGGCTGGAATAGACTTCCCCGCCCGGCATGGGAATGGCAACGGCACCCATGTGATTTAGCGTGGCGATAAAGTTGGGAACCGGCAGCACGCGGATTTTCAGGTTTTTTAAATCCGCCGGTTTTTCAATCACCTTTTTGGTATACACGTTACGTGCGCCGAGGTTATAGCCATAGCCCAGTACCATAACGTTTGCTTTATCCATCATCAGGCTGGAAAGCTTTTCGCCCACTTTGCCATCCAGTGCTTTTCCGACCTGATCGTAATCTTTGAACAGATACCCCAAATCCAGAACGCCAATTTCGGGTACCAGCGTCGCCCAGATTGAAGTGCCTGAAATCATCATGTTAATGGCGCCGATTCGCACCTGCTGAGTGGCATCAGCCTCTTTGCCCAGCATCGCGTTTGCGAAGTAATTGAGCTTAATCTGGCCTTTTAACCTCTCGTTTTTATTGATATTTTCCTGGAAACGGTTGAACCAAATATAGTGTGCGGAAGAATCATCAGCCGGCAAAGAAGAGTACACACGAAAATTGATGGCGGCCTGTGCTGAAGCGGTCAGCGCACTACCAGCTATGAGTGCGGTACCGAGGCAAGCGAATGCCAGAAAAAGTCTGGCGGAACGAAGCAGTTTTGTTTTCATCATGATTATCCTTTCTCACAGTGTAGGGGTCGCGATAAGGCTCTCTGGCATGGCTAAATCAGCCAGTAGGTTTAACGAAAAAGGGGTGTTTCTTTCTTCTGTAACGTTTTAGTGTAACGTTACAGACGCTAACGGACTCATTCTGCAAATGCAAGATGCTTGCTATATCATTGGGAGTGATATGTGAATTTTGTGGCGGGTATCGCTAATTTGCCGAGGTGTGTTACAAAATGGAAATGAGGATTCCACTGTTTAGTCACTGTTTAGTTGAGCTGGCCCGCTATTGATATATACGGGTAGGCGGTAGCTCCTGATAAGCAGTCGATGCGCAGCGCCGCGCGAGATGCCTTTGCTTGATTTATCCTGCCATGATTTGCAAGATATCAGCTTGGTTATTCGGGAAAATCATCATGAAGCTTAAAACAGCCTAATTTTTCGCTACTATCCCATGTGATTTAAAAAGTCAGGAATACGTTTAACTTCGTCTTTCGATACTCAGCAGAAATCTGATGTCTGACTCAATTTGCATCCAGAGAAAAAGGAGTGCGATGATTTCTCACCACACTCCGCATTTATTTGGCCATCCCGTCGGGCCTGGACCCAATACCCGGCGCTTAAAATTGATAAAGTAAGCCCATATTTTGATTGTTCGCCATTGTTGCTTATTCTGATTAGTCCTGACGGCGGCCGCCTGTTTTATCAGAATTTAACGGTCACCTGATTGCCGATCACCCACGCGTTTTTAATCTCCTCGCTTCCTCCCGGGTGGGCCAGCAGCTGCAGGTTAGGGCGCACGGTCAGCCAGGGCGTAACGCGGAAGCTATAATGCAGCTCTGCGGCATACTCGGCTCTGCGAACCGGAACATACAGTGGGTTATCATAATCATCGATCCCCCGCATCTGGTTCAGGAGCTGAGCCCGACGGGCGACTCTGTCATTGGCGTGCATTTTACTGACGCCGAAGCTGATAAAGTCCTGCGGACGACTGGCGAAAGGGCCTTTATAAATGGCGCCTGCCTGCATCTGATAGTCCATTGTCGCCGTATCTTTATCATTCATTGCCAGATGCCCGAAAAGGCTAAGGCCACGTTGGCGCTGGCTGCTCGAGTAGGTCAGCTGCTGGACGATATAGAGATAACCTCCGTAGCGGCCGTCGTGTCGCCGGGCGGCCTGGTGCGTGATGACATAGGGGTCGCCATTGTCATCATCCAGCACATCGTTGGCCTCCGCCGTGTTGTACCATCCCCCGAGTTTCCAGATGCCGGGGAGTTTTGCCGCGCCGAGGGTGGGTGAGTATCCCAGTTCAAAAAGGTACATGTACCCCAGATGCCCGGTTCCATCGAGCTCGAAACTTCCGTGGCGGGTGGCGTAGTTAGGATTGTACTGAAACGCCCCGGCCTGGACGTAAAGGGCTGGGGTAGGGCTGTATTTGATGCGGCCACCCCACTGGCCTATAGGGGTGTTATACCAGACGCCGCTGCCGTGTCCGGCTAAAGAACCGCACAGCGACAGGTTTTGAAAAAAGCAGCCGTTGTTATCAAAATCCTCTCCTGGTGGCATCAGGCCCACCTTGATATCCAGCTTCTTCTCCCACCCGGTTTTTTTGAACCAAAACTGCGTTGCGTGCCATGTTTGACCCCGGCCATAGTTACTCTGAACACCGGAACCTATTACCGGCGCGCGCGGATCCTGAAGGCGATCCTGAGTCAGATCTCGCCCGTTACGATTATTCACCGACGCTTTAAATTCACCGTCGCGAATACCTAAAATCTTTTCCAGATCCATATCTATGCCGAGAATATACTGGTCGCTGTAGCGCAGGGTTTTATCGCGATCGTAACCGCCGGAAACATTCGTGGCCGTCATCGCGCTATATTCCAGCGTAAAATCATAACCATGACGGCGCAGGTCCGTCCGCATGCCTCCCCACTCTCCGGTCATGTTTTTTGCTGTTGGAGAAAAAAGTGTATCGTTGGCCAGAGCCAGTAAAGGGTAGAGAAATGCCAGCAGCATCGTGCCGCTTTTAATGAGTGTGTTCATGTTTTTCACCGCCCGTTGATGAGCCAGGTCTATGAAGTGTTCCCGATAAGGCGCAGCTGAATCAGCCGACTAGCCGGCCTCCTGTCAGAGGTGGCTCCGCGATTGCCGGAGCCACAGGCCGTCTATGGCGACAGCTCTTCTAATGATTTCCCTTTGGTTTCAATGGCAAAAATCCACGTAATCAAGCCGCCAATCAGTGCGATGACCGCGAACGTGACAAACACAAAACGGATCCCGAAGCCGCTGACGATAAACCCGACCATTAATGGGCCAATGGATGACCCCGCGCGGAGCCATGCGCTGGAGTACGCGGTGCCAATAGCGCGCAGCCGGGTGGGATAAAGCTCAGCCGCGTACAGATAAAGCGAGAAGGCGATGGTCTGAAGAATGGCGTAGGTCATGCTGCCCAGAATCAGAATTTCAACGGCGGATTTTGCGCCCAGAACAGAAAGCGTAATCAGCGGAACGACGGCCAGTAAAAAGGCCCATGTGTACCAGCGCTTGCGCCCGACGCGGTCGATCAGCAAGGCGCAGATCACCGAAGCGACGACGCCGCAGGAGGAGGTGATCCAGCCGTAGGCCAGACTGGTATCGAGGGAGAGATTAAACCAGGTTTTGTACAGAGTCGGGAACCAGGTGATCATTCCATTGTTGACGCTGTAAACCGTCAGCCACAGCCCCCACAGCATAAAGGTGCGGGATTTATAAATACCGCCGAAAAGGGCCTTAACCCCTTCCGGAGCCGCTTTTTGCACCGCGGGGGCTTTTATTTCAGGTTCGGGCAACGTCATTCCACGCCTGATGACTTCAGATTCCAGCGTCGATACGACGTTGTCCGCTTCCTTCAGCCGACCTTTTGAAGCCAGCCAGCGCGGTGATTCAGGCATCAGCCAGCGCAGTGGAACGGTCAGCGCTGAGGGAACTAAGCCAATTAAAAACATGACCTTCCATCCATAGATAGGCACAAGAAAATACCCGACCAGACCGGCAAACATCATGCCGATAGGGAAAATCACCTCATACAACAAAAAGAAACGCCCGCGCTTCTTTGCTCCGACAAATTCATTGATATAGGCGCTGGCAACGGGAACTTCCGCACCGATACCCACCCCCTGTAAAAAGCGAATAACAAGAATTGACCAGCCGTTCCAGGCAAAAAGGCACGCCGCATCCATCAGGACGAACATGATGATGGTGATACGCAATACGCCGATACGGCCTATTTTTTCCGCCAGCGAGCCGAAAAATAGGGCGCCGCACAGCTGACCCACGTAGCTGGCCGCAATAATAAGACCGACAAACGTCGGCGTGAGACCCCACTCCTGAGTAAGCTGGGGGAGAGCAAATGCGATTGCAATAATGGTATAGGCATCGAAAAACGTCGATAAGCCGACGATAACGCGGATCGCCTTCAGCCGCCGGGTGATGGGCAGACGTTCCAGTCTTGCCAGCAGCGCGTCCGGGGTTGACGCCGTTCCGCTGGCAACGGCGTAATCTGAAGCAATGGCCTGAGTTGACATAGTATTACCCTGTTAAACGTTGTCTGGGGCATACACGTAAAATTCTGAATAACAACAGGGCAACGAACCCTTATTCATCGACGTGCTGCATATAATGCTGTCCTGATGTGTTTATGATAACGTTACTGCAATCGATTTCACTTGCAGCTAATCCTTTGCTGGATTCGTCGCTAAGTCAATTACGCCTGTTGTATAAATGTCGAGCAGTTCACAATCTGAAAAAACTCACGCGCAAAAAGGCGAAGCGGCGAATGCAAAGCAAAATGGATAAGAAATGTGAATTAACGACCAGCCGAATGAACCAGGCAAAGTGAAGCACCATTCCTTTTGTCCGGACGAGGTTTGACGTAAGATCCTTTAACCCCACGGTTTGCACGATGGTATCCGTTGAACGGGCAACACGGATTTTTACCCGCATTGATGAGTTGGAGCAGCAGATGGATCAAGAAAGTGAACTGAACGATTTGCCGGAAAAAAAGCTGGCGACAATGCGGGATGTTGCTCGCGCCGCGGGCGTTAGCGTCTCGACCGTTTCACGGGTACTCGATGAAAGATTACCCACCTCGCGCAGCGCCTCGGCAGATAAAATTCGCCAGGTTGCCCGAGAGCTGGGCTACCGTCGGGACTATGTTGCTTCCAGCCTGCGGCGCGGCGATACCGGGACGCTTGGCGTCCTGGTTCCCAGGCTAACCGATGCCGTCACCGCCATGCTTTTCGAAGAGATAGCCAGGGCCGCGGCCAGACGGGGGTATTTCGCGATTGTAGCGACCTGCGGTGATAGCAAGGAGCAGGAGAAAAACGCCGTTGAGTCGCTGCTGGATCGCCGCGTGGATGGGCTGATCATGTCCACCTGCCGGCTGGACGATCCGTTGCCGCAAGCCCTGCGTGAACGAGACGTTCCCCACGTACTGGCGCTGCGTACCGACGGTTTTAGCCCCTCATCGGTGGGCGACGATGAGCTTGGCGGCTATCTGGCAACCCGGCACCTGATTGATTTAGGTCACCGCGATATTGGCCTGATTGGCGGCCCTGATTTTGCCTCCAACGCGCGCAACCGGCGTAAGGGCTTTGAGCGGGCAATGCAGGAAGCCGGGCTCCGGATCGAAGCGGACTGGTGCTGTCATTCAGATTTTAACATCGCCTCGGGAGAGCAGCAGGGAATGAAAATTCTCAGCCAGCCTCACCGCCCAAGCGCGCTGTTTGCCGTCAATGACGAACTGGCGATTGGCGTCCTCGCGGCCGCGCACCAGCAGGGCCTGGTGATTGGCGAAGATCTCTCGCTGGTGGGATACAACGATATTCCGCTGGTGAGCAGACTGCCCGTGGCGCTGACTTCGGTCAGAACGCCGCTGGAGCATATCGCCAGCAATGCGGTTGATATGTTATTGAATCCAGAGATAAATAATAATATGCGGATTACCACGCCTTCCCTTATTCCCCGTAAGTCTACCTCGTCTCCACGTAAATAATCCGCCAGCGATCCTTCCCGGCTTTCCTGGAGAAAGCGGGGAGGGTTGAATTTTGTATAACGGATCTCATCCCGGATGCAGATTGCTGTTTAGTTTGTGATCTGCGTTGCATTTTTAACCAACGTGGCGTTGACGGTTTTATTTTTGAGGTTCAATGTCAATCACGTGAAAACGATTGCAGAAACGATTTCACTTCCGTTTCAAATAATCGCTTAACCGTAAACAAATGCTTACTCATCAAGGGGATATTTATGATTAACATCGATCTGAGAGGTTTGACTCCGGCTCCGGTTACACCATTCACTCGCGATGGACGCGTAGACTATGATGCCATTCAGCGCCTTGGTAACTGGCTCGGCAGCATCGACGGCGTGAAAGGTCTGGTGGTTCTGGGACACGCGGGGGAAGGGACTTTTCTGACCCAGGAAGAGCAGGCGAATGTGATCCGCGCATTTGTGAAGTCGGTGGATGATAAGCTTCCTATCATTGCCGGTATCACCGGGGAAGGGACCGAAGTGGCTGCGCTGGAGGCGAAGCGCGCCGTTGCCGCCGGGGCATCCGCAGGTTTGCTCTATCCTTCTCACGGTTGGCTGCGTTTTGGCTATCAGGATGGCGCCCCCCAGGATCGCTACCGCGTGGTGTATGAAGAAAGCGGCCTGCCGCTGATTCTTTTCCAGTATCCGGATGTCACTAAAGCCACCTACAACCTGAAGACCCTGCTGGATATCTCCGCGCAGCCGGGCGTATTTGCCATGAAAAATGGCGTACGTAATATGCGCCGCTGGGATACTGAGATTCCGGTGATCCGTCGCGAACGTCCTGATCTGCAAATCTTAAGCTGCCACGATGAATACCTGCTGCATACCGCGTTTGATGTGGATGGCTTCCTGGTCGGCTACGGTAATATCGCGCCTGAGCCGTTAATTGAAATGATTAAGGCGGGTAAAGCGGGCGATTACGTTAAAGCGCGTCAGCTGCACGATCGTCTGCTGCCGGTGACCAAAAGCGTCTACCACCGCGGTTCTCACATGGAAGGCACCGTGGCCCTTAAGCATGCGTTGGTTGCGCGAGGGATCCTTGAACATGCCACCGTTCGCTCTCCGCTGCTGCCGCTCGAAAATGGGGCTGAAAAAGAGATCCACGACGCCATGCGCGCCGCTGAGCTGGGCCGCGTTCGTTAATTCATTCTGAGTCAGTTGTGAATCCGCAATGCAGAAATAGGCCTTACTGTATTGCGGATAATCGGTTACTTCGCCCCGGTATCATTTCCTTCTCTTCATCATCACGTCGGGGCTTTCACCTCTGTCTATTCCCAAGGTGATTTATGAAACTATTAAGCTTTCGCGTTAATGATAAAAATAAATATGGTCTGGCGAACGCCGATGGCGTCATCGATCTGCAGGCGCTGTTCCCTCAATATGGCAGCCTGCTTGAATTTTTGCCCCACCTTCATCTGCTTGATGCTCTGCCGCCGTCCGCGAAAAAAACGCATTATTCCTTCAACGAGATTGCTTTCCTGCCGGTCATTACTGAACCGAAAAAAATCATCTGCGCTGGGGTGAATTATCGCGATAAAAACGTTGCGGGGAACGAGAAGCCCGCGAATCCTGTGCTATTCATCCGCTTTGCGGATTCGCAGACCGGGCATCTGGCGCCGCTCCTCAAGCCGGAATGCAGCAATGAGTTTGACTATGAAGGCGAAATGGCGCTGGTGATCGGCCGTGGAGGGCGCAATATCCCAGAGCAGGAGGCGCTGCAGTATGTTGCCGGCTACAGCTGCTATATGGATGGCTCCGTGCGCGACTGGCAGCATGCCTGCTTTACCGGCGGGAAAAACTGGCCAGCGACGGGCGGCTTCGGCCCCTGGCTGGTGACCGCGGACGCTATCCCCGACCCGCAAAATCTGAATATTACCACCCGGCTGAATGGTCAGACGGTGCAGCAGGATAATACGGGCAGCATGTTGCATTCAATCGCCGGGCTTATTGCCTATATCAGCACCTTCAGCGCGCTCTCTCCGGGAGACGTGATCCTGACCGGCACCCCCGGCGGTATCGGAAAAAAACGTACGCCGCCGCTCTTTATGCAGCCCGGGGACAGGGTGGAAGTTGAGATTGAGCAGATCGGATGTCTGATTCACACCGTGTGCAGCGACGCCGCTGTATCGCGATAAATTGTCGTTCACCGGCAGGTGACATCCAAAGATATGGTGAGCGCGCGTTTGCCCGGCGGCCATGTCATCTTGCGAAGGGTTAATGCCGGACAGGGAGCCGTGGAGGCAATATATGATATTGGTCCAGTTTCTGGTGGTGCTGCTGTTTCTGTACATCGGCATGCGGGTTGGGGGGATCGGCGTAGGGTTTGCCGGCGGCGCTGGCGTGATTGTGCTCAGCGCGCTCGGCGCGACGCCGGGCGATATGCCGATGCTGGTTATCGTGTTTATCATGGTGGTGATCGTGGCGATTGCCGCCATGCAGGAGGCCGGCGGTATTGAATATCTTGTTGACCTCACCGAGCGGCTGCTGCGCCGCTATCCGCGACTGTTAGTCATCACCGCGCCGCTTTCCACCTGGCTATTAACTATGATGGCCAGCACCGGGCAGGTCTCCTTTGCCTGTATGCCGGTTATTGTCGGCGTGGCGAAAGAGAACAATATAAAACCCACCCGCGCGCTTGCTCTCTCCGTCAGCGCGTCTTTGCTGGGGATTGTGGCGTCGCCCATTTCCGCTGCGGTGATTTTTTTCTCGGGGATACTGGAAAAAGGGCATGACGGCTGGGGCTATATTGAGCTCATCGCGGTATCAATACCGTCCACCTTTCTTGCGCTGCTGGTTACCTCCGTTTTTTACCTGTTCTGGGACAGAATCCGCCAGCAGGATCGGCTCTATGACAATCCGGTGCAGGTTAAGGCACGGACTGAGCGGGCTATCCCGCCCTACGCCGGCCGTTCGGTGCTGATCTTTATCGTTGGGCTGGTTGCGGTTCTGGCCTATGCGATTGTCACCAGTCCAAAGTTAGGGCTGATTGCCCATCCGGTCATGAGCAGCGGGCAGGCGCGGGTTGGGGTAATGATGGGCGTTGCGCTGCTGATTGTGGTGTGCTGCCGGGTTAACGTACACAAAGTCCCGTCCGGCTCGGTGTTTAAAACCGGGATGACCTCCTGCATCTGTATCCTTGGCGTCGCCTGGCTGGGTTCCACCTTTATGGACAGCAATCAACAGTGGCTGCAAAGCGCGGTCTCGTCACACTTATTGGATTCGCCCATTATGTTGGCGCTCATTATTATGGCCGCGTCATGTTTCTTGTATTCGCAGGCGGCTTCAACAAAAATTTTATTCCCTGCCGCGCTGAGTATGGGCGTTGCTCCCGGTATCCTGGTCGCCTGCTTTCCGGCTACGGCTTCTCTTTTTATTTTGCCAAATTACCCGACGTTACTGGCAGCGGTAGAGCTGGACGATACCGGCTCCACCAAACTGGGCCGACATATTATCGATCATCCTTTTCTACTGCCTGGCCTGGCATCGGTGCTGCTTTCTATTCTCTTCGCCGCGGGGCTGGCTTTTTTGATTCGGTGAATCACGCCAATCCGGCCTGCGATAGGTTGGGGAGCAGGCCGGTGATTATCTCTAAAACATGGCGAAAATTGTCACGTTTATTTGAGGGGGCAGATGAGCCGTTTTCAGGGAGTGATTATTCCCGTGCTGGTCAGAGTGATTGAAAAACCAAATAGAAATCACCGCTCAGGCAGGGCCTCCGGTTGGTGAATCAAAATCCGATTCGTCGGCAGCCACTAAGAGCGGGCCTGGCGAGGCAAACAGGCGCTAAATTTTTCATCCGCTTCATCAAGGACGGCCTGGTGATTGTCCAGAGTCCAGCAGGGAAATTCTCTTGCCAGCCTTTGAGCTCGTTCGCTGTTTGCCGGGGACAGAAACACCTGGGCGCCCGTTTCCGCCTGAAAGAATCCTGCGATCAGTTTTTCGCTTAACGCATCAACGCCCAGAACGCCTGTTCTTTTCATCCCTACTCCCGGTACGCGCATGAAAGGCGGCGAGATGACGCTCCGCCACGATAATATCCGGTCTCCGGCGAAGCAGGTCGGCCGCCCCAAGTCCGGCGTGGGCCTGGGCCATCCGCGAGGCACTTCTTTGCTGGACGGCAGGCTGAAAATGATATTGCTTTAAAAGCGGTACATCGGGACGATGATAATCCGGCCCGACGGCATAGCCCGCCAGTAAGCCGGCCGTTACGGCCAGGACAAGCCTACCCAGGAGAAACATGATGTGCCTTGAGTCAACATTTCTTTGTGACTATATTACAAATCGGTCACAAGTTTTCAATCGAGGCCTTCTGGGCTAAGCTGGAAAAATGACAAAATTCACAAATGCACACTCCTCGCGGGGGCCGTCGGATCATTGCGTTCGCGATCGGATTGTGGAAGCCGCTACGGAGCACTTCGGGTAATTCGGCTACGAGAAGACCACCGTGTCAGATCTGGCGAAAACGATTGATTTTTCAAAATCCTATATACAAATTCTTCGATTCAAAACAGGCGATTGGAGAAGCCATTTGTGCTAACAGGCTGGCGAAAATCTCTGTGGTCGTCTATGACGCGATTGCCGATGCGCCTACCGCCTCCGAGAAGCTGAGGCGTTTATTAAACGCGCTGATCGAAGCCGGTAACGATCTGTTCTTTCACGATTGCAAGCTTTATGACATTGCTGCCGTTGCCTCCCGGGAGCGCTGACCTTCCGCCGCCGTCTATCAGCAGCAGCTGCGTCAGCTGATACAGCACGTCATTCAGGAAGGCTGGCAGGCAGGGGAGTTTGAACGCAAAACCCCGCTGGATGAGACTGCGGATGCCATCTGTCTGGTCATGCAGTCTTATATTTGCCCTTTACAGCTGCAATTTAACCTCGATACCGCACCCACTGCGGCCATACTGCTGTCCTCATTAATACTCAAAAGTTTAGCAACCTGAATGTGACCGTTGACTTAATTGGTCACATGAAAGAGTATGGTTCAACTGTCCTGTCAAAATGATTAAGGAACCCCATGCTCAGGCTCAAATCCGCCCCTTTTGCCGTTTGCCTGCTGCCGTTTGCCCTCGCGGCCTGCGGTGACGTTTCCGGCACAGACGATCCCCGCACTCAGCCTCCTCTGGTCAGGTCTGCGACCGTAGTGAGTGCGATGGATGCCTCCCGCGCATTTACCGGCGTTGTTGTCGCCCGGGTTCAAAGCGATCTCGGTTTCAGAGTGCAGGGCAAAATTCTTGAACGTCTGGTCGATACCGGCCAGAACGTCAAGCGCGGCCAGCCGATGATGCGTCTGGATCCCGCGGACCTCGGCCTGCAGGCACAGGCTCAGCAACAGGCGGTCGCGGCCGCACGGGCCCGAGCAAAACAAGCTGCGGCGGATGAGGTGCGTTACCGCGGTCTGGTCTCGACAGGGGCGGTGTCGGTATCGGCCTACGACCAGATAAAAGCGGCCGCCGATACGGCCAAAGCTGAACTCAATGCGGCTCAGGCCCAGGCGAATGTGGCGCAAAACGCGACGGGCTACGCGGTGCTGCTGGCCGACGCAGACGGCGTGGTCATGGAGACTCTGGCTGAACCCGGTCAGGTGGTTAGCGCTGGTCAGCCGGTGGTTCGTCTGGCCAGAGCGGGCCAGCGTGAGGCCAGCGTGCAGTTACCCGAGACGTTACGTCCGGCTCCTGCAAGCGAGGCCGAGGCCATGTTGTACGGCACCGGTAAACAGACGGTCCCGGCGAAACTGCGTCTCCTTTCCGATGCGGCCGATCCGGTAACCCGCACCTTCGAGGCGAGATATGTGCTTGAAGGGGCGCTGGCGAATGCGCCGCTGGGATCCACCGTAACGCTGCACATTGCAGACGGTAAATTACCGAACCAGGTGATGCAGGTACCATTAGCCTCGCTCTACGATCCGGGTAAAGGGCCGGGCGTCTGGCAGATTTCAGGTCAGCCAGCCAAAGTGTCGTGGCGGTCCGTTCAGGTGCTGGGATTGAGTGATGATGTGGCGCAGGTATCCGGTAACCTCCAGCCTGGCGAGAAGGTGGTCGCCCTCGGGGCGCATCTGCTGCATGACGGTGAGGCTGTACGCATGGCTGTACAGAACGATGCCCGCGTCGCCGGGAGTCGGCCATGAGCGACGGCAAATTCAATCTTTCAGCGCTGGCTGTTCGCGAGCGTTCCATCACCCTGTTCCTCATTATTCTGATTACCGTGGCCGGGGTTCTGTCATTTTTCGAACTGGGGCGCGCGGAAGACCCGCCGTTTACCGTCAAGCAGATGACGATTATTTCTGCCTGGCCGGGCGCTACCGCGCAGGAGATGCAGGATCAGGTTGCTGAACCGCTTGAAAAGCGAATGCAGGAGCTCAAGTGGTATGACCGTAGTGAAACCTACACCCGACCCGGTCTGGCTTATACCATGCTTTCACTGCAAGACAGCACGCCGCCTTCACAGGTGCAGGAAGAGTTCTATCAGGCGCGCAAGAAGCTCGGCGATGAGGCCAAAAACCTGCCGGCAGGCGTTATCGGACCGATGTTCAATGACGAATTCTCCGACGTCACCTTCGCGCTCTTTGCGCTGAAGGCGAAAGGAGAGCCGCAGCGGCTACTGGTTCGCGATGCGGAATCGCTGCGTCAGCGTCTTCTGCACGTGCCGGGGGTGAAGAAGGTCAATATTATCGGTGAACAGGCCGAACGCATCTTTGTTTCGTTCTCGCATGACCGGCTGGCCACGCTGGGCGTTTCCCCTCAGGATATTTTCTCCGCCCTCAACAGCCAGAACGTACTGACGCCCGCTGGCTCGATTGACACCAAAGGACCGCAGGTCTTTATCCGCCTGGATGGCGCTTTTGACAAACTGGAGAAAATCCGCGAAACCCCCATTGTTGTTCAGGGCCGGACACTGCAGCTATCGGACGTGGCGACCGTTGAGCGGGGCTACGAAGATCCGGCGACCTTCCTGATCCGCAATCAGGGGGAAACGGCGCTGCTGTTGGGCATCGTGATGCGGGACGGCTGGAACGGACTGGATCTGGGGAAGGCGCTGGATGCGGAAACCGCCAAAATTAATGCGGGTATGCCGCTCGGCATGACTCTGACCAAGGTCACCGACCAATCGGTCAACATCAGCTCCGCCGTTGACGAGTTTATGATCAAGTTCTTTGTCGCGCTGCTGGTGGTGATGGTGGTCTGTTTCGTCAGCATGGGGTGGCGCGTGGGCGTCGTGGTCGCCGCTGCCGTACCGTTAACGCTGGCGATTGTCTTCGTTGTGATGGAGGCTTCCGGCAAAAACTTTGACCGTATCACCCTGGGCTCGCTGATCCTGGCGCTCGGGCTGCTGGTCGATGATGCCATCATCGCCATCGAAATGATGGTGGTGAAAATGGAAGAGGGCTACGACCGCATAAAAGCCTCCGCCTATGCCTGGAGCCACACCGCCGCCCCGATGCTCGCCGGTACGCTGGTCACCGCCGTTGGTTTCATGCCTAACGGTTTTGCCCAGTCCACCGCCGGCGAATATACCAGCAATATGTTCTGGATCGTCGGTATCGCCCTTATTGCCTCCTGGATTGTCGCGGTGGTGTTCACGCCTTATCTGGGCGTGAAGATGCTGCCCGATATCAAAAAGGTAGAGGGGGGACACGCAGCGATTTACAACACCCGTCATTACAACCGTTTTCGCCGATTGCTGGGCTGGGTTATCGCGCGCAAGTGGATCGTGGCGGGTACTGTGATAGCCGTCTTTACGGTTGCGATACTCGGCTTAGGGCTGGTGAAAAAACAATTTTTCCCCACCTCCGACCGTCCTGAGGTACTGGTTGAAGTGCAGATGCCCTATGGCACCGCTATTGAGCAGACCAATGCCACCGCGGCGAAAATCGAAGCCTGGCTGAGAAAACAGAAAGAGGCAAAAATCGTCACCTCCTACATCGGGCAGGGGGCGCCGCGTTTCTTTCTGGCCATGGCCCCCGAGCTGCCTGACCCGTCATTTGCGAAAATAGTCGTGCTGACGGACAACCCGGAAGCCCGCGAGGCGCTTAAGTTCAGATTGCGTGAAGCGGTGGCCGGCGGACTGACGCCCGAGGCGCGCGTGCGCGTGACCCAGTTGGTGTTTGGCCCGTATTCACCCTATCCGGTGGCTTATCGCGTCATGGGGCCTGATCCTACCACGCTGCGCGAAATCGCAGATAAGGTGGAAAAAGTGATGCAGGCCAGTCCGATGATGAGAACCGTCAACACCGACTGGGGGCCGCGGGTACCGGCGCTGCACTTCACGCTCAATCAGGATCGCCTGCAGGCGGTGGGGCTGACCTCGAATGCGGCCGCGCAGCAGCTTCAGTTTCTGCTTTCAGGCATTCCAATCACCTCAGTACGGGAAGATATCCGTTCGGTACAGGTCATGGGACGCGCGGCGGGGGATATCCGGCTTGACCCGGCAAAAATAGCCGGTTTTACCCTGGTGGGGGCTGCCGGGCAGCGCATTCCGCTGTCTCAGATTGGGGAGGTTGAGGTGCAAATGGAAGAGCCGGTTATGCGCCGTCGCGATCGTATTCCGACCATAACTGTCAGGGGAGATATAGCCGAAAATCTGCAGCCGCCGGATGTTTCTGCCGCCATCACGAAGGCGCTGCAGCCGGTCATCGATACGCTGCCGGCCGGATACCGCATCGAGCAGGCGGGTTCGATCGAAGAGTCCGGGAAAGCCACCAAAGCGATGGTGCCGCTGTTCTCTATCATGATTGCCATGACGCTGTTGATTATCATCCTCCAGGTGCGGTCGATGGCGGCGATGGTGATGGTCTTCCTCACCGCGCCGCTGGGGCTGATTGGGGTGGTGCCAACGCTGCTGATCTTCAACCAGCCTTTTGGCATCAATACCCTCGTCGGGCTGATTGCGCTGTCCGGCATTCTGATGCGCAACACCCTGATCCTGATAGGCCAGATCCATCACAACGAGCAGGAGGGGCTGGCGCCCTTCCATGCGGTGGTAGAGGCGACGGTGCAGCGTGCCCGGCCGGTATTGTTGACGGCGATGGCTGCCATACTGGCGTTTATCCCGCTGACGCACTCGGTGTTCTGGGGGACGCTGGCCTACACGCTGATTGGCGGGACCTTCGGCGGCACCATTATCACGCTGGTGTTCCTGCCCGCCATGTATGCCATCTGGTTCAAAATACGTCCTGATACGCAGAAACCTGCGGAACCGCAGGCTGCAGTTTGACCGTGACGCACTACAGAAGAGGTCGCCAGACGACGTTCCGGCGGCCCTGAAAATATCGACCCGAATGATGAGGATTGGACTGACCCCCCCCGGCAGACGATTCTGTCTAAATATAAATCCATACTGGTTCTAATAGCGGTCCATTATACCAGGCAATATTTACTTGCGAAAATTATGATAAAACAAGGTATTCTTATTTTTTTAATTTTAAGGGCGTCGTTTCAGTATGGAGTGATAGATGTTGGGGAAATAGAGTTTAATAGGAGTGATGTTAATGCACTACACAAATAAAAGAAACAGTTGTTTACATGTAAAGCAAGCTGATTCAACCTATAAACAGAATGATGGGGCTTTTTATTATTTGTTGGGACTGAATCCAGGAAAATATTGGTTGTATTATGATTTAAGAACATAATCTAGAAGGTTTCTCTGAGGTAGTCATCTATCCCTGGGAGGTCAATAGAGCCGGCCTCCCCTTAAAATAGAAGGTGAAAATAAGCTATCTGTGATGGATGAATGCTAGAGGGAAAGCGAGCAATTGTTAAGTAGATCACAATTTTCAAACGACTCAAAATTTTCCGTTGTCAAATTCATATTAAATATGTATTAATATGTGAATTGATGTACAGGCGTGTAACTGCAAGAGCAGGCAAGACCTGAGTGCACTTTCGAATTCATTTAGATTCGAAAATGTCCTCGGGTCTTTTTTTTTGGTTTTTTGGGCTTTATTCATGAAACGAAAATAAAAGTTTAATCTTCATTATACATTTCATTGGTCTCTCAATTAATTATTGAGCAGGGAACGTCTGCTCGTTAGTTTAAAAAATTGCTGAGATATGTCTGGGTGGGGTGAATATGTTTTATTTTGAGAGGAGAAAATTATGTGTTCATAAAATAAATTTCAGTGCGCCGGTGAAAAAGGACTTAATCTTTTATAGCTATACACTATATCAAAATTCTGATGAAGACATTTTGCTTGTTAAACCAAAGCGATATAAATAGGTACCTGGTGCCACTAATATCTATGAGCACTTAAAACATCTCTAAACAAAGTATTTAGTTTATGCGCGAGTGTAACTAAAGAGGGTTTTATAATGAAAAAAAGAGTTTTGTTTATTTTTATATCCGTAATATGCAGCAACTCACATGCTCAAAGCCTAACAATGGAAGAACGCATTGCTATACTTGAAAAAAAATTGCAAGAAAATACCAAAGAACTATATGATACCAGGGCTGAGTTAAAAAAATACAAGCTCAATGATACTGGGTTTACTAAACCAATGTATGCAGAGAATCAGGTATTAGTCAAAAATGTAGACATTACTACCTCCGAAAAAAAGACCATACAAAAAGATGCGGTGAGTAATGATTTGACGTTGAAAGATATAAGTAACTTTGTAAAAAATGATATTGGTTTTTCTTATAATGGTTACTTCCGGTCCGGTTGGGGAACTGCAAACCATGGTTCTCCAAAGGAGTATGCGATTGGTTCACTTGGCAGGTTTGGCAATGAATATACATCCTGGTTTGATTTACAACTAAAACAAAAAGTCTATGATTTGGATGGAAAAACCGCACACGCAGTTGTTATGCTGGATGGTAATGTCGGTGAGCAATACAGCAATGCTGTGTTTGATAAAAATTCAGAGAGTAACTTACAGTTTTCTGATATCTATCTCACAACTAAGGGTTTCCTGAGTTTTGCTCCAGAAGCCGATTTCTGGGTAGGTAAGCACTATCTGCCTAAATATGAGATACAGATGCTTGACTGGAAAAGTATCAGAACTGAAAGTGGCGCAGGGCTCGGTATAGAAAACTGGAAAATTGGCCCAGGAAAATTCAACGTTGCTGTTGTGCGCCAGGATCTGAACGCACGCGCGCTTGATTACAAAACATCAGGAAATTCACTACAACTCAATACTAACGCTCTGGATATTCGTTATCGCGAAATTCCATTATGGGATAAGGCAACACTGGAACTCAATGGTCGCTATAATATGGCGAATAAATCAGACGTTGTTAAGTCAGGAGAGTCTGATGGTCAGTATTATCAAGTAAAAGATGCATGGCTGGCGGCTGCGATTTTAAGGCAGAAATTTAAAACTGGTGGGTATGGAGAATTAACACTACAGGTTGCCGATAATTCTATTGCCAGTTCATTTGCAAAAATTTCAGGAGCAAATCCAACATATGGAAATGGTGACTATTATTATGGGAATCACACGAATGGAAAGGCATTCAGAATTATTTCCCAAGGAGAGTTTTATCCCTCCGAGGACACTATAATGGCACACGCTCTGGTTTATTCAAATGGCCATGATATATTCAGCTATGATACCGGCGCCCATACTGATTTTCAAAGCTACCGAAGTGTCATACGACCTGCTTATATCTGGGATAAATTCAATCAAAGCGGTGTTGAGCTTGGATGGTTTAGACAAGACAACAAATCACAAGGACAAACATTTAGTGAGTCCGGTTACAAAACAACGTTATATCATGCACTCAAAATTGATACGTCAATCTTAACCTCAAGGCCGGAAATTCGTTTCTATACAACTTACATCAGAGCAAATCAGACTGAACTCTCCAATTTTAAATTCAATGATAATAAGAAAGACCAATTTTCGATTGGCGCTCAGGCTGAGGTGTGGTGGTAACTATGTTGAAAACTAAATTATCATCATAAAATCAATTAAGTAATGAGTTGTCGTTTTTTTTAGGGTATAGATAATCAAGTTGTTCTTACTAAATGTTATTAAACGAAGGGAGTGCAACTGCCGGCATTTTTATGCAGTAAGTATCTACAAGGGGCATTATGTTATAGCTGTCACATTTTCATAAAACATGGTTTAAATTTGTTGTCTGTAACTATGTATAGAGTATACTGTCAATAGATATGTAGTACAGGCGTGTCACTGGTAATGCAGGCAAGACCTGAAACTCTCCCCCCTTTTTCGGGGCAAGAGTTTCGGGTCTTTTTTTTTGCTCATGGGGCAACTTATGGATCATCTAAATACTGGGCGTACAATTCTTGAATTAGTCGGTGGAGTAGGAAACATCGAACACCTCGAACATTGCTCAACCAGATTACGACTAAGCTTGTATGATAACTCTAAAGTGGAGGTATCTGAACTCAAAAAAATGCCTGGGATAATGGGGGTCGTGACAAATGTGCAGTGTCAGATTGTCATTGGCAAAGACGTTGTAAAAGTGTTTGATGCTATTAAATCATTGATGGGTAATAACTCTGCCGAGAAACAGAAACCTGTTATCAAAAAAAAGTGGAGTGCCTGGCTGATTGATTTTGTTATCAGTATTTTCCAGCCGCTCATTCCTGCTATTGCAGGTGGTGGTGTGCTGAAATCTCTTCTGATCATCATGGACATGGCCGGATGGCTTACGAAGGACAGTTCTACTTATAAAATCTTGGATTGCATTGGAACCGCACCGATCTATTTTTTACCCTTACTTATAGCAATCACTACTGCGAATAAGCTTAAAGTGAATTCGTTAGTCGCATTAACAGCTGTGTCAGTCTTGTTGTTGCCCACGTTTACTACATTGGCAAAACAAGGGGCAACGTTAATGACGTTTGATATTACGAATGTCTCCTATGCGGCACAGGTATTTCCGGCAATACTTTGTGTGATTTTCTATGCACAAACTGAATCTCTTTTTAATCGTTACACACCTAATGCGTTACGCGGTTTTTTATCACCAATGTTATCGCTGGTCACAACAGTTCCTGTAACACTACTTATCCTTGGGCCTTTAGGTTTTGAAATGGGCTCTTTATTAACCCAGCTGATTCTTTGGATGCATGGAAAATTTGGGTTCATCGCCACAGGATTACTGGCTGGCGGGTTACCATTTATTGTGGCTGCAGGAATGCATAAACCTTTTCTTCCTTATGCCATAATGTCGATGGGCCAAACCGGTAAAGAATCTTTATATAATCCAGCTTCCCTGGCACACAATATAGCTGAAGCAGGAGCCTGCTTTGCGGTTTCTCTTAAAAGTAAAAATAAAATGTTTAAAGGTACTGCACTTTCCTCCGGAATCTCAGCCCTCTTTGGTATTACTGAACCTGCACTGTATGGTATTACTTTACTCCATAGGCCTGTGCTTATTTCGGTGATGATAGGTGCAATGATCGGTGGGGCTTTCATGGGATTTACGATGGTCTCAGCTTACGCAATAGTAGCTCCGAGCCTTGCCAGCATCTCAATATTTGCTTCCCCGGATAATCCAACTAGCTTGATGTATGCAATCATAGGTGCTCTGATTTCTTTCAGCATGGCGTTTTTATCAACATTATTCTTTTGGAAAGAAAAGACGGCGACTCTGCCCTCTGATGAGGAAAAATCTAGTTTTGAGGATCCAGCGGCCATCGCTACTTCAAAATCAGTGAATGAATTTTTCTTCACCAGTCCGGTTGAAGGGAAAATCATCCCGTTAACGGATGTAAACGACGATGTATTTTCTGCAAAAATCATGGGCGATGGTATCGCTATCATTCCATCTGTCGGAGCTCTATATGCACCTGCCGATGGCGTTATAGAGCATGTGTTCGAAAGTGGCCATGCAGCAAGCATGATAACTGACCATGGAGTTGAGGTCATCTTTCATATCGGAATTGATACAATACAAATGAACGGAGCAGGCTTTCACCCGCAAATTACCGATGGCCAACGGGTTAAGGCTGGTGAGCTATTAATCGAATTTGAGATTGATAAAATCATTAAATCGGGTTACGACCCAGTCGTAGTAATGGTTGTTACAAATAGCGAACGTTTTAAGATGAAACCGTCAACCGAGCAAACCGAAGCAACACATCAGTTAAATATTCTTTCATTAAAAGAGGCTTAATCATTATGTCAAAATCTATTCTTCCCGAGAATTTTTTATGGGGTGCGGCCATTGCAGCGAATCAGGCAGAGGGAGCATGGAACGTTGACGGAAAAGGCCCTTCTGTTGCAGATGCAGTCGCCTATAAGGCTCATTTGAGCACAAGCGATTATGCCGGCCATATGTCCGTATCTGATGAAAACGTTAGCGATGCGCTTAAAGGTGAGAACGATAAAAATTATCCTAAACGCAGAGGTATCGATTTTTATCATCGCTATAAAGAGGATTTATCTCTTTTTGCCGAAATGGGGATAAAAGTACTCAGGGTATCAATAGCCTGGTCAAGAATCTTCCCTACAGGTGAAGATGATCAACCAAATGAAAGTGGTTTACAGTTTTATGAAAATATGTTCACTGAGATGCGCAGACTTGGCATCGAACCACTCGTTACGCTATCACACTATGAAATGCCATTAGTATTGAGTGAGAAATATAATGGCTGGGTCCACCGAAATGTTGTTGATGCGTTTCTGCGCTATTCAAATGTGTGCTTTGACCGTTACAAGAATCTGGTCCGTTACTGGTTAACATTCAATGAAATTGATAGCATTCATCGGCACCCCTTTACGACTGCAGGTGTTCGTGAAGAAAAAAGCTTACCAGGAGAAAGTACACAGGATATTTATCAGGCATTGCATCATCAGTTTGTTGCTTCGGCGTTAGCAACAAAGGACTGCCACGAAAAAATACCTGGTAGCCAGGTGGGATGCATGCTTACCAAGTTAACTACCTATCCTCTGACTTGTCATCCTGATGACGTAGAGGCTACTCTCAAAAAGAATTTAGAAAATTATTTTTATTCGGATGTTCAAATTAAGGGAGAATATCCACCGCTAATTAAGCGGGATCTCGAATTACGTAACATAAAGATAAAAATGCAGCCGGATGATTTGGATACGCTACGACGCTATACTGTAGATTTCCTTTCATTCAGCTATTATATGTCCATTACTGAATCAGTCCAGCCCGATGCAGAACGCACTGCAGGAAATACTATCATGGGTGTAAAAAACCCACATTTGCCTGCATCTGAATGGGGTTGGCAAATAGATCCCGTTGGGCTCAAAATATCGTTGCTGGAACTCTATGATCGATACCAAATTCCGTTATTTATTGTTGAAAATGGATTCGGTGCGAAAGATACAGTAGTTGATGGGAAAATTCATGACGATTACCGCATTAATTATTTTCGTGCGCATTTCGAACAGATGATTGAAGCTGTTAAAGAAGGTGTTGATTTGATAGGATATACAAGTTGGGGCACGATTGATATCATCAGTGCTGGAACATCGCAAATGACCAAACGCTATGGTTTTATATATGTAGATCAAGATGACGAGGGGCATGGTTCATTGAATAGATTACGCAAAGATTCCTTCTACTGGTATCGTAAGGTCATTGCGACCAACGGAACTGATTTAGGTTAATCATTTGTTATCGCGGGAATTGTGATGAAAATTAAAAAGTCCTTAAATAACAGTATGCTGCTTGCTGTTAATGATGGAAAAGAGATTATACTTTTTGGCAAAGGCATTGGTTTTAATTCCAAGCCGGGCACAATGGTCGACTTGAAAAATGTTGAACAGGTATTTATCCCTTTAAATACGCTTAAAGCGCAGCATTACTTGTCCTTGACTGACACAATTCCCGCAGTTTTTTTTGAAATTACGCATGAAATAGTCAAGTTAGCTCAAGCGCATTACAATGAAAAGCTTAATACAGTGTTGCTATTTACATTGGCAGAGCACTTGCATTTCGCGGTTGAACGCTGTAAGGCAAATGTTAACATTGCGAATAAACTCACTTGGGAGATAAAAAGGTATTATCAGAAAGAATATAATATAGGTGAGTTAGCAAGAGATATGGTATCTGCTAAATTTTCTGTAAATCTTCCTGAAGATGAGGCTGTACATATTGCTTTTCACATTATTAATGCAAGTTCCCAATGTGATGAGACTAATGCGCATAAGCAAGTTGAATTAGTGAATAGAGTTGCCGAAATTGTTCGCTATAAACTTAATAAAAACATTGATATCAATTCAATTCACTACGCCAGATTTATTACACATTTAAGGTACTTCGCTGAAAGAGTCTTAAGTAATAACATTGAATTAGAAGAAACTGATGATTTCTATAATGAATTAATTCGCTTCCATCCAAGAGCTATGGTTGTTGCAGAAGCAATTCGTGATTATATAAAAAATAATTACGCTATATTTATTCCAAACGACGAGCTTACCTGGTTAGGGATACATATCAGTAAGCTAAGTAAATATTCAATTTAGTATTGTTGGCTGAATTTATCTATTGGGAAGGTGAGTGTGGTAAGTCATTGATATCGCGGTGTTAAAATTGTTATGCTCTTCACTGTAGAACTGCTCTGCTACACATTGATTAACATACCGCGATATTAGTAATGCCTTGCTGCACATTCGACTTTATGACTTACGACGCGAAGATCCACGCTCATTCCATGTCCAACCAGCCAGCTAGTTGAATCAAAATCATACATGCAATTCACCTCATCAAGTCTGCTTTAAAACTCTACTAATTAGGTACTGTGAAGAGTATCACACGGAATGGTCCGGGAATTCCGTCACCAAAGCTATTTGCCAGAAGCTTGACGGTTGCACCGGTGCATTGATGCCTGAATGCGCCATTACTTATTCAACGGCAGACATGCTCCAGGACACTCTGCCCGTTGGCGTTGCAATTTTTACTTTCATAGTTAATCAGCCCATGCTGGTCCAGCTGAATTTTTTGTGTGATATCCCATCGAACGCGGATGAATAATAGAAGAGGCTGCTGAGTTGCACTTCCATCCAGTCTAGTGACGCTCGCTGTATAAATTACTGGCCGCCTGTGCTGCGAATAAAACGATAAATCTGACGTTCTGGATGAATGTATTGTTTCGCATTAGGTGGATGATTAGGTAATATATTATGCTGATTTTTCGAAATATATTGCAAAATTGTATGGACCGGAAAACGGCCATGCGAATGACAGGTCTGACTGAAGACAACCAGGCAGAGACCTGCTATTCAATATTTTTTCCTGGTTGCCCGGCTATCAGCGAATACTGGTAGGGGAGGTAGGCGATCCTGCGCCTGATGTAGCGATTAAACAGCTTTCTCACGATTATGACTGGCATAAGCGGGGGGCATTATCCTTGCACCAGAGATAATAGAAGCGCCTGAGCAGCTCTTGTGGCCAGACTGGTTCGCCGGGCATCTCGGCCATTTCCAACTCTTCTCCGCGCTGTTTGAGGCAAGCGGCCATAATATCCCAGGTAAATTCCGGGTGGAACTGCACCGAATACGCCGTGTCGCTATAGCGCAGAATCTGGCAGGCGTCACGGGCGGAAAAAGCCATCACGCTGGCACCATCCGGCGGCCGTAGCACGGTTTGCCGGTGAGAAAGCCAGGCCGCGAAGCGACCGGGAAATGTCGTTAGCAGCGGGGCTGTACTGTTTTCGGCGATCTGGATCAGCTGAAGCCCGTGTTCGCTCCCCAGCGGGTTATCCGCAACCAGGCCTCCCAGCGCGTGGGAAATTAGCAGGTGGCCATAGCACACGCCCAGTAGTGGCAGGTTCAGGGCGTGGGCGCGTCGTATCCATTGCGCAGTCTCCTCGCTCCACGCTAACCGGTCGGTGACCATCGCCCAGGAGCCGCTGATGATGGCGCCGCAGATTGTGTCGATAGCGGGCAGGGGCTCCTGGCGATCCGGGTGAATAACCCGGTACTCCCCGCGGGATAAGGCGAGCGCCTGAACGAACCATTGGCTTTGCTCGCCAGTCTCCTCGCGGATTATCGCCGGCGGATCGCCCATTTGAATAATCGCCAACGGCCTGGCCATCTTAGTCCTGCAGATAAAAGTCGATGCTGGAGTTCAGTACCGGGCGAATAATCCCCGTCTGTACCGCAAAGTCGCCGAACGCCACATCATGGTTAGCCGCCTGCGCCCAGGCGCTCAGCAACGCGTCAAGGTCGCGGATAATCTCTTCAAGCGGCTGGTTCTCTTTATAGAGGCGAGGAATACGCGTTCCCTCGCGGTTGCCGCCGAGGTATACGTCATAGCGGCCCACGGCGCGGCCGACGAGGCCGATTTCGGCCAGCATCGCCCGGCCACAGCCGTTCGGGCAGCCGGTGACGCGAAATATCACGTCCCGATCGGCAATCCCGTTACGCATTAAGATAGCGTCAAGGCGATCGACTATGTCCGGCAGCACGCGTTCGGCCTCGGCCATTGCCAGCGGACAGGTGGGATAGGAGACGCAGGCCATCGCGCTTTTTCGCTGCGGCGATACCGTGTCATCAATCAGGGAATAGCGCTGTGCCAGTGCGTCAATCTGAGCTCGGTTGCGCTCGCTGACGCCGGCGATAATGATATTTTGATTGGGGGTTAAGCGAAAGTCACCGTCGTGGACGGCGGCGATGGCGGCCAGGCCCGACTTGAGAGGCTTGCCGGGCTTATCAATCAACCTGCCGCTGGGGATAAACAGGGTGAGATGGTGCTTACCGTCGATCCCTTCTACCCAGCCGATACGATCGCCGCGACTGCTGAAAGCGTAAGGCCGCAGCGGTTGGAATGCCATGCCTGCTCGCAGCTCGACTTCCGCTTTAAATACCTCAATGCCGAGTCGATCGATAGTATATTTAGTTTTAGCGTTGCGTCGATTTGCGCGGTTTCCACGGTCTCTTTGGGTGGCGACAACGGCGGTGGCAACCGCCAGCGTAGCGTTCAAAGGAATATACCCCAGCTCTGTCGCCAGGCGCGGATAGGTGCTCTGGTCGCCGTGGGTCATCGCCAGGCCGCCGCCTACAAGCACATTGAAGCCCGTCAGCTGTCCATTCTCGCCGATAGCGATAAAGTTAAGATCGTTGGCGTGCAAATCGACGTCGTTTTGCGGTGGAATGACCACCGCGGTTTTGAATTTGCGCGGCAGATAGCTGTTGCCCAGAATGGTCTCTTCTTCCGGCTGCGCGATCTTTTCACCGTCCAGCCAAACTTCGGCATAGGCGTTTGTTTTCGGCAACAGATGCTCCGATATCTTTTTAGCCCACTCGTAAGCCTGATGATGAAGCCCGGACTCCACCGGATTTGAAGTACACAGTACGTTACGGTTGACGTCGCCCGCCGTCGCCCGCGAATCGAGACCCAACTGATGCAATAGCCGATGAACCGGCTTGATATTACGCTTTAGCACGCCGTGCAACTGCAGCGCCTGGCGGTTGGTGATGCGGATGCTGCCGTAAAGCGTATGCTGCGACGCAAACTCGTCGATCCCCTGCCACTGCTGCGGGCTGATGATCCCGCCAGGTAAACGCACCCGCAGCATCACCGTATGCAGGGGTTCTAGCATTTGCGCCGTTCTTTCCTGGCGAATATCGCGATCGTCCTGCTGGTACATGCCGTGAAAGCGGATCAGCTGAAAGTTATCGCCGAGAAATCCGCCGGTTAATTCGTTATGCAGATCTTCTTTAATCGTGCCGCGCAGAAGCTGGCTCTGCTGTTTTAATCGTTCATTATCTGAAAATTTATCATTGCTCATTATAGTGTTCTCAAATATGTGCAGGTTAATTCACCCAAAAATACCAGTGGATTACATCACAGCAGATCCTTAACCAACATGAACAGTTAGTTTGTTAATCGATATAACAGTTGTTATAACCGCTGGTTCTAATTAATAATTATTCGTCCTGAGTCATTTTACCGTTATACGTTAGTGATTATTTTGCTAATTGCTGAGCGCCCCACGGGGGGGCATCAGGGAGGCAGTGATATTGAGGCTACCAGCGCGCGCAGTGATTTATTTTTTATACGCTGCGAGCGCTGGTAGGCTATACAAGGCAGGCGTGGTGTGGATATAGTGCTGGATCTGGTCGACAAAAGCATGTTTACTTTTGAAATTATATTTAAGGTAGGCCGAGTCGGTATCCTCAATCCCGAGGATGATATCCATTATTGCATATTCAATTTTTTTATTGCTGATGAATTTGTTGACAGTCACTCCGGTTTGTTTTTTAAAAATGCGATGCACATATTGCCGGGAAACCTGCAGATATTCAGAGATATCATAAACTGAAATGTTATTATTTATATTTTGATAAATGTACTGTATGGCGAAATTCACCAATGCCTGGCTATTGGATATTATGCTGTCGGAGAGTTGAACCTGGTGATGCATAGATACTACTTCTTTTTTGACTATATCTTTTTTATCGTAGACGATTTAAAACGGAACGAAATATACAATATAGTGGTTTTTATGGATAACAGTATTATGAGTGCCGTGATAATCGATATTTCAGCGCAGGCGGTTTGTCGGCGTCATTTCCGCTCGCACAGCAGGGCACGGCATGAAGCATGGCCGATCGCAATCAGCCATGCTGCGGCAGGGGTGAGCTAAACGATTTCGTTCATCTGCTGATAATTCTGGCCGTGAAATTGCTGAACGGTGGCGTTGTCCCGGCACTTGATTGATGCTTACCCTTGAAGTAAATTTTTGTTCCAACAGAGGGGCTGAAAACTCACCACTTTTATCAAGCAGCGAGCAAAGCAATGCCAAGTTTAGCAGGCGTTGCTGTCCATCCACTATATCGAGCTCGTATGCGTAAGCTGGTTTTAGTTTATCCCTGTGCAACACAACTGTTCCAAGGCGGTAGCTCTGTTTATTTCGGTAGGTTAACACATCATCAATGAGTTGATTGACGTGTTTTGGTTGCCATTTGTAGGGGCGCTGATATGACGGAATAGCGAGGCGCTGTTCCAGTAGTTCCCCGACTTTTTTAACCTGATAGGATACAGTTCCCATGGTTACAACGCCTGCCCAACGATCGTATTTTCCAATTGGTATTGGATATGCTGTCTGGTTCCCTTACGAGTTTTTCGCGTATCCCTGAGGATCATTAGCTCATTTCCGTTTTATTGTAGGCGGATTCAAGTAAGAAGAGGAATGTTAAGCCGCCCTTTATTGCCATGCGAATATTGCCGATGGCTACATGCTCCTCAGACACCGGCCGGTATGTAGTACCCAGAAAGGTTGGTGGCTACTATACAGCAGGCAATTCAAAACACTTCACCGGTTTCCCATCCTGCATTTCTACCAATAACCGTGCAGATTGCGGTTGCTCTGCCAACAATCCCTGTTGGAATTGCCCGAACGACGAATGTGCTTCTTCAATAGCCATCTTTTGCTGCATTAACGTCGTTGTCGTCCATTTCCGCAGTGATACTTTATTGGCATTGGTGGTATTACTCTGTTCCGTCAATGCGCTGATACCTTGTATCCGCTGGTGAAGCTGACGCTCAACTTTGTCAACAACGCTTTCGAACTCCTGATAGTTATGAACAATGGTTTGTTGGCGGTGCCTGACGAGTTTTGTGTTACCTTCGGCATGAGTCAGAAGATGCAACGCTTGCGCACGAACCTTCATCGCCAGGTCCCATTCATGGATTCGCTCATCAAGGATCTTTTGTTGGGTCTTGATCTTATTCGTAATCTCTGTACTGCCAAAGAGCCCACGGTCTTTAAGTGCAGTCACTTTGTCGCCAGCAGCAGTAATATCAGTCATTAAGTGTGCCTGTAGGGCGGAGAACTGGACTTCAATATCCTCCAGTTTTTGGCGTATTGCTGGCAAACATTGCTCCTCAATAACCACGGGGGTAATTTGCTGCAAATACTGTATGGCCCCAATGATCTCTGACTTACGTGCATTGTTCTGGAATGCAGAAACCTCACGCACCGCCTCAACAATTTCCGTCAATTTTTTACTGATATCAGCCAGGTGCTTCTGCGCTAGCACGGCAGAAGCAACATTCAACAACATTCCGGCGTTAACAAGCTGATTGAGTTTGTCAGGATTCATCAGAACGGCGTGTTCTTTAATCCCTTTTTCTCCCAGGCTAAATCCTCGAAAACCAGGGCCATCTTTTACACTCGCCAGAGGACCATTAATAATGACCTCCATATATTGATGGCTGGCAACATGTGCAGAGGTAGCTAGTGAGGGTAATGTTTGCAACAGTGGGCTCAGGCTTGAAATACCGGCAAGACCCTGTTCCTGCATCGCATCGGTGTTGATACTTTCCGAAGGTGGGATTGTTGCAACCGTAAGCGCAGGTTGGTGAACATCATGTCCAAAACCCCAGCGTTGATCGTAGGTGAGAGCAGGCATCGTGGCGGGTGAGGATTGGGTGGCAAGCCGGAACTGGCGGGAGTTTTTTAAGCGGATCCAGGCAATCTGCACCACGCAGGGCAGTGTCACTCGAAACGCCGGGTTTGATATGTCATAAGCGGTATAAAGCCCTGTAATAGCCAGACCAACGGGCCCCGTTAATACGCCCAAAACACGCCCGATGCTAAGCCCTGCAATTAAAGGCAGTACTTTGCCTGCTGTCGTTTGTGCAAGACCATTGGCAACGAGTGCCGCTTTCTGCCAGACGGGAATGTCCAGACTGACAGAGGCGCTAATGCCCATACCACGCAGAATCTGGCGGCGCTCATCATCCGACATTTTTTTCCATGACGAGGTAAATACACAGTCAATAATCAGCGCTTCTATTTCTTCTACCGATGCATCAGCAGGGACTTTCATCTTCAGATGGCTGGCAACGTCAGCTACAATTTCGCTGTAGCTAACGCCGTTGCGACGAAACAGATTCACGAACGTATTACCACCGAAATGCTGCAACTCCCGTACAAGCAGACGCAGAGTTTCGTCATCAGGTATTTCCTGGCGTTTGGCATCCTGTAATACAGCCTTCACGCTGTCTGACATGGAAAAACCAAACTTACCGGTGTTAGTGACGTAATCGATCAGCAGGTCTATATCGCCTTTATCTGCGTTCAATAGCAGTTGAACCAACGCGTCATCACCCTGGATATCTATCTCACTCATGAAAATACCTCTGCCATATTCATCACCAAAATCTACTAAAACCCGCGCATCCCATTGATAAACGTTTCAATCACATCGCGCACACGGTCGTAGACACGTGCCCGCACGCTCTTGCGTTCCAGAATCTTCGGCATCCAGGTTAGCGTATCTGCCACTTCATCCTCTCGCGGCATCACGTCGGTAAAGAAGTAGTTATCCAGTAAGCCGGTTAGTTTGATGGAATCAAATCGCTCTTCGCTGTACAGGGCTGCCAGCGCCTTACCTATTTCCTGTTCGAAATAGGCTTCAAACACATGAATGATATCTTCGTCATGCGAGGCATGCAGCAGACTTTTTTCAATAAAGTTATCTATAAGCTCACGTTTGCTACGCAGCGTCACGTCACTGTCGACAATATTCATGATCTTTTTTTCTGCTCCTGCTGCTCTTTTGGCTGCATCGCCTGAATGCCCGCCAAAAGAGCAGCAGGAGCAGAATGTAGCCACCCTTACGCTACAGCAGGCCTTTGAAGCCACTCAGAAGAACGAAACCGCCTGGCTGAACTGTAAAGCCGAACTCGCGGCCGCAGAGCAGGAATACCGCTAGCAGGTGCTGGCCGGGGATGACCGTATACCGGGCAGAATGCAGACACTGCGCGATATTATTGATGTCAAAAAATGGGAGATAAATCAGGCCACCGGGCGCTATATCCGCGCCCATGAAGCGGTACAGCGCATCAGTATCCGCAACCGGCTGAATGACTTTATGCAGGCACACGGGACAGAGCTGGCCGCCACGCTTGCCCCGGAGCTGATGGGACTCAGTCAGCAGCCCGCACTCCTGACCGGCCATGCACTCGACCGTTCAGCGCATTACCTGCGCGAAGCCCTGTCCGTGTGGCTGAGCACCGGTGAAGAAATTAATTATTCGGCAGAAGACAGTGATATTTTAACGGCCATCGGATTCAGGCCTGACGCGGCTTCGCGGGTGGATAATCAGGAAAAATACACCCCCGCACAGAGCCTGATTTATGCCCGCCGGCGCGCGGAACTGGCCAGTAAGTAGCCCCGCAAAAAATCCCCGAAAATACCGCTATTTTTCCCGAATTAAGCCATGCATCCACAGGGTGCGTGGTTTTGCATGCGTTCCTCCGACCCGTCACTCCCTTCGCAACCCTGTCCCGGCGCGGCCTGAGCCTGCCCATGCACCTGCATGAAAACCGACCCACGAAGCGTGCAGGCGAGGCCGTGAAAGCACTGCGCGCCAGCGGTAAAGTATTTATTTAATGATATTTAATTTGGCGGCTTGAGCGCGTCGCTGCGCTGCGCGGGTTCGCGGGAGTGTCGATGGGTGGTACGGTGCTGTTCGAGAGCGTGGGGAGTCCCTGAGGGGGTCAGGAGAAGTGCAAGAAAAGGTCGACCGGTGGATGAGGAAAATCAGTTATTTCGGCGCTGATGCTGTTGCCTCTTAAAGCACTCACCTCCTGCCCATGCATTCATCTGATGCATTCGGGCCTGTTGCAGCTTAAGCCTCGCTAGGCTCCTGAATGAAAAGAGACCCATGAAGCGTGCAGGCGTGGCGGAGAGAGCATTGCGCACGAAGTGTGGCTATTTATATTATTTTGATAAGGCAGTAGACATTAAACAGGTAGGTTAAATACTTATTACTTAATTGCATATCAAAACAAAAAAATAACCTCTTAGGTTATTTATTGTTGCGAGCTATGACATGGTTTTCTTTATGCTTTTGGTGTATACATTATCTTTTTACTCAATAAAGGATTAATGTTTCAAATGGCAAGAACGAAAAAGTTAACTTATGGGGCTGTGAATATTACTATGCATCCTCACTCTCCAGAAAAGTATGTAGAGCTATTCAGGATGGCTAGAAAGAATGCGGAAAATATTAATTTAAGAGGCGATTCTTATGCAACTTTATCATTCTTTTATCCTTATAAAAAAGGTCAAACAGCAAATGAACCTTTTGAAGGCGAAGTCTTAAAATATACAGATATTGATGTTGAGGGAGATTGGTTCGACATCGTAAAAAAAGACGTGGCTTCTGATGAGGAAAAAGATAGGATTGTAATACCAGAAAATTTAAAACCTAATGTAGCACGATTCTCTTTTGTATTTTTACCTGCAAGTCATCTTTTAGTTTATGAAATGCAGGATAAAAGTCGAAATCTTACACCAAGACAGATGGCGTCATTTATAACAGGTATATTCTCCAACGAAAAAATAATTAAGAAATTTGGCAAAATTAACGTCACTATATTAACTGAACCAGAAAGCGTTCAGCGAATGCTTTCCCTTAAGGGTATTACATGTATAAATATGGTGACTCGTCGTCCAAACCCTGATGATCTTGCTTCTGCGGAAAGTATAATGCAAAAAAGATTTAAGCGTATTGGGGTTATTGAAGAAGATAAAACGTATAAATCTGAGAGAGGCCAGGAAATTAAACCTGATGTCGAATTAAAGCAAGATGCTCTAATTGCATCAAGAAATGGTGAAGTAAGCATCCGTAGAGTTAATGAATTTGGGTTAGTAGAAGTTCATGCCTCAAGTGACACTCCGCTTCAGCGTGTTGAGCCTTACGACCCAGATGTAACATCAGTTACAGATCTATTATTGTTGAGGGCAAGATCAATTGCAGGCGAATTTAAGAGGCTACTGACAAGGTAATGAGCGAAAAGAAAGAATCAACCAGTGCATTAGCCAGATACTGGAAAATCTATGGTGGAGCTGGAGCTATATTTAAAAGCTGCTATTTTTGGTCTGCTTTATTTATGACTATGATTCTTTACCCATCTTGGTCTCATAAAGGATGGTGGAATGATATTTTATCATTGATGCCAAATCTACTTGGATTTTCGTTAGGTGGTTTTGCTATGTGGATAGCCATTGGTGATGAGGCCTTTAAAAAAATAATAACTGGTGATGAAATAAATGAAAAAGGAGATGTAGAAAGTTCTCCGTACATGTCAGTAAATGCAACTTTTGTACATTTTATATTGTTACAGTTATTAACTATAATTACTGCACTCATAACAAAAGCATATAGTTCTATTCTCATTGATAACGCGTTTATGTATTATTATATTGGAATTGGTTATAAGTATATATTGTTGTGTTTTAGTTTTTTTGCCTATTTTATATTTATATACTCTGTTTTTTCAGCGTTAGCTGCTGTCTTGGCTATTTTCAGAGTTTCAAGCTGGTATGATAAGTTTATGACATTACGAAATATACAGGAAGAATCTAAGCAAAAAGAAAGTGAAGAGACTATCACAGAAAAATCTAACTAAATAGAAAGATATACAAGCGAAATATAAATCTAATTAATAATTAAAGATAATTGGGGGAGCAATATCCCCCAGAATTCTTTTAATATAGTGAGCTGCTTAATAAAGTTGAATTACTCCCTTGCGCTAAATTGCTCTAGGAATGCTGTTTTTGATATTTTCTTTCCAGCTTCCACTGCATCTGAAATCACACCTAAAAAAGCATGTTCATCAGCCGGAGTATTAGCATCTAACAGACCATTAGCTAAAGTAAGAATTGTCTCTTTGTTTTCCTGAGAAGTGCCCCCATAGTTTGCGTATTTATATGCAAATCTTAATAAACCGCATTTTTCTATTGTTTTTCTACCCTTATCTGTTCGTGGTATATAATAACCCGCAACCTCAATTACTTTAATGTGCTCTTCATAATCATCAAAATGTGGGTGGACAATAACGTAGTCTTCACTTCTAATAGGTAGTCTTCTCCTGTTGTTATTCTCTAATACAGGTTTATTTCTTTTTTCATTGTTACAATCCTTGCATGAGACACATAAATTTAAAGGCTCAAAAACAAAACTTGGATGGCTGCTTTTAGGAATTATATGTTCGGCATCCCAGGCTCCATTATGATCAACCTCAATCCTTTGCTTACAATAAGGACATGTATAGTCCTGAGCAATAATATAATAGTCTTTAATTGATTTTTTAATTCTACAGATGCTACGTTCTTCCGAATCCCATATTCTTCCATCTTTATTATCGTCAGGTAGTGCATTATAATCTTGATATGTTTCAAGATCTTCACCTTCATACACAATGCAATTCAGAGGCATTATTGTATCTCCGCAATTACTTTACGAGCCAATTCAATCAACTTAAATACGGGGTCATCTTTATCAATATGATCTCTCAAAGAGATTATTTTCATTATTTCAGCGTCGCCTTTATCTGCATAGTATTCTTGTGGGGACGTGAGAAATGTTATTAGCTCCCTTGTTAAATATTCGTTCTTATAACCTGGAGCTAGAAATAGGTTGGCTAATTGGAAGTCTGACGATCTTTTCACATACTCAGAAGCACTTACTAGTTCATCATTTTTAATAGTGTAAATATATGATCTATAGGCATCAAGCTTCGACACTATTTGTGGAGAATGAGTAGCAATGATAAAAAGACATGAGTTATATCTTTCAAAAATCCTCATCAGGAGTGATATATATCTCTCTTGCCACTCAGGATGGAGACTGATCTCAGGCTCATCTATAAGAATTAAAGAGTTGTCAGTAATGTTTGTGGCAATACCTAGCATCGACAATAGAATACATTGCTCCCCCGAACTCGCAAGCCTCAACGACATCCAACCAAACTCTTTTTTTTCTATTCTAAAGTCAATTAACCTTATGAGATCATTATCAAGCAATGTTAAAAGCTTACTATTAAGATTATCAATGGTAAAATCTTTAGTTTTTATGTAGCCTTCACTACCAATCTTCAATCGAACTTTGAAGTTTTTGTTGCTATCAACTAAGTACATTAATAAGTCTATAGCATTGTTAATGTCATAAAGTTCATCGTCAGAAAAGTGCAAATCCTTCCCGAAAAATCTCTTCTGATGATAATGATGGATATCTGGGCCATTTTTATCATCTGAGTAGTTTTGCTTTTGAAATATTTTTTGATTAACTTTAAATACATATTCAACTTCAGATGAAGCGCCTAAAAAAGACAGGATTCGCTCTACATAAATGCCATTAAATTTATTTTGATTCAATAATCCCAATGATGCTGAACCGATCAAAGATAATATAGAGTTACCTGTCGTGCCTCCTTTCACACCGACGTAACTATAATCTATACCATTAAACTTTTTCCTTATAGGAAATTTATCAAAAGGGCTTGTAGATACAGCTATAACATTGGTATAATTACTATCTTTTGCATACCCTATTATATCAACGAGTAACCTACTTTTTCCTTCTCCATTTTGACCAAGAATTACAACAGAAGTGTTATAATGAGCTTGTTTAACCCTTCCTAGAAAATACTTTGCATTAATTTCTTTTTCAAAAATCATTAAATGTCCTCACCTGCAACATAGTCACTATAATATTGCATCATATGACGTCTTTTCTCTAAGTATGGGCATGATTGTAAGTGCCTCGGATACTATTTTTATCAACATGAGCTAGTTGCATCTCTATCCAACTCGATTCAAATCCATGCTCATGTAAAATAGTAGACATTGAATGTCTGAATCCGTGCCCTGTGACCTTGCCACCATAGCCAATGCGTTTGATTACTCGATTTACACTTGCCTCACTTATTGGCTTATTTGGATCATTTCGTCCAGGAAAAACATAACGATAGTTTCCTGTCATCATTTTGAGTTCATTAAGTAAATCTAACGCTTGAGTCGACAGTGGCACAAGGTGTGCCCTCCGCATTTTCATCCTTTCTGCTGGGATTTCCCAAATAGCGTTATCTAGATCAAATTCCAACCATAAAGCTGCACGTAATTCAATGGTTCTTACGCCCGTAATCATCAGTAACTTCGTGGCAATCTGGACAAGCCGACTCCCTGTGTAACTGTCTAAGGCACGTAGAAAATCTGGTAGCTCATCAGCTTTTAGGAACGGGAAATGATTGGATTGATGTACTTCGAGGGCGCTAGAGAGAGCTGCAGCAGGATTAAATTCAGCTCTCCCAGTAGCTATGGCATAACGAAACACTTCTGAACAACGCTGTCGCACTTTGCGCATCTTCTCTAACGCCCCGCGTTTTTCAATTTTACGCAGCACATTAAGCAGTTCTAGCGGTTTTATTTCACCGATGGGTCTTGTTCCCACATACGGGAAAATGTCGTTCTGAAACGCTTCCATGATATCTGACGCATATCCTGCCGACCATTTGGCGGACTTCATCTGATGCCACTCTGTAGCTATCTTTTCAAACGCACTTTTGGATTCCGTTTGCAAAGCGATCTTCTGCTCTTTTCGAACTTCACTCGGGTTCTTTCCTTCCGCGACCAGTTTTCTGGCTTCATCACGACGGGAACGAGCATCGGCAAGGGTGATCGTTGGATAAACCCCAAGCGAGCTCATTTTGGGTTTGCCAGCATAGCGATAACGGAACCGTCAGCTCTTGCTTCCATTAGGTTCTATAAGCAATGACAAGCTTTGCCCATCCCCAAGCGTATAGGGTTTATCTTCAGGCTTACCGCGTCGAATTGCATATCGTTTAAAGGCATGTGTATAGGAATCCAGGACCGAACAGGAACATATACACAATCCTATATACATTCAGTACCGGATTCTACTGGATGGTTATGGACTAACACGGATTAAAGATGCAGTAAAAACGTTATAAATCAGAGATGTTATGGATGGTTACGGACGTTTGAGGAAGTTGGGGTGGTGCGATAATAGGAATGGAACCAAACTCACAAACTACTGATAAAGATGAATATTTCACATTTCGAATAATCACATGCCCCCAATAATGCCCCCACTATCACTGAAGCTCAAAAACACGCATAACATATGCACCAATGCACCTATCATCCCGAATCTGGTTTTGGGCGAGCTTGTAGCTAATGGTATGCCATTTAGTAGAAGCATCTGGTCCGTTTAGAATTGAAGCACTTCAAGCTATAGCTATACCTCTACACTTCAAAGAAGATGAAATACGCCAGCGCTCTTCAAGTCCTATAGATTCTTCTTGCGATATCACTCTATGTACGTATGTCCTCTGATTGCCGAGGCAAGATACTTCAATAGTTTTCTGGCAACTCAAAAGCGAGCACTCAAAATCCCCTGCAAAAGCTTTTTGCCATTACCTTGATGATTTAATGAAGGTAAGAACCTTATAGCTTCAAAAGGGATAAAGAGGTTGAAATCGCTTAAAAAATGATCAATTTTGTTGGGGGGTTTGTTCGCTTTTGACTGGTCGGAGAAAGTGTAATGGGTGATGAAAGTCAGAAAAATCATAAAATTAGAGTCGCTCAGTATCTGAGGATGTCCACAGACCATCAACAATTCTCAATCGACAATCAGGCTCTTTATCTAAAAAAATATGCAGAAGATCACAATATGGTGATTGTAGAAACTTATGATGATGAAGGTAAAAGCGGAGTCTCCGCTTCAGGTAGAAAAAACTTCAACAGACTAATAGAAGATGTCGTTACAGGAAGAGTAAAAATAGAAGCTGTTCTTGTTTATGATGTCAGTCGGTTTGGTCGATGGCAAGATAATGATGAGGCAGGGCATTATAGTTATCTACTAAAATATCATGGGGTTAGGATTATTTATTGTGCTGAGAACTTACCAGATGAATCGCCTGAAATCCAAATGCTTACACTTCCTGCTCTTAGATATGCTGCTGGTGCTTTCAGTAGGAATCTTTCAGTAAAAGTTTTTGCGGGACACGTAAACCTTGTTAAAAGGGGATACTATCAGGGAGGAATACCAGGATATGGATTAAGAAGAAAGTTAATTGATAATAACAATAGACCAAAAATGATACTTTGTCCTGGTGAAAGAAAGAGCCTGCAAACTGACCGAGTAGTTCTTACCCCTGGTACAAAAAAAGAAATAAAGCTGGTAAAAAAGATATTTAATATGTTTATTTTTGATGGATTAAATGAATATCTTATCGCAACAAAACTAAACAGAGAGGGGTATACATATAGTGATAAAACAGAATGGAACAGGAGCAGAATACATTCAATTCTAATTAATATTCGCTACACAGGGAGATACACTTATAATCGTACTTCACAGAAATTGAACGCCCAAAGAATTCAGAATCCACAAGAAGAATGGATCGAATATGATTCATTTTTCAAGCCTATAATTTCACCAGAGAAATTTAGATTAGCTAAAGAAATCATTGACAATCGTTCAAAAAAAATGACCAATGAAGAAATACTTAATTTTTTGAAAAAAGTTCTCATTAAACATGGTAAAATTTCAGGTTTTATTATCGATGAAGATGATAATGGTCCGTCGAGTAGTGTCGTAGCAAGTCGTTTTGGTGGGCTTTTGAATGCCTATAAACTCATCAATTACACACCAGAAAGAGATTATCGATTTATAGAAATAAACTCAGCCTTAAGGGTTAGACATGCCGACACTATTAAGACAATATGCAAGGAAATTACAAATAGTGAAGTAACAATATCTGAAAATAAACTCATTACGATCAATAAAAGCTTAACCTTTACCATAATACTTGCACGCTGTAGAAAAACCTCTACAGATAAATGCAGATGGATTGTGAGATTAGACAGAAGCATTAATTCTGACATCAACATAATTGTAAGGATGAATAGCCTTAATAGCGTCCCCCTTGATTACTATATCCTCCCTTCTATTGATTCATTTGAAAATGAATTAAACCTAAAAGAAAATAACAGCCTTCTCTTTGAGATGTATCGATTCGACGATATCAACATATTTTTTAAAATGCTTTCGACCAATAAAAAGGAAGTAGCTTAAATGAAAGATGATCAAATCCACATGATTAAGATATCCGACATAAAAGTAGTCATCCCACGTTCACGAAATAAACTTCGACATTCGGAAATTACTGAAAGTATCGACGCAAGTGGACTGAGAAAGCCAATAACCGTACGTCGAATCGTGGACAAAAAGTATCAATTCGCTTTAATTTGTGGTCAAGGAAGGCTCGAATCATTGACAGCTCTAGGAGAAGAATTAACACCAGCAATCGTACTTGATATAGATGAAAACAAAGCCTACATAATGAGTCTGGTTGAAAATATGGCAAGAGTAGTTCCTCGTGCTGGTGAACAGTTCCAACGTATAAAGGAAATGACAGAGCAAGGATTAACCAATAAGGAAATATCTAACTCGACTGGATTATCATTACACTGGATAACAAGTCTGACAATGCTTATCAGTAAAGGTGAAAATAAATTATTATCCGCTGTAGAATCAGGAAGCATACCTATCTCGCTTGCTGTTGAGATTGCAAGAGTCGATTTTGAAGGTGGTCAGGAATTGTTAATTAAAGCATTTGATAAAGGTCTAATAAAACACAAAGATGTAGGAAAAATACGTGAGATACTTGACTCACGAGATGAAGGCTTGAAAGGATACCTAAATAATAACTTTGGGATAACAAAGAAAAAGAAAAAAATGACTACAGATGAATTAAAAAAAATCTATCAAGATAACATTTCTCAGCACAGAAAGATTAAAAACAAAGCAGAATACGTTGAGATGAATTTGTTGATAGCAAATCAAATCTTTAAAGAACTTGTCAATGATGAAGAGTTTTTACGGATATTAGATGAAGAAAGCCTAAATGAAGTAGTAAATATTATAGTTAAAAACACGACCAATTGAGGTGCAAAATGATTAAATATTGCTTTAGTGAAAAAACAATCACTTTCAAATTATCTGATCTTGTTCATACTAAAAAGCTGCCTACTAACTTCAAAAATAGTAAAAAATATTCCCAGATCAAAAGCACCATATCAGCGTTGGGACTTGTTGAACCGATATTAATTTACATCGATCAAAGTGATAAAACTGCTAAAATAATCGATGGACACCTTAGAGTCGAAGCACTAAAAGATATTGGGGAAGATAAAGCAAACTGCCTAATTTCAACTACATATGATACTTATACACCGAACAAAAAAGTTAACCGTATAACAATTATACAAATACAGAGAATGCTGAAAGAAGCTGTAAGAGTGGGAGTGCCTGAAGAAATGTTATGTACATCATTAAATATAAGTATAGATTCTCTAAGAACCAACATGTCCGTATTGAAAGGGATATGCCCTCAAGTAGTTGATTTATTTAATGATAAAGATATTCCCATAAATACTTTTAGAGTTTTAAAAAGAATGGTTCCTTTCAGACAAATAGAATGTGCTAATTTAATGATAAGGTTTGATAATTACTCAAAACTTTTTGCTGAGTCTCTATATCATAGTTCCTCCCCTGAGTTGTTAATTGACAAAACTAAAAATAATATAGATACAAAAACTGGTAATAGAAAAGCTATTGAACGACTTGAGAAAGAAATGGCTCAGGTTCATTTTGACACGCAATCAATACAAGAGAGTTATGGCTCAAATAGCTTGAAACTGACAATTCTCATTTCTCACATTAAAAAACTTCTTGAGAACCCTAAAATATTTCACTGGCTCCTTAGGAACAAAAATGAATACCTTAATGAACTGACTAAAATCTCTGACATTGATAAATTAAATTGAATCTTATTTTTTTTGGGGTTTACAAATTTTCTTTTTATAAATTGTGGGGTCTACATCTATCTTGCAGATCCTAACTTCGTATCCGAAATTAGAAATAGTTTTATTAAAATTCTTCAAATTTATCTTAGAAAACAAAGGCAAGTCATCTGGGAGGTTTTTACTTGTGGCAATCGCGAAAACTATTTTGTATTTCTGAGCCTCTGGCCTTAATGTATGGTCAGCTAATTTTATATGCGCTGGCAATTTTTCATTAAGCTTCCATCGAAATTCAGAATCGCTTATGAAAAGTTCAGAGCTTATAAATCCTTGTGAAAATAGATGGCTCATGCTTTGCGCACCGCTATAATATTTCACATGAATAAAATCAGTTGCACCTCTAATAATATCGCAAAATTCAATTTTACTTCGCCCACCACCATGATATATGAACTTTTGATCCATATGAGTAAAGCTTTGATCAGCAAGACAAGTTTCTTTATTGTATTGCTCTTCTCTTTTATAAGAATAAATCGGGAATTTGTCGGCTTCCTCATACAGCTTAATTCGTTTAATTTCATTATCAATGGTGGAAACAAACTTTCTATCAGCCACGTACCAAATTGAATCTCTCAGGATATAGTTTTGATCACCTTCCTTTATCTCAGCATACAGACATCTATAAAGAGACCATTTTTTTAAAGACTGATAATCTGCATCTAAAACATGCAAACTGCTTCCTTTGAGATCATTTAAAGTAATTTCAATCTTTTTACTTTCAAAATACTCACAAATATGACTAACCGACAAACTTTCATAAATCATGCTTCTTTGCCGCTTCTCAAAACAATAGCCTATCTGATTCTCCCAATCTACAATTTCAGGTTCACCCAGCCATATGTCATTAAAATCTTTTGCTTTTATTAAATCGACCAGAATTGAATCAAGTATCTCAACTTCTGCTTCATCTGCCTCTTTTATATTATTAACCCATTCAAACTCTTCAGGGAGAGGCTGCGAATAAATGGAGTCTATTTTATTTAACAACTCCGGGATGGATTTCAGGTCAATATCAGGCATAATTACAAATGCATCTTTACCCGTTATTTTATTACCTAAAACATCTTCAGTGGAAGTCCCTGTCAGAGTGGTAAGTATATCCATCTCGGAATCAATTTTAAGGTTAAAAATATCAACCTCTTTACTACTTTGACTACGAGTTAATAGATTTGTTTCATTATGGCTGCCTTTATCCAAACTACGAATTTTGTTATGTTCAATACAATTAAGTGTAGTTTTAAGACCAAAACCTTTGACAATACTATTATCATTAATTAAGTGATGCCCTGTCCCGAAAGGAATTAGATATCTTGAGTTATTCATTTCAACAACCAAGACTGCACCAGTGCTACTATTTTTCCCGAAGAAATTATGATCCAATTCTGGCTTTTGGCTTGTAAATAAAGTTGTCCACTCAGGAGGCTTGGGATCTAAGAATTGTTTTGCATACAAATACACCCTAGCCTCATCTATGTTGAACTCAATCGGATTTCTCACTCTCTCCAAATTCAAAACTTTTTCAATATCATCATTGAATCTTTTTGCTTTATATATTGAGAGTTTAATCTTCATTTCATTCCATCCTGAAATCTTTAGCGGGCCAGAATATTTAACGAGTTCAATAATTGAGTATCCAGTGTTTCAGTTGCAGGCGTTGGTAGTCCCTTCGCAATTCGGTAATTTTTTATAGACTGCCTTGTGGAGGGCCCCATTATGCCGTCAATATTCCCGTTGTAATAACCGTTGTCCAGCAAAGCGAATTGAACCCGCATGATTAAGCGCTTACGCTTCTCTGTACCAGAAGTAAGCTCATTACTTGCACGGTTAGCTTCTGTAGTTCCAACTGAATTCGTAGTAGTAGAGTTAATATTGTCGTTAGAACGAAGCGAACGCACAGAGGAAGAGGACGATGAGGAACTTGTTCCTGAACTTGAAGACCCAGATGAACTTGGTGAGCTGTATGTTTTTGGATAATAAGGAGTGCTGCCACCATAGTACCCGCCACCTGATGATGAACGGTGAGAACTATGGCTCCGATGGGAGCTATGACTGCGATGCCCTGCAATGTAGAATGGAACTTCGGTGTTAAGTGGTGCGATCACTAAATCATGTTCATTAAGAGTCATACCAGGCAAATCACTTGCTCCGGTAGATGAATCACTTGCCCATACAGAATTATTGAGTGCTAAAAATCCCGGAAGTAGAGCAGCAAAATTAAATTTTTTCATAAAATTGGTCTCGGTGGTTGATGAAAACGGCCTGTTGAGGAACTGAAATAACCAGCACAGGAAGACTTCTGAGTGCATTCATCACATTCTTTCGGATAGTAATTTTTCCAATCAGAGATCGACTGAGCAGCAAGCTCCCAAGCTCTTTCAGGAAGATGACACAAAGGATAATTAAAAATTGTTAGAGGTATGCCTGACCTGTGTGCAGCGTCTATGGTGGAGGTTATTTTCTCACTATAACTGCTGTGCTCAATGAAGATTGTTGACCAGTTCTTTCGTGCCCAACCGATAGATTCCAGCCCCATAAGGGAAATCTGATTAATGTTGGAGAACACTCGGCCAACGAAGTCTACAATATCATCCAATTCTGTATAGTTAGCCAGTGTCGGAATAACTCTAAGTTCGATATTAATCCCTGAGTTTCCTGCATTGATTACCCCCTTAACCGTTTCATTAAATGCGCCATCACTCCCTACCAGATGATCATGCACAAGTGGTCTTGATGAGTAGAGCGGGATACCAAAGGTGATTTTGATCTTTTTGCTTCGCTTTGCCATTTCCTGAGTAAAGTTGATATCAGCAAATTTGCGTCCGTTTGTTAAAACATGCAAAGCAGTATCTGGTGAATTCTCGATGATAAAATCAATGAAGTGAAGGAAATCATCTCCATACAGCAAAGGTTCTCCACCGCTGACCCCAACAACTCCATCCAAACCAAATGAAGCTATAGCAAGAGCTGATTGGGTAAGTAGCCAGTCATCATTTGATTTCTTTGGTGGCTGCGAACAAAACAGACATAAGTTATTGCAGCGTTCCGTTACTAAGACAGTATTATGATTGGCTCTGCGGGACAGAATTACGCGTATCATATTGCCATTGTTGATTATCCCAATATCTCCATCTTCAATTGACTCATATAATTCAGTGCTAATAACAGAGAAATCAAAGTATGGTTGAATGGCATCATTATTGCCTTCAGCAACTACCAGTAAATTGGGCAAAAAGAATAAAGGGTTCATTGGTTTTTGTTTGCATAACCGATAGAACCCCGTGGGCACATTCTTTTTTGAAGCAAAATGAAAGATATCGTTCCTAATAACCTCAGACATATGCCCATCCTTTTAGCATCTCAGCCTTCGGACCACCTTCTGAGATGCAGTTCATCAGATACCTGAACATCCCCTTGTGATACTGACAAAACGTTGAACGACTCCTATCACCAACAGGCTCACCCTGTACACTTATGTTCTGGCATGGATCTGCACCGCAAAATGGTTGATATGCACATGTATCACAACCTGGCAGAGCAAAATTGAACGATGAACTCAACACTGCGTTATAGTAAGGACTCTTAGAAAATGATAGCGTTTTAACCTCACCCGCACTGAACTCCGTTTCAGGGTTCACCTTCTGCAACATACGGCTCTCATCGCTACCATATAATCGACCGTCATAATTGAAAAGAATACTGTTAAGCACGACCCCGCTTGGCGACTTTAAATCCGCATAACCACTAAAGCCGTGGATTGGCCCCTATATTTCCAGACACTTTTTATCGCTTTACCCATTACTGGTTCGCCGCCGCAGATATTCCCGTGG
>ENA-OWOG01000014-OWOG01000014.1-gut-metagenome-genome-assembly--contig:-NODE-14-length-115378-cov-33.158602_pt1 | contig 115378 bp, 100 predicted proteins | sample MGYA00248249_ERZ651793 | MGnify/ENA primary metagenome ERZ651793 (study PRJEB26908, sample SAMEA4031700) | gut metagenome | biome: gut; feature: normal infant; material: stool | place: China | collected... | reverse complement strand
AGTGTATGTTTTCATTTGAACCTCCATTTTGTCTTAATCTTTTATCATGACCTAATAAATAAAATCTAGCGCAACTCGAAGATGGCCCTGTACTTTGGTGGGCAAATCCTAAAGCGGAAAGTAAGGAGAAATAAATGTCACGTTTAACTAAATTAGATCGTATGACTCATGCAGAAAAAGAGGCTGCTAAGAAGGAATTTTGGGAAGCTGCTGATAATCAAACTTTTCCACCTGAAACAGTAGCTATTGTTATGCACGTATCCTTACCGTGGTTGCAGAAGAAAAGATGTGAAGGTGGCGGCATTCCATTCTTTAAACCTCATAAACGACAAGTAAATTATATGAAGTCTGATGTTTTGGCTTATATTGAACAAAACAAAATGGCACATACAGCATAAGCGGCTAAGTGCCGCTTTTTTAATCACCAAAAATAGACCTTTAATAGACTTAAACCTGAAAAATAGACCGTATTTATCAAAATAGACCATTAATAGACTATTTTTGTATTGCTAAAGATTGTGTAATATTGCATTGTATTGTTTTAATATAAATTATTAAAAATATTGATTTTTTAATATCGCTAGGTATTGCTTAATATTGCAATGTATTGCTAGAATTGAGAAAGACCCGCTGAACTTTAGGGTTCAAGGGTAACGACATGCAGCGGCATCTTCGGAGCATTTATTTTTAAATAAATACCTATAAATTCAAATTTTATTTTCAAATTAAAACACCTAGACAGACCTGTCAGTATATTTTTTTTATTCTCTTAACTAATTAGTTGTTCTTAAAAATTAAATACTTATTATTTTTTAATTATCATTCATTTCTACGTAAACATTCCTCATACCATCCTGCTTGAAAATCTTCAATTGCTTGGCGTTTAAAGAAACTTGTCTTAAATACTTTGGCAGCATAAGCTGAGCTAATTAAGTCTTGATAAAGCTGCTTGGCTTCTTCATCTGCTAACCCATCGGCAATTTGTTGTAAATCTTGTGCTGGTACTTTTTGCTGTCGTGCTTCCATCACGTTATAAGCAACCTTTTTTACGATATTACAAATATCTGGGTCAGCTGTACTTTCATTAGCATAGCAACCCGTGGCAATAAAACTTAATAATAATAATATTTTAAATTTCATATCCCTATCCTATTATTCATCTTCCGTTCTTAAAAAAGTAAGAGATGAGAAGACCTATTCCTTTCAAAATGTTCATGCAGGATTAATTACATAAAAATAAATGATCATGACCACAAGCAAGATGGAAGCAAGTGTTAAATAGGTGCCGACTGTATTAAAACTCTGTAAAAATTTTAAGATCTGCATTTCAAATCCAGAGAAAAGTTGAAGTAATTAACAGAAGAAATTTAGCACAACTAAATAATGCCAATCAATTCACACTTTTAAATTTTTATCGTGATTTAATTCAAATATTATTCATTACATTTTACCCCCAAAGTCCCTTTATAGTAGTCAGTTGCACTTTTCAAATCTGACAATAATTTTTCTTCAGTGTACGGTTTTGGTGAAACTTCTATCAGTGCAGGCATGTATTGTTTTTTATACACCTCAGGATAGTCATGACATAAAATTTTAACTTTAACTTCTTGAGGGGTATTTGGATTATCTAACTGATCTAAAAATTCACCAATTTTTCGGTCCGACTCTTCAAATTGAGCTTTATAATCAATTTGAGGTGCCTCAGATTCTGCCTGTTTCGTACATGCACTGAGCAACGCCACACATAACATCATTGTTAAAAATTTTAACTTCATAGATTTCACATTTTCATATTCATCTTTAAATATACTTATCCTGATTAAATGTAAATAAATACTGTAAATACGTAAAAAAGAAAAAATTATATGTAGATAGCTTCTCCTCCCAACAAAACTATTTTTACTTGGTCTAATACATTAGAAGACTACTTTTTAATAATTTTTAAATTTCGGTGAAACCATAGAAAAGTAGGTATAATTTTGCTCGACTGTCCGCAAATCTTTGTTAGATTTCTCCATGAATGAATTAAGTTTTATTAGAAAAAATTTAAGATCTAGAAGACGAGCTTTAACCCAATTTGAGCAAAAACAGGCTCAGCTTAATGTTTTACATTACCTAAATCACCTTCCTATTTTTCATTCATCAAAAAAAATCGGTTTATATCTGCATGCTTTTGGTGAAATCCATACCGATCTTCTTATCAAATTATGTTTTAAAAAGAACAAACAAGTTTATTTACCCATGATTTGTTCGATGAACCAACATTTAGTATGGGTAAAAATAAATAAAAACCAATATTTAAGTCGTCGTTTTTCTCATCATCCATTGGGAATGAAAGAACCTATGGCGACTCGCGGAAAACATGTATCACAGCTTGATTTGCTACTTATGCCACTTTTAGCTTGCGATCACTATGGGACACGTATTGGTATGGGTGGTGGTTATTATGATCGTACATTAGCAAGTGCTAAGCATAAACCTTACCGTTTAGGATTGGCACATCAATTTCAATTTATTGAACACACTTTAGAACGTCAAAGTTGGGATCAACCATTAGATGGTTTACTGACTCCACAGCACTTTTATTATTTTAAAAGATGATTTTTATATAAAATTTATAAAATCTCCAATATATCCTTTTACTTTTTTAGCTCCTTAAAAACGAAAAAGTAACCACCCTAAGGATGGTTACTTTGCCGTGACAGACCGTTTTACCAACTTATATTAACACGTCTATTTGGCGCTAAACATTGAATAAGTTGTGAACTATTGTTACTACTACACTGCTTGTATAAGTCGGTCTGGCTATTCGCCTGTATTTGTATACGGCTTGCATCAACACCTTGTTGTACCAGTAACTTGGCAACCGTATTCGCTCGTTTAGATGATAACTCTTGGTTATAACTAAACTTACCCAATGGGTCTGTGAATCCAGAAACAATAATTAGGGTTGTTGTTGGACTTTTCTTAATTTGCTCAGCAATTTTCACAACGCTATTAGTACCTTCTTCAATCGCACTTGCATCAAATCGATCAAAAGCAAATAGGACACTCGCTGTACGATCTGCAATTACAGTGCTATATGCTGGTGCCTGATTATTTTCTCCCAAAACAACTAAACCTTCACACGCTTCACCCTTCCAAGATAAACGTTCTGCTAAATAGTGCTTATCAAAATCAATACGCAACTGGCAACGCTGGTACTGGTGTGTGTTGGGAACACGGATATCTAGCACATAGTTCCAAACTTTTACTGCAAAAAGCCCTTCAGTAAATTGTGGATTGCCTAGTAAAGCTCGAATTTGATCTTTATTTAGTCCTGTATCTAAACGAGCAATATCTTGGTATTCATAACGTTTTACTTGTTTCAAATAACTCTTTTCAATCGCTGGAAAATGAATTTCCTGTTGCTGAGCCTGTTCATTTGCATAAGTTGTGACTGCGAAACCAGCAAAAGCTGCTACGACTAAGCTTTGGATTGTTTTGTTCATCTCTATAATCTCTTTAATCTGTCGAGCAAGGAGAGCATTGCCCTCCCCAACCAGTTTCTTAATTAATCACACCACTAATACCAACGCGGACGCTTGGCTCACCTTGAGAAGCAGCTGCCACACCACCCGTAATTGACCAACGGCCATTGTCAGAGGTTTTGCGTAAGGTCACACCAACTGCGTTCTCACCACCATGATATGCAGCACCAACAGCATAGGTATATTTACCTGCTACAAACGGCGCATTTTCTAAGGCCATGGCAGCGGCAATACCTGCATTCGCTTTTTTCTCAACGTCATCAATACGTTTATTGGTGTCATAAAACACTTGTTGTAACTGATCACCCAGATTGGTAATTTTGTTACCCAATTCTTGGTTCGACTGGTTTAAGGTCCCAATCGCATCATTAATATTGTTCTTACCTGTACCACCAATATTGTTGGTTGTAATTGAGCCATCTTTAGGATCAATCGTAGTATTTCCACCAATACTGTTTTTGATGCTTTCTGAAATTTTATGGATTTGTCCACCATTTACAGCTTGGTTCGAACCAGCTTTAATCTCACCATCTTTAACACCTTGAACAACACGATCACCCTCTTTACCAGCCATATTAATGCTAGTACCACCAGTATCTTTACCGACCGTGATTTCACCATTTGGTTTTTGCTGTTGAACTAACCCAGCTTTACCATTAGAAATGTTGTCGATGTTATTCTGAATATTCTTAATATCATTCGAGTTCTTATCGACTTGATTTTGAACATTCCATAATTGACCACCATTCACGGCATCTTTAGAGCCTTCAGCAACTTTACCGTCAGCTACATTTTTCAGATTGGTACCTTTTTCTCCACCACCTAAAGTGACTGAGTTCTTGTCGACATTGCCATTTTTATCTTTGTCATACTGCACAGCATGATCAGAAAGCTTGCCAATATCTTTACCAATTTGATCTTTAACTTCGTTAATTTGCTTGTCTAATTGGCCTTTGTTCACCGCATCTTTTGCATTAATACCGTCTGCAACATTGGTAATTTGTTTACCACCTGCATTAATACCATTCACTGTGATACTTGGCCCACCCTTAATGGTTAGACCTTGTTGATTTAAGACATGGCCCCCGACATTCACGCTATCGAACTTCACATCTTTTAACATCTCAATTTTGACACCATCTTCTGTGGTACGGGTAATGATGTTCTCGCCACTAGTTTTATCTTCAGCAGTTTTTGCGTCCGCACCACCTACAATATTGATAGTGTCACCAAGCTTACGGTGAACTGCTTTGCCTTGGGTTGCTTTCTGATCATTCGCACCAAAATTTAGCCCTTTTTGAGTCAAGTCATTTACACCATTGGTGACTTTTTCATCTACAGACTTAATTGCGTCATTGATGTTATTTTTACCTGTTCCACCAATGTTATTGGTCGTCAGACTACCATCCGGATTAACAACGGTATTTCCACCAATACTGTTTTTGATGCTATTAGAGATATGGTGAACCTGACCGCCATTTACAGCATCTTTAGAATTTTGTGCAATAACGCCATTAGCCACATCAGTAATTTTCTTACCGCCGGCATTAATGCCATCTTTAGTCATGCTTGGACCATCTTTAATGGTTAAGCCATTATTATTAAGTACGCTATCACCCGTGGTTACACTATTTAATGTCAGATCTTTTTTAGTCGACACTTCATAGTTTGTACTACCGTCTTTATTAACAGTTTCTTTTACAACAATGTTGTCGCCTTCAGTTACAGTAGTCTTTGCTTTCTTAGCTGTATTTTTTACTTCGCTAATCGCATCATTGATGTTGTTTTTACCCGTTCCACCAATGTTATTGGTCGTCAGACTACCATCAGGGTTTACAACCGTATTACCACCAATACTGTTTTTAATACTGTTTGAAATCTTGTGAATCTGACTGCCATTTACTGCTTCTTTTGAAGTCGATGAAATGTGGCCTGCTTTCACATTATCTAAAACCGTACCGTCTTTACCTTTTAAGGTAACTTTATCTTTAGTTTTAGCATCATCGTATTTCACCGCAGCATCATCGGTTGCAGTCTGCTTGGCAGCAAGATTGTCCAACTGACTCTTATTCACTGCATCTTTGGCATTGATACCATCAGCCACATTGGTAATCTGTTTGCCACCAGCATTAATGCCATCTTTGGTAATGCTTGGACCTTCTTTAATCGTCAAACCATTCGTATTTAAGGTGGTGTTGCCAGTGGTAACACTGTCAAACTTCGAGTCTTTTAACAGTTCAATCTGAATACCATCTTTGGTAGTACGGGTAATAACGTTCTCACCGCTGGTCTTGGCTGCCGAAGTTGACGCAGCTGCACCACCTACAATATTAAGCTTGTCACCAAGTTTACGGTGGACATCACTCCCGCAATTGCCAGCAAAGTTCAAGCCTTTGTTTTCAAGCTCGTTCTTGGTGTTGTCAATTTTGGTATTTAGTTCAGTTTTCGTATTACCAATCGTGTTGTTTAACTCAGTTTTAGTGTCGTTAATCTGAGTAGTTAACTGATCTTTAGTGGTATTTAACTCGGTGTTGGTATCAGTAATCTGGTTACCAAGATCTTTCTTGGCATCATTCAGATTCTTGTTGGTATCAGCGATTTGATTACCTAAATCTTTTTTCGCATCATTTAACTGATTATTGATATCAGTGATTCTGCCATTTAAGTTCTCTTTGACTTTGCTGAGCTGATCAACATTTACTGCATCTTTGGCATTGATACCATCAGCTACATTGGTAATCTGTTTGCCGCCAGCATTAATGCCATCTTTAGTGATGCTTGGGCCATCTTTAATGGTTAAACCATTATTATTGAGTACGGTATCACCTGTAGTTACACTATTTAAAGTTAGATCTTTTTTGGTCGCTACTTCATAGTTTGTACTACCATCTTTATTAACAGTTTCTTTTACAACAATGTTGTCACCTTCAGTTACAGTAGTCTTCGCTTTCGTAGCTGTATTTTTTACTTCACTAATTGCATCATTGATGTTGTTTTTACCTGTCCCACCAATGTTATTGGTCGTCAGACTGCCATCCGGGTTTACAACGGTATTTCCACCAATACTATTCTTGATGCTGTTAGAAATCTTGTGAATCTGACTACCATTTACTGCTTCTTTTGAAGTCGATGAAATGTGGCCTGCTTTCACATTATCTAAAACCGTACCGTCTTTACCTTTTAAGGTAACTTTATCTTTGGTCTTGGCATCATCGTATTTCACCGCGGCATCATCGGTTGCATTCTGCTTGGCAGCCAGATTGTCCAACTGACCTTTGTTTACTGCATCTTTGGCATTTACACCATCAGCTACATTGGTAATCTGTTTGCCGCCAGCATTAATGCCTTCTTTGGTAATGCTTGGGCCTTCTTTAATCGTCAAACCATTCGTATTTAATGTGGTGTTGCCAGTAATGACACTGTCAAACTTCGAGTCTTTTAATAGTTCAATCTGAATGCCATCTTTGGTAGTACGGGTAATAACATTTTCACCGCTGGTTTTAGCCGCCGGAGTTGACGCAGCTGCACCACCGATTATGTTAAGCTTCTCACCAAGTTTACGATGTACATCAGTCCCGCTATTGCCAGCAAAGTTCAAGCCTTTGTTTTCAAGCTCAGTCTTGGTGTTATCAATTTTGGTATTTAGTTCAGTTTTCGTATTACCAATCGTGTTGTTTAACTCAGTTTTAGTGTCGTTAATCTGAGTAGTTAACTGATCTTTAGTGGTATTTAACTCGGTGTTGGTATCAATAATCTGGTTACCAAGGTCTTTCTTGGCATCATTCAGATTCTTGTTGGTATCAGCGATTTGATTACCTAAATCTTTTTTCGCATCATTTAATTGATTATTGGTATCAGTGATTCTGCCATTTAAGTTCTCTTTGACTTTAGTGAGCTGATCAACATTTACAGCATCTTTGGCATTTACACCATCGGCTACATTGGTAATCTGTTTGCCGCCGGCATTAATGCCATCTTTAGTAATGCTTGGACCTTCTTTAATCGTCAAACCATTCGTATTTAAGGTGGTGTTGCCCGTAGTGACACTGTCAAACTTCGAGTCTTTTAATAGTTCAATCTGAATACCATCTTTGGTAGTACGGGTAATAACGTTCTCACCGCTGGTCTTAGCCCCCGGAGTTGAAGCAGCTGCACCACCTACAATATTAAGCTTGTCACCAAGTTTACGATGTACATCTGCACCGCTGTTACCAGCAAAGTTCAAGCCTTTGTTTTCAAGCTCGATTTTAGTGCCGTCGATTTTGCTATTCAGCTCAGTCTTGGTGTTACCAATCGTGTTATTTAACTCAGTTTTAGTATCGTTAATCTGAGTTGTTAACTGATCTTTAGTGGTATTTAACTTGGTATTGGTATCAGTAATCTGGTCACCAAGGTCTTTCTTGGCATCATTCAGATTCTTGTTTGTATCCGTAATCTGGTTACCCAAGTCAGTTTTTGTATCATCTAACTTTTGATTTAGATTGGTAATATTCTGAGCATTTTTACTAATATTGCTCGTGTTTTGGTTTACACGTCCATCAACATTTTTAAGCTGACGTACTGTTACCGCATCCGAGTCAGCTGAGCCATCTTCAACATTGGTAATACGGCGTTCTTTTCCAGCCGACCCAACAGAAATCACACCATTAGATTGAGAAGCATCACGATTAGTCAGGAAAGAAGTTCCTGTTGCTTCTGTCGCTACAGCATCTTGGCCTAAAGCTACACTATTTTTGGCTTCTACTTTACTGCGTGCGCCTAAAGCAACACCACCTTCAACTAATGACTGAGCACCTTGGCCAACTGCAACTGCATTTTCTTGATCGGCAATTGCACCGCCACCAATCGCTGCAGCATTTTTACCCGTGGCTTTAGCACCACCACCTACAGCAGCAGCATTTTCATTTGTAGCCTCAGCTCCTTTACCAATTGCCGCTGAGTTATCACCTGTTGCCAGCGCACCACTACCAATTGCTGCAGAACTGTTCCCAGTCGCTTTTGCTCCTTCACCCGGTTTATTACCAGAGCCAATTGCTGTTGAATTTGTACCCGATGCCAATGAGTTAATACCCATTGCCGATGCGCCATCACCTGTTGCTTGTGCAACAGCGCCGAATGCAGCGGCGCCTTTACCCGAAGCATTTGACATGACGCCAAAAGCAGAAGAAGCATCACCAGTTGCTTTAGAGGTCATACCAAAAGCAGAAGAAAACGCTCCTGTACCTACAGCTTGAACCCCAACAGCAGTTGAACCATGATTCGCTTCGGTTGTTGGATATTTACCTGCCTGTAAAGTACCACCAGTAATTTCCGTATAGGTATTACTTAATTCCGTATCACGTGCAATTTTATCAACGTCATCGCCACCAATCGCAACTGATGAATTTCCTTTTGCAATCACGTCGGCACCAATTGCTACTGACTGGTCCCCAATTGCTTTCGTCTGATCACCAATCGCAACAGATTGATTACTATTGACTCCTTCGGCACCTTGAGTCGATGCATTACGACCTATAGCAACATCCCCACGTCCTACAGTTTGGCTACTACTTCCCATTGCAATAGCACCAGAACCTATTGCCTGTGCACTACCACCAATCGCCATTGCCTCACGACCAGCAGCAGAAGCATTTACCCCTACAGCAATAGCATTACGACCAGTCGCACCATCATTTTCAAAGTTACCACCTTGCTGACCATTGTCATTAATACTGACATAATGGGTACGAGCAGCTTTTAACTGACGCACAGTTGCAGCATCAGAATCTGCTGCACCATCTGCTACGTTTTGAATACGGCGTTCCGTTCCAATATCTCCGATTGACAAAACACCTGTTGGTGCTGATTGTTTAGTCAAGAAACTTTCACCAGTTGCTTGACTGGCTTTTGAATCTTTACCCAAAGCAATACTGTTTTCCGCTTCAGAACGGGCACCTTTACCAATTGCTACGCCGCCTTCAAAGCTAGCTTCTGCTTGGTCCCCAATAACAACTGCATTATCTTTTTGTGCCTTTGCACCGGTACCAATTGCGACAGACTTTTTACCTTTAGACTCTGAAAATGCACCAATTGCTAAAGCATTTTCTTCAGTAGCAACCGCACCTCCACCAAATGCAATCGAGTCTTTACCCGTTGCTTTAGTAGCCATTTTTGGTTGATAAGCAGCGCCTGCCTGCCCAGCAACAGGATCAGCATTTTCAATATCTGGTGAGCCAATCGCAATTGAACGGTAACCTTCTGCAGTGGCTGAATGCCCTATGGCTAAAGAACCTTTACCCGTGGCAGCAGCAACATTACCAATAGCTTGTGAAAAGTCGGCTGTCGCTGCAGATTGACGACCAACTGCAAGAGCAGTATTTCCAGAAGATAAAGCACCCGTACCAATTGCTACACCTGAAATACCTTGAGTCGTCGCATAAGAACCGATTGCTGTTCCTAGGCCTTTCTCAACTACAGCCCCCGTACCAACACTGATTGCTCCGCCTTGTTTCATTGCGCCAGCATAAGCACCGGTAGAATTATTATATGGATTATTACGATTTGCGATGTTAGAGCCAGTTCGGTCTTGAGTTTGTGCTCCGCAGCCAATAGCAATATCTTTTTGATTAGCCGTATTAGCGCTTCCTTCACGACATGAAGTTGTACCAGAAATGGATGTTCCTTGGCCTATTCCCCCTTCGGTATTTGTCCCAGCAAAAGCATTGGGAGCAAAACAAATTACGCCGGATAAAACTGCCGCTGATAGATTTAAAGTTTTTGATTTAGTCTTTGTTTTACTTTTTGCAATTTCAGAGGTTGCAACCCATGCTCCAATCGAAGCATTCCAAATGACTTTGTAAACTTTATTCATAAAACTTCTCAGACAAATACCGAACTCAACGACCAATAAAAATGTACAAATACATTTTTAAAATTTTTGGCCCAAAAAAAAGAGGCGGCATCCTAATTGAATAAATTTAAAGGGTAAATATAAAACCGAAATAATGATAAGAAAATTTGTGATTTTAATCACAAAATATATTTTTATAATTAATTTTAAATTACTGAATTTATTAATAAAAATTTAAATTATAAATATTGTGTGTTGTTTTTGTTAATAATAAGTAATTTTATTTTAAAATAGAATAATAGCTCTAAATAAATGTTTATTTTTTATCAAATTAATTAAATATAAATATTTTTAAAAATCAATTTTACTTTAAAAAAATAGAATATTAGCTCTAAAAAATAATATCTAATTTTATTTAAAATATATTATAAAAATACAGGTGTATATTATAAATTATAGTGTGATTATTCTAATATCAGACAAATGATATAAATAATTAATATTTAAATATACTTAATAAAAATATGTATTTTAAAATTAAAACTAAACAAATAATTTTACTTACAAACAAGTCTTGCTCCAGTAAGAGAAGAAGAATTATTAAGTAAAAATGAGTAGCCGCTCTACAAAATTTTATTCTTCTTAAGAATTAATCTATTGATTCATAACATTTTTAAAAAAAAGTTGACTAAATTAGTCCTTTTTTCAACATTTTCTATTGTCATGCCCTTGTAATTTTTAAAATACACATCACTATAAAAAACATGGCAACCTCGTTGTCACTCATTAGGAGTGCCCATGTCTGAACTTATTATGAATGAAAAAACTGACTTAGAGCCTCAGGTTCCAAGTGTATTACCACTATTAGCCTTACGTGATGTGGTGGTTTATCCACACATGCAGATTGCGCTATTTGTGGGTCGTGAAAAATCGATCAATGCAGTTGATGTGGCTCGTAACAGTGACAATTTAGTATTTGTAGTTGCGCAAAAAGATTCGCTTACAGAAGAAATTGATCACGACAATTTATACCAGTACGGTACAGTCGCTAAGATTGTACAAGTAGTTAATCATGAAAATGATGAAAACTGCATTAAAGTACTTATTGAAGGCTTACATCGTTCTAAGTTGAAAAAAATTATCGATGAAGATAGTTATTTGACTGCCGAACATGAATTAAGTCCAATGACGATTAATGTAGATAAGGCAACGCAAGAAACTCGTTTACAAGAGTTACGTAATTTATTTGCTCAATATGCAGAATCAAAATTACGTAATGCACGTGAACTGGTTGCTGCTGCCAACAAAATCGAAGACTTATTGCAATTGATGTTCTTCGTAGCAACTCGTGTGCCTCTAAATATTGAAATTAAGCAGAAATTTTTAGAGTACGATGAGTTTGAAGCTCATTTGCAAGAGTTGATGAACTACTTGATGAATCAATCTGCTGAACAGCAAATTGAGCAAACTTTACATGACAGCGTAAAACGCCAAATGGAAAAGAACCAACGTGAATACTTTCTAAATGAAAAAATGAAAGTCATTCAACGTGAACTTTCCGACATGAATGGCGGTGCTGAAGATGACGTTGCTGAAATAGAAAAACGTCTTGCTGAAGCTGATTTACCTGAACACGTACGTAAAAAAGCCGAAGCTGAGTTCCGTAAACTTAAAGCAATGCAGCCTGCATCTAGTGAAGCTGCTGTGGTACGTAACTATCTAGAAGTGATTCTAGATACGCCATGGAACAAAGCGAGCAAAGTCAGTATTAACCTGAACAAAGCGCAAGAGATTCTTGATGCCGATCATTATGGTCTTGATGACGTTAAAGATCGTATTGTTGAATACCTAGCTGTTCAATCACGTGTGAAAAAACTCAAAGGCCCTATCCTTTGCTTGGTTGGACCTCCAGGGGTTGGTAAAACTTCACTTGGTGAATCAGTAGCGAAAGCAACAGGTCGTGAATTTGTTCGCATGGCGCTTGGTGGCGTACGTGATGAAGCAGAAATTCGTGGACACCGTCGTACTTATATTGGTGCGATGCCAGGTAAAATCGTGCAGTCTTTAACAAAAGTTGGTGTGAAGAACCCATTGTTCTTACTCGACGAAATTGACAAGATGGCACAAGACTACCGTGGTGATCCTGCTTCTGCTTTGCTTGAAGTGCTTGATCCATCACAAAACAGTAAGTTCAACGATCACTATTTAGATCTTGATCTTGACCTTTCTGAAGTGATGTTCATCTGTACTGCAAACAGCATGAATATTCCAGAAGCCTTATTGGACCGTATGGAAGTTATTCGTCTACCGGGTTATACCGAAGATGAAAAAGTTAACATTGCTGAGCGTTACCTTGTTCCTAAAGCAATTAAGAACAATGGCCTACGTCCAAAAGAGTTAACTATTCATGAAGAAGCGATTCGTGACATTGTTCAACGCTATACACGTGAAGCTGGCGTACGCAATTTAGAACGTGAAGTTTCTAAAATTGCACGTAAAGTCGTAAAAGAAGCAGTAAGTAAAAAATCTAAAAACTTACAGCTTGACGTTACCTCTGCCAATCTTCCTGAATACCTAGGTCCACATAAGTTTGACTTTGGTATAGCCGAAGATGAAGCACAAGTAGGCCGTGTAAATGGCTTGGCATGGACTTCTGTAGGTGGTGAATTGCTTACTATTGAAGTTGCAGCTGTTAAAGGTAAAGGTAAATTCATTACAACTGGTTCACTCGGTGATGTAATGAAAGAATCAATTACCACCGCAATGACTGTAGTACGCACACGTGCCGATGAACTTGGAATTGAAGCATCTCGCTTTGAAGAAACTGATGTACACGTTCACTTACCTGAAGGTGCAACTCCAAAAGATGGTCCATCTGCTGGTTTGGCATTAACAACTGCACTTGTATCAGCATTTACTGGAATTGCGATTCGACCAGATATTGCAATGACAGGTGAAACAAGTCTAGGTGGTCGTGCGATGCGTATCGGTGGCTTGAAAGAGAAACTTCTTGCTGCACATCGTGGTGGAATCAAGCTCGTCTTTATTCCTCAAGATAACGTTCGTGATTTGGCAGAAATTCCAGACAATGTGAAAGAAGGATTAGAAATCAAAGCTGTGAAAAGCATTGATGAAATCTTACCTTTAGCATTAACTTCGATGCCAAAGCCTTTACCTAAAACACCGATTGTAAAACCGGTGGAAGGCTCAAAAGCAGCGCGTCACTAATTTAAATATAAAAAAAGAGGGCTTCGGCTCTCTTTTTTTTGTTACACAATTTGATTGAAAAATATCCAACCATCCTCATAATAAGAAGTAAGAGTAATTAATTCTATTATTTGCTCTTGTCTATCTTATGTCACAGATAGCCTTGTTTTTATTCTCTATGATCATCTGAACTCCAGACAGATGATCATTTGATCGCAGTCCAACACCGTTTTTTGGACTGCGTTTTTTATGCCCACTTACTCCCCCGCAGTTAACCTCTCCTCAGGTATAATGTGACAGCTGTTTTGACTGAATAGACAACATGAAAATTCGTATTCTGACCATTGGTCAAAAAATGCCTGCTTGGGTACTTACTGGTTTTGAAGACTATTTCAAACGCATCCAGCCTTTTGTTCAAACTCAGGTTATTGAGCTCCCAATGGCAAAACGCGGTAAAAATGATTCAGAAGCAGATATTTTAAAATACTGTCAAATCGAGGGTGAAAGTATTTTAAATGCCTTAAAACCTAATGAGACCCTTATTGCTTTAGAAGTTGGCGGACGCGAGCTCAGCACAGAAAAACTAGCAGACACCATGAAACAATGGATGCTTGAAGGTAATGATGTGGCACTCGCTATTGGTGGCCCAGATGGCTTGTCAGATCAGGTACGCAAAGCCGCTGCTTGGCATTGGTCACTTTCAAAACTTACTATGCCGCACCCTTTAGTACGTATTTTATTAATCGAACAACTTTACCGAGCAATGAGCATTAATCATAATCATCCTTACCACCGTGCATAAAAAGAACAAACGTTTCATTTTAAGAACAATACGTTGAAATCAGGATACTTTTAACATGTCCTGATTTTGGCATAATGACTATTATTCTGCTTTTCAACTCAGGTGTAATGAAATGGAACTACAAACCCTTCCCGGACTGTTTATTTCACATGGTTCACCCATGCTTGCACTTGATCCAGAACAAGTGGGTCCTGCCTTACATCGTCTTAGTGTAAATCTGCCTACTCCAAAGGCAATCATAGTGATGTCTGCTCACTGGGAAAGTAAAGCACTCGAAGTAAGTAGTTCGACTCGTCCGGAAACTTGGCATGACTTCCGTGGTTTCCCGCCAGAGTTGTATGAAATTCGCTATAGTGCCCCCGGTCAACCCGAACTTGCAGAAGAAATTTTGAAGTTGTTAGCAGATGCTCATTTTGTCGCACATGCCAATAGCACTCGCCCTCGTGACCACGGAGTATGGATGCCTCTTTTACATATGTATCCAGAAGCAGACATTCCTGTCGTTGAAATTTCTTTACCTATGGGCTTAACTGCACAGGAAATTTATCGGATTGGCCAAACGCTAGCACCTTTACGTGAAAAACAAATTTTACTGATCGGTTCTGGAAGTATTACTCATAATCTTGCTGAACTGTCTTGGCAAGGTGACAATTCGAAAGTACCTGAATGGGCTTCAACTTTTAGAAATACAGTGGTCAGTAAGTTGAGTCATCAAGACTATGATGGTGTACTGGAGTGGCAAACCCTGCCGTTTGTGAAACGTAATCATCCTTCACTTGAGCATTTTGCACCTTTGTTTTTTGCTATGGGTACGGGACATCGTTTTACGATTGTTCATAGTAGCTTCACAATGGGCTCACTAGGTATGGATATATATCGTTTTGATTAATTTTTGGAAAATACCCCCGTTTCGCGGGGTATACCATTATTTTTGTTGAAAATTAGAATAATTTACAAACTTATACATTTTAAAAACCGAAACAATCAAATGTTTACATTTTCTTTTTTTAAGAATGTTTTAAGCTTAGTGCTGTTGTTTTTTTACTTGAAGTTTTTTTAAATGAAAATTAAATATTTAATTCTTGCGTTATTACCTTTTTCTTTGATGGCGTGTCAAACAGTTTCAAACACTCAAGCTCCAATTGTATCTGAGCAACAACAAAATCTTGCGACTACTTTAAGTGAATATGCTTGGACTTATCAAAATGTAAAAGCATCTAAGCCACTTATTCTTAACTTTAATGCAGACGGTAAATTAGCAATTAACACTGGCTGTAATGGCCAAGGCGGTACTTGGAAAGTTGAAGGCAACCAACTTGTAACTTCTCCACTTGCATCAACAATGATGGCTTGCCAAGACGATTTAATGAAACAAGAACAATTGTCTAATAGCATCTTTAGTGAAGCGAAATTGCCAATCGAAATTAGTAATAACAATGGTCAGGTAATCTTAAGCGTGACAGATAAAGCAGGTCAAAAGCATATTTTCCAAGGCGAAAAAGCAACTAATACTCAAGCTTTAACTGATTATTCATGGTCATACCAACCTGAAAATACTAAAAAGCCGATCGTTCTTAACTTTACAAATGACCGTTTATCAATTGATACAGGTTGTAACCGCCAAGGCACCACTTGGAAAGTTGAAAACAATACGATTGTAACGACTGATGTCATGTCAACTATGATGGCTTGTGAACCTGCTTTAATGAAACAGGAACAATTCTCTAGCAGCCTCTTCCAAAAACGTGCAATTCCATTTGAACTTAATACAACAAATGTTGATCAACCAACATTAACAGTAACTGACGCTCAAGGCCAGAAATATACTTTCACAGGTAAAATGACACCTGAAGCAAAATATCAATCTGAAGGTAAAACTGTTTTCCTTGAAGTAGCGCCAGAAACTAAATCTTGCACAGGTGTTGCACCACAAACTTGCTTGCAAGTTCGTGAAGTTAAATATGATGACAAAGGCGTAAAAACTTATGCTGACAAAAATTGGTCATTATATTACGGTCAAATCGAAGGTTTTGAACACAATCCAAACCAACGCGTAATCTTACGTGTAAAACGTTTTGAAGTGAAAAATCCAGCAGCAGATCAATCTAGCCAAGCAGATGTGTTAGATATGGTTGTAGAACAAGAACTCGTTAAAAAGCCTAAAAAATAAGTTTTAGACTAAAAAAATCCGATGCTTTTGCATCGGATTTTTTTATTTCTATATTTTAATAGATACCTTGTGCAAGCATCGCATCAGCAACTTTTACAAAACCAGCAATATTGGCACCATCTACATAATTCACAGTACCATCTTCTTTAGTACCGTATCTAACACAGTTGGCATGAATATCTTTCATAATTGCATGTAAGCGTTCATCGACTTCAGCATGTGTCCAGCCTAAACGAATCGCATTTTGAGACATTTCTAAACCAGACGTTGCCACCCCACCCGCATTAGAAGCTTTACCAGGCGCATACAAAATCTTAGCTTCAATAAAATGCTCAACAGCTTCAAGTGTAGATGGCATATTAGCGCCTTCAGCCACACAAATTACCCCATTAGCGATGAGCGTTTTGGCATCTTCGCCAGTTAATTCATTTTGTGTTGCACATGGTAAAGCAATATCTACAGGAATATGCCAAGGTGTCTTTCCTTCAAAATATTCAAAGCCATGCTTAGAAGCAAATTCTGAAATACGACCACGCTTGATATTTTTGAGTTCCATAACTTCAGCAAGCAACTCATCTGTAAAACCATTTTTTAAATAAACGGTACCATTTGAGTCCGATAGCGTAACCACTTTTGCACCTAAGAACATTGCCTTTTCAGCAGCATACTGCGCAACGTTACCAGAACCAGATATCGAAACAGTTTTACCAGCAAAAGACTGCCCACGTGTTTTTAGCATTTCTTCTGCAAAATAAACCGTACCGTAGCCTGTTGCTTCAGGGCGCATTAAGCTACCGCCAAATGAAATTCCTTTACCTGTAAACACACATGCCGTGTCATTACTGAGCTTTTTCATCATGCCAGCCATATAACCTACTTCACGTGCACCCACACCAATATCTCCAGCAGGGATATCAGTATTTGGACCTAAATGACGGTAAAGCTCAATCATGAGTGCCTGACAGAATCGCATAATTTCAGCATCAGATTTACCTTTAGGGTTAAAATCTGAACCACCTTTTCCTCCACCCATTGGCAAAGTAGTAAGCGAGTTTTTAAAAGTTTGCTCAAACCCTAAAAATTTTAAAATAGATAGGTTGACCGACGGATGGAAACGCATCCCCCCCTTGAATGGACCAATTGCTGAATTGTATTGAACACGGAAAGCACGGTTAACTTGAGTCTGCCCTTGATCATCCATCCATGAAACGCGAAATTGGATCACACGTTCTGGTTCCACCAAACGTTCTAGCAATCCCTGCTCGGCATATTCTGGATTTTTTTCAATAAATGGCCACAAGCTTGTCATGACCTCTTCGACAGCTTGTAAAAACTCAGGTTGATGCGGATCACGCGCTTGCACGTAATTCAGGAATTCATTCAGGTTGTTATATTTCAATGCACGGTCCTCAGCATAGTAATGAATTAAATTGGTGCAATACATTTTAAAATGCATCATTTAGCAGCAAAATATTAAATCCCTTTCCATCAATTTTAACAATAGTTATTTTAAATTATTTTATTCTTCTTAATTATCATAAACTTATTTTTAGAAAAACTGTCTAACAATCAATAATAGTCATTTATCTTTTCACTTTTATTGATCTATTATTGTGCAATATTGGCGACATTTTAGGTCAATCAAAAAGCCAATAAATTCGTTAAAATCCATTGACCTTACTTAGGTTTTTCTTCATTATCGCATCGTTTTAAGCAAGCTATTTTCCTCTATGAATCCATCTATTTCTCTCATACGCGAGATTGATGCGTTATTACCACAAACACAATGTGGTCTGTGTGGGCACCGTGACGGCTGTCTACCTTACGCAAAGTCCATTGCTGAAGGTGAAGAAGCAAATAAATGTGTTCCTGGTGGACAGCCAGTGGCCGATGCACTGGCACAATTATTAAATCGCCCATTGTTACCTGCTGAAACGAGTGTCTGGCCTGTACAGGCGGATGGACGCCCACAACGTATGAAGGCAATTATTCGCGAAGATGAATGCATCGGATGTACAAAATGTATTAATGCCTGCCCAGTAGATGCCATTATTGGTAGTGGTAAGCTCATGCATACAATTTTGACTGATCTATGCACAGGTTGTGAGTTATGTATTCCACCCTGCCCAGTTGACTGTATTGATCTAGTCGAAGACACTCAAGCATTGCCAAGCGAACAGCAACGCATTGCAGAGCAAAATGATTTACGACAACGTTATTACGCGCATATTCAACGTGAAGAAAAACGCCGTATTCACCGTAAAGGCCCTGTTGTACGTGCTGAAATAGATACCCAGCTGTTTGCACAGTTCTCTCAAGCACTTGATGATTTACCTTCAATTGAGCTCATCGAGAAGCCAAAAGAAGCGATTGTAAACGATGCAAAAACCACAATTGAATTAGCGAAAATTCGTACACAAATTAAAAAGTTGGAAAAGCAGCTCAGTGTTCGAGAAGATGCTAAAAAGCGTCTTCAACTTGATGAACTACAACAGCAACTCATTCAATTACAGGAGGTCTGAATGGCCGTCAAAAATATGACGAAAAAGCAGATTCAAATTTTCTTTGAACGCCTTCGTGAACAAAGACCTTCTCCACAGACCGAATTAAAGTATTCATCACCATTTGAATTGCTCATTGCCGTTATGTTATCGGCGCAAGCAACCGACGTTAGTGTCAACAAAGCAACTGATAAGCTCTATCCTGTTGCGAACACTGCTGAAAAAATCTATAACTTAGGCGTAGACGGGTTAAAAGAGTACATTAAAACGATTGGTCTTTATAACGCAAAAGCCGAAAATGTTATCAAGACCTGTAAGATTTTAATGGAGCAGTTTAACGGTGAAGTTCCAAGTAACCGAAAAGATTTGGAAGCTTTGCCAGGCGTAGGCCGTAAAACAGCTAATGTGGTTTTAAATACTGCATTCGGTCAACCGACTATGGCTGTCGATACCCATATTTTCCGTGTTGGAAACCGAACGGGCTTAGCAATAGGTAAAAATGTTCTTGAAGTTGAACACCGCTTAGTAAAAGTCATTCCTAAAGAATTTATTTTAGATGCACATCACTGGCTGATATTACATGGTCGTTACTGCTGTATTGCCCGTAAACCAAAATGTTCAGAGTGCGTGGTTGCTGATGTATGTAACTGGCCGGACCGCTTTGAGTTTGGTGCTCAAAAACAAATTGCGGTTAAAAACATTGAGGCAGAATAAAAGTTGGGTATAGCTTATACCCAACTTAGTTACTTTAAACGCTTTTGCTGTTTTCTTTCTTCTTTCGCTTGTTTTTGTACTTTTCTCAGCATTTTGTAGCTTTGATACAGTAAAAATAACAATAGTGCCAGACTCAGCAATACCACCAAAATCAAAATGATTTTCAAATCATTCTCCTGCACTTAATGAAAGAAAAGAGCCCTCACAAAGAGGGCTCGGTATTACAAATAATATTAAATTATTTGTCTAAGATGTTGAACAAATCTTTTTGTACATCTTCAATTGTACGCAAGCCATCAAGCTTGTCATAAGTTGGCGCATTTTCACCAGAAGCAGCACGACCTTGGTAGAAACCAACCAATTGTTCTGTTTCAGTGTGATAAGACGCTAAACGCTTACGGATTGTTTCTTCTTGGTCATCTGGACGTTGAACAAGATCTTCACCAGTTTCATCATCTTTACCTTCCACTTTAGGTGGATTGTATACAACGTGATAAACACGACCAGAAGCTGGATGCTGACGACGACCAGAAAGACGTTTTACGATTTCTTCATCAGGTACATCAATTTCAATTACATGATCAATGCTGATCCCTTCTTTTTCCAAAGCTTCTGCTTGAGGAATAGTGCGTGGGAAACCGTCGAAAATACAACCATTCACGCAGTCAGGTTGAGCAATACGTTCTTTTACTAAACCGATAATGAGTTCATCTGAAACTAAACCGCCAGATTCCATCACACTTTTAGCTTTTAAACCTAATTCAGTACCTTCACGAATTGCAGCACGGAGCATATCACCGGTTGAAATTTGTGGGATATTGTAGCGCTTACAGATCAACTGAGCCTGAGTACCTTTGCCTGCCCCAGGTGGTCCGAGTAAGATAATGCGCATAAAAAACATCCTCATTTAAAACAATGAATGTGAGGTCTGGCAGATTTAGTTTCATTGATCTTCAATAGATCCTGCCCGACTTCGAATTATAAGAAAGCCACAAACAAATGTATTGTACCAGCAATAAATCCGGTTACCCCACCTAGTACAATAAGAATCCACTCGTCCTCTTGAAATGCTGGACGTAACAAATTCTGAAACTCTTTTGGTGTTAGTTCACGAATACGCTCTTTAAACATTTGAAAAATCTTCTGTGCCCGGCTTGCATTTAGTGCAGGGTCACATACCGGTCCCATCGTAATTTCAATTGAACGATCAATCAAGTCCGTCTTTAACCTTGCATACTCTCTTGGGCCTAAAGAAAGCTGTAAAGATGTTCGAACAAGTGGAGTTTCCATGATTTCGTTAATATGACGTTTAACAATACGACGCGTTTTGTCCTTGCGTGAACCATACATCATTTCTGTCATAATTGATTTTAACGTAATCAGATCTTCTGTCACTACGCTTGAGAAGACTTCTGAAACTTCTTCTTGACGCTTCATGAAAGCCCCTTGAACATTATAAGTACCAATTCGTAAAACAGGTACAATCCAAGGGAACTTACGATCTTTTGTTAATCTAAATATTTGCGGATAACGAATGTAATGCGGTTCAATCGGGTTAAATACCATCCAGATTGCAATCCAGTTAGTTAAAAAGCCCCAAATAGACGCCCAAAACGGTACTGTCCAATGCCAAGGCACCACAAACCAGACCACCATTTGAAAAACACCAAAGAACATCCCGATTAGTGCACTAATATGCCAAATAAAGTTGATTTCTTTTTGTCCAACTTTTAAAAACATACGTACCATTAAACGGCGATCACCTTCCATTTGGCTCACCACCATTTCACGCATATCAACCAGTGACTCAACGTTCATAGTCAGCTCAGTCACTAATTCTCTGAGTACACCTGGTAATTGCTTATGCGCTTGAGCATAAATACGGCGTTTAATTGAATAGGGTAAATTTTCCCAAAGCACTGCATTACGATCGATCATCACTTCATCAATCAAATGCTCAAGTTCAAATCCGACTTGCTCACCAATAATACGTGCCATGTCTTCAGGGTCCATTGCCTCTAAAAACTCACGCAAAGAACCTAACTTCGATAAAGTATTATCGGTAATAATTCCAGAGATACGTCCAGCTTTACGTGGCACAATACCTTGCCAGCCGACTGGTAAAGGACCTAAATGAAATCCCCAAAACTTGATTGGGTAAAACACCATTTTTAAAGCCATCCACACATGTGCCCATGTGACAAAGGCAGTGACCGGAATGATACTCAAAACGGCCCAAAAATCAGGTCTGTGTAAAAAGGTCTGCCACAATCCGCTGACGTACTCTAACATGTAAGACTCTCGTATTTATTTGTGCTCTGCTTATGGCGAGTTAACGATAAACTGCTTTGTTTTATAAACCAAAACTTAGAGAATAAGAAAATTGAATTTGTGGTTTAGTATCTGCAGCAACATCACCATTCTGGTCCGTTAATTTTTCCGCTGCGCCGATACCCACACTAAACGTACTAATTCTTTCTGAATTCAACAATACATATGCCAAATCGACACCAGCACCTAAACGAGATTTATAATCTCCATCAACCGATTTGCTATCAAGATGTCCAGCGTAAAAGCCAATATAGTAACCATTTTTATCTGTTCCAGTAAGGTAGTACGGATAGCGGAATCCGACTTGCCCTCCAGCAGTTTTATCGCCATTTAAAAATGCACCAACTTTTGCGTAAGCAATTCCATAAGGATTTACCCACTCACCATTGAGATGTAACAATTTTTGTGTAAAACCGGCGCCTACATTCCAGGTAGATGCTTTATGATCTGCTAATTTTGCGTCTGGAAGAAATGAGTAATCTTGCGCATGTACCCAACTGCTTACTGTCAAAACTGCAAGTAAGGGATAAATTTTTCTCATTATTTTCTCCATTTTCCCTAATCGTATGGTGAGAACAACCCTATTCTATTGAATGAGAGACTTTAACAGAATTATTTTGCTTCTTATATACAAGACTCTACAATTTTGTTGTCTACAAAGTCAAAAAAGCCAATTTGCCTCTTCACTGAAACTTTGAAAAATATGCGATATTTTAAGTGCGCTTGCGTTAGAATAAGCAGCTATTTTTCTCACCCTATGTCATTAAGTCGATCCGTATGAAACAGCACTTTCCTTTAAAAGATATCCAGCAAGAAAAGCGCATTTATCGAGGTCGTATATTTTTTGCCGTAGGGCTTGTGATTATCTGTTTATTGGTACTAGCCAGCCGATACGCTTATCTACAAATTTTTCATTATGATGAGTTCTCGACGGCATCGGATAAAAACCGTATTCGCCTACAACCCCTTCCACCTGCTCGTGGTTATATTTATGACCGCAATGGAGTTTTACTGGCAGATAACTACCCTGTTTTTACCGCGACATTAAGTAAAGCAGATGTTGAGAACGTTGATACCGTTATTGAACAATTACAGCCTATTTTAGAACTCACTCAAGAAGATGTAGATCGTTTTAAAAGCCGCATTAAAACAGCACGTAAAACTGAACGTGTGGCCATTAAACTGAATTTGACCGAGACAAATATTGCCAAGTTTAGTGAAGTTAAATACAAGTTCCCCGGGGTTAGAATTGAAACCCAAATGACGCGCTATTATCCACATGGTGATTTATTTGCTCACGTGATTGGATATGTTGGCCGTATTAACGATAAAGAATTAAAAAGTATTGATAAAGATTTATACGCTGGAACAAACCTGATTGGTAAAATTGGTGTAGAAAAAAGCTATGAAGATTTACTTCATGGAACACCTGGTTATGAGTCTGTAGAAGCAGATGCTCATAGTAATATTTTGCGTCACTTAGGTCGTAAAGACCCAACCCGTGGTAACGATCTCTACTTATCATTAGATTATGGTTTGCAAGTTGTCGCGTCGCAACAACTCGCTGGTCGACGTGGTGCAATTGTTGCGATAGACCCGCGTACTGGTGAAATTCTTGCGTTGGTTTCAAGTCCAAGCTTTAACCCTAATTTATTTGTGACGGGTATTAATCATAAAGATTATAGTTCTCTACGTGACAATATAGATCAGCCTCTTTATAACCGCGCAGTACAAGGTGTATACCCTCCTGGTTCAACCATTAAGCCAATGGAAGCGATGGGCGGTTTACATTATGGAATTGTCGATTGGGCTACTGCTATTTCCGACCCTGGTTATTTCCATTTACCGGGTGACTCACACAAATTCCGTGACTGGAAAAAAACCGGCCATGGCATCGTGAACATGCACAAAGCCATCATTATGTCTTGTGATACCTATTTTTATATTTTGGCCAATCAAATGGGCATCGATCAGATGAACCAATGGATGCGCCAATTTGGCTTTGGCCAAAAAACAGGTGTCGATTTACCAAGTGAAAGTGAAGGCTTATATCCAAATCCTGAATGGAAAATGCGTACACGCAAATCCAAATGGATGAAAGGTGAAACGATTTCAGTCAGTATTGGTCAAGGTGCATTTACCGCAACTCCTTTACAACTCGCCATGGCAACTGCCATTACGGCGAACCATGGCTCGCATGTAGTTCCACATGTTTTACGTGCAACCCATGGTGCAAAACCTTTTACCGTACGTAATGCACCTGATGGAAAAATTAATTTCAATGGTACAGATGAAGATTGGGTAAAAATGCGAGAAGCCATGATTGATGTAATTCAATCAGGTACTGGTCGTGGCATCCGTACACCGCTCTATCAAATTGCCGGAAAAACAGGTACAGCACAGGTTAAAAGTATTGCTCAAGGTAAACGTTATAACGAAGCTGCGCTTAGTGAACGCCAACTTGACCACGGTCTTTTTGTTGGCTTTGCTCCGGCTGATAAACCAGAAATCGCTATTGCAGTTATTTGGGAAAATGGCCGTCATGGTGGTTCAGCAGCCCAACTTGCTAAACCCGTGTTTGATTACTGGTTATTAACCCGTAAGAAAAATCCGATTCGACCAGCCAACCATCAGGTTAATGGCGGCTTGATGACCGCTGGAATTAAACCGGGTGAACTCCCAAGTGGTAATGAAAGTGCCAGCTCTACTCCTGCGACCTCTGCTCCGACTTCCGCAGCAGCCTCTACTCCACAGGCAACACCAACTCGTCCTGCTACAAACGAGGTCGATGAATAATGAAAAATCAATTACGCATTATTGGGGGCGAATGGAAAAGACGAGTTTTACCATTCGCCAGTATTGAAGGATTAAGACCAACTCCCGATCGTGTCCGCGAAACTTTATTTAACTGGCTCATGTGGGACATTCAAAACGCTCATGTTCTCGATATCTGTACAGGTTCTGGGGCATTAGGCTTTGAAGCATTATCGCGCGGTGCTGCATCTGTTTATATGATTGAGCCAGATAAGATGCAGGCACGATTTTTAAAAGATAATATTCAATTGCTCAAAGCACAGAATTGCCATTTAATTAATGCAACTGCTCAACAAGCTCTACCACGCCTAAAAGAACAGTTTGATGTCGTTTTTTTAGACCCTCCTTATAGTCTTAATTTATGGCAAGAACTTGCCCACTTGGCAGACATCCATATTAAAAATAATGGATACATTTACGTTGAAGCTGATCGCGCGTTATCTCAGCTTCACCTTCCTGCAACATGGCAGCAAGTTAAAACAACCAAAGCTGGTACAGTCCATGCAGGGCTTTACCAAAAAGTAAGCGAATAAAAAGGTAGCCTTAAGCTACCTTTTTCGCTACAAAGTTTTAATTAACTCAAACCAATCACTGCAACAAGTGCTGCACAGGCACCTACAATTTTTTTGCCATATGGCACATAACGTGTAAATACTGTACCGAGTGCAAGCCCACCACAATAGATAAGTGCCATACCAGCAACCATACCAGTTACTAACTCCACGATATGCCCTGCATGTGCTAACTCAACACCATGAGCCATACCATGAAAGCTTGCGAGTAAAGCGGCAGCGATAGGTAAAATCCGATTTGATTTTGTCCATAGCGCAATCGCTGTAATAATTAAAGAAGCAACAATACCGTATTCAGCAACATTGGCGGGCACCAAACCTTGAGCACCTACCAAAAAGCCGATCACTAGGGTGATACTTAAAGTGATGACACCAGCGATTTTCCACTGTTTGGCTGCCGACCATAGCAAGACACCAAAGCCTAAAGCCATTATTAAATGATCCAACCCTGTAAACGGATGAATAAAGCCTGCCATAAAACCTGAATGTACATGGTCATGCCCTGGATGAGCCATAGCTAACGCAGGTAACATGCTAAGGAGCCCAACGCTCCATTTTTTAATGAAGTTCATAGTTACTCCTTAAGCCTTAAACAGCCCTTGCTTCTCAATAAATTGAATAATTTCTTCAAGCCCATCTTGTGTTTTCATGTTTGAAAATAAAAATGGCTTTTCACCACGCATGCGTTTTGCATCTTGATCCATCACATCGAGGTTTGCTCCCACCATAGGTGCGAGGTCAGTTTTATTAATAATCAGTAAATCTGACTTGGTAATACCCGGTCCTCCTTTACGTGGAATTTTTTCACCACCTGCCACGTCAATAACATACAAGGTTAAATCAGAAAGCTCAGGGCTAAATGTTGCCGCTAAATTATCACCACCGCTTTCAATAATAATGAGTTCTAAGCCATCAAATTTTTCACACAGATCATCAATCGCAGCTAAATTAATTGAAGCATCTTCACGAATTGCTGTATGCGGGCAACCACCTGTCTCGACACCTACAATACGATCTGGTGACATCGCTTCATTACGGGTTAAAAAGTTTGAGTCTTCTTTGGTATAAATATCATTTGTCACCACTGCCATATTATATTTATCACGCAAGGCACGGCATAAGTTAAGTGTAAGTGCTGTTTTACCTGAACCGACTGGTCCGCCAATTCCGACTCGTAATGGACTACGTTCTGTCATGATTTTTATCCTTTTTCCTAAACTTAAGATCTGAATAACCGTGAATATTGAGTTTCGTGTTTCATGCTCAGCATGGCATAGCGCGGCAAAGCACTACTCAATTGCTCATCTTTAAGTTTTAAAGCCTTCTCTACAGCTTGTGGTACTCGCCCATGCAAATGCCATAAAATTCTTTGTCCTGCCATTTGGCCCAATGGGACAGTTTTTACTGCGGCTAGAACCTGATTTTCTAAAACGGTAAAGGTATACGCCGTAAGTACATCCACATCTTTAAGTTCTAAACGACCGCAAAGCTGCGCATAGACAGGCACAAAACCAAACTGCTTTTTAACCTCAACTGTTTTCTTTAAAACATCTTTAATCCATGCATTTAAAGAAAATGCGAGTTGCTGAGATTCGGCCAAAAGCTCTCTACTTTCTCGGCTTGCCTTATACAAATGTGCCCAAATTAGAAACTGATCTGGATCATCATAATGTTGCATAAGACGTTTGAGTACAGGTAACTCAAAGCGTACTAAAAGCATTTCAAGCACTTCTTCAAAGTAAGCAATTGCCGAGGATTCATCGTGTATTAAGCCAATATCAATGGCGGTTTCCACACCTTGCGAATAGCAATATGCTCCAACTGGCAATGCCGTAGAAGACAATGTCAGCAGTTGCAGTAATTGCGCAGCATTATGAGTGGACATGGTGTAAAGCTTTGATTGGGCTTAAACGATGGTCATGGCTATGCTGTGCATAGGCACCGCTTTCAGGTTCAAATGGATGATCGGTTTCTGTCACAGTAAGTCCCAAACCTTCTACCATTTCTGCAAGCACATGATCAGGCTCAAAATATAAAGCTGTTGGTGTCAGCATTAATGGCACATGTCGGTTACCTAAGTGATAAGCTGCTTTAAGCAAGTCAAATTCAGTCTGAGCAGTGACTTTCATTAGCCGTTCAGGCTTGGCATCGACACGTAATACATCACCCTCTTGCGTTGCAATATATGAACCACTACGCAAAATGCCGGTACGTGGCAAATCCGCACCAATATCTACGCCACTCGCTAAAACCGCTCGAAATCGTGATTTTTGTCGGGTATCAAACGTTAGCTCAACCGTTTCAAATGCCTGATCAGGAGAAATATCTTCAAGACGTTGGGTGTAAATTTTCATTTAGCTTTTCTCTCCTTACTTATTTCTTTCATATATAAGGTAATGAGGCAAATCACCTCTATAAATTCATTAAAACAAGAAATAACGTTGTGCCATCGGTAATACGTCAGCAGGTTCACACGTTAATAATTCACCATCGGCCCGCACCTCGTAAGTCTCAGGATGAACCTGCATAACAGGACAATATGTATTGTGTTTCATATCGGCTTTGGTAATTGAACGCGTGTTTTTACAGGGACTGATTAACTTTTTAAGGTTTAGCTTCTCAGCAACTTTTTCATCAATTGCGACTTGAGATAAAAAGGTAATACAGGTGTTATGCACACCACGTGGATAAGCACCAAACATTGGACGATAATGCACTGGTTGAGGTGTAGGAATTGAAGCATTAATATCACCCATTGGCGCTGCTGCAATCATGCCACCTTTAATGATCATGGAAGGTTTCACGCCAAAAAATGCAGGCTTCCATAACACTAAATCAGCAAGTTTTCCGACTTCAACCGAACCAATTTCATGACTTAAACCATGGGTAATTGCCGGGTTAATTGTATATTTGGCAATGTAGCGTTTAACGCGATTGTTATCATGAAACTCATTGTCACCCTCTAATGGGCCACGTTGTACTTTCATTTTGTGGGCAGTTTGCCAAGTTCGTAAAATCACTTCACCCACACGTCCCATTGCCTGAGAATCAGATGACATCATGGCAATTGCGCCTAAGTCTTGTAAAATATCTTCAGCAGCAATGGTTTCACGGCGAATACGACTTTCTGCAAAAGCAATATCTTCAGCAATTGCAGGGTCTAAATGATGGCAAACCATGAGCATATCTAAATGCTCATCAATGGTATTGATCGTATAAGGTCGTGTTGGGTTGGTCGAAGATGGCAACACATTACTTTGCCCAATTGCTTTTAAAATGTCGGGAGCATGCCCGCCGCCCGCACCTTCGGTATGGTACGTATGAATCGTACGGTCTTTAAATGCCGCTAGCGTTTCTTCTAAAAAACCACCTTCATTTAAAGTATCCGTATGAATTGCGACCTGTACATCATACTCATCTGCAACGCTCAAACAGTTATCAATAGCCGCAGGTGTTGAACCCCAATCTTCGTGTAGTTTTAACCCAATTACTCCTGCTTTAATTTGCTCGCGAATGGGGTCAGGTAAACTTAAATTCCCTTTACCCAATAGACCAATATTCATAGGCAAATCATCAATCGCCTGCAACATGGTCGCAATATGCCAAGGCCCTGGAGTCACTGTCGTTGCCGAAGTACCTGCTGCTGGTCCTGTCCCACCGCCCACCATTGTCGTTGTCCCAGACATCAGCGCGGTTTCAACTTGCTGAGGACAGATCCAGTGAATATGAGTATCAATACCACCAGCTGTTAAAATTTGTCCTTCACCTGCAATTACTTCTGTCGCAGCACCTAAAGGAATAGTAATGTCGGGTTGAATATCAGGGTTTCCAGCTTTCCCTATTTTCCAGATTCGTCCATTCTTTAAGCCCACATCGGCTTTAACAATTCCCCACCAATCTACAATTAAAGCATTGGTTATGACTGTATCAGCAACTTCATCAGCTAAAAGCTGAGATTGTCCCATCCCGTCACGAATAACTTTTCCGCCACCAAATTTAACTTCTTCACCATATGTCGTTAAGTCTTGCTCAACTTCAATAAAAAGCGCTGTATCAGCCAAACGAATACGATCACCAACCGTTGGACCAAACATTTCTGCGTATGCACGACGTGACATTTTCATAACTTATTACTCATCTTTTCATTATTGTTGTTATCTTTAATCCAGCTTGCCCATTACCCGACCAGCAAAACCATATACTTCTCGCTTACCAGCTAAAGCAACAAGCTCTACTTCTCGACTTTGTCCCGGTTCAAAACGTATTGCTGTGCCTGCTGCAATATTTAACCGAAAGCCTTTTGCTACCTCACGATCAAACTGTAAGGCATCGTTTGCTTCATAAAAATGGAAATGCGAACCGACCTGAATAGGCCTGTCGCCAAGATTAGCCACCACAACTTTCAAAGTTTCTCGTCCAACATTTAATTCAATGTCAGTTTCTGGATTAATAACTTCACCGGGAATCATAAGTATTCCTTTTATACAATAGGCTGATGAACAGTGACTAATTTCGAACCATCAGGAAAAGTTGCTTCAACCTGCACCTCAGCAATCATTTCCGGTACACCGTCCATGACATCTTCACGCTTTAATAAAGTCGTTCCAAAGTGCATAAGTTCACTCACCGTCATACCATCCCGTGCACCTTCAAGTAAGGCTGCGGAAATAAATGCAACAGCTTCCGGATAGTTCAACTTTAAGCCTCGTGCTTTACGACGCTCAGCCACTAAGCCTGCAGTAAAAATGAGTAACTTATCTTTTTCTGTTGGATTGAGTTCCATATCTCTTTCCCAAATAGCATCTAATTTTCTTTAAGCAAAATGCGTGCTCAAAAGCAGCATACTGGTTTTAATCGTTTTTAAAATACGCAATTTAACGTAACTTAAGTTTTCCAAATTCTTGGAAACTCTTCATCTAAATCAAACCAATAACGTCTTAATTTAGCCCGTATAGCTGCGAAAGCGTCATGACATCGTCGTACATCATTTCCTAAAAAACGCGCACACAGTACATCTTCTAATAAGGTCAACGTCACGGGAACATCCATACGCATAATGAGTTCACGGATGAGTTCAATATATTGCTCTAAATAGAATGAAGAACGAAATTTTTCAGGGGGCACGGCCCAAAAGCTGGCCATCACCGCCTGATTATTCATTCCTAAACACGAGCTTAACCAGCGATCTCCCCCTTCAAAATATAAAGTATCGGCAACTAATAACTTGTTCTTGCGCCATAATTTAAACTGGTTGTGATAGCTTCCCTGAACAAAATTCTCAGCCCGAGCCTGCCGCCCCAAGACCAACATATCCCATCCAATAAAACTTGCTGTTTGTTCAAGATGGATATCTGTTTCAGAGTGGGCTAAAGCACCGTCAAAAAGCATTGTTTCTTGCGGCATCCACTCTAAAATAGAATCATCTTTTACATTCAAATAAATATGCTGGAAAGCCTGTTTTCCATTTGTTCTATACCACTTACCCGCTCCCGGCGTGGTAATTACAGCATGCGCCTGCCCTTCTGTTTCAATTTGAAAAGTAAGATGATCACCGCCTGCAATTCCAGCAGGTGGATGAACAATAATGGCATGACAAACCCCAGTTTTTTCTGGCCAGAGCATTTTTTGCACCCGAACGGGGCCATAATGCTTTCTGTGACTCATTATGGTGCGCGAGTTTTCATAACAAAACCCCAGTTCTAACTGGGCATACCAAAATGGTGCTGAAGAAGTCTGAAAAGTTTGTTGAATTCGATTCATTTTGGCTCATTTTTGATAATGGCTTTTTTGATAAGCAAAATATGCACCAAAAGCAAAAAGTGGTTATTACAAACTTAGAAACAATTTTTTTATTTTAATGAGTCAAAAAATCATCAATGTCTAACATAAAACCACAGTAAAGCATGGAATTATTTATACAATAGCGCCCATCCTCGCTCTTATAAATTTTTCCCATGAAAATCTTTTTCGTGTTAGTACCGTTTGTATTTTTAACTGGGTGTATTTTTGGCCAATCAAGTGAGGTCAAACGTGCAGAAAAACTTTTAAATAACTTTCAATGTAAAAATATTGAAACAAGTGAAATTTCTACAAGTTCAATCAACTCTTATTACCAGCAATCTTTAGCTGTGAGTAAGGAAAAAGCGACCTCTTATGTAGAAAGCTATAAAAATGGTGAAGAACTATTCGCGATGCCCTTAGATGAAGTCGTAGAACAGCAATACCAACTTTATAAAGCAGCGTGCGATTCTTTAGGTGGGGTTTCTGCCCAACCATAAATTTTTAAAAGTATCCATTAAATCACTTTAGTGGATACTTTTAATTCTCAACTAAAATATAAAAAAACATAGCCCCAATCTGTGTAATTTTTACTCACTTTACCTTTTGTTAAAATTAAGCTACATACTAGAGCTTTTATTTTCGATTCTTTTTTCCTAGCCTGTCAGTACTTTATATTTATTTTTTTGAGGTTTTATTCATTATGAAAAAATCATTATTAGCAATTGCACTTATGAGTACTCTTCTTGTCGCATGTAATAAACATGAAAATAAAACAGAAACAACCTCTGATGCATCTACTCCTGTACAAACTGCTCAATCAAATAATAATGAAGCGGTAGATACAGCACATACAGCCGAGAATTCTTTAGACTGGGATGGTAAATATAAAGGTACGCTTCCTTGTGCAGACTGTGAAGGCATCAAAACTGAATTAGAGTTAAAAGATGATAAAACTTATGAGCTAACAGAAACCTATCTTGGTAAAGGTGATGCAAACCCATTTGAAACCCATGGTAAGTTTACTTTCGATAAAGACAATACTTCTGTTATTACCTTAGATGATAAAGCTCAAAACCGTAAATTCTTTATTGGTGAAAATACCGCGACTGCTTTAGATATGGAAGGTAAAAAAGTTGAAGGTTCTTTAGCTGAACATTATGTTTTGAAAAAAGAAGATTAATCTATTTTTCAATATAAATAAAAACCCGCTCAAATGAGCGGGTTTTTTATGAAGTCAATTCTTAGTGAGCTGAGAATTGGTTCATTGTGTTTTTAGCATCGTCACCAGCTTTAAGTGCATTTTCACCAGCGAAGATTTCTTTGTGGTCATCACCGATGTCAGAACCAGCCATTGCTTGGTGTTTCACACATGCGATACCGCCACGGATTTCTTTACGTTGTACGCCAGCAACATAAGCTAACATACCTTGGTCACCGAAGTAACCTTGTGCTAATTCATGAGTAGAAAGAGCAGCAGTGTGGTATGTAGGAAGTGTGATCAAGTGATGGAACACACCAGCTTCACGCGCAGCATCTGCTTGGAAAGTACGGATTTTTTCATCAGCTTCAGCAGCTAATTCAGTATTGTCGTACTCAGCGCTCATTAATTTAGCACGGTCGTAAGCAGATACATCTTTACCTTCTGCAACCCAACGATCGTACGCTTGTTGACGGAAGTTTAAAGTCCAGTTGAATGATGGGCTGTTGTTATAAACAAGCTTCGCATTCGGAACTACTTCTTTTACACGGTTAACCATGTGTGCAATTTCTTGTACGTTTGGAGTCGGAGTTTCGATCCAAAGTAAGTCAGCACCGTTTTGAAGGCTAGTGATACAGTCAAGTACAACACGGTCAATCTGAGTGCCTTCACGGAATTGGTATAGACCAGAAGCTAAACGAGTTGGACGATGTAATTTACCATCACGTTTAATTAAGATCTCATCTTCTTGAGCTTCTGAGATATCAATTTCTTGAGTATCTAAGTAGCTAATATATTTAGATGCGATATCACCTGGCTCTTTAACTACAGGGATCTTCTGAGTTAAGTCAGCGCCTTCAGAGTCAGTACGAGCAACGATAACCCCGTCTTCAACACCCATTTCTAAGAATGCATAACGAAGTGCATGGATCTTAGCGATGAAGTCTTCATGTGGAACAGTTACTTTACCAGCTTGGTGACCACATTGTTTTGCATCAGATACTTGGTTTTCGATTTGAAGCGCACAAGCACCAGCTTCGATCATTTTCTTAGCAAGTAAGTAAGTTGCTTCTTCGTTACCGAAACCAGCATCGATGTCTGCAATAATTGGCACAACATGAGTTTCGAAGTTGTCGATTTGAGCTGTGATTTCAGCTACTTTCGCAGAGTCACCAGCTTCTTTTGCTTTATTTAAAGCACGGAACAAGTCATTTAATTCTTTTGCATCAGCTTGACGTAAGAAAGTGTAGATTTCTTCGATCAAAGCAGGTACTGAAGTTTTCTCGTGCATAGATTGGTCAGGAAGTGGACCAAATTCTGAACGAAGAGCAGCAACCATCCAACCAGAAAGGTAGATATAACGTTTGCTTGTCGTACCGAAATACTTTTTGTTAGCAATCATTTTTTGTTGAGCGATGAAACCATGCCAGCAACCTAATGATTGAGTATATTTGCTTGAATCAGCATCGTATTCAGCCATATCACGACGCATAATCGCAGCTGTATACTTAGCAATATCTAAACCTGTTTTGAAACGGTTTTGAAGTTGCATACGAGCAGCATCTTCTGGGCTAATGTCTGCCCAAGTGTTGCCGAATTTTGCTTTTAATTCACGTACTGCATCAATCGCTGTTTGATATGTAGTCATGATATTGTCCTGTATTCATTTTAGGATTTCATCGATCGAAGCCTAGAGTCATGTTATGAAAATTCCCTATGACACCAGCTGCTTCTTCATGTACACAGCTTAGACTTAGCCAATCAATTAATCCAATATCCTTCGTTAATCTTCAGTATTTATTTAAAAAATATACCAATAAATCGATATTATAAGTAAAACTAAAAAACATAACACTTTGTTTATAAAAACAAAATAATCCTAAAGGAGTATAGAATTTTGATTAAAAAACACTCCAAGCTTTATTTTTATACAGTTTTTGAAAATTTTCCATTCATTTTTAATATAAAAAGTTAATTGTAAATTAGGCGAATTTTGCCAATGCAAAATGTCAATCAGCATGCTAGAACAGTACTAAATATTAAGAAAATATTTTTGTTCAATAATTATAAAAATAAAAACAGATCAACGATAATAGAATCCAGCATTTGAGATACTTTTTGCCCATACTTAATTTCAACAAAAAATGTCGTTTTTCTCATCATTTTTTCACACAATGTTCTTTAAATATGGCATAATTTGAAACAATTTTAGGGTTTTATTTTCGGTATTTTTTTTATGAATCTGGAGCGGGTAGATCTTAATCTATTAATATATCTTGATGTTCTTCTTCGTGAAAAAAACGTTACTCGCGCAGCCGAACAGCTTGGTGTTACTCAGCCTGCCATGAGTAATATTTTACGCCGCTTGCGTAATTTATTTAATGACCCTCTCCTGATCCGCTCATCTGAAGGGATGACACCGACAGAACGTGCACTTGAATTACAACCGCGTATTCGTGATGCTCTTTCTGACCTTTCAATGATTTTGGAACCGCGTACCGAATTCCGCCCTTATACCAGTAATCGCGTTTTCCGTATTATGACTTCTGACTATGCAGAAGCCACCTTAGTCCCTCGTCTTGTTAAAGCCCTCCGCTCAGAAGCACCAAACGTTGTACTCGATTTTCTTACTCCAAGTGATGTGTCATATAGAGACATGGAACAGGGTAAAGTTGATCTAGCCATTAACCGCTTCAATGAAATCCCGCAAAGCTTCCACCAAGTTTTGGTTTGGCGTGATAGCTTTAGCTGTATTTTAAATGACAAACACCCTGCTGTGACTCATTTAAATCTAAAAAGCTATTTAGATGCTCAACATATTTGGGTATCTAAAACGGGTATGGGTGTTGGCTTTGGGGTAAACCCAGATAAACAAGGTGGCTTGGGCTGGATTGATCAAGCATTAGAACGTATTGGTCAACGCCGCAAAATTTCTGTATTTACGCGTCACTATCAGATGCCGGCATTACTTGCTCAAAATGTTGACTTGATCGCTACTCTTCCAACTCGGATGGCGCGTTTACAAGCACAAAATCCAAAATTAGTTATTAAAGATCCACCGTTTTACATTCCTGAGTTTGAACTTAAAATGGCTTGGTGTCCATTATTGCACCATCACCCAGCTCATCGCTGGTTACGCCAACTCATTCTATTTGTTGCTCGCCAAATGATCGAAGAGGAAAATCGTGAATTCCTAACCAATAATTCACAATTTTCCCACTATTAAATAAGTTTTAATTTAATTGTCTCTTTCAAACATTATCTTTAAGCGCTGAGCAATCAATCTGATTACCTCAGCGCTTTTTTGTGTTAAAACATAGTCATAATAATGATGATCCTCGGGTGATTTGTGAGTCTCTTTCAAAATATCATTATCATCGTACTGCTCATCATCGCAGCAGGCTTTTTATCTTTAACTGAAATTGCTCTAGCTGGTGCCAGAAAAGTAAAGTTAAAGATTTTAGCCGAAGCTGGCGAAGAACGTGCTCAAAAAGTACTTGATTTACAAGAACAATCTGCAGACTTTTTTGCAGCGTCCCAAATTGGCTTAAATGCTGTTGCAATCTTAGGCGGTATATTGGGTGAAGCTGCGTTTCGTCCTTTTTTTGTGAACTTAGTTGACCGTTTCTATGAAGGACCTTGGACGCAAACCATTGGATTTGCCCTATCTTTCACATTGGTAACTTCTTTGTTTATTTTATTCGCCGATTTAATGCCAAAACGCTTGGCAATGATCGCACCTGAAAAAATTGCAATTAGTGTAATTAACCCTATTCAGATTTTTATCAAAATCTGTAAGCCTTTAGCATGGGGAATTAATGCAATTGCCAATTTGCTATTCCGCTTGTTTAAAGTAAATACCACACGCGAAGACAATATTACTTTTGATGATATTTCAGCAGTGATGGATGCAGGTGCTCAAGCAGGTGTACTACAAAAACAAGAACATCACTTTATTGAAAACGTATTTGAGCTTGAAGAACGTACAGTCCCATCAAGTATGACAACACGTGAAAATGTTGTTTATTTTACGCTTAACGAGCATGAAGATAGCATTCGCCAAAAACTGGCAGAATATCCTTATTCCAAATTTCTGGTTTGTAACGAAAATATTGATCAAGTGATTGGCTATGTAGATGCTAAGGATATTCTTGTACGTATTTTAAACAACCAATCTTTAACCCAGCTCAATGAATCGACTATTCGTACGGTTCTAATGATACCTGATACTTTAACACTATCAGAATTACTCGATCGCTTCCGCTCAACAAAAGAAAAGTTTGCTGTTGTAATTAATGAGTATGCGCTTGTCGTTGGGGTAATTACGCTAAGCGATATCATGATTACTGTTATGGGGGATTGGGTTACCCCTATGGAAGAAGAACAGCAAATTATTAAACGTGATAATAATTCTTGGCTGATTGATGGTAGTACACCTATTGAAGATCTTAAGCATGCGCTTGAAATGGATGAACTACCAGATGAAGAGAATTATGAAACATTAGCTGGTTTCATGATGTACCGTTTACGCAAAATTCCTCGTCCAGCCGACTTTGTTGAATTTGGCGGTTATAAATTTGAAGTTGTTGACGTAGACCATTTTAAAATTGATCAGCTATTAGTAACACGTGTATTAGAAAAAAATGATTTACCATCTCCACCTGATGAAAGTTGATTTATTTTGGTGCAAAATATCCTGCAAATGCAGGATATTTTTTTGATAAATAATTTTTTCCTTTTAGATAATTATTATTTTAAAATTTTTTATATTAAAAGTTTAATTAATTATCCTAATCACAATTTCAAATATATAAATTAACTCATTCATTAAAATAAAAAAATTAAATTGAATTAAAATAAAATTTTGCACATAAAAGATTTACAGATTCACTTTCGTTATGTAACGTAGGGAGTAGAAGCTTTGTAAATGGGTATACTTCTCATTTCAGTATTTAAACAGAATATAATTTTTAAAAATACATGATAATTTCAAACATGATAAAGGTTTTATAAGTATATATAATAAGCACTATACATTATAAATAGACTATACCATTATTATATATGTTCAGTATTTCTTCAAAATATACCTTTCCAAGTGAATATATATTAACCAAATAAACTAAATATATTATTTGTCTTTTTAATAAAAATTCATAAGAATAATCGAGGTCAGAGTTTTTGAATAAACTTGTTCAGTAAAACTAAAGGCAAAGGATTGATTGTATGCTGACATTACTTGGTGTTGGTATGATTTTATGCTTCATGTATTTAATCATGTCCAAACGTTTAAGCCCTATTATTGCTTTAATTCTCATCCCATTTATTTTTTCTCTTATTGCCTGGGGCCTTGGTCACTACTTTGAAAGCTTGAGCCATATTGAGCTTAAAGGTCTCAGTGAAATGATGCTAGATGGCATCAAAAAACTTGCGCCTACTGGCGTAATGCTATTATTTGCAATTTTATATTTTGCCTTAATGATCGATGCAGGTCTTTTCGATCCTCCGGTTAAATGGATTTTGAAAAAAGTTAAAGGCGACCCCCTAAAAATTACATTAGGGACTGTTTTTTTAACTACGTTAGTCTCTCTTGATGGCGATGGCTCAACCACTTACATGATTTGCGTGGCAGCCATGCTCCCTCTTTATCAACGCCTCGGTATGAATACACTGATCATGACGGCACTTATGTTGTTATGTAGTGGTGTAATGAACCTGACCCCATGGGGTGGCCCTACTGCCCGTGCAGCAAGTGCACTCCAAGTTGACCCAAGCCATATCTTTGTACCAATGATTCTTCCAATGGTGGTTAGTATTGGCTGGTTATTCTTCTTGGCATATTTATATGGTCGCTATGAGCAAAAACGTTTAGGCGTGATTGAGCTTGAAAGTCACCATGGTGATAACATTACAGTTTCAAAAGACCCAGAAGCAACTCGTCCACATTTACGTAAAGTGAATATGGTACTCACCATTCTTCTTATGATTGCATTGATTAAAGGTATTTTACCGATGTCAGTGTTATTCATGCTGGCGTTCTGTATTGCAATGCTCATCAACTACCCTGATGTTGATATGCAGAAAAAGCGTATCGCTATGCACGCAGACAGTATCTTGGCTGTTGTAGGTTTAATTTTTGCTGCAGGTATTTTTACAGGTATTTTATCTGGTACAGGCATGGTTGAAGCCATGTCTAAAGAATTTGTTGCAATGATCCCTACAAGTATGGGGCCATATCTAGCGCCAATTACTGCTCTGGTGAGTATGCCATTGACGTTCTTTATGTCAAATGATGCATTCTTCTATGGTGTATTGCCAATTCTTGCTGAAGCAGCTTCACATTATGGTATTAGCCCAGAAGCGATTGCTCGTGCATCAATTGTAGGTCAGCCAGTGCATTTGTTATCACCTCTCGTTCCATCAACCTACTTGTTATGTGGTCTTGCTAAAGTCGACTTTGCAGACCATCAAAAGTTCACTTTTAAGTGGGCATTTATTACTTGTATGGTATTGATGGGTACAGCTTTAGTGATTGGTGTTTTCCCACTTTTTAGTACGATGTAATTCTGCTCTACTATAAAAATAAAAGCCCCTATCGGGGCTTTTATTTTTTATTTATTTACATACTCAATCATGGCATCTAAGAACGCATGAAAGTGCAAGCTAATATCTTCTTGTAAAATTTTATAAGCATTATCAAATTGCACCATTGGAAAGCCTTCTTTCCAAAATGGGAAAATATTATGCAAGTCATGAGTAACTATTGCATCTTCTCGAACAATTGCTTGTGAAATTTGTGCCAAAACTTGCGCTGTCTCTGCGCCATCAACAGCAAGATAATCAATACCACGCGCTTTTAAAATACGAATTCGATCTTTTTTATAGCGAATTTTTTTAGCTTGAGCTGCATTTAAACCTAGTGCAAGAGTAACTGCCTCTACAAACTTCTCTTCAAAATTTGTATTTAGTGCCACCAAAGCCTGCTTATGTGCTTCCTGACGTCCTGCTTTTCCCCCGTTACGGATGATCTCATTGGCTTCCGTATCTAGCTTATCTTTTTTCATCGACTGTAAAATGTCTAAAATTTCGATATCGCTTAAAGATTCAGGAGATTGCTCAAACATAGGAGTCTCTATACATACAACTAAAGGCGTATTCTCTCATAAAAGCGATACTAAAGCAGAGTAAAATTTTTAATAGCATATTATCTTGACTATTTTTATAGTCCTAATCTCAGAGACTACACTCATAAAATCCGTTAATTCTTTGGTTATGATTTTACCATTTGCCAAATTAATTTTACCCTGATAATATTATTTTACCCTGATAAAAATATGCGGCTAAAATGAATACTAAAATCACCTATACTGCTTTCACTGGAAGTACGCTTATTGCGAGTGACTCCCTTGTTGAACTTGCAAAGAAACTAAAAGCTCTTCCTAAAACAACAGAAAATATTCTGATTTTTAATGATCAAACAGGTCAACAAATTGATCTTAACCTTTCTGGTTCGGAACAAGAACTTCAACAACGTTATGCTGAACCGGAAGAAATTAAAAAAGTTGGACGACCTAAACTTGGAGTAATTTCACGTGAAATCACTTTACAAAAAAAACACTGGGATTGGTTAGATCAGCAAAGTGCGAGTGCATCAGCAGTGATTCGCAAATTAATTGATAAAGAGTTAAATAACCCAAATTCTGAAGGCAATATTATGTTAGCCAAACAAGCCATCGACCGCTTTATGTCTGCTATGTTAGGCAATATGCCAAATTACGAGGAAGCAACACGCGCCTTATATCAAGGTGATCGAGATATATTTTTAAAGATGATTCAGAGCTACCCTAAAGATTTAAGAGAATATTTAACTTTAAAAGCTCAAAATATTTTCTAAACTCAATAAAAAACCCGCTTACGCGGGTTTTTAGAACTTATTTTCAATCTATTAAAGACGAACTAATTCCACAATTTTCTCTACTGCTTCTTCTACCGTTTCAGCAGTTATCTCTGTATCTGTACCATCCACAGAAGTTGTGATAATGACAACACCTGTCTCACGTAATAGAACCAATTGCTCAGCTGTTAAGCTTGTTTTCGCGATCGCAACTACACCTTGCTGAATCAATAAACTTTCTAAAGCCTGAGATTTTTCAATTAACTGTGCAGAAACACCAATAACAGCAGGTTTTTGACCTAAACGAGCAGCACGATCTTCAGCGGTAACAGGATTACTATGAGCCGTCCACTCTACCGCGGCTTCTACCATGCCCGCGCCAACAGTTACGTTACTTAAACGGTCAATAAAAATAAATGAACCGGTGTAACGTGAATCTTGATAACGGTCAAACACGACTGGAGCATCAAACTCAACCACAACATCTGCAATCGCATTTAACTCAAGCTCTTCTACTTGAGTGTGTTCGAGCGTATTCACATTTACACGATAGTTAATATTAGTTACTTTTGCTGGAACAGTTTGTGTACCAATCTTAATATTGTACAACTTACCTTTTACAAGTGGGTGTTCATTCATCCATACCACTGAAGCACGAACACTTCTTGAAATTAATGGTTGCTCGCCTGCGCGTACTAAGACATTACCGCGACTAATATCAATTTCATCACTTAACGTTAAGGTGACTGCCTGACCCGCAACTGCCTGCTCAAGATTACCGTCAAAAGTAACAATTTCCTTAACTGTAGAACGCTTACCAGAAGGCAACGCCACAATCTCATCACCAACTTTAATTTCACCTAATGCAACTGTACCCGCAAAGCCACGGAAGTCGAGATTTGGACGGTTTACATATTGAACAGGGAAACGGAATTCATGTTTACTTGACTCGCGGTTGATTTCCACAGACTCAAGAATACTCATTAAGGTTTGCCCCTTGTACCAAGGAGTATGAGCTGATGGATTTACAACGTTATCGCCATTTAAAGCAGAAATTGGAACAAATAAAATATTGGCTGGACGGCGATCACCCAATTGGCTCACGAACGCATCATATTCAACCTGAATTTCATTAAAACGTTCAGATGAATACTCAACCAAGTCCATTTTATTAATGGCAACAACAATATTTTTAATTCCAAGCAAACTCGCAATAAAGGTATGACGACGAGTTTGAGTTTGTACACCATAGCGCGCATCGATCAGGATGATTGCAAGATCAGCAGTCGATGCACCTGTTGCCATGTTACGAGTATATTGTTCATGGCCCGGAGTATCAGCAATAATAAATTTACGCTTTTCAGTCGAAAAATAGCGATAAGCAACATCAATGGTAATACCCTGCTCACGCTCAGCCTGCAAACCATCTACAAGTAATGCCAAGTCCGGTGCATCACCTGTTGTGCCCACTTTCTTACTGTCACGTGTTACAGCTTGCAATTGATCTTCATAAATCAATTTTGAATCGTAAAGTAAACGACCAATTAAGGTACTTTTACCATCATCTACGTTACCGCAAGTCAAAAAGCGCAAAAGGTCTTTTTGTTCATGTTGTTTTAAATACGCCAGAATGTCTTGGCTGATTAAGTCTGATTGATGAGACATTGCTCAAACTCCACAAATTTAGAAACTGTCTTAGAAATAGCCTTCTTGCTTTTTCTTTTCCATTGAGCCTGCTTCATCATGGTCAATCATACGACCTTGACGCTCAGAACTTGTTGCCAATAGCATTTCCTGAATAATTTCTGGCAATGTATCAGCTTCGGACTCAACTGCACCTGTTAATGGATAACAGCCAAGCGTACGGAAACGTACAGACTTCATTTGTGGAACTTCACCCTCTTTTAAGCGCATACGTTCGTCATCAACCATGATTAGCGTACCACTACGCTCAACCACAGGACGAACAGCAGAGAAATAAAGAGGAACAATTTGAATATTTTCTAAATAGATATATTGCCAGATATCCAACTCTGTCCAGTTCGATAACGGGAATACACGAATACTTTCGCCTTTGTTCACTTTACCATTGTAAAGATTCCAAAGTTCAGGACGTTGGTTTTTAGGATCCCAACGATGTTTACTATCACGGAATGAATACACACGCTCTTTCGCACGTGATTTTTCTTCGTCACGGCGCGCCCCACCAAAAGCAGCATCGAACTGATATTTATCCAAAGCCTGTTTTAAAGCTTGGGTTTTCATAATATCCGTATATTTCGAACTGCCATGATCAAATGGGTTGATTCCTGCTTCACGGCCTTCTTTATTCTGATGAACAATTAAATCAAAACCATGAGTTTTTGCCATGTTATCGCGAAACGCGATCATGTCTTTAAACTTCCAGCCCGTATCTACATGTAATAAAGGGAAAGGAAGTTTTGCAGGATAAAATGCCTTTAATGCAAGATGAAGCATCACAGCCGAGTCTTTACCAATTGAGTAAAGCATGACTGGATTTTCAAATTCTGCGGCTACTTCACGGATAATATGAATACTCTCAGCTTCAAGTTGCTTGAGATGTGTAAGTCTTGATTCAGTCATGAACACGCCCTTCTCTATCCATTTTGCCCATAAAATCTAGAAGCGGTATTACACCACCACTTAGAAGACCATGTGGAGGAACGAGTGCCATAACAACTCCAATTTTTCGTGATAAATAGTCCAACCACAAGCCCTTTATGAGGCTTATAGCATTAGTTATGCATTATAGTGATTTAAAACCGATTCCTTTTGCTTGTTTTTTCATATTGATATTCAAATTCATCATATACATGTAATATGCTGATTCACTTATAACTTTAAAATCGTAACTGGTGTAGTCAACTTAAGCAAATCATGATCTGTGCTTTGGTTTTCTCTAAAAACAATAAAAAAGAGAAGCCTCTGTAGCCTCTCTTTGTTATTATAAGGTTAACTAAAAATTAGAAACCAAACATTTTACGCTCTAGAGGAATTTCTACTCCAATTGATGCACCAGCATCATTACCTTCTAAGTCAGAATCACTTACCCAACCATTAATTTTTAATGGAAGATCAGGTTTGATGTAATGTGTCCAAGTTAAATCAAGCGCTTTAATTTCATCATCTTTAGGGAATGCTTTATTAATTGCCAAGTTAGATTGGTTAACTTTAACCACCATAGCACGACCGCTTAAACGGTTCATGACATCAAAGCGGATATCACCACCCACAGAATACATTTGTCCATCGCCACCCATCGCGTGACCTAATGGGAAACCATGTTGGTAATAACCATCTGTATATTGATGATGGTTATATGAAATACCTCTTACATCGCCATTAGTACGCGTATCGGCCCATTCCGCATAAATTTGATAAGGCATGTTATTAATCATAGAAGAGTAATCAGCACCCGCTAAATACATCTTCTTCGATGGCAAACCACCTGCTTCATCTTCACCTATATATTGCCCGTAAACACTGACTGGGATATTAAACAACGTTTGTAATTGTAAACGAGCATCAAAACCTGCTAACTGATTAGATGCGTTGTCTTCACCTACACAACTATTTTCAGTACAACCATTGTCTTTACCAATAACCGCATTCCAGTACGCTTTAAAACTATCTGGTTGCCCATCACCACCAATCTGAATTGCTCTTGAGGCGCCAATTTCTAAAGCAGGAACTGGGCGTGCAGTTACACGCATACCTAATAATTTAGCATGAGGAACAGCTTTATAATCATCTAACTGGCCAGCAAATAATTGGTATTGCCACGGCCCAATCCAAGATAACCATTTATTTTCAAAAGCGTCTTGTACAGCACGCTGCATAGTTACCCCATACACAGGACGACTTGCATCGCCTCGGATTAAGCTACCATCATGTCCAGGTCCCCACCATGTTGGAATTTGACCTGCAACAAGCCACTGGTTCCAGAGTTTACCAGCGACATATGAACCTTCAACGTTAACGTCATGCCCACTATCAATTTGAGGGTCTTTTTCTGCGTTTACACGGATTTTTGCATCCCAATTTTCACCACCAGCATTAAACTCTAATGAACCTTGGTACTGCGATTTTTGGTTATCACCAAATGCTTGAGGAATATTTTTGATATCAGTTTCAGCAAAAGCACCCACTTTAACTGTATCGTTATCTGCCTTTAATGCATTGAGAACTGAATTAATAACTTTTTGCTGTGCTGGATGAGTCACTTTAGCTTGAGAGAGCGCTCTTTGAATTTCATCACCACTTAATGGCCAAGTAGAAGTGCTGATGTTAATAACACCTTGTTGATTTAACCAGTTTAAGTCGGTACGTAAATCATCATTATTAAGCACTAAACCTTGTGCAAAAACAGCCGATGAAGCAGTTGCTAATAATGCAATTGAAAGTGTTTTTCTTAAAAACATGTCAGCACAATTCTCAAAGTTATTTATGAGCAACACATTAATTTTTTTATCGCAAATTTGCAATTGTTAAACTGTGCAATTACATTTTTTAACGGTGTTTTAAGTTTTCTATAACTTAAGTATTTTATATATAAATAGTTAATAAAAAAGGCAGTATAAACTGCCTTTTTCTACATTGAAGATTAAATTAACCTTCTTTACGACGCATATGCGGAAACAAAATCACATCACGAATACTTGGTGCATCTGCAAAAAGCATAACCAAACGGTCAATACCAATACCTTCACCCGCTGTTGGAGGTAAACCATATTCAAGTGCTTCAACAAACTCTGCATCGTAATGCATTGCTTCATCATCACCCGCATCTTTTTCAGCAACTTGCGCTTGGAAACGTTCAGCCTGATCAATCGGATCATTTAACTCACTAAAGCCGTTTGCCAATTCACGGCCACCAATAAAGAACTCAAAACGATCAGTAATGTGCGGATTATCATCATTACGGCGAGCAAGTGGAGAAGTCTCTGCTGGGTACTCAGTAATAAAAGTAGGCTGACGAAGTTTAGTCTCAACCGTTTCTTCAAATACGATTGTTTGAAGCTTACCTAAACCAAAACCAGGTTTAACTTCTTCTTTTAATTCCTCACGAACAAATTTTGCAAGGAATTCACGATCGCCTACATTTTCAGGCGTGAACTGCGGATTATTCTCCAAAATCGCATCAAACATAGAGATTTTCTTGAATGGTCCTTTAAAGCTAAACACTTCACCTTGGTAAGGCACATCAGTCGTACCTAAAATATCAAGGGCTAGCTTTTCAAGCATGTTTTCAGTCAAAGCCATCAAGTCTTTATAATCAGCATATGCCTGATAAAACTCGATCATGGTAAATTCAGGGTTATGACGTGTTGACACCCCTTCATTACGGAAGTTACGGTTAATTTCGAACACACGCTCAAAACCACCAACAACTAAACGCTTTAAATAAAGCTCCGGTGCGATACGCAAGAATAATGGCATATCTAAAGCATTATGATGCGTTTCAAACGGACGTGCAGACGCGCCACCCGGAATCACATGCATCATTGGCGTTTCAACTTCCATGAAACGTTCATTAGTTAAAAATGCGCGAATACCTGCAACGACTTTGGCACGAATTTCAAAAGTCTTACGCGTTTCTTCATTCACAATTAAGTCAAGATAACGCTTACGATATTTAACTTCTGTGTCGTTCAAACCATGAAATTTATCCGGCAATGGACGAAGCGATTTTGTAAGAAGTTCAAAACCTTCAAGGTGTACATATAAGTCACCTTTACCCGAACGGCCGATATAACCTTCAGCAGCAATAATATCGCCAAGGTCTAAACCTTTAATAGTTTCGAGCGTATCTTTTGGTAAACCCTTACGGTCAACATATAATTGGATACGACCAGTCATGTCTTGAATCACCATGAAAGAACCACGGTTTAACATGACACGGCCAGCAACTTTTACATAAACATGTTCAGCGCTTTCGATTTGTTCTTTAGACTGATCTTTAAATTGTTCTTGTAAATCAGCAGCGTAATGTTCACGTTTGAATGTATTTGGCCAAGGACTCTTTCCAGTTTCCTTTGCAACATCTTGGATTTGCTTTAATTTGGCATGACGCTGTGCAATTAAATCGTTTTCGGAAATAGTTGGTTCAGAAGTCGATTGAGCGTTTTGTTGCGTCATCTCTGCCTCGGTTAAGTAAAAATGAAGTGGCATAGCTTAACAGATTGCTGAGGTTTTTCGAACGATTTCAATCAAACAAAAACGAAAAAAGTCCAAGCCGTCAATCTGAATGGACATTGAATGATAAAAATTACTTAGACCAATCGCTAAGTTCATTTTTTTTAGGTTTGAGTAAAATATAAAAAAATCCAAATAACCTCGATTTGAAAAGGCCCTATTTGCCTTTTATTTTATCTATGAGATTGTGTAGTAAATAATGAAAATTCTATTTTTACATGGCTTGGATTCTTCTCGTGAATCAACAAAATTTCATGCCATTTTACATCCTGAAAAATTTTGTATTGATGTTGATTATCGCAACCTAAGTTATGCTTCAGTTAAAGACTTTTATCATCAAGCGATTGAAACAATTAAACCTGATTTGTTAGTCGGTCATAGCCTCGGCGGTTATTGGGCTTTGAAAACTGCTGCTCAACATAAATTAGCTGTTATTGTTGCCAACCCAAGCCTTACACCTAATTTTCGTAATGATTACCCTCACCTTTGTGACGAAGATCTTGACCACTCTAACCCTAAAATGGCCTATTTAGAGTTAGGAGACGAGCAACTTGATATGTATCAAGTACAGGAAAAGCTGTCACCATATATGACAATAGAAACTTATGACGGAGGCCATCATCGGCTTGCTTATCCTTCTCGTCTCAATGATCTCATTACTAAAATTCATAAAAAATATTTTGCTTGAATTTACGTATGACACATAATTTTCAAAAAACTTATTATGTAAAAAGATAACAAGTTAAATTACAGAAACTTATTTTTCAGCCATTTGTTTTACAGCTTCAAAGCCTTGAACGAAGCCACTTTTTAACATACCGATGTACTCAGGTAAGGTGGCTAATTCTACTTTTACCGTTGTAGTATCCCCATTTTGACTTAAAAAATATTTTTCTAGCGAACCACTCCAGCCTTTCACCTCTTCACTTTCTAAGTCTTCTTTCCCGTCTTTAATCATTCCTAAATGTTTAAAAATTAGTACTTCAGGCTTTTTCATTTCTTCAATGGTCGAAACCATTCCATTACCTTCTCCATCTAGAAAATATGTTTTACCACCAACTTTCCAATCTGTGCGCATTGAAGAATCTGGAGCAAAGAATTTTGTCCATGCATTATAGGTATCGCTATTCCAGAGTACGTCCCATACTTTTTCTATAGGTGCTTTAATTTCTACTTCATATATTAGAGTTTCCATATTCGACTTCCTTATTCTCCGTTAATTAATTGTTCCATAAACTTTTCTGTTTTATATAAACATTAATTTATTTGTCCATTTATTAACCAGATTACTTTTTTAAGAACTTTATTTATATAAATGCTTTGCTCTTTTTGTAACCCTTCATATCACTCATCGTCTCCTTGCATGAATAAACTTATAAAAACATATGATTTATTATGTGTTTATGTTGAAGTTTTGCCTAAATAACCATTTATTTGTCTCGATATGCCATTCATCTTTGCTTATGAATGATTAAACTCCCTTATATGCTTTACTTTAAATGTAGAACTGCGTAAAAATTTGATATCCGATCAAAGCGACATTAGTTATTATTGAGCGGATCGTAGTTACATTATTAATAGATGGAATAGTTTTACTGAAAGGCAGCTTTGAGCAAACTTATCAGTGCGGAGAGTCTCATGAAAAAATATCAATGTATCGTTTGTGGATGGATTTACGATGAAGCAGAAGGTTGGCCACAAGACGGCATTGCAGCTGGAACAAAATGGGAAGATATTCCTGATGACTGGACTTGCCCTGATTGCGGCGTTTCAAAAGCTGACTTCGAAATGATCGAAATCTAATGTCTTAAATTAAAAGGCCATGATTTACATGGTCTTTTTTATATATCACCAATCACCGTTTTAAATTAACAATTCTAATTCTGGAGAAAAAAATGCATCCAATCGTCATTATCGGATCAGGCATGGCGGGTTATACCTTAGCACGTGAATTCCGTAAGCTTAACCCAGAGCAAGAACTTGTGATGATTTGTGCGGATGATGCGGTGAACTATGCAAAACCAACCTTATCCAACGCTTTTGCAGGAAAAAAAGCCCCAGAACAGATTCCATTAGGTGATGCTGCAAAAATGAGTGCCCAACTCAATATGCGTATTGAACCTTTTACTTGGGTGAAAGAAATTTTAGCTGAGCGTCATGAACTTGTTCTAGAAAAAGACGGCGTTATTTCTCAGCAACCCTATTCAAAATTAATTTTAGCTGTCGGTGCTAACCCGATTCGCCTTGCTATTGCTGGTGATGGTAGTGATGACATCCATGTGGTGAACTCACTCATTGACTATCGTTCTTTCCGAGAAAATCTAGCTCAGCGCAAAGATAAACGTGTTGTGATTTTGGGTGCAGGTTTAATTGGTTGTGAATTTGCCAATGACTTACTTCATAGCGAATATGATGTAACAGTAATTGATTTAGCGCCTCAACCATTAGGCCGTTTATTACCTTCACACATTGCTTCAGCATTCCAGCAGAATCTTGAAGAAGCGGGTGTTAAATTTGCCTTAGGCACAACCGTTGAAAAAGTAAGTAAAATCAATAACGGTGAAGATTACGCGGTTACATTGGCAAATGGTCAGACTTTGGTCGCTGATATTGTGCTTTCAGCCATTGGCTTACAACCGAATATTTCTCTGGCTCAAACCGCAAATATTCAAACCAGCCGTGGTGTGATTACCAATAGTTTACTTGAAACCAATCAAGCAGATATTTATGCGATTGGTGACTGTGCGGAAGTTAACGGTACCCTGCTTCCATATGTAATGCCAATTATGCAACAAGCCCGCGCTCTAGCAAAAACATTAAGTGGTCAACAAACAAATGTACATTACCCTGCTATGCCGGTTGCGGTAAAAACTCCGGCTGCACCGCTTACAGTTTTACCGGCACCGGTTGATGTGGATGTAAATTGGGAAACTGAAGAATTCGACGATGGTATGCTTGCCAAAGCAATTGACAATGAAGGAACATTGCGTGGTTTCGTATTGTTAGGTGCAACAGCAGGCAAGCAACGTTTAACTTTAACTAAGCTTGTTCCAGATCTTATTCCTGCCCAAGCATAAGGTTTAAATTGGGAATGCTCATGATCTTGAGTATTCCCTCAAGGAATGAATAACATGAATAGCGCCTTACAATTTAGTATTTCACCGTACACTCCATTTATGCAGGAAACCAAAGTCAATTTAGGCAATGGTATCGAGCTACATGTAGAAGTAGGTGGAAAACCAGAACATCCGACTATTTTGCTGATTATGGGTTTAGGTGCCCAAATGCTATTTTGGCCGGACTTTTTCTGCAAATCACTCATTGATCAAGGTTTTCGTGTTATTCGTTTTGATAACCGTGATATTGGCCTTTCTTCAAAAGTCCGCCATCAAGGTAAACGTTTAAATACCATGAAATTGATGGGACGTTTTGCTTTAGGGCTAAGAAATCAGGGTGCACCTTATACGCTCTATGATATGGCAGATGACGTTTCTATGCTTCTCGACCGTTTAGGAGTAAGCAAAGCACATGTGATTGGTGCCTCAATGGGTGGCATGATTGCCCAGATTCTCGCTGCAAAATATCCGGAAAAAGTAGAAAAATTAGGTTTGATGTTTACCAGTAATAATCAACCGTTTCTACCACCACCATTCCCTAAGCAACTTTTAAGCTTGATTGGCAAGCCAGAATCACGTGATGAAGAAGGAATTGTGAATCACAGTTTAAAATTATTCCAATTGATTGGTTCTCCTGGTTATATTAACCATATTGAAGCCGTTCAAACTGCAAGAAAACTTTATCAACGTAGCTACTATCCTGCTGGTGTACTTCAACAGTTTTTAGCAATATTATGTACAGGTTCCTTACTGCAACTGGACCGTGAAATTAAGCAACCCACTTTAGTCTTGCATGGCTCTCGTGACCGCTTACTTCCACCGAGTCACGGTAAGGCCGTAGCAAAAGCAATTTCCGGTGCTAAGTTTGAATTAATTGATGGAATGGGGCATGATATCCCTGCCCATTTTATTCCACAGCTTAGCGGTTTATTTGCGCATCATTTTAAATCATCATACTAGGACACTATGGCTGCATTACCCTCACTAAGACAGCTATCATATTTAGTTACGTTGTCGGAAACTTTGCATTTTACTGAAGCAGCACGTCGCTCTTTTGTTACCCAATCGACTTTATCGGGCGGCATTATGGAGCTGGAAAGGCTACTAGGTGGCGTTCTGGTTGAGCGTGACCGTCAGAATGTGCGTTTAACGCCATTAGGTGAGCAAGTTGTTGCTCGAGCCCGTGTATTGCTAGCAGATGCTCAGGATTTAATGCGTTTAAGCCGTGAAATGAGTGAACCATTAACAGGTGATCTTCATTTGGGTGTTATTCCAACAATTGCACCTTTTATCCTGACACGGTTACTTGATGAAGTGCATCAACAATTACCGAAGATTCAATTGCATTTACATGAAGCTCAAAGTGAGAAGATTGTAGAGCGCCTAGAACATGGTAATTTGGACATGATTGTCCTTGCCCTACCTTTTGACACAAGAAGTTTAAAAGTAGCTGAAATTTCAAAAGAAAATTTATATCTTGTTTGTAGTAAACAAGATACAAATGCACTTCAAGCAAATTCTCTTGATGATCTCGATTTATCACGTCTTATTTTGCTTGAAGAAGGCCACTGTTTACGTGACCACGTATTAAGTGCCTGTCCAATTGGTGAACGTAAAAACGATAACCGCTTAAAAGCAAGTTCTCTACCAACATTGGTTGAGATGGTTTCTTCCGATTTAGGCTTTACTCTTTTGCCAGAAATCGCAATTGAAAATAGTATGATCAAATTTAATGATCAGATTACTGCAAAACCAATTGAAGACGCACCTAGCCGTACTTTAGCACTTGTTACTCGTAAAAGTACGCCGTTGCAAAGTGAGTTTGATGTTCTTCTGCAAATCATGCAGAAAATTACCACAAACTTACATGAATAAAAAAAGGAGTCTTCGGACTCCTTTTTATTTTACTGTGCTGTTAGAGAAGCCCATTTAAATACCCAAGCCGATCTCAAGTCCAAGCTATCATCTGCAATTATTTTTTCTCGAATAATTTGTGCAATTGCGTAGTCATTGGCAGGGTCGACCATGACTCGTATTCCTTTGGTAGTTGGGCTGGTAACAACTTTATACCCTTTAGCCTGTAATTGGGACTGAATCATATTCGCTTTATTTTGATTAGGTGCCAAAGCAACTTGCACCATCCATTTTTTTTCACCGTTTTCTAAAATTTCTTTCGCGACCGCTGCATCAAGTTGCTTTTTCTTCTCAATATTTTTCTTTTCTTCAATTTTTTTTAACTGATTATCGTCAATTTTCTTTTGTGCTAACAATTCCTCTTGAGTAAGTTTTCTTTTCTGAATCACGATTGTCTTATTTTGTGTTTCATTCTTCTTATTTTTCTCTCTAGAAGGATGTATAAAATAAGGATATATCATTTGATCATCAAATTTCTGAAATACAATAATATCTCCATAGCACTTCTGATCCGCATAAGCAGTCACTGGCATTAACCCCAAAAATATTCTAATAAATAAACTTTTAATAAAGCCTTGCATATTATTCACTTACCAAAGTTAAGTATATTTAATGCGGCGTATTAAAGTAGATTTCTTGTGATTTGTATATTTTTAAAATTCAATGTTTTATGTAAAGAATCACATATTTTTCAAACATATTGCATTAATTCAAATTATTGCCGTTTATCCTACAACCATTTAGAAAAATTAATTAAATTATTATGAAATTCAGTAAATTAAAAAGCCGACATGATGTCGGCTTTTTAAAAATAATTTTTTATTTAAAAGTTTCTAATAATTCTCTTTGAGCATTATGCAATTTTTCGCCTTCGGCTGGCTGGGCACGTACCCATGTACCATCGCCCTGTAACAACCAAGCTTGCTGATTATCTTGTAAATAATTAAGGAGTCCTTGCTGATAAATACGTTTTTTCAAAGCAGGATCTTCAATTGGGAAGCATGCTTCAACACGATTAAATAAGTTACGATCCATCCAGTCCGCACTTGAACAGTAAATACGAGCATCGCCATTATTACTAAAGTAATAAACTCGTGTATGTTCAAGGAAACGGCCTACAATTGAACGTACCCGAATGTTTTCCGATAAATTTGGTAATCCCGGACGTAAACAGCAAATCGAACGAATAATGAGATCTACTTGCACCCCTGCTTGAGAAGCTTCATACAATTTATTAATAAGCTGAACTTCAGTTAAAGCATTCACTTTGACAATAATTTGGGCTTTACGACCAGCCTTTGCATTGGCAATTTCTTCATCAATAAAGTTAATGAGCTGAGCATGCAGAGTAAAAGGTGCATGGAGTAACTTTTTCAGTTTTGCCATTTTACCCATACCCGTGAGCTCTTGGAAAATACGGTGTACGTCTTCACACAAGTCTTTATCGGTGGTCATTAGGCCGTAATCGGTATAAATGCGAGCATTCATAGCATGGTAGTTACCCGTTCCTAAATGAACATAACGCACCAGTTTGTTGTTTTCACGGCGTACCACCATAATCATTTTGGCATGGGTTTTATAACCTACAATACCGTAAACAACGACTGCTCCTGCTTCTTGTAAAACATTAGCCACTTCGATATTCGACTCTTCATCGAAACGGGCACGTAATTCAATTACCGCCGTCACTTCTTTACCATTACGCGCAGCTTCTGCTAAAACTTGAACAATTTCCGAGTCTGCACCACTACGATAAAGTGTCTGTTTAATTGCGAGTACTTGCGGGTCACGTGCTGCTTCACGGAGTAACTGAATAACAGGTGCAAAAGACTCAAATGGGTGATGAAGTAAAATATCCTGCTTTTGCATAGCCGAGAAAATACTCTCGGTCTTTTTAAACACTTTTGGTACGACTGGCGTATGTGAGTCGTAACGCAAATGAGGACGTTTAAAGTTCGAAACCAGACGAGCCAAGTTTACAGGGCCATCAACTTTATATAATTGTTCTTCGTTTAAGTCGAACTCTTCAAGTAGATATTCATAAATATGCTGTGGACAATTTTGGGTTACTTCTAAGCGTACTGCACGACCAAATCGGCGTGAACTTAACTCACCTTTTAACGCTTTTGCCAAATCTTCAACGTCTTCATTAAGTGCCAAATCGGCATTACGAGTTACACGGAATTGATAGCAACCAGTTGCAGTCATGCCCGGGAACAAGTCTGAAACATGTTCATGAATAATTGCAGACAACATGACATGATGTTCTTTACCACCCGTTAACTCATCTGGTAATCGTACAACACGTGGCAATGAACGTGGGGCTGGTACAACAGCCAAATCAATTTGTCGCCCGAACGCATCTTTACCTTCTAAAGTCACAATAAAGTTAAGGCTTTTATTGACTAAACGCGGGAATGGATGGGCTGGATCTAAACTGATTGGAGTTAAAACAGGCGCAACCTGTTCCTGAAAATATTTTTTTACCCAAGCTGATTGAGCTGGTGTTAATTCACCACGACGTAAAAAGCAGATATCTTCTTCACGTAACTTAGGTAAAATTTCTTCGTTTAAAATACGATATTGACGCTCAATTGCAGCATGAGCAGTTTCAGAGATTTTTTGTAAGACTTGTCTTGGCGTTAAACCGTCCGGGCTTCGACTTTCATTGCCTAGAGCGAATTGCTCCATAACACCTGCTACACGAATTTCAAAAAACTCATCTAAATTACGCGAAAAAATGAGTAAGAAATTCATTCGTTCCAGTAATGGATGTAAAGGGTCGACGGCCTGTTCCAATACGCGCAAATGAAAGTCAAGAATAGACAATTCACGATTAATATAACGGTCATTATAACTATATTCTGTTGGGGTCCTTGCTGTAATCGCTGTATTCATGTCTAACCTAATCTCTTTCCAACCAAAATCTCTGCAAAATAGTATGCTGCAAAATTATGTCAATTTGATAAAAACTAAAAAAATAACACATCTTTAAGACAGTGTTATTCAGGAATTTGGGTGCTATTCATATAACGTAAAATAACGCGTTTTCGATATTGTAGTTTACGATCGTTGCGATGATCTTGATAATATTTCGGATCAGGCAATAACGCGGCTAAAAAAGCAGCTTGTTCGCGAGTTAAGCTTTTGGCACTTTTGCCGTAATAATATTGGGCCGCTGCTTCAACACCATACAAATTTTTGCCAAATTCAACAGAGTTCATATACACCTCAAGAATTCGACGTTTCGACCACATGCGCTCCATCATCCATGTCGCTACAGTTTCTTGGCCTTTACGAATAAATGAACGTTTATTATATAAGAACAAGTTTTTTGCAAGTTGTTGAGATACGGTAGAACCACCAGCAACAACCTCTCCTTGCTCATTGTTACGCTCTAGCGCAAAACGAATACCATCCCAGTCAAAACCATGATGATGAATAAATTTTGCGTCCTCCCCTGCTAAAATTGCATGTTTGAAATTGTCACTAATATCATCATAGTCAAGCCATTCATGAATGATCGGTTCAGATGGATCTGACCAATAATCAATTCGCATAAACATGGTGGTATCAACTTCATGCGTACGCCACCAAACCAAACTTGAGAAGATCCAAAGCTGAATAAGGAGAATTGCCCCAATAAAAATTAACAACACGCGAACAATAAAGGCTTTCATGTTCGTCCTGATCTCCTGTATTCAACTTTTTTCATGTTAAGCTGTAAAGCATGTTCATATATAACAAAAGCATAGCATGACTCAATCTCAGCCTCCGCACATTAATCGTAAACTCAATGTACAAGCTTGGTGGCTGACCGCCCTACTGATCTCGATTAATGTAGGTTTGTTCATCTGGCAAATTATATCTGGAGTCGACATTAGCGACCCAGCTATAAAAGATGCACTTCACTGGGGTGCAGATTTTACACCACTTACTTTTTCTGGGCAGCCAGAACGTTTATTTACCAGCATGTTTTTTCACTTTGGTATTATTCACCTTATGCTCAACATGTGGGCTTTATATATTTTTGGGAATGTGGCTGAAGCTTTATTTGGACGTTTATACTTTATTGGCCTGTATTTACTTGCAGGCTTGTTTGGTAGCCTTTTGAGTAGTTATATTAATATTCAAAATGGGCATGAATTATTACAACATTTTGATCAGAGCTTACTTCCCCATGTCAGTGCTGGTGCTTCGGGCGCTGTGATGGGATTAGGTGCTGCGTTAACCGTTCTTTCTTTATTTCCACCCTTGCCACATCAAGCCTACATACTTGATAAAAAAGCATTATTAATGATTATGGCCATTAACCTTATTTTCGGTTTTGTCGCAACAGGTATTAATAATGCTGCACATGTCGGCGGTATGATTATGGGTGCCTTACTCGCACTCATTTGGTATTTAAGCTACCGCACTCCATTTAAAAGCCTCCTAAAATTCTTAGGGTTAGTGGGAGGACTTTTCATGACTGTCGGTTTCTATATTTACTGTAATCAGCTTAACTCACCATTACTTCCACTTTGGCATGAGGTTTTAATTCAGAACCCAGAAATACTCCCCTAACTTAAATCTGGTTCAGCTCACGTAAACTTTGTAGTGGCGGTAAATTACACAGATAACCTAGTCGATATCGGCCAATAAGAGCGCAAAGCAACATCATGGCAAGCGGTAAAATTAACCATATTTCAGTATGCCACTGTAAAGCCATATTCATTTTATAACTTGCAATTGCACTAATTACCTCGGCAAAACAGCAGGCAACAATGCCTGCTAACAACCCTAAAAAACCAATTTCCAGGCTGAGCATTTGCTTCATTTTATTTTTCGACAAACCAAATGAACGCAACAAAGCCACTTCCCGACGGCGTTCATCCATTAATAGATTTAAACAAGCAATTAAAACAAGTATTCCAGAAAAGCCAACTAAAGCTGCAAGCACAGTCACGATTTTGACTAGAACGTTCATTAAGCGTTTTACTTCATCTAAAATTCGATCAACATCAATAAAAACCGTATTTGAGAATTGCTGAATCATATGGATCATTTTAGGTTGATCTTGCTTAGGTACATAAAAACTGCCCAAGTAGCTACCAGCATTTTCATCTAAAGTTTTAGGCGAAAAAATAAAGAAAAAATTAGGACTAAAGCTTTCCCATTCAACGCTCCGAAAATTTATAACTTTAGCTTGCAAGGTACCTTCTGGCAGACTAAAAGTAAGCCTGTCACCAATCTGGATTCCTAAACTTTCTGCTGTTTTACTCTCAACTGAAACTTGGCCTACTGCATTAAATTCCGCTTGACCTTTTGTAATGACATTGTCATTTGGTAAAGCACTCGACTGAGTTAAATTTAATTCGCGGCGTAAAGCGTTATTTTGCTTTATAGCTTCTTCTGAAAAAGGTACATCATTCTTTGCGAGTAACCGCCCACGAATGTTTGGATATAACGGTGTACTTTGCCAACCATTTTGCTTTAACTGTTGCTCAAAAGCTTTTAAATCAAATGGTGGTAGGCCATAAACAAACTGGTTTGGTGTTCCCTCTGGTAATTGCTGTTGCCAACGCTCTAATAAATCTGTTCTTAATACACTTAACACGGTAATGAGGCTTAAACCCAAAGCCAGTGCTGTAATTTGTAAGGCACTTTGCGATGCTGAACGAATATAAAAAGACAAACGAGTTTTCATCTTTTTTAAAGTACGAAGCAATATCCAGACGACGGTATAAAGTAAAATGCAAAGCAGAATAATCGCTGTTAATACCCAAATGCTGAGCATTAAATTTTCACTTAAAACTAAGCTAAAAATAACAAGACTGGTAATACCCGCAAAGAACATAAAGAATAATGATTTTCGAGATTTGGCTTGCTCGCGAATAACACGGATGGGAGGAGTATTTAACAACTCCCAAATACTTGGCAAAATGAATCCAAGTAGCACAATTACACTGGTAAAAATGGCAATTGGTAAGGGACCAAGTAAAAAACCAACCACAGAGAAACTTAACTCTAGTTGTGGAATCAGTTGTAGCATGAGCTCAAGCAAGCCATAGCCCATCATTATTCCTAAGAGACTACCGATCACAATCGAAATTGCACTGACTACACAAAGTAACCCAATATAGGCCCATAAAATTTGAAACTTACTCGCACCTAAACAACGTATTAAAGCAATGTGATCTTGGTTTTGCTGAACATATCTTTGACTCGTTAAAGCAATGGCGATACCACACAATAAAATTGTTAAAATATTGGCTAATTGCAAAAAGGTATCTAGGTTTTCTAACGGGCGTAATAATCTGCTATTTGATTCACTGGCATCGCGTAAACGTAACCCTATGGTTTCTTCCTGTTCATTTGCAGGTTGATGCTGTTGCTTAAATTGCCTTGAAAATGACTGAACCTGTTCAGGCTGACCAGACATTAACAGTCGATAATCGATTCTACTACCAGTTTGAATTGCATGAGTTTTAGCAATATCTGCTTGATGAATAATGACAGTAGGCGAAAAACCAGAAAAACCAAGTTCTTGATTTGAATCTCGCACAATCACGCCACTAAAGCGAAATGCCGCTTCTGCAATAGATACCATATCGCCTAGTTTAACTTTAAGTAAATCGGCTGCCCTTTGACTCAACCATACTTCACCTGGTTGGATACCACGCGCTATAGGTTCAATCTCAAGCTTTCCTCTTAATGGGAATGCAGGTTCTATTGCTTTTACATTGACCATGACAAACTGATCTTGAGTATGTGCCATTGAACTAAACATGGTCACATTAGTCTGCTTTAAGCCAAGCTGATCTGCCCTTTTTTGCCATTTTGCGTCTATAGGTTCATTATTCGACAGAACCAAATCTGCTGCTAACATTTGCGCTGCTTGTAGACTTACCGCATTTTTAACTTGGTCATTGCTAAACTTAAGAGCGGTGGTTGCACTGATCGCAAGTGAGAGCGCAATAATAAGTAAATATAAACCTCCGGTACGAAAGCTTTGTAACAAAAGTGGTTTGAGAAGATTACGCATAGTTTAACCACCCTGTACCGTCTTTAGTCGGCCATCATCTAACTCCACATGTCGTTGGCAAAGTGCTGCCAAATTACGATCATGTGTGACCAAAATAAGGGTGGTACCAAGCTCTCGATTTAAATCAAAAAGAAGAGTTTCAATTTCTTGGGCGGTTTGACCATCAAGGTTTCCGGTCGGTTCATCGGCAAAAATAATTTGTGGCTCAGCAATGAGAGCCCGAGCAATTGCCACACGCTGTTGCTCTCCACCGGATAAGACCTTAGGCGTTTGTTCAGCTTGACGGCTTAAGCCTACCCGATGCAACCAATCTAAAGCTTTTTTCTCAGCTGTTTTATAATCAAAATCTTTACGTAACCGAAGCGGTAACATCACATTTTCAAGTGCACTTAACTGTGGCAAAAGCTGAAAAGACTGAAATACAAAACCAATATGCTGCATTCGAATTTGAGCGCGCTGCTCTTCTGTTAACTTATGAACCGCCTGACCACATAACCACACCTCACCTTCAGAGGGTTGGTCTAAAGTCGCTAAAATACCCAGTAAAGTTGATTTTCCTGAACCAGAACGTCCTGTAATTGCTACCTGCTCCCCTTCATAAATATCTAAATCAATATTTTTTAAAATCGTAAATTGATTTTGGTTAATCTGAATAGTTTGTGTAACTTGATGGGCAGCAATGATAGGTTGTGGCATGATGTGAACAGTCCTATATATTGAGTATTCGGGTCGAAACACAAATGTATAAATCTTATTTGTTTGGTTCTAAAAGTCTCTTGCTCATCTCATTGAGCATGTTGCCCATGTTCGTCTCGGCAAAAACTATTTTAATTTTAGGAGATAGTATCAGTGCCGGTTATGGAATAGACCCTAAACAAGGTTGGGTACAATTACTACAAAAACGTTTAGACCAACAGTATCCCAAACAACATAAAGTGGTCAATGCAAGTGTGAGTGGGGAAACCACTAGTGGCGCTTTGGCACGATTACCAAAACTTTTACAAACTTATAAACCCGAGGTAATTGTTATTGAATTAGGCGGAAATGATGGCTTACGTGGTCAACCACCACAAATGATTCAACAGAACCTGTCTCAGCTCATTCAATTAAGCCAGAAGCAAAAAGCCAAGGTTATTCTTTTTGGTATGAAGATTCCGCCCAATTATGGTACGGCTTATAGCAAAGCATTCGAAAATAACTACAAAACTGTAAGTCAAAAATATCAGGTGAAATTGCTACCCTTTTTTCTTGATGGCGTCGCTGGGCAAAAGCAACTAATGCAAAATGACTTGATTCATCCAAATGCCCAAGCACAATCAAAATTACTGAATTTAGCTTACCCATACATAAAAGGTGCCCTATAGGCACCTTTTAGTTTTAAATATTTTTATTATGATCAGAAGTCAAAGAAAGTAACTTCACCAGTTTCTAGCGAATATTCAGCACCAACGACAATCAGTTCACCTTTTGCAATCAGATTCTCTAATACAGCCGAACCATGACGTAATTGGTTTACCGAAGCAAAAACATTTGAACGCACCGCATGACATGAGAGTTTTTTCAAGTCATTTTTTAAATCAGTCTGCATTAAAATCTCAACTGATGGACGAACACGGTTCACAATCGACATTAAGTTAGAAGATGGCGGGTGCTCAGGGTTCATCAACGTATCAATTGTCGCTTGAATCGCGCCGCAATGACTGTGTCCTAATACAACTACAACCGGACAGTCATAACGTTCTGCCGCGAACTCAACACTACCAACTTGTGAAGGTGCAACAACATTACCAGCAACACGGATTACGAATAAGTCACCAAGACCTTGATCGAATACCATTTCTGCTGGTACACGAGAATCTGAACAGCCTAATACAATTGCAAATGGATTTTGATCCTTTGCCATTTCAGCGCGTTCATGATGTGATAAGGTTTTTGCAAGGGAAGTATTTCCATTTACAAATCGTTGATTACCTGCTTTCAAACGATCTAAAACTTCTTGCGCAGTAGGCATTTTATATTTCCATTGTTTTTTCAAGGTTAGAAATCATTTTAATGTGTCAAAATTTGAATGTCACTGACAAAAAATAAATCCTTTTTCAGGAAAATTTTTTAAAACTTTAATTAGTTTTATAAGGAAGATCACCGCACAATTACCTACTGTTTAGTGAAAAAATAGACATACTTTAGTTTATAGATTGACTATAATTTTCTTGATTCCAAACGTTTGGCAAATGACTCATTGGCAAAGTTTTTCAATAATTTTTCAAACTCGCTTAAGCATCAAGGATGAAATCTATGACAAGGCTGTCCGCATCAATTAAAGCCTCTATGAAAAAAACTGCTACTGCACTGACTTTGGCTTGTAGCTTATTGTCAGTCATGAGCATTTCTCAAGCGCAGGCAGCCGATAATATTGATGTCAGCTTTCAAACAATATTACAGCAGGAACGTAACTGGGCAGGGCTGCAAAGCAAAAGCCTAAAGGTGGGCGATATCACTTGGTCATATAGTGAAGGTGGCTCTAGCACAAAGCCAACTTTACTACTCATTCATGGCCTAGCGGGCAGTCGAGATAACTGGAACCGAGTTGCCCATTATCTCACGACAAATTATCACGTTATTATTCCTGACTTACCGGGCAGTGGCGAAACTATCGTCTCGCACGACTTTGATTATTCGGTTCCCAACTTAGCTGAAAAATTACGTCGCTTTGTTGAAGCCGCCAATTTAAAAGGCCCAATTCATATTGCTGGGCACTCACTCGGCGGATCTATTGCCCTACTCTATGCTGGACAATATCCATTTGAAACCAAAAGTCTATTTTTAGTCGATAGCGGTGGTATTTTCCGTTCTGCCAACACAATTTATCTAAAAGATCCAATCTATCTAAAACAACTTTTAGTCTCTAAAAAAGGTGATTTTAATTATTTATTAAAACAAACCATGTTTAATCCTCCGTTTATTCCGAAAGAGTTCCTGCAAGCTCAAGAAAAACTGATGATTAATCAGGCACCTCAAACCCAGAAACTGGTTGATCAACTGATTGCACTCAATAAAGTCTATACCCCAGATTCATTTGCTGTACTTACTAAAACGATTGACGCCCCTACACTCATTTTATGGGGTAAACAGGATAAAATTATTAATGTAGAAGTAGCAAACGAGCTAAAACGGCTTTTAAAAAATGCCCAGCCTCCAGTTATCTTAGAAAACGTAGGTCATATGCCAATTTTGGAAGCTGAACAGTTGGTTATCCAACAATACGTACCGTTTTTACTGAAAGTAGAAACAAACCAGTCGTCAAAAACGACAACACCTTAAATAAAACTTCCGACTTGTGAGACCTTATGTCTACCCAACCCATTATTGAAAAACTTATTGAAGCTCATCTAGATTTTTTAGATGAGCAATTTGCTCAGACTCAGGTGATCCAACAAGAGTTTGAGCAGTTTTATCATTGGTTGGGGAGTCGACAATTACAACACCTTTGGACGTTTGAACAGGTTCAACGGCTCATTCAAAAGCAGATTTTAGATACACCCGCTTCGGATTTTCTTATTGAACAGATTGCGGAGCATATCCGCTTTGCACTGATCCATCCTGCAAATGACACCGCAACTGTTGAAGACATTATTCCTGTTTTAACCATTGATCGAATTGCACAATACGTTGCCAGTAAAGAAGAGCACCGTAAAAAACTCATTAAAACAATTGTGAATAACCCTGCCTTTTCAGCACTGTTGACTCAATTGATTCAGCAAACAATGCATGATTATTTAGATGAATCTATGTCAAAACGCGTGCCCAGTGTAGGTCGTTTTATGAAGATGGGCAAATCTGTATTAGAAACAGTAACCGACTCTAATCTTGACGATACCATTAACCATTACTTGCAAAAGAATATTTTAAAACTCAGCCAGATGAGTGAGCGTGTTTTAAACCAACATTTTGATAATGATAAGCTCTACCATTTTCAGGCAAATGTTTGGCATAAAGTTAAAACCTCGCCACTTTCTGTTTTAAAAAACTATATAGAAGTTCAAGATTTAACAAAAACTGTTGGCCTAGGACATGAAATCTGGGACCACATTCGTCAAACTGATTATCTAAAACAGCAAGTACATGATGGTATCTATACTTGGTATGTACGTAATCAGGAACGTAATTTTGATTTGTTGCTCCGTGATCTTAATATTGACGAAAGTTTAGTGAAGCATGAACTCACCGAATTGCTTGTACCCGTGCTACAACAATTAGTCACAACAGGACATTTAAGACGTCGTGCCCGTATGTACTTAGAGAAGTTTTATTATTCTGAAAAAGCATTAGAGATTTTAAATAACAAAGGCGCTTAAAGCGCCTTTGTTATTTTATTGATTAGAAAGAATATTTTAAAGATGCGTAATAAGCTCGACCTGGCTCATTATAAGTTTGGCTAATAGAATTACTGTCTCTTAAAATTTGTTTATCAAACAGGTTACTCACACCAACACGCGTACTAATTTGGTCTGAAAACTTATAACCAACATTAATACCAGCGGTACTATAGCTTTTTACCGTACTTGGCTTAAGCGCAGAATTCGCACCTCCTGAACCTATACCGGATTCAAGTCTATTCTCTGCAAATTGACGTGATTTTTGACGACCATATTGAGTAAATACAAAATTTACATCCAATTGATCAGTAATGTCATAATCAAAAATTGAGTTAATTGTATAGATTGGAACTAAAGATAATGGATTCCCAGTTTGCTTGTCTTTCGAGTCCATCATGTAGGTAAAGTTATTAGTCCAGCGGATATCACCGAAGTCTAACCCCAAACTTCCTTCAAAACCTTGAATTAAGGCTTTAGGCGTATTTTCCCAACGCAAAATATTCCACTTCGTATTGGTCACAGCTCCTGTATTTGCATTTGTACTTGAGCCATCAACTGTTCCGACAACATGAGTACCCGCAACAATCTTATCTTTATAATCATTACGGAACCAAGTTAAGCTCGCATTCACGATATCTCTTTGGAACTGAATACCGAGCTCTTTGTTTACCGATGTTTCAGGTTTTAAATCACCATTACCTTGTAATAAACAACGCGACTCAATATTAGCAGGACAGCCATTGCCATTTGTACTTAATAAATACCCTTCGGCATTTTGATACATATTTGGTGCTTTATAAGCTTTTGCTACCCCACCTTTTAAAGTGAAATAATCATTGAGTTTTTGAGTAATATTTAAGCTTGGGCTCCAATTAGAACCAGATTTACTATGGTCATCAAAACGTAAACCTAATACAACATCTGTGCTGTCTGTAACTTTCAGGTTATCTTCAATATATGCAGAAGCAATACGTGACTCCATTTTACTACGATCACCTTTCGCTAATTGATCGCCATAACCTGAACCACTGCTGTCTTTACCTTGAGTTGTCGAGACATTATCTTTAAATCTGTCTTCAACCCATTCGGTACCTACAGTTAATACTTGGGGTAAATAGTATTCAAAAGGAATATTAGCCTCGCCGTTAAAGCGAAGAGTTTCTAAACGCGAAGTGGCTTTATCATCAAGATTATTAATTTTTCCTTCTACACTTCCCGCCAAGCCTTCAGGTAGACGTTTGTTATGGGTCTTATCATATTGAGCAACTAACTTACTCTTACCCCAAGACCAATCACCTTCGTGCGTTAATGCATAGCTATCACGATACATGGTATTGGTTTCTTTACCAATGAGCTGCGAAAGAATCGCATCTGCTTCTGCGTTTGCATTTAACTGAGAGTCGCCAGAATAAATATTACCTTGTTTGCTAGAAGAAACATCGAACAAGACAGTTTGTTGGTCTGTTGCCTGCCAAGCTAAACGGCCTGAAATATCTTTATTTTTAACACCTTCACGGCCAGCTGCGGTACTACCAATTGATTTATTAATATCAACATCGTCAGCTTCTGTTTTATTATAATTACCATATAAACGATAAGATAAAACGTCTTTAATTAATGGCCCACTTACGTTAAAACCAACACGATTTGATGAACCTTCTTTGGAGTCTTCAGGCTGTGAAGTATAAAACTCTACTGAACCATGAGTTTCATTAGTCACTTTTTTAGTAATGATGTTAACCACCCCACCTGCCGCACCAGAACCATATCGAGCAGCTGCTGGTCCGCGTAAAACTTCGATCGACTCGATGGCTTCTGCTGGTACCCAGTTTGAGTCGCCTCGTGTATCACGCTCTCCTTTCCAGCCATAACGGACTGAATTACGAGAGTTAATTGGTTTACCGTCCACTAAAATAAGCGTGTTTTCAGGGCCCATTCCGCGAATATCAATTTGTCTATTATTACCACGCTGCCCAGTAGCACTATTGCCTGTCAGGTTGACACCTGGCATACGACGTACATAGTCAGAAATATCATTACGAACTGGTAGTTTTTCTAAATCTTCTTTGGTAATAACCGATACACCGAGCGATTGCTTCACTTGCTCTTCAGCTGTTACGAAAATTGTTTCCAATTTCACAGGTTCAGCAGGCTTTTCTAATGTTTGTTCAGCTTGTTCTTGCTCATTTTGTGCAGCAAAAGCCATAGACATCATACTTGCCAGTACTGAAACAGAAAGCACTGACTGGATAATACGCTTCGACATAAGTATTCCCAATATATTGATTTATTAAACATCTCTCATTTTCAGTTTCGCATTGTAACAAACATAAATAAAATTACAAATGATATTGATAATAATTATCATTATTTGCATTGAATAATAAAAAACCTCATTCCGAGGCTTTTTTATTTCACTTTTCAAATAATTTAATTATTTGAAATAAGCGCCTTCTGCTTGTGTATGGTCTGTTTGGTCAACCACACGTTGTAGTTCAGGAATGTGTTCTTTCAAGGTTGTTTCAACACCTTGTTTTAAAGTCACATCAATTGCTGAGCAACCTTGACAACCGCCACCAAATTTTAATACAGCAGTAAGACCATGTTCAGGGTCATCTTGCACTTCAACTAAGCTACAGTTACCACCGTGTCCTGCAAGACCCGGGTTAATTTCCGCTTGAAGTACATAGGTAATACGCTCTTCAATTGATGCATCTGGCCCTACGCGCGGCACTTTAGAGTTTGGTGCACGGAAAGTTAACTGACCACCAAAACGATCTTTGTTGTAGTCAATAACAGCGTCTAAAAGATAAGGGATAGACGGCGCATCAATATATGCAGGGAAATCAGGATAGTCCTGTTTATAATCCGTTGGCACCACTTCTTCTGGTGCACTATATGCCATACAGCACTCTGCACGTGGTGTACCCGGATGTTCAACAAAAATTCGAACGCCAATTCCCGGAGTATTTTGCTTCGCCAATAATTCGTGCAAATACTCTTGTGCAGATGGTGTAATCAAAAGGTTCGGAATTTCTTCTGCAACAGCAGTGTTGGTGTTCTCAGTCGACATAACAATATTCCTCAAGCTGATGCCTTTATATTAACCGAAGATGAGGTGGATTTAAAAAAAATCAACTAAATTTGTCGGATTTATACACAACAGGGTTTCAAGTTGTGTTTTTAATGGCATTATTGCCATCAGTATTGATCATTTTTAAATATTTCTTATGTTGCATTTGCCGTTTAATCACACCATTACTCTTATTATTATTACGGTCATTGTGTCTTTACTTGCTTTTAGCAATCAAAATGTCATGAACCGTCTGATCTTCTGGCCGCCTGCAATGCAACGTGGACAATTTGATCGATTCATTACTCATGGTTTTATCCATGCAGATGGTACTCATTTGCTCTTTAATATGATTACCCTGTTTTTCTTTGGCAGCATTATCGAAAGTTTTTATCGCCAATATTTTTATGACATGGGTTTTGTGTTGTTTTACTTAGGGGGCTTAATCTTCGCGATTTTGCCAAGCTACCTACAACATAAAAATGATGCAAACTGGGCAAGTCTAGGTGCTTCAGGAGCCGTATCTGCGGTTCTATTTGCCTATATTTTATTTCAGCCGTGGAAGCTGATTTTTGTATTTTTCATCCCTGTGCCAGCTATTATTTTTGCAGTTCTCTATGTTGCTTATAGTATTTGGGCAGGTAAACGTGGCAATACGCATATTAATCATAGTGCCCATTTATGGGGTGCGGCTTACGGCGTAATTGTAACGATTTTGATTGAGCCAAGAGTGATTCCTCATTTCTTAGATCAACTTACTCGCCTACCTTTTTAAATGCATATTTTTGAGAAAAGCCCAATATGGGCTTTTCTTTTTTTCTCATTTATTTATCAAGATAAATTCTCAGATATTTTTCTGATTTTCTTTGATCAATTCCTTGTTTTGATTGCAAAAACCATCTGATTAAACTCAAGCACAATTCTTTTAATAAATCAGATGATACAATGAAGTACAAAGCTCTTTTATCTAGTCTTTCCATTGCTTTATTTAGCTTATCTTTAGCTGGATGTAACGATAATGATTCACAAGAAACTGCGGTAAGTACACCAAAGCAGCCGAATATTTTATTCATTATGGCCGATGACTTAGGCTATTCAGATTTAGGAGCTTTTGGTGGTGAAATTCATACCCCGAACATTGATAGTTTAGCGCAAGAAGGCCGAATTTTAACTGACTATCACACTGCACCTACATGCTCGCCTACTCGTTCACAACTCATTTCTGGTACTGATCACCACTTGGCAGGCATAGGTGCTATGGCAGAGCTTACCCCTGATCATTTAAAAGGACAGCCTGGCTACGAAGGCTATTTAAATGAACGCTCACTATCGATTGCTCAGGTGCTCAAAGATAATGGTTATCGAACTTATATTAGCGGTAAATGGCATTTGGGATTAACCCCTGAAACCAATGCACATGCTAAAGGTTTTGATCATTCATTTACCTTATTACAAGGTTTAGACCACCACTTTAAACAAGCTCCAAGTGCGTTTAAGCGAAATTCAACCTATACCGAAGATGGACAAATTATTCCTGTTTCAGCATTGCCTGATGACTTTTTCTCGACCAATTATTTTACCGACAAATTACTTAGCTATTTAGAGTCAGGTAAAAATAGTGGCAAACCATTTTTTGCCTATGCAGCCTATACAGCACCCCACTGGCCAATACAGGCACCAGCAGAATACCGTGAAAAATATCGTGGCGTTTATGACGTTGGTTACGATGCTATCCGTAATGCCCGTATTGCACGCCAAAAGCAACTTGGAATTATTCCAGTAGATTTTGAGGCCGCAGAACCAATTGCAACTCAAAATGCACCACAAAAATATGGCAAGTGGAATGAGTTAACAGCTGAACAAAAAGCGCTTGAAGCACGCAAAATGGAAATCTACGCAGGCATGGTAGAAAATCTTGATGCCAATGTAGGCCGAATTATTCAATATCTCAAACAAAATAACCTTTATGACAACACCTTAATTTTCTTTGTTTCTGACAATGGCGCAGAAGGTTTTGTTCGCGGAAGCTATGGCAGTGAATCAGGTTTTGATAATTCTGTAGCAAATGTAGGTACCCCTACTTCTTATCATTACATTGGTCCACGTTGGGCCGAGGTCAGTGCAGCACCTTTCCATTTATGGAAAGATACAGCTGGTGAAGGTGCAACTACCGCTCCTGCTATTGTGAAATTACCAAACCAAAAGAAAGCTGAAGAAACCAATCATAGCTTTGCATCGGTACTCGACGTTTTTCCAACATTATTAGATTATGCTCATATTCCAGTACCTCAAGGGCAATATAAAGGCCGAACCATTAATACGCCAAGCGGTTATTCTTGGAAGTCTGTACTCGAAAATAAATCACAAACGATACGCCCTGCCAATTTCAGTTTTGCCGATGAATTGCATGGTAGTAAATATGCAAAACAGGGTGAATGGAAAATCGCACTTCAAGGTCGCCCTGAATTAGGAACAGGTTCTTGGGAGCTCTATAACATTGCCACTGATCGTGGAGAAAATCATAATGTTGCGCAGCTTTACCCTGCAAAAGTTCAAGAGCTATTAGCGGTTTATCAAAAATACACTGAACAAAATGGCGTACAGGAATATAACGCCAAATGAAATTGAAACTGGTTTTAAGTACTACAATCAGCCTGTTGTTCATCACAGGCTGTAGCAAGTCTGAACATAACGCTGACACTAAAACGGTTTTACCAAAGCATGCCATTCAATCGGCTGCTTTGGGTTCCATTGAACAGTGTAAGAGCTATACAGGACTTCCTACAGGCTGGCTTAAAAATACAACCGCAGGCATGGTATTCATTCCAGATGGGCATTTTAATTTTGGTTCTGAAAAAGCTTATCCAGATGAACTTAACTTTGGAAAAAAACAGCGGGAAGTTAAAGGTTTCTGGATTGATCAAACTGAAGTCACTGTTGCTCAGTTCGCGAGTTTTGTGAAGGCAACTGGTTATATCACCGATGCTGAAAAACAAAAACAAGCTGCTGTTTTTTCTCCAGACCCACATCATCCTCAGCAATGGTGGCAACTTAAGACAGGATATACATGGAAAACACCAAACGGCAAAAATGATGCTCTTCCTAATCCTCATGAACCTGTACGCTACGTAACTAAAAATGATGCTGAACATTATGCAGTTTGGCTAGGACGGGACTTACCCACAGAACTTGAATGGGAATATGCCGCTAAAGCAAACTCGCCAACTGATACTCCTTTACATCAAGCACCTACCGATGAGCACCAGCATCCACAAGCGAATTACTGGCAAGGTGCATTTCCCTTTGAAAATCTGAACCAAGATCATTTTACTGGTATTGCGCCTGTCGGATGTTTTAAACCTAACGGTTTTAAACTATTCGATATGATTGGAAATGTTTGGGAATGGACATCTTCTCCTTATCAAGGTGCGCACGACCAGCACATGGGTAATTATTCGGCTTTAAGACAACAAGAAATGAGCAGTACTCAATATGTGATTAAAGGTGGATCGTTTTTATGTGCTGAAAATTACTGTTCACGTTATCGTAATAGTAGCCGCTATCCCCAAGATTTTGATTTAGCCGCCACCCATGTGGGTTTTAGAACGATTTTACGCTCTCCTTAATTTCTTCTTAATTTAGCTGCTAAAAGATATTTTTTAACCAAAAACAGATCGAAATATAATCAAAACATTTCTATAGTAAAAGGGAGAATGATAAAAAAGCGAGAACAACATGAAAACATTACTTCTTTGTGCCGCAGCAATTTTCACAATGTCATTATCAGCCTGTGCAGTACATACACCTGAGGGTAGTATTGTGATTGACCCAGATTCACCATATTACGGACACCCGGGAGATTTTTGCCCACCTGGACAGGCGAAAAAAGGACGTTGTTAGAAGTACTCTTTTAAAGTCATTAGATAGAGACTTCTATTAAATGATGAACTGAATACCGAAATGGAGGGTTCCAGCCCAAAATTAGATGGGATGAAACTAGAAAATTATGGTGTAAAAAATCACCATATCCCCAAGATTTTTAAAAGACAATCTTACGTTGTCTTCTATCTAGTTTCACCCCAATTCTTTCTTATTTCGTTTGACTTTTCTGATCATTTAATAAAAAAAGTCTAGTTTTTACTCATCGTTGTATCTTTTTATTGATACATTTTGATCATTTTACCTTCAGGTCAAACCTGATGAATTCGCTCTATACAAAATAACTATTTATGTAACGTAAGTCTATAAAAATGTTCTAAAAATGTGAAAAAAAATGAAGGTAAAATGCGATGTAATTATCATAAAAAATGACTCATCTTATATTCATCACAAAAATATTGAATTTTATTTTGGCAGTTATTGCCACACGTTTCTTTTCGTTGGCATAGATAATGTATACACCTGTATATTAACCTTATCGTACAAGCGAGATATTTTATGTCCAGCCAGAGTTCAGCCGAAGGTCTACAATTTCCGATTCACGCCTCGATCAAAAAGCAAAGCACGTCTCTTACAGGCCAAGAGATTTTGTCAGAAGCTTTATCTATTGTAGATAATAAAACTGCTCAACAGATTTTGGCTGAAAAAAATTGGCGAAAAAATTATCCTATTTACTTTAAGGCACTTGTTAAGCACGGAATTACTAACAGCAATAATCCAATTACCATTGCAAAACAGGGATTGCATAAGGCTCATCATCTTTTTGATTATTACCGCGATGGTAAACACTATCTTTTAAAAGATGCTCTACACATCCCCACTTCTACACCTTTAAATACAGTAAAATTTAAAGGCGAAAGTGAAGCTGCACCAGAATGGTATGTTCCATATAAAGGCCAAAAACTGAGCGGGCAAAGCTTACTTGACCAAATTCAAAAATGGGAAAATGCAGGTATTATTGAACCAAGCCATGCTAAGGCTTTACGTGAAGCTGCTGCTCATCCTGAATGGTTTGATTTATCTGACCGTACGATGGTGTTATTTGGTGCAGCCTCAGAAGCAGGACCATTACCTTGGCTAGCAAAATGGAAAGCGAATATTGTTGCAATAGATTTACCAAACCCACGAGTTTGGGGGAAAATTCTAAATACAATCCAGCAAGGAAACGCAACGCTTATTGCACCAAGTATTGAAAAAAATGACTCTTCGGCAAAAGCTTCAGCATTGAGAGATAAATTGGGTGCCAATTTATTAACGCAAATACCAGAAATTGCCCAGTGGTTAGTTCAATTTCCTCAAAAATTAGACTTGGCTGCTATTGCTTATTTAGACGGCGAAAAACATGTCCGTGTTTCTATGGCAATGGACAGTATTATGCAATATGTGAGTGAACATAAACCTGATACAAGCTTAATGTTTATGTGTACGCCAACCGATGTTTATGCAGTACCTAAAGAAGTTGCAGAAGCTGCTCAAGAGAAATTTAAATCTCGTTCACAACTACAAAAAATGGCTGTGAAAGGTGTTTCTACACTCTCACTCAAACGTTTTTTTCAAGCACCTTATCAAGATTTGATTACTAGCGAAAATGGCAAAACTTATGGTATTGCAGACTGTTTGGTAGTTGAACAAGGGCCAAACTACGCTTTGGCAAAACGTATTCAACAATGGCGTGCGACACTTGCCCGTCATCAAGGTCAACGTGTAAGTATTAATATTGCACCATCTACCACAACTCATTCGGTCACAAAGAATCCACTCCTTAAAGCTGCTTTTAATGGCGCAGAACTTTTTGATGTAGAAGCATTTAGTCCAGAAACCACGAATGCGATTATGGCGGCGTTATGGATTCATGACTTAAGAAATGATTCTTCTGTCGCAAACCCTGAAACCGTACTCGATCATCCTCTAGAGTTGATGATGGAGGGTGCTAACCATGGCGGTTTATGGCGTGTGGCTTATTTGGCGCGTACAGCTCTTCCTTTTGCCGCCATCTATGGCTTTGCAGCCGAGAAACTTCCATTTAGGAAATTTTCTAAAAAATAATAACGTTGAAAGCCCAATTTTAGAATTGGGCTTTTTTGTGCAATTAATTGTTTTGGCTATACGTTAAATACTTTTGCATTTCATCAGATGGAACCATTCCCCCTCCAGTCGCCCATACCACATGGGTCGCATGCTGTAACTTTTCAGCTGACAATTGATGCAAAGCCAAATAATCAGGAGTAGTTTGCACATAATATGGCCCCATCATGCCTGCCGCTGCCGAGGGCTCAACTTGAATATTCTCAGTTTGATTTAAAAGTGCAATGAGCTCATATAAACATTCATCATGAATGGTGTAGTAACCGTCAATTAACTGCTGCATAGCACGTCCGACAAAACCAGAAGCACGGCCAACAGCTAATCCATCTGCCGCAGTGATGTTATCTAAACCAATGTCATTTACTGAAATCTGATCATGCAGGCCTGTATAAACGCCAAGTAACATACACGGAGAATGGGTAGGTTCTGCAAATATACAATGTACATGCTCACCAAAAGCAAGTTTTAACCCAAAGCTTACCCCACCAGGACCGCCCCCTACTCCGCACGGTAAATATACAAATAAGGGATGATCTGCATCGACTTTAATTTGCTTTTGTTCAAACTGTTGTTTTAAACGCAAACCTGCAACTGCATAACCTAAAAATAAAGTGGTCGAATTCTCATCATCAATAAAAAAACAAAATGGGTCCTGTTCGGCTGCCTTACGTCCTTCTTCTACAGCAACTCCGTAATCACTGGCATATTCCACCACATTTACACCAAGTGAACGTAGCTTATCTTTCTTCCATTGCCTTGCATCGGCAGACATATGTACGGACACTCTAAACCCAAGCTTCGCGCTCATAATACCGATTGATAAACCAAGGTTACCGGTAGAACCTACTGCAATTTGATATTTGGAAAAAAATGTTCGAAATGAGTCTTGGTCTAATTTACTGTAATCATCTTCTAGCTTGAGAAGCCCTGCCTCAATAGCTAATTTTTCAGCATGGGCCAATACTTCATAAATACCGCCACGTGCCTTGATTGAACCCGAAATAGGTAAATGACTATCTTTTTTCAGCCAAAGTTTCCCTGTAAGTGTCTTATGTTTTTGTAGCGATAGAGCTTGTTGCATGTCCGCAATTTCTACTAGTGCTGATTCAATTTTTCCATGCTGGGCTTGAGTTTCAGGGAAGACTTTTGCCAAATAAGGTGCGAAACGCGCTAGCCTTGCTTCTGCTTCTTTTACATCCTGTTCTGTAAGACCCACTTTCGCTAGTGCTTCGTTTAAAGGATAACGGTGAGGATTAAACCAAAATGTTTCTTGATAGTCTTGTAATGTTTGAATGAGTGGAAATTGTTGTTTTAATTGGTCGAGTTGAACCGTTTTCATCTTATATCCTTTCATAAAAATTTTAAGCTAAAGTGTTTAATACAGGCGTTCGAGATAGCCATTAACTTGTTAGAGAATTTACCCTAAAAAAAGATTTTTTTTGAAATATAGAAATAAAAAAAGCCACTCATGCTAGTGGCTTTTTTATTCAAACAGATAGCTTATACAAACTGTAAGAACAACCAGTATAGACCACCAGACAAACAGATGGTTGCAGGAAGGGTAAATACCCATGCAGAGAGAATTGTTTTTACAGTATTGAAATTCAGGCCTGATTTATTGGCAACCATAGTACCTGCAACAGCACTGTTTAAAACGTGTGTTGTTGAAACCGGCATACCTAAACCATCTGCTGCAGCAATTGTACTCATTGCAACAAGTTCAGCAGACATCCCTTGACCATAAGTCATGTGATGCTTACCAATACGCTCACCGACAGTTACCACAATACGTTTCCAGCCAACCATAGTACCAAGTCCAAGCGCTAATGCGACTGCCACTTTCACCCAGTTTGGAATGTATTGTAAGAATGAATCCAAGCTACTACGATAATCTTTCACAAGCTTTTTCTGTGAGTCATCCATTTTTGGTAAAGCATCTGCCTTATCCAAACGCTTAAACGTCGTTGTGCTCAAATACATGTCATTACGGATTTCGCTAATTGCAGCTTCTGGAATATCTTTTAAGTTGCTATAGCTAGAAACACGCTCACCCAAATGGTCAGTCATGCTTGCCAATGCAGGCACAACTTCAGGCGTTTGTTGCTTGGTTTGAATGTATTTAGTTAAAACCGCACGCGCTTTTTCGTCAGTCAATTCTGGTTGATTTTGGTTTAACAAAACCGCAGTTTGAGAAGAAAGCTGGTGGAATGATTGAACCTGCTGTGTATCGAGGTTTTTATTTAATGAATAAGCTAGTGGCACCAAACCAACCAAAATAAGCATGATAAGACCCATACCTTTTTGGCCATCATTAGAACCATGTGCAAAACTCACACCTGTACAGGTAAAGATAAGAATTGCACGAATGATTGCTGGTGGTGGCTTATTCCCTTCAGGTGGCTGGAATAATTCTAATTGGCGTTTGAAAATAGTTTTAACCAACAAGAATACAATTGCCGCAAAAGCAAAACCAATTAAAGGAGAAAATAATAATGCCTTACCTACTTTAATCACCTGATCCATATCAACACCACTGGTCGTTACGCCAGTCGATGCACTCAACAGATGATTCATAATACCCACACCTAAGATTGAACCAATCAAGGTATGAGAGCTAGAAGCAGGAATTCCCAAGAACCAAGTGCCAAGATTCCAAAGAATTGCAGCGATCAACAATGCAAAAACCATTGCAAAGCCAGCACCACTGCCCATGTTCATAATAAGTTCAACTGGAAGCAATGCAATAATGCCATACGCAACAGCACCACTTGCGACCATTACCCCAAGGAAATTACAAAAACCTGCCCACATGACTGCAACCGGTGCAGGCAAAGCATTTGTATAAATAACCGTTGCAACTGCATTAGCAGTGTCATGGAAACCGTTTACAAATTCAAAGCCTAGTGCAATCAAGAGTGCAGTAGATAAAAGAATAACTGAATAAAGGCTTAAAGGTGGAACATGCGCTAAATCAGCACTGACCTGAAACCCAATATAAATAAGTGTTGCAATAATAATCGTCAGAAACACCGGCATAAAAAACTTAGGTGTCGGGACATGTACATTCGTCGATTTTGCTTGCAGGTTTGCCGCAAGTTTTGAATCCGAAACAGGGGGTAGATTAGAATTCATGCAGACGGTAAGAGGATAATAAAATCCTCTGTATTCTTAAATTAAATTATGACAATTATATGACAAAGAGGCGCCTGATGAAGTCAATTTTTTATATTTTGACCTCATTTGATGCACCTTTCCGCGACTGTTTTTATTTTTTTATTAAAATACAATAATTTAAACCATTAATTATGAGCTCCTTTTGTGCTTATTTTTACAGCAAAAAAATAAATAAAATGACCCATGTGTCTATTTTTCATACAAAGCAACTGTAATATTTCGGCATATTGAGCATGAAATATTTCAATATCATGATCATTTGATGAATATTTCATGAAAATTCTTTTGTTTTTGACATAAAGCGATCTCTTTTTTAACTTTTTAGTCAGCTACACCTGACCTTCGTAGATCATCATTTGTGCTGCTATTCTGTTACAATAGCGCCGCATTTTTAAATTCATATAAAGATCGGGGTTTTCTATGTCTACGCTTGCCACCCTAAAAGCGCTTCTTGCTAAACGCATTCTGATTATTGATGGTGCAATGGGAACCATGATCCAGCGCCATAAATTGGAAGAAGCTGACTATCGTGGTGAGCGTTTTGCTGATTGGGCACATGATTTAAAAGGTAACAATGACCTTTTGGTTCTAACACAGCCTCAAATCATTCAAGGTATTCATGAAGCCTACCTCGATGCTGGTGCAGATATTATTGAAACCAACAGCTTTAATGGCACACGTGTTTCAATGTCTGACTACCACATGGAAGATCTTGTTCCAGAGATTAACCGTGAAGCAGCACGTTTAGCCAAAGCAGCTTGCGAAAAATATTCGACTCCAGACAAACCGCGTTTTGTGGCAGGTGTACTGGGGCCAACATCTCGTACATGTTCAATCTCTCCAGATGTGAATAACCCTGCTTTTCGTAACATTAGCTTTGATGAACTAAAAGAAAATTATATTGAAGCGACTCATGCACTAATTGAAGGTGGTGCAGACATCATTCTGATTGAAACCGTATTTGATACTTTAAACTGTAAAGCAGCGATTTTTGCAGTCAAAGAAGTATTCAAACAAATTGGTCGCGAATTACCAATTATGATTTCAGGGACCATTACCGATGCATCAGGCCGTACTTTAACAGGTCAGACAGCGGAAGCTTTCTGGAACTCGGTTCGTCATGGCGATTTGCTTTCAATCGGTTTTAACTGTGCCCTTGGTGCAGATGCCATGCGCCCTCACGTAAAAACTATTTCCGATGTCGCAGATACCTTTGTTTCAGCGCACCCAAATGCAGGCTTACCAAACGCATTTGGTGAATATGACGAAACTCCAGAGCAAACTGCAGCTTTCTTAAAAGAGTTTGCTGAAAGCGGTTTGATTAACATTACGGGTGGTTGCTGCGGTACGACACCAGACCATATTCGAGCTATTGCCAATGCGGTAAAAGACATTGCGCCTCGCCAAGTGCCTGAAACGGTACCTGCTTGTCGCTTAAGTGGTTTAGAACCATTTAATATTTATGATGATTCATTGTTTGTAAACGTTGGTGAACGTACTAACGTTACCGGTTCTAAAAAATTCTTACGTCTCATTCGTGAAGAGAACTTTGCAGAAGCTTTAGAAGTTGCACAGCAACAAGTCGAAGCTGGCGCACAGATTATTGACATTAACATGGATGAAGGGATGCTCGATTCGCAAAATGCGATGGTGCATTTCTTAAACCTTGTAGCATCCGAACCTGACATTTCACGTGTGCCGATCATGATTGACTCATCGAAATGGGAAATCATTGAAGCTGGCTTAAAATGCGTACAAGGTAAACCGGTTGTTAACTCAATTTCCTTAAAAGAAGGTTATGACGAGTTCGTCGAAAAAGCCCGCCTCTGCCGTCAATACGGTGCTGCAATTATTGTGATGGCATTTGACGAAGTAGGTCAGGCCGACACTGCTGAACGTAAACGTGAAATCTGTAAGCGCTCTTACGACATTTTAGTAAACGAAGTAGGCTTCCCTGCTGAAGATATTATTTTTGACCCGAACGTGTTTGCAGTTGCGACTGGTATTGAAGAACACAACAACTATGCAGTCGATTTTATTGAAGCGACGGGCTGGATTAAACAAAACTTACCGCACGCCATGATTTCTGGTGGTGTGTCTAACGTTTCGTTCTCATTCCGTGGTAATGAACCAGTTCGTGAAGCCATTCACTCTGTATTCTTGTACCATGCCATCAAACAAGGCATGACCATGGGTATTGTGAACGCAGGTCAAATGGCTATTTATGATGATATTCCTACCGAGTTAAAAGAAGCGGTTGAAGATGTCATTTTAAATCAGAATCAAGGTGAGTCTGGTCAGGCTGCGACTGAAAAATTACTTGAAGTTGCAGAAAAATACCGTGGACAAGGTGGTGCAACAAAAGAAGCCGAGAACCTTGAATGGCGCAATGAATCAGTTGAAAAACGTCTTGAATATGCCTTGGTTAAAGGTATTACGACTTATATTGACCAAGACACCGAAGAAGCCCGCTTAAAATCAAAACGTCCTTTAGATGTGATTGAAGGACCACTAATGGACGGCATGAACGTCGTCGGTGACTTATTCGGTTCAGGCAAAATGTTCTTGCCACAAGTTGTAAAATCTGCCCGTGTCATGAAACAAGCAGTGGCATGGCTCAACCCGTACATCGAAGCTGAAAAGACCGAAGGACAGTCTAAAGGTAAAGTCCTAATGGCAACGGTTAAAGGTGACGTACACGATATTGGTAAAAATATTGTAGGCGTAGTACTTGGCTGTAATGGCTATGACATTGTTGACCTTGGCGTAATGGTCCCTTGCGAGAAAATCTTGCAAACTGCGATTGATGAAAAATGTGACATCATCGGATTGTCTGGTCTGATCACCCCATCTTTAGATGAAATGGTATTTGTTGCTAAAGAAATGCAGCGTAAAGGCTTTAACATTCCTTTATTGATTGGTGGTGCAACCACTTCTAAAGCCCACACAGCAGTAAAAATTGACCCTCAGTATCAAAACGATGCAGTAATTTATGTTGCCGATGCTTCACGTGCTGTTGGTGTAGCGACAACCTTGCTTTCGAAAGAAATGCGTGGTGCATTTATTGAAGAGCATCGTGCTGAATATGCCAAAATTCGTGAGCGTTTAGCCAACAAACAACCAAAAGCGGCCAAACTGACTTATAAAGAGTCGGTTGAAAATGGTTTTAAAATTGATGAAAGCTACGTGCCACCAAAACCAAATCTTTTGGGAACACAAGTTTTAAAGAATTATCCGCTTGCTACACTCGTGGATTATTTTGACTGGACGCCATTCTTTATTTCTTGGAGTTTAACTGGCAAATTCCCGAAAATTTTAGAAGATGAAGTGGTCGGCGAAGCAGCAACTGACCTGTACAACCAAGCACAAGCAATGTTGAAAGATATTATCGACAACAACCGTTTTGATGCTCGTGCTGTATTTGGTATGTTCCCTGCTCAGCGTACAGATGCAGATACCGTCAGCGTATTTGATGAAGCTGGTCAAAATGTTACGCATACTTTTGAGCACTTACGCCAGCAATCTGACAAGGTGACAGGCAAACCAAATTTATCCTTGGCAGATTACATTCGAGCTGATCGCGAGCAGCAAGACTACTTGGGCGGATTCACTGTATCGATTTTTGGTGCAGAAGAACTGGCAAATGAATACAAAGCCAAAGGTGATGACTACTCTGCAATTTTAGTGCAGTCATTAGCTGACCGTTTTGCCGAAGCTTTTGCCGAACACTTACATGAACGTATTCGTAAAGAGTTCTGGGGCTATAAAGCTGATGAGCAGCTCAGCAATGAAGAACTGATTAAAGAGAAATACGTCGGTATTCGCCCTGCACCAGGCTACCCTGCTTGCCCAGAGCACTCTGAAAAAGCAGTGTTGTTCGACTGGTTAGGTTCTACCGACAAAATCGGCACCAAACTGACTGAGCACTTTGCAATGATGCCGCCATCTTCAGTAAGTGGTTTCTATTATTCTCATCCTCAGAGTGAATACTTTAACGTGGGTAAAATCTCTCAAGACCAACTTGAAGATTATGCAAAACGTAAAGGTTGGACACTGGATGAAGCGAAGCGTTGGTTAGCGCCGAATTTAGATGATTCGATTGCTTAAATTTTTAAATCATCTTGATTAAAAATAGGGCGTGAAGGAAGTTCCCATCACGCCCTTTTCAATTTGAAAGTTTAATCTTTCTACTTCAAATGTGATTTAATCTTCTCTTTAACTGCTTCAGTTGAAATACCATATCGATCATGCAAAGTGGGTAATGCCCCTGCATCTAAAAATGCATCTGGCAAACCAATCATGTCAAAACGAGGATGTTGCCCATTTCTTAGAAGTAGTGAGCCGACAGCTTCACCTAAACCACCAATCACTGAATGATTTTCGGCAGTTAAAACAGGTCGCCCACCTTTAGCGACTTCATCCAAAATAGTTTGTTCATCTAAAGGCTTAATGGTAGGCACATGCAACACTGAAACCTCAATACCCTCTTTTTCAAGTTCTTCGGCTGCCTCAAGCGCACGCATGGTCAATAAACCAGTTGAAATAATGAGTAAATCTTTACCGGGTTTAATCACCTGTGCCTTACCCAATTTAAATTGGTAGTTGTATTTATCGAGCACTAACGGAACCTGACCGCGTAATAAACGCATATATACCGGACCATTATGCGCGGCAATCTGAGGAATCGCCTGTTCTATTTCCAAGGCATCACATGGATCAATAACCATCAAGTTCGGCATAGCGCGGAAAATCGCAATATCATCTGTCGCTTGATGACTTGGGCCGTAGCCCGTGGTTAACCCCGGAAGTGCCGCCACAATTTTGACATTCAGGTTATCCTCTGCAATTGCCATACAAATAAAGTCATAGGCACGACGTGATGCAAACACGGCATAGGTGGTCGCAAAAGGAATAAATCCTTCACGAGCAAGTCCTGCTGCTGCGCTCATCAAAAGTTGTTCTGCCATGCCCATTTGGAAAAACTTGTCTGGATTTTCTTTAGCAAAAATATGCAGGTCTGTATATTTTGATAAATCTGCTGATAAGCCCACAATATCATCACGCTCTTTTGCCAAGGCATTGAGTGCATGTCCAAATGGAGCTGGTTTGGTCGGTTGGCCTTCGGCAGCAATAGAAGCAATCATTGCCGAAGTGGTTAGTTTTTTCTTAGGGGGATTGGCTAACTGGCTCATGGTGTATTCCTTACTGTCCGTAGTGGGTCAAAATATTTAAAGCGTCGTCCCATTCATGTTCATCAACACGAATGAAGTGTGTTTTTTCGCGGCTTTCCAAGAACGACACGCCTTTACCCATTTTGGTGTCACAAATAATGACTCTTGGGCATGCTCCCTCATGGTTTCGTGCCTGATCGAATGCCTCAAGCAGAGCTTCCATGTTGTTGCCATCTACACGCTGGGTGTACCAACCAAATGACTGCCAACGATCAACAATTGGCTCAAATGCTAAAATTTCGCTGGAGTGCCCATCTGCCTGCTGATTATTCACATCAATAATGGCAATCAAGTTATCTAGTTTCCAATGAGAAGCAGACATCACTGCCTCCCATGTTGAGCCTTCATTTAACTCTCCATCAGAAAGTAAGTTATAAACAAAAGCATCTGATTTTTTCTGTTTCAGCCCTAGACATGCACCAACTGCAATTCCAAGACCATGACCCAATGAGCCACCTGTAATTTCCATACCCGGTGTGTAAGAAGCCATACCCGACATCGGTAGACGACTGTCATCTGCACCGTAGGTTTCAAGTTCTTCAAGTGGGATAATTTTTGCTTCAATTAAGGCTGCATAGAGTGCAATTGCATAATGTCCAATAGAAAGATAAAAACGGTCACGGCCTTCCCATTCAGGGTTTTCAGGCTGATATTTCATGGCATGAAAATAAGATACTGCCAGTAGATCTGCTGCACCTAAAGCTTGTCCAACATAGCCTTGGCCTTGTACTTGCCCCATACGTAAAGCATGTTGGCGAATGTGGTAGGCACGTTGTTGCAACTCGGCAATTTGGCCTGCTTTATCAACATTTAACATTGTCATTTACTATTCCTTATTAACGATTAACCAGTTTTGCCGGAACACGCAGAACCAGACTGGCACCGAAAATTAATACTGCTGTGATTAAGAACATGCCGATTGCATTTGAACCCGTGTTAGTAGTAATCCAACCAATTAAATACGGCGAGCAAAATCCGGCAAGGTTGGCAAAGCTATTGACGGCTGCAATACCTGCTGCTGCGGAAACACCACCCAAAAAGTTGGTCGGTAACATCCAGAATAAAGAGGATGCCGTCAGCACACCTGAGGCTGCAATGCAAAGGCAAATTAAAGAGAGCGATAGATTTGAAGCGAATAAAGTTGCAAATGTGAGTGCTAAAGCGCCTGCACACATCGGGATAATTAAGTGCCAGCGGCGTTCTTGGAAATGGTCGCCGCTACGCCCCGCCAAAATCATGACCACAATGGCACACATATAAGGCAGGCTTGTGAGCAAACCGATATGCCAGTTATCACTAATACCTGAGTTACGAATGAGAGTTGGCAACCAAAATGTAATTGCGTATTGGCCCATCACGACACAAAAATAAATACCTGCCAGTAGCCATAAGCGTTTATCTGCGATGAACTCTTTGACGCTAGCATGGCCTTCTTTGTGCTGGTTATCCTGAGCAAGCTCTTGCTTCACCAAGTTTTTTTCGTCTTGGGTTAACCAGTTGGCGTCTTGAACTGAATCTTTTAAAACAGCTAGTACAAGTAAGCCGACAATCACTGTGGGAATAGCTTCGATCACAAACATCCACTGCCATCCAAACCAGCCATGTACGCCGCTCATTCGGTCCATGATTAAGCCTGAAAGTGGTCCACCAATCATTCCTGAAATTGGAATCGCGATAAACCAAAGTACGGTCATGCGTGCACGGCGGTAAGATGGGAACCAATAAGTGAGGTAAAGCAATAATCCCGGAGCCAAGCCGGCTTCAGCAACACCAAGCAAAAAACGTAAGGTGTAAAATTGCCATTCGGTTTGAACAAAGGCAAAACAGCCTGACAAAATGCCCCATGTAATCATGATTCGGGCAATCCAACGCCGTGCACCTACTTTGTGAAGCACAATGTTACTTGGTACTTCACAGAGGAAATAACCAATAAAGAAAATCCCTGCGCCTAGACCATATACAGCTTCACTAAACTGTAAATCGCTCATCATTTGGAGCTTGGCAAAACCTACGTTTACTCGATCTAAATAGGCACAAAAATAACAAAGCATTAAAAATGGCATGAGCCGAAATGCAATTTTTCGATAGGCCGATTTACGAACCGCCTCATCTACTTCAGATGAAAATACTGTATCCATCATGCGAATCCCTTTACATTTGGCCACAGTATCCTCTTGTGACCATCATTCTATTTTTAGTTTTGAAATAGTGAGCGATTAATGAATCAGCATGCCACCATTTACATCGAGTGTGACACCAGTTAAGTACGCAGACAGATCACTTGCCAAAAATAATGCTGCATTTGCAACATCTTGCGCTTTACCTAAGCGGCCAAGTGGAATACCTGCCAAAATGTCGTGACGACGGTCGTCATTCATTAAACCGCCAGTAATATCAGTCTGGATTAGACCTGGAGTAAGAGAATTTACACGAATCTGGTCACCACCAAACTCACGAGCCATCGCTTTTGCCAGACCTAACACGCCTGCTTTAGCAGCGCTATAGTGTGGCCCGCCAAAAATACCACCGCCGCGTTGTGCTGAAACTGAAGATAGGCACACAATGCTTCCACCACCGTTTGCTTTCATAGATGGAATAACAGCTTGCGACATAATCAGTGTTCCACGCAGGCTGACATCTAAAATACGGTCATAGTCATTGCGTTGAATATCAAGTGTTTTAACTGGCTGAGTAATACCCGCATTATTAATTAAAATATCAATCTTGCCATAGTGCTGTAGCGCTTGTTCAACAGCTACTTTGACTTGTTCTTCGTTCGCAACGTTTGCAGCAAGACCTAAATGTCCTTCACCAAGTGCCTTTGCAGCGTTTTGGCTTTGAGCAAGATCTAAATCAACAATAATGACTTTGGCACCCTGTTGTGCAAAGATTTCTGCGGTTGCTCGCCCAATTCCACGTTCTGATGCTGCACCCGTAATTAATGCCACTTTTCCTTGTAGTAACATGTTCAATCCTCTTTTACGCTTTATTTCCTGAGTTCTGACTTAGAATCTCTTTTTTCACAAAGCCCAGCAATCATCTCGAATTCAACAAGACATGAAAAAAATTCATGCCTATGCTATTTTTAAATAAGTTTTAGGGATAAAACCGGATCATTTCATGGATAGTAGTGAAAACAATTTCAACCAAATGCCCTCAATTAAAACATTACAGGCTTTTGAACAAACCGCCCGTTTTGGCAATGTTGCTAAGGCAGCCGAGCATTTGAATCTCACCCCTTCGGCAGTGAGTCACCAAATTGCTAAGCTTGAAGAAATGATTGGGCAGAGTTTATTTATTCGTGGTGCCCGTGGTGTGACACTTACTCCTTCAGGTGAACGCTATTTTCAAGATGTCACCACCATTTTGCATAATCTGATGTTAGCCACAGAAAAAGCTGCCGATAAAAGCCCTAAAGACAGTTTATATATTCATTCATCCCCAAGTTTTGGTTTACTTTGGTTGCTCCCTCGCCTTGAATCATTTAAAGAAAAGTTCCCCATGATTCAGGTTAACCTATCGTGTTCGTATGAAAATTTGCACTTTACCCGCGATAAGATCGACATTGATATTCGTCATGGTTTGCCCAACTGGACAGGGGTAGAAATCAGAACGATTCGTAATGAAAAGCTTGAAGTGCTTGCGTCCCCTAAGCTGCTGGAACGTAGTCCGGTTTATAAACCTCAAGATTTATTAAAGAAAGATCTGATTTTATCGCGTTCAACTTTAGTTACTTGGCCCCAATGGTTTGCCCATCAGGGTTTAAGCATTCCTGAGTTTCCCTACACTTTGAGTTTTGACCGCTCTTATATGTCACTTGAGGCGGCCACACACGGGCTAGGTTTTGTTTTAGAAAGTAATTTGCTTACTCAAAATTATTTAGAATCTGGGAAATTAGTTAGAGTTTTTGCAGATGAGCTATCGATTCCAATCTCTGCTCATCACTTGGTATATCCACGAACCCACCAATTTATTCCTAAAATTGAGCTGTTTTTAAACTGGATTCATGATGAATTGGCAGGCTGAGAAATCATTTCTTAAATGATCTGAATTTGCTCAACTCGTAAGTGATGCATCATCTCTCGAACAAATACAAAGTAGGTAAAAACATAAACCTGATCTGGAGCTACTTGATTCGTGTAGTAACTCAAACGCTCAATAAAATCATTAAATCCATCCTCAAGCTCAATACGGCTGATTTGCTTTTTAGCACCAAAAAATAACTCTCTCAGTTGTGCCATGGCGGTATCAGCCGTAACGGCTATACCATTTATATTGAGATTTCTGAGTGGCTGTGACTCGATGATTTCTTCAATAAAATAAATCATCTTTTCAATCGCAAGCTCATCAATAACACTATTGCTGATACTTTTTGAATTAATAAAACCTAAGCCCTGCTCAACATGAATGTGCTGGCTGTCTACATCAAACGAGAGACTACTTAGACCAAGTGAAAATTTTAAAATTGAATTAGGATGATTCATAAAAATAGCTTACTGCTGAAGTTTGCTAATAAAGTTAATTTGTTTATAACCCTAAATGGTATCGGCTGTTCAATACTCAGCATTAACTGATCGATTATTATTAACACTATATATAATAAAAACCTCTTTAAAAAGATGAAAAATCAATCTTATATTCATCCAGTCTTACTATTACAAAATAGAGTATAAGCATGAAAAAATTAGCAATTTTAGGTGTTACGGTTTATAGCTTTGCACAACTTGCAAATGCAGCAACGTTAAATGTAAAACCATATGGTACGACTCAAGGCGGTCAAAAAATTGATTTATATACCATGAGCAATAACAAAGGAGTCTCGGTATCTTTTATTAGTTTTGGTGGTGTAATTACACAAATCTTGACTCCCGATGCGCAAGGCAAACAAAATAATATTGTTTTGGGCTTTGATGACTTAAAAGGCTATGAAGTCACTGATACCAAGGAAGGTATTCATTTTGGCGGATTAATTGGTCGTTATGCGAACCGGATTGGCAATGCTAAATTTAGCTTAGATGGGAAAACGTATAACCTCGAAAAAAATAATGGCCCGAACTCATTACATAGCGGCAATCCTGGTTTTGATAAACGTGTTTGGCAAGTTAAGCCCCTCGTTTCTCAAGGTGAAACCGTTAAAGCTTCTCTTAAGTTAACCAGTCCAAATGGTGATCAAGGTTTTCCCGGAAAGTTAGATGTGGAAGTAATCTACAGTCTTTCAGATCAAAATGAATTTAAGATTGAATATAAAGCCAAAACTGATCAGCCTACAGTCGTCAACCTCACCAACCACAGTTATTTCAACTTATCAGGCGCTGGTAATAATCCTTATGGTGTGCTGGATCATGTGGTACAACTCAATGCAGACCGTGTATTGGTGACCGATCAAAACTCTTTACCAACAGGTGAAATTGCTTCAGTTGCAGGTACACCTTTTGATTTTCGGACGCCTAAGGCGATTGTGAAAGATATTCGAGCGAATAATCAGCAATTGGCCTATGGATATGGCTATGACCAAACTTGGGTAATTAATCAAAAGTCTCAAGGGAAACTCAATCTTGCAGCTATTGTGGTTGACCCAAAATCTAAACGGACCATGCAAGTCTTAACCACTGAACCAAGTGTCCAAATGTATACAGCCAATCATTTATTAGGAAATATTGTTGGCGCAAATGGCGTACTCTATCGACAAGCAGACGCACTAGCATTAGAAACACAGCATTTTCCAGATAGCCCGAATCAACCGGCTTTCCCGTCTACACGTTTAAACCCAAATCAAACTTATAACAGTGTTACCGTATTTAAGTTTGGTGTTCAAAAATAGTCTTTTTAATGAGGCTATGTTCATATTAAAAAGACTCTCAGCTGAATATGGCTGAGAGTCTTTTCATTTATTTAAATTTTGTATTCATAAAATGCCGAATATTAACCGTCAACTTACTCCTATCCAGCTAGTACAAGGTGAAATGAATCACTTAATGAATATTCGTTCGGATTGAACCCGTCACACTCACATCACCCAGCTTTGTACCATTCAATTGGATATAAGAACCATCTTTAGAGATCAATACATTTTTACAATCACCTAAAGTACAAGAATAGCCATTTATCTGAATATTAACAGGATTTTGTCCTTGAAAAGTAATATAACCATGCCCAGTAGTAGATGTAATAAAGTAAGTTATTTCTTTATTAGAGAGTTCATAAGCATAAACCTCGTTTGTATCAATTTTTCCTACATTTGAGATATCAATTTTGGCGTAACTATTAATTAACGTAATATTTCCTGAGGCTATTTTAGAGTTTGATCCAGTTTTTGAATTAAAGTAAACGTTATTAAATTCTACATTTACTCGATCGTTATCTAGTTTTTTTAATGTTCCCATAGCCGCCGCACTAGAGAGAATCTCTTCTCCTGTATAATAAGTGTTAACCAGCCCTGATGATTTACCTGTAAGCAAATATAAGCTCTCACCATTCGTAAATTGAACAACAAGCTGAGTATCCCTCATATATGCTCGAAGAATATCCATTTTCTTACCATTAACAGTAATTTCACCATTATGGGTCTTTTCAAAATCTGTAAATTCTAAAGGTTTGCTACTAATACTCCCTTTTACCGTACCATTCAATGTAACTAAATACGTTACCTTTTTATTATTCGAGGAGGAATCTGTATAATATGAATCTTCAAATTTTTTATTATTAAATAATAGTGTTGAATCACCAGTACGACTATCATAAATCATACTAATCCCTTCACAACCTTCAGGAGTCCATTTATCATTCCTACAAGTTAAAGAAGATTTCTCTGTATCAATTCTTGCATTTATTACTTTACCAGAAAGCTTATCATAATCAATCCTAACAAATTGATTTTTATCTAATTTATAATAAAATGAAAGCCCTGAATTTCCATAAGTGCTTACACTATAACTAGGTTCAATCACACTTTTACTAGATCCATTACTTGGAACAAGCTGGGTTGATATGCCATTATTTTTTTCATTAATTATAGTGAGATTTTGCTCAAAAGTTGTAGTGTAATTAATCAAAGGATTAGATGATAAAGCCGGGATTTCATTAGGATTTGATTTTGAAGATGTAGAAGAACTGTCCGTAGAACTCCCTCCACCCCCACCACCACCACCACATGCAACTAAAGTTAATGTAGAAACGAGAAAAACACTTAATGATAATTGCTTAATAGCGAACACTTCATACCACCCATAATAAATTTTATTTTATATAATAAATTCAATAAATTAAGAAATTATTACTATTTCTACAATATTATCAATTTATGTCTTGATATACTGCCTTGCGATTTTAACCAATTTTTTTCATAGGACAAGATAGACTATTTAATTAACTTTATTATTTTTAATTAAAATAAATTTATTAACCTAATATACAGTTTTCTTTTCTTATAAAGAATCTCCCTATCTGTTTAAGACTGGGAGATTTAAAAGAATAAAATAAAAAATTCTATTTTACTTTTGTGTTGGGTAAAAATGCAGTTGCAAAACCAAGTAATGGCAACAATGATCATAAACCAAATACCCATTCAATGCCGTTAATATCTGCTAAATGCCCTAGCCCCGCTGCGGCAATACCACTTACCCCAAACATAAGGCCAAACATTAAACCTGCAATCATGCCTACACGGCCCGGAACAGCTTCTTGTGCGTAAACTACCATCGCTGCAAAAGCAGACGACAACACCAAACCTGCAATAATTGAGAAAACCGTTGTCCAAAATAAGTTTGCATACGGCATCATTAATGCAAACGGTGCCATACCAATAAATGAAACCCAAATCACTGCTTTACGGCCGATCTTATCGCCAATTGGGCCACCCGCAAATGTACCTACAGCCACAGCTGCCAAAAAAGCAAATAAGTGTAATTGAGCTGTTTGAATACTAATATGGAACTTTTGAATTAAATAAAAAGTAAAATAGTTACTAATGTTGGCAATGTAGGTAAATTTGGCAAACATCAACACACTAATTGTGCCCAAGGCGATAATGAGCTTACGCCCATGCAATTTGGTATGTGCTTGCGTAGCACGTGTAACCACCTGACTTTTAGCATGGTTTACTGTCCAGCGGCTTACACCGAATAAAACCCAAATCGCTAAAAGCGCAAATATCACCAAGCCCGCAACTGCATGCTGCCCAAATGGAACAATTAATAATGCTGCTAATAATGGACCAATGGCAGTACCTGTGTTTCCGCCCACTTGGAAAGTCGACTGAGCTGTACCGAAGCGTCCGCCCGATGCCATTCGTGCCACACGTGAAGCTTCTGGATGAAAGGTTGCAGACCCTACCCCAATCAATGCAGATGCACATAACAACACAGCAAAACTTGGTGAAAATGCCAACAAGATAATGCCGCAGAATGTGACGACCATTCCCAGTGGGAGAAGATACGGTTTTGGATGTTTATCGGTATAAAGTCCAATCCAAGGCTGTAGCAGCGAACCTGTAATTTGATATACAAACGAAATCAGGCCAACCTCCGCAAAACTCAGCGAAAAGTTTGCTTTTAGCATTGGATAGATGGCTGGTAGCACTGCCTGAATTAAATCATTCAGTAAATGCGCAACCGCCACGGCGCCTACAATTTTAATAATCATTCCTTGAGGCTGATCATTTGCAACGGTATTGGCAATACCATCTTTCAATTGTATTGAAGACGTCATACCTGAAAAACTCCAATATTTTTAAATGAGATGCTTATTGTAAATTGTCGCTTATAAAGTTATCTTCCAATAATCATCGTATAAGTGACAATTTTTAGGATAGTTTATGTCCGATTCTCTTATTCAGTCCGATTTGTCTGAACTGGTAATTGGGCTATCTTCTGAGCATTCTTACCGAGAAATCACGCCTACCCACACGCATACACGTGCTCAGTTTTTATATGCGTCCACTGGCAACATTCAGGTGTTTACACCTAATCATGTGTGGATTGTGCCACCCATGTGTGCGTTATGGATTCCGGCAAATGTAGAGCACAGTGTGATTTCACTGAGTCACGTTAAGTTAAATACGGCATTGGTTGAAGTAAATGCAGCCGCACTAATGGGACAACATTGCTTTATTATTCGAGTCAGTAACCTGCTGCATGAACTCTTAATACGTTTAAATGAAATTGAACGAGAGGACATTTCAAATACAGCGACCTCTCAAGAGCTTTCCCGCTCTTTACAAATTTTGATTTTTGAAGAAATACAGCGAGCCAATTTATTGCCTATCCAGATACCGTGGCCGAAAGACAAAAGACTCTTAAAAATTTGCCAAGAGTTATTACATACGCCTAACCATTCAAGAGATTTAACAGATTGGGCTGATGATATTGGCGCGAGTTCTAGAACTTTAATGCGTATGTTCCAGAAAGAAACGGGGCTATCTTATCGGGCATGGGTACAGCAAATGCATATTGCACTTGCCTTGAGTAAAATTGCGAATGGCGAATCTATTGCTCAAATTTCAGAGTCACTGGGGTATACCAACCCCAGCGCGTTCAGTGCGATGTTTAAGCGACATCTAGGTAAAACACCTCAGCAGTTTAGAAGTGCTGCGATGTCGCTATAAGTCTTTTTTTTTGCAGGGATCTCATGCTTTTCAAGCAAATCATCGAAATCATGATAAACATGAAGTTCTCGATCTTTGGCGGTTCTCGCATGATCTAATCGTTGTTCAGGATCGACTAAAACAAGGGTATGACCATCATCAATCAGACGATCTACCCCTTCTAAGAACATACGTTTACCCACATCGTGGATAAGTGAAATCTGGGTTAAATCAATCACGATTGTGCTTTGATCAGTGGTCTCGTCTTGTAAAATACGCAACAACATTTCAGCTTCGGTAAATTTCAATACCCCTCGAAGCACATACACACTCAATGATGCATCTTTTCCTGTACGGTAATGACTTTGTACAATCGTTTGTGCAGAAGGCGTACCTTCCATGAGATGTAATCCCATGTCACGAGATAATCGCTCTAAAATATCGATTCCTCGAACGCTATGACCGTGCTCATCTAGTCGAGGTGAAAAAGCAGCAATACTAACTTGACCCGGCAGCACACCCAAAATACCGCCTGCTACACCACTTTTAGCAGGAATACCGACAGTTGAAAGCCAGTCACCCGCGGCATCATACATACCACAGCTCATCATGACACTGAGCACTTGTCTCACTACAGATCGGTTTAACAAACGCTTTCCAGTTTTAGGGTCAACCCCACCATTGGCAAGCACACTGCCCATACGTACCAGATCTTTAACCGTAACCATGATTGCACATTGACGAATGTAACCATTCACAATATCGACAGGGTCAGTTTCCAAAATCCCCACCGTTCGCAACATATAACCAATCGAAAGATTACGGTAGGCTGTTTTGACTTCCGAATCATAAACAGACTCATCAAAACTTAATTCGCGACCAGCAAGCTCGCTCATAAAACGGCGTAGAATTTCTGCACTATGCAAACCATGTTTGACCTGAATCAAGGAATGTACAGTAATTGCGCCAGAGTTAATCATCGGGTTTTTCGGACGTCCGTCTTTACCCAATGAGATTTCATTGAAGGCTTCTCCCGAAGGCTCTACCCCTACTTTCGCAAGAACTGCATCAATGCCAAGTTGTTGTAAAACGTAAGCATACACAAAAGGTTTAGAAATCGATTGTATGGTGAATTCAACATCATCATCGCCGACCGAATAAATTTCACCATCTACCGTAGACATTGCTAAAGCTAATCGATTTGGGTTTGCATTTGCCAACTCAGGAATATAATCGGCGAGATGACCGCTGTTATCGATGTCACAGGCTTCTATAACATTTGCCAAATAATCTGGGAGAGGGGTTTTCATGGTCAGTAACCTTAAATGAGGAGATTTACAACATCGCGCAAAATTTCAGCACAACCTGCTGATAATATTAAAATTATATCTTTTGTAATGAGTTAAAAATCACGATATAAATATTTTAATTCTGTTCTCTTATTTATTTCAAGCTCATTATAGGTTTTTCAAAACTTTAAACGGAAGATTAGCTTATTCTTTCTACAAACAAGATTCCATTTAAATGATCGACCTCGTGTTGAACAATACGAGCAGGAAAACCTTGAAAAACTGTCTCAACCATTTCACCCTGAAGTGTTAAGTATTTCACCTTAACCATTTCTGCACGTTCAACTTGTCCACGCTCATCCGGTACACTTAAGCAGCCTTCTTCGCCCAAACACATTTCACTCGAAAATTCTAAAATTTCTGGATTTACCATGACCACAGCATTCATTTCAGGCGCATCCGGATAGCGTGGATTTGGTCGAGAAGCCACAATAATAACGCGTTTAGAGATATAAACTTGCGGTGCAGCAATCCCCACTCCATTGCGCTCAAGCATTGTCGCATGCATAGCATCAGCAAGCTGATAAAGCCAATTACTGTTTAACTCATTTGCCGAAACGGGAGCTGCAATTAGTTTTAAAATATCTTCACCACGCTTCGCGACAGGTAAAACCACACTCATCCTTTGAATCTCTTATTAAACTAGCTATGATAAGTTTTATTGTGTCGCTGAACGCCCCAAAAGAAAAGTCATTCCTACATCTGTTTTTGTTTTATCTAAAGCGTTTTTTGTTTTAAAGCTTTTTGATCTGCGTAAGTCCAATCTGCGTTGCCCTATAGAACAAATTTCCTCCATTTACTTTTATTTCACTTTTCCATTAATATCCAAACTTCAATTACAACAATTAAGTAAAAAATGGATCAGGACTTAACTTTGCAGGACGCGAACTATCTTAATAAAGAAGATAAACGAACCCTCGCCCTTTCTTCATTGGGTGGAGCTTTAGAGTTTTATGATTTTGTGATTTATGTGTTTTACGCCAAAATCATTTCCGACCTCTTTTTCCCCAGCACACTTAGTCCGTTTTGGGCCATGCTCAATACTTACGGCATTTTTGCAGCAGGTTATTTTTTTAGACCCTTAGGCGGGGTTGTCATGGCCCATTTTGGTGATTTGGTCGGGCGTAAAAAATTGTTTTCGCTTTCTATTTTGCTGATGGCGCTGCCTACCCTGTTTATCGGGATATTGCCTACCTTTGAAAATATCGGATATTTGGCACCGCTACTTTTATTGCTCATGCGTGTGGTGCAAGGGATTGCAATTGGGGGTGAAATTCCAGCTGCATGGACCTTTGTATCTGAACACGTGCCTGAAAGAAAAATCGGACTAGCAAATGGTTTATTAACTGCCGGACTGTCTTTAGGAATTTTACTAGGTGCACTGATGTCTTTATGGATTTCACTTAATTTTAGTGAAGGACAAATCCATGACTGGGCGTGGCGTATTCCTTTCATTGTGGGTGGTATTTTTGGACTCGTTGCACTTTATTTAAGAACGTATTTGAAAGAAACCCCTGTGTTTAAAGCCATGCAGGCCCGTAAAGAAATTTCTAAAGAAATGCCTGTAAAACAAGTCTTAAAAACGCATAAAACAGCCGTTGCAATTGGCATGTTATTTACATGGTTTTTAACGGGATGTGTGGTGGTGGTGATTTTAGCCATGCCAAATTTGTTGATTGGTTCATTTGGCTTTGAGCGCGCACAGACTTTTGAAATGCAAAGTGCAGCCATTGTCATGCAAATGGTGGGCTGTATTTTGGCAGGCTATTTTGCTGACCGTTTTGGCTGTGGCAAAGTCATGATGGTCGGTGCGCTTGCTGTGGCACTTACAGCGGCAGTTTTTTATAACAGTTTAGGTCATGCGGCACATTCAACCATTTTTGGTTTATATATGCTGTTGGGCCTATGCTCTGGTACTGTCGGCATGGTGTCGAGCAGTATGGTTAAAATGTTCCCCGCGCCTGTGCGTTTCTCGGGCATTTCATTTTCTTATAATTTATCGTATGCAATTGTTGGTGGTATGACGCTGCCTTTAGTGCATTGGCTCAGTCAATATAGTGATATTGGTGCGATGTATTATATTTTCGCGCTAACCATTTTGGCCTTTGTGACTGCCTTTGTGTTTTGGAATAAGTTTGAAAAAAACAGGTATTAAAAATTTTCACTTATTAAATAAAAAACCACGCCGATTGCGTGGTTTTTTTAATGCTGCTTATTTTAGAAAGTAAACCCGATATTAAAGTTAATACGGTATAGCCATTTATCACTATTTGGCGAGGTTGCAGAGGTATACCCTGTTGAGTTGGTTGCCCCACCAATAATGTTAGAGTTTTTACCCCAGGTATAATCTGCCCAAACCATAAATGGTGAAGCAATAAACATCATCCCTGTAGTGTTCATTTGCGAATCAGACCAATCATCACGTTTTTTATCAAGATAACTATAGTCATTATAAAACTTAATGGCTTTTAGCTTGCCCATATTGGTCACAGGCAACGTATAAGCAAGGTTTAAACTGGCAATGGTTCCTTCCGAAGCAATGAAATAAGCAGGTGTAAAACCATTATTGCCCATTAAGGTCATGTCACTATTTACACCATCCGGATTTTTAGCATCATATTGATAATGAATGACTGAGCTTTGTAAATTAAAGCGTTTGTAGTTGTTTTCGGTATGCAAACCGACTGCATAATATTTACCGTCTTTATCGGTCACTTTGTTATGTAGCTGAGCGATTGCACCCGAGACACCAAACTCTTGCTTACCGAAATCAGTTTCTAACTTGCGCACAATGCGGGTATTAAACTGATGACGTTTTTCATTCTGATAAGCTTTTTGAGATGGAAATGCATTTTCTTGCAAGTCATCATAAGTTGCACTTTCAGGTGAATAACGCAAGTTGGTCTCTAACATTTGCGGATAATAACCCAGTTTTACATCCCAATCTTTGTTGTGATAATTCCAGTTAAGCCCCGGTGCAATGTTATTGCCATATCCTAAAAAGAATGGAATATGATAGGTCCAGCCATTTTGCGGATAGGGATAAATCGTAAATGGTTTATAAACCAAACCCGCTTCAATGCTGTTATTGGCATCTAGGTTATAGCCCACGTACGCTTTTTCAATGGACGTTTTCTGTTGGTCTTGAAATAGATAGCTGGCGTTGATATAGGCATCATCAAACTTACCTTTGAGATCTACCCTGAAAATATCAAAATAGAGCTTACCGAAACCGCGGTTTGGCCCTTCCCAATCTTCATAACGTTGATTTAACCGAACCACCCCACCTAACTTTAATGAATCCGTGCCATCATCACTTTTCCATTCAAGCAATGAGTCTTTTGCAAATGCATTGACGCTTACCCCCAGCGTAAGCGGTGCAATGAATGCCATGATCAATGAAGTCTTTTTCATCTCTACATCCTTGATTGAGTTCCAGCATCCTGCTGGAACTTTATTTGTTTTACCTGTAAAACTTCGTTTTTATTGTTTTTTAGACAAAAAAATTTATCTAAAAAAAGGATGGCTTAGCAGCTCCCATCGCATATGTACTAAACCATCCAAACTGGTTAATACAGTTTCTTTTGCGGTGGACCCGCGAAGTTTAATGGTCCAATCGATTTCATATCGAGCTCGATTACAGTTGGCCCTTCAAAAGCGACAGCCTCTTGAATAACCGTTTTAAACTCTTCTGCACTACCCACTTTCCAGCTTTTCACACCCATTGATTCGCCAAGAAGTTTGTAGTCGGGTGTATGTAATTCATTGAAATACTGACGACCACCAAAGTAGTTATTTTGAATGCCACGCATTACGCCATAGCCACCGTCATTCATAATCATTAAGACCATATTGGTGTTTTCTTGCACCATAGTTGCAATCTCACCAATACCAAGCATTAAGCCGCCGTCCCCGACTAAACCAATTACTTTTTTATCAGGGTTAGCAACCGAAGCACCAATTGCTGTTGCAAGGCCTAAACCAATTGCACCCGCAAGTGAGTGGATGTTTTGGTTTGGCGCTTGTACCGGGAATAAACGACTACCCCATGTACTACCCGACATAGTGATGTCACGTACAAAAATGCCGTCTTGAGGTAAAGCTGCACGTAAGTGATCACAAATTAAAGCGTACTGATCGATTTGTTTACGCAGTGCATCAATTGCAGCCTGTTTAGCAGCCACTACAGCAGCATCGTAATCGGCGTCAACTTTTGAAGTTCCTTGAAGCTGTTCTAACACACGTGTTAAGACATCTTTGGCATCGCCACAAATGAAGTTGCGAATTTTGTAATTACGTTGCTGAGCCACCGGGTTTGCATCTATCTGAATAATATTTTCAGGGAATTCAACCGAATAAGTTTTTGTTTCATTACTACGTAAACGAGAACCCACTACCACCATCAGGTCGGCATCTTTTAATAACTGCTCAACACCTGCCGAGTTATGGAACGCACCTAAGCTACGTGGATGATCATCTGGCAACACCCCACGAGCATGAGTCGATGAAACAACCGGAATGCCTAAATCTGCAATTGCTTTCACTTCAGCAACGCTATTTAAAGTTCCACCGCCAATCCAGAAAATCGGACGTTTTGCCTTTTTGATTTCACTGACAAGAAGATCAATTTCAGCTTGCTCTGCCTGTGGCAACTCAAGTGCTTTCACTGGCCCAAGATTAAGTGGCAAATCAATCTCTGCTGCTTGTACATCAATGGGTAGCTCAACACTTACTGGCCCCATTGGAACTGTGGTTGCTACACGGATTGCTTCACGAATCACACCAACGGCATTGTCTGGACTGGTAATTCGGAACGCCGCTTTGCTTGATGCACGCAAGAATGTAAGTTGGTCTTTGGTTTCATGAATGAAGCTTGCATCACGGTCAAGGTACTCACGCTCAACTTGCCCCGTTAAATGCAATACAGGGCTACCCGCATTCATTGCTTCAATCAGTGAACCTACTGCATTACCTGCCCCCGCACCCGTACTGGTCAACGCTACCCCTAAGCCTTTAAAGCGTGAGTGTGCATCTGCCATAGTAACCGCGCCAGCCTCACCACGGGCTGCAACAAAGCGCATTTTTTCACGGCGACCCACTGCATCGGCAATAGGTAAATTGTGGATGGAAATAACACCATAAATACTATCAACTTGGTGCGCTTCTAAAACTCTTGCGATTGCTTCGCCTACATTGACACGTTCAGTCATATCTGTTCCTCAAAATTTGTTTTCAGTCCTTGAATTTATTAATCGCACCAAGGGTTAGGCTGTTCATTCAGCCCCATATAAATACTCTTTTGTTGCATGTACGATAAAATGCCCAAACGGCCTTTTTCGCGCCCAATCCCACTGTCCTTAAAGCCACCAAAAGGCGCACTAATCGAGAATTTTTTATAGGTATTAATCCATACCGTTCCCACTTCTAATGCACGTGCAATACGCCAAGCTTTGCGATAGCTTTCAGTCCAGATACCTGCGGCAAGGCCAAAACAACTGTCATTGGCTTGGGCAATTAAATCTTGCTCGTTGTCATATTTCATAACGACTAAAACAGGGCCAAAAATTTCTTCCTGACAGGTTTGAGCACTGTTATTTAAGCCCGTAATAATGGTCGGTAAGTAATAGCTTCCTTTGGCATAGTCGCCAGTCGTAAGTGCCTCACCACCAATCAGAACTTGACCACCTTCGCTTTTGGCAAGTTGTACATAGCGATCAACTGACTGCAAATGTTTGTCATTGACCAGTGGCCCTAAATGCACGCCTGCCTGTTCCGGATGGCCCACACGTAAGCCTTTGGTAATTTCAACCAAACGCGTTAAAAACTGATCGTAAAGACTGCTATGAATAAACAAGCGAGAACCTGCAATACACGCTTGTCCTGCCGAACTAAAAATACCGTACGCGACACCTTTAGCCGCCAGTTCGACATCTGCATCCGGTAAAACGATGGTGGGTGACTTTCCACCTAACTCAAGTGAAGTGGTAATGAGTTTATCTGCGGCAATGTGTGCCAAATGACGCCCTGTGGTTGTGCCACCTGTAAAAGAAATTTTACGAACCAATGGGTGCTGAGCAATTGCATCACCAATGATAGAACCACGCCCCACTAACACACTAAGTAAGCCTTTTGGTAAACCTGCCTCTTCAAAAATTTTGGCAAGCTCTAAAGCAATCAGTGAAGTTGCTTCTGCTGGTTTTAACACCACGGCATTTCCTGCTGCCAAAGCTGGAGCAAGCTTTTGAACTTCACTCGCAATTGGAGAGTTCCAAGGGGTAATGGCTGCCACAACGCCTACAGGTTCATGCACACTCATGGTCATAAAGTCTGGAGCACGTTGAGTGGTGAGCTCATCATTTAGCGTTTCACATGCTGCTGCAACATAACGCGCAGTTGCCGCCGCGCTCATCACTAAACCGCGAGTTTCGGTTAAAGGCTTACCATTATCACGTGTTTGTAATTTTGCTAATTCGTCTACACGCGCTTCAATAATATCTGCAACTTTGTAGAGAATACGCGCGCGCTCATGCGGCAAGCTGTTTCTCCAGCTCGGATGACGCCAAGCCTGATCCGCTTTTTCAATTGCCTCATTTACATCTTCAAGCGTTGCTGTTGAAAGCTCAGCGTTTACCGACTGATCTGCCGGAAACAGGCTTTGAATGACTGCACCACGGCCTAATCGCCATTCACCTGCAATATAAATTTCCTTTGCCATGATCAAATCCTTCTTAAATCTGTATTGCTTCTACACTGTTGCGACAAGCACGAATCACGCTAAGCGCAGCCAAAGTTGATGTTTTCGGGTTACTTGGCAATGGCACACCCACCAGTTCAATGGTCATTTGTCCAAAGCCACCTTCTGCCACAATAGTGTGTTTGTTTTTGTTGATGGTTGGATCAACAGTTAACTCAACCATGGTTTCATCCATTCCAAGTCCTGCAAGTGCAATCGTTGCTGCAACGTTGGCATTGGCCGGAAATTTCATGGCAGCTTCGCGGGCAGTTCCAGTAAAAAAGACCGTAGGTTCTGAAACATGGTCTAAATCAACCAATTGCTCTGCATAACTGCCCTTCCAGCTTTTTGGACTTTTACAGCCTTTATAAGTGACCTTTTGCAAGCCACCTTCTTTAGCAGCAGAAATACCATCAATGCCTGCGATAGCCCCTGCCAGTAAATGCAGATGGGCATCATTTTTTTCGGCAGTTTGCTTAAGCTGAACCAAAAATTCACTATCAGCCAAAGTACCCACCGAAATCAGACCAATGGTCCAGCCTTTCGCTAAAACTTTTTGAGCATGCTCTTTTACTGCTGCTTGACCTGCCACCTCAATGACATAGTCTGGCGTACCATCACATTGCTCAATATCTGAAATCACTTGAATGTCAGAAGAGACTTGTGATTGCACTTTTTCAATGCTGCGAGATGGCACTACAATCCACTTGAGTTGCAGATCTTGAGGCAAGTGGGCATACACTTCTGCTGCCATTGCACCAAAACCAATCATCATCAACTTTTTCATGACAGCACCTGATATTTATAAATGTTTGTTAAAACCACCTGAGACATCTATTGCCGAACCTGTGGTGTAAGATGCCAATGGTGATGCCAAGAAAACTAAAGCACGTGCAGGCTCTTCCGGACGGCCTAAGCGCTGCATAGGAATGCCACGATTTTTTGCGATATTGCCGGTCCATTCTTCCCATGACAGATTTAAATCTGAACGGGTTTCATAACGACGTTTCCACTGTGCAGATTCGACCATTCCGAGTAAAATCGAGTTAACGCGGACCCCATATTGAGTAAATTCATGTGCCAACGAATGGGTTAAATTCAACAGTGCAGCGCGTGCAGATGAAGTCGCAATCATGTGTGGTTCCGGTTGCAATGCTAGTAACGAGTTCACATTGGTAATTGAGGCATTTGCCGACTGTTTTAAGTCGTCAAGAAAAGCCCGTACCGGATGTAAAACACTGAAATATTTCAGCTCAATCTCTTTCATCCAGTCTTCATCTTGCGTATTTTCAAAATTTGAAACACGGCCTTGTCCAGCATTGTTAATGAGCATGTCTACATTGCCCAAATTGAGTTTGACCTCTTTGGCAAATTGCTGAACTTCTTCTTTTTTCAAAACATTACATACTTTAGTAAAAATATTGGCATGTGGAAATTTTTCTAAAATATAGTGCTTAGAAGCATTTAAACGTTCTTCATCGCGACCACACCAAGCAACTTTTGCACCCTCTGCAACTAGTATTTCAACAGCAGCCAGCCCAATCCCAGATGAGCCACCGGTAACAACTGCAACTTTTCCTTCAACTTGGAAGCTCATAATCCTTAATCTCTCTTACGATTGTTCCTGAATCGTCAACATAATTTGGTTAAATGCTTGCGGTTGGTCGACATAACTTAAATGTCCGGCATCTTCTATGACGAAGCGCTGTTCCAACTGCAATTCCTGAGCAAGCTCTTGTATACCTAACGCAGGAGTGATTTGATCTTGCTGCCCTGCAATCACTGTGCATGGGACTTTTAAATCGGTTAAATAATTACGTATTTCGTCATATGCCAGTAAGTACGATGCATGGGTGAAACCTTGTATGGTCAATTGCTGCATCACCTCTGAAACTAAAGCTAAGGCTTGTGGCTCTTGTTTATAAATCAAATGAGGTCCACGGCTTTGGGCCATTCCTTTAGCGCCGAGTTCTTTCAACATTTTTGGTCTTTTTTCAAAAACCTGAATTTGTGTTTGTTCATCGTGGCGTTGGTAACCTTGCGCCAAGTTAGCGACCACCAAGTGTTTCACTCGCTCTGGGTAAAGTGCAGCAAATGCACTGGCCTGTAAGGCACCTAATGAGTGTCCCACCACTATTGCTTTTTCAATTTTTAAAGCATCGAACAACGCTGCCAAACGCTTTGCGTAGTCGGTCGCATTCGGTTGATCCGTTAAAAGTTCATCTGATTTGCCATAGCCCGGTGCGTCCCAGGCAATGACATGAAAATGATGAGACAGCACTTCAAGTTGGTTTACCCATGAAGCAGAACCGGAACTAATGCCATGCAACAGCACAAGGTATTCGCCCTGACCAGCTTCCCGATAGGCTTGATGCTGGCCTTGAACATTGACCGTTTTCACCGGAAATTCTGCTAACTTTTCAATGAGTGTCATCATTTTTAATTCTTTCCTTTTATTCACTTCATCAAACAATTAACGTTTGATTTGAGACAATGGATGCTCTGGTGGATAGTTAGGAATTGTTGGTTTACCTGTTCCCAACATCACGCACATCAAGGCGTCTTCTTGACCTGGGTTAAATAAACCACGGTAGATACCCGGTGGAATTGAAATCAGGTCACGCTCTTTTAAGCGGGTCTGGAATTTCTCGCCGTTGTGCTCAATAAACAAATCAATTTCGCCGCGGAGCATAAAGAAAACTTCTTCAACGTCGTGGTGGATGTGCAAAGGACCTTCACACTGTGGTGGTAGCACCATAGTCGAAAACGTAAAGTTCTCTGCAGGTACAGTATTGCTGTCATTTGCAACACCAGTTGCACCCGTACCCATATAGCGCATTTGAGCACGACGATATTTCGGGTCGTAATCGGCTTGGAACTTCAAAGCCTCAAAGTCATATTTACGAGTCTCAAAGCGAGCAATACGTGTGTTTAACCAATCTTCTAAAGAAGCGCCTTCCGGCTGTTTCCACGATTCGAATTGTTATGTAGTCATTTTTTAAACTCCTATACAGTGAATTAATAACGTTTTAAAAGAGGAACCAAGAACAACGACCCAATGACAGCGACTGCAGCCAAGAAGGTAATTCCCAAATTAAAACTATGTGTTTGCATCACGATGTAACCGATCAGTACAGGTGCAATTGCACTTGCAAAATTGCCTAAACCGTTAAATATTCCACCCGCTGTCGCACCTACATTTGAGGTGGTTACTCGGGCAAGCAGAGCGAATACCGCAGCTACTCCAAAGCCCCACGCCATAGCACTTAAAGACATGGCAGCAATAATCAATAATGGCTCAGTCATAATGACCATCACATACATGAAGATGCCCGCGAGTAATAAACCGCTGAATACTTGAATTGCGCGGCGGCCTAATTTGTCAGATAAAAACGCACCAACCACTTCGCCAATTAACATGGCAATGAATGGAAAGCTTGAATACACCCCAAACTCCTTGAGGTTGAATCCTTTGTCTTGCATGAGATAAGAAGGAACCCAACTGTTTAGGCCCCACAAATAAGTCATTAAGGCAATATTGAATAAGCACACCAACCAGAACGCGCTATTGCTCACAAGTACTTTGGTATTGGCGATATGGCCTTTGAAGTTAGTACGTTTACTTTCACCTTCAAGCTCAACAGTTTTCTTGAGTTGCAAGTTACGCAGACCAAAAACAATGCTTAAAATTGCAATGAGTGTTAGTGCAGCCATCACAAAAAAAGTGGTGTGCCAGTCGTGGTGTGCCAGAACGGCTGCCGTAATTGGGAACCCAAGGAATGCACCAATCGGTGTACCCAGTAAGAACATGGTTGAGGCACGTGCCTGCTGACGGTCTGTATAAGTCTGCTTAACAATGGTGTACGCCAAAGCAAATAGCGGACCTTCTGCCAAACCGAGTAGAACCCGTAAAATCAACATGCCTGAGTAGCTGGTGGTAAAGCCCATGCAAAGCATGAGTAAACCCCAAGAAGTCACACTCCAGAACAACATTTTCTTTGGGTTAAAAATGTCGCCTAAAAAGCTTAGGAAGACTGATGAAAAACCATAAGCAAGTAAAAAACTTGTCATGAGCCATCCGAGCTTGGCTTTATCTTCAGCAATTCCCATCGAGCTTTGAAAATGTGGGTCTGAAAATAAAACCGCAATACTGATCTTGTCGAAAAATGCCAGTACTACACACACCATAAGGACAAAAGCAGGTACCCAATGCTTTAATCCACGTTTTTCTTCATTACTCATGTGTCATTCCTTCGATTTGGTAATGAGAACCAGATTTAATGTTTACGGTTTTAACTTCATGACATTAAATTCAGCATCTGCTAATAATTTTGGATCTAAAACGGTATTGGCTTGCATCCAACGCTTTGCCAGTTTGATTAACTTCGAGTCATTAATGGCAATCATATTCAGCAAGCGATTTTCATGGTCCAGATATAAATAGCTCACCTGATCTTCACCACCTTGGCGAATCACCACTTCTTTGGTTTTTTCAGGTTGATATGTTCCTAAAATCTGGATATTAAAGTGATATTGATCAGACCAAAGCCAAGGAATATCGGTATATTCAGTTTCAATTCCGAGCATTGATTTCGCAGCTGCAATCGCCTGATTTTGTGCATTTGCCCAAGACTGAATGCAATAGCCCAAACCCGGATGAATCGCGACATCACCTGCGGCATAAATGTCTTGATCTGAGGTTTGTCCAAAACAATTCACTACAATGCCATCTTTCACATCGAGCCCAGCGTGCACGCCTAACTCTTTCGCAATTTCGGCACCTGCACCCACTACAACACAATCAAATAACTGGCTATGTTGAGGATGGTTCACCACTTCAACTTTTTGATCTGGTGCTTCCACTAAGTGAAGGCTCTTGCTGTCTAAATGAATTTTTGTACCTTGAGCCTCATGCATATTTTTTAAAAATGCAGAAACTTCCGGACTCACACTTCTTGCACATAAGCGGTCGCCATATTCAAAAATATGAACATCTTTCCCTTGCTTACGTGCAGTTGCAGCGATTTCCAAACCAATCCAGCCACCGCCAATCACAGCAACATTTTTTGCATTCTTTAAAATTTCAGCCAGACGTTCACAGTCACGCACATTTCGTAAAGTCACAACATTAGGAATGAACTGCCATGTATTGACGGGTACACGTGCACGACTTCCAGTTGCAATCAGCAATTTGTCATACGGCAAAATCTGACCACTTTCTAAATGAACCTGCTTTTGCTCGCGATCGACTTTTGTTGCAATTTCCGGTTTGTGCCATTGAATGTTGAACTCTTGAACCTGTTCTGGAGAGAACAGATTCAAACTTTCATAACTTGCTTCTTTTGAAAGTACTTGCTTAGACAGTGGCGGACGCTCATAAAACACCTGATCTTCATTTGAGACCACATGAATTTCACCCACATATCCATTTTGACGTAAGGTACTAACTGCCCAACCTGCAGCCTGCCCCGCCCCTACAATTACAATCTTTTCCATAGCCTTTCTTCCTTGTAAAGCAATGCCTGTTACACAGGCTTTACCTGACGGCGGGTTTTGTCATCAAGACCACCTTCAATCGCCCACTCGGTGAAAAGCTCTAGACGATGTTCTTCTACACGTGGCTGCCATTCTTCGGTCAAATAATCATCGTTGGTGTAATATTCAAATGCACCACCCAATGGTGAGTTGACGTACCAGAAATAAGCAGAAGAAATTGGATGACGTCCCGGTCCAATAAAGGTTGACCACTCTGAACGGTTCATATGTAATCCGCCTCCAATCACCTCATGAATATCACGAACAACAAACGCAACGTGATTTAGACCAGCAGGTTTATTTGGAACGCTAAGTAAGAATAAATCGTGGTGATAACCTTCACCGCGGCAACGTAAGAATGCACCGCGATTTTTGTAAGCATCAGATAAATGAAAGCCTACTTTTTCAATATAGAATTTTTCAGTGGTTGCCAAATCCGGTGTAAAAAACACCACATGTCCAATCGCAACAGGTTGACCTTTTTCATAGACAGGACTTGCTGCATTAACACGTTGAATATTGCCGTATTGGTTAATGCCTTCCGTTTTAAGTTCTGGTACTTCTTTTACAAAACTTTGTTCAAAACGAATAGTCATGCCATTTGGGTCAAGACACTGAACTGTATTTTCAGTACGTTTAAAACCGTCTACATCGGCCAAACGAGCTGTCAAGTCTTCAAGGTCTTGAAGACTATCAACACCCCAAATGACTTCACGTAAAGTTGAACCTTGCTCAATAGCAGGCGGCAAACGTTCATCATCACAATTAAATAGATAAATCTTGCCGCCGTTTTGAGTCTGGTATAAATCTGTACCTTCAATATCTGAAGTACTTTGGCTTAAACCAAAATCTGCCAAAAACTTGTTTGAAGCGGCTCTATCTTCAACTCCAAACTTTAAAATCTCGATCCCTGTAATCATTTGACTACTCCTTAGTTAAAGACAAAACCGCCATTGACCGGAATATTTTGACCTGTCACAAAAGAGGACAAATCCGACAGTAGATACAATGCTGTTCCATTTAAATCTTGTGGAAGTTGCTGGCGTTGAATCGCTCTTCCGTTGACATATAAATCATGACGTTCCTGTGGCACATACTCGGTTGCTTCAACCAGAGTCAGCCCCGGAGACAAAGTGTTGACACAGATATTGAACTGCCCCAACTCTCTTGCCATTGAACGTGTCATGGCAACAATTGCACCTTTACTTGCAACATAAGCCATCAGGTTTGGCGCACCCCAAAGTGCTGTATCTGACGCAACATTAATAATCTTGCCGGCAGCCGATCGTTTTAAATGTGGAATACACGCTTTTGTAATTAACCATGTACCTTTCACATTAATATTCATGACCCGATCCCAAAGTTCAGGATCGTAATCAATCATATTTTTTCCACCGACATTGGTCGCAAGCGCTGCGCAGTTCACAAGACCATCCAAACCATTTAACAGTTCAACGCTTTTTGCGACAGCATTTTCAATAGAGTCCGCATTGCCAAGGTCAACAGTGACTGCATGGACCTTGAGTCCTTGTTTTTGCAAGGCTTGCGCTTCTTGTTGCACGAGGTCAGACAAGATATCTGCCATTACAACTTCGGCGCCTGCCTCAGCAATGGCTTGAGCGAAATCTCGCCCTAAACCGCGTGCAGCACCAGTCACTAAAACTTTTTTGCCTTGCAACAACGCTACATTAGCCATGAGCTTCTTCCTGCATCTCAATACGGTTTGATGCATTTAGCGCAGCAATTTTCTTTAATTGCTTCTCAGCTTCTTTTTTCATTAAACGGCGTAAACGTGCAAGTCCAACATCGTGTTGATATAAGAATTCTCGTGCACGTGCATTTGGCGCAAGGTTTTCTAAAATAATTCGGTCTTGTTCCAATACATCCCAATGCAATTGTTCTAAGTGATTGCGATATAAGAAGCGCCATACATTACGCTGCCAACCACTCACCTTACGGCAGCGCCAGAAAAATACACGGGTATTGTTGGCATCAATTGGTGTTGCATAACCCACAATCCAGAATTCACCACCCGGACCAAATTGTTTACGGTAAGGAATTGAAAGACGTAACCAACTTGCACCTGTCGAACCGTACTCAACCCAGTCAAAGTTCACACCTGTTTGGCCTTCTTTTTCAAAAACAAAACCATTTTCAGTTGTGCGGTGTTTCATCTCTGCGGTACGTTCACCTTCTGCCATTGAGTGTGACGTACAGTGCAAATATGTACCGTGCATTGGGTCCATGACGTTATCAATGGCGTATTGATGGTTTACTTTCCAGTCTGCTTGGCAAAGGAATGAACTCCATTCTTCGCTTGCCAGTTGTTCTGGGAACTCAAGCGGTGCAGGTTGTTCATTTGCATCGATACCAAACCAGATAAAGATTGCGCCATGTTGCTCAATTACAGGATAGTTCTTTAAACACTTGGTTCCAGTCATTGGGCATTCATGAACGGCTGGCACATCAGCAACCACACCATCAGCACGAACTTCAACACCGTGATACCAGCAAGCAACTCGATCACCCAAGTTCCAGCCAAGTGAAAGACGAGCACCGCGGTGTGGACAGCGATCTTCAAGCGCATGAACCTGACCTTCGGCATCACGCCAAACCACAATGTTTTCACCTAAACGGGTAATCCCAACCGGATTAGCAGCGACTTCCCAACTTGCTAAAACCGGATGCCATTGGTCACGTAAACCCAGTTCTAAATATTCTTCAGCGCTTTGTGAAGTTGATACGATTACGTTCATTTTATTCTTCCCTGAATCAATAACCTAAACGTTGCATTTCTTCTGTAAAGCTCTCAGAAGTCCATTCATCACCAGATTCACAGCGGAAACCTTGCTGATTAAGTGCAGAAACAACCTCATCTAATTCTGTTGCGCCCGCAGAAAATGCCTGAATCAAGTTCTTTACAAAGTCTTGTTCGTAGAGAGTCGGTTCTTTATAACGTGTTTGCCAAACCAACAATTCAGATTGACCTGGAACTTGAATATTGTTGATACCTGCTTCGGTTGCTGGCGTTGCATGAATCCAGCTTGCCAACTTTTCATTAAATGTCTTCATTGTTCTGCTTCCTTGTACATGTGAGGACTAGAGTTGAATTTGAATATCCTGTCCTTCAACACGAACTGGGTACGTACATAGGTTTCTACACCCGGGTCCACTTTTTAGCTCACCTGTCTGAATGTCAAAAATTGCTTCGTGCAATGGACATTCCACAGTTTGATCTTCGATAAATCCTTCCGTTAATAAGGCATACGCATGAGGGCAAACATTTTCGATAGCGAAGTAATTTTCATCGACAAAAAAAACACCAATTTTTTTCCCTTCAACTTCGACGGCTTTCGGCTCATCTTCGCTAACGTCACCCTGCTGACAAACTGAGATCCAACTCATACCTTGCGTCCTCATTTTGTTTTATATACAAAACATAATTTGATTTTCAAAACACAAGCTAAGCATAATCCTCTTGATTAATTTTTGTCAAAGTAAAAATAAATTTTAAAATCAATTAATTAATAAATTTTAAATAATTTGTTACGTTTCAAGTTGAAAACAATGTTTTAAATATAAAAATTGTTTTATGTAATCTTTATAATTACAATAGTTCTAAAATAAAGCATAATGCCCCAATTCGAACCCTGTTTTATTTATAGGAAAACGACACGAATGAGCCTAGAGATTGAAGAAGATTCGCAAGAATCAGAAACAACAAAAAATGATGATCGGTATTTAGTACCAGGGCTTGTGCGTGGTTTAGCCATCTTGCAAGCATTTAATCAACAAGCACAAGAAATGACGATTACAGAAATTGCCGAAATTTTGGAAGTGAACCGTTCTAGTGCATTTCGGCTTATCTATACACTTGAAGCTTGCGGTTACTTAAGAAAGGCTTCACAAAAAACATATGCGCTTGATTCAAAAGTTATGGAGCTTGGTTTTAACAGTTTATCAAAGCTTTCATTACTTGATTTATCAACGCCTTTAATGAAAGAACTACGTGACCAGACCAAACTTGCAGTACATCTGACCGTTTTAGAAGGTACACACATTGTTTTTGTAAATAACGTTCAATCTATGGGTACGTTTACCAGCAATATTAGTTTAGGTACTCGCTGGCCTGCCCATGCTACAGTTATTGGTCAAATGTTATTATCAGATTTACCAGAGGCAGAAGTACGACAACGCTATCGCAATTTTAATGACTGGGATAGTTACTCAGAACTTACCCCAACCAGTTTAAAAGCGTTATTGCAAAAATTAAATTATGTAAAAACTCAAAAGTCGATGGTGAGCTGGGGGCATTACAACCATGACATGGCTGCTTGTGCTGCTCCTATTTTCAAACAATCAAATGGAAAAATGGTGGCTGTCCTTTCAGTCAGTTGTCCAATTACCACCTATGATGAGAAGACCTTTAAAGAAGATATCGCTGCTCTAGTCATCGCAACGGCAGATAAAATTTCAAAATTTATCTATTAAAAAAGCGACGTTAAGTCGCTTTTTTAATACTCTTATTTCTTCAATTAAAAATTACACTTAAAAGTTTCACCATTCATATTCTGAAAACTCAGTGTTGAGTGATTTTCTTTAATATCAAACTTTAAGTACTGCTGTTTAAACTGTACTACTGCATAAAACTCTTCAGCCCCATCATCTAAACCTGTCGCAGAGACTTGGGTCCCTTGCGGAAAGTCCTTGAGCCAAGCAGCGTTATAAAAATCCGATACTGAATTAAAATCTATATATTTTGCAGGCTCAGCTATAATTTTTGCAGCAATTTGATCAAACTGTTGTTGTTTATAAGCATCTAAACTCAACAACATGCTTATTCTCCCAATTAAAGCTGCCCAGCACCTAAGTTCTGCTTTCTTTTAACCTTTTCCCATTGATACCAACCATAAGCTGCCATTAATACAAAGGCTGCATATAAGGCTGAAGTTAAAAACAGCTCTTTATAGATAAACATGCCGACATAAACAATATCGACAAATACCCAAAGGATCCATGTCGCAATATGCTTTCGGCTGGTCCAGTAAGTTGCAAGCAAGCTAAATGCTGCAAGCTGTGAGTCGAGCATCGGCACCGCTGCATCGGTAAAGTTTTTAAGAACCAAACCAAAGACTAAGCCACCTACCGCGGCAATAATCATTTGAATGATAGCTGTTTGAACTGCAATAGGCTCGATTCGAATGTCATGATCTTGCTGTTTTCCTTTGAGCCAATAGTAAAAGCCATAAAAATTTACGACCATAAAAAAGAATTGCAAAATCGTTTCGCCATAAAGCTTAAATTCGTAAAACAAATAGGCATATAGGACAAAAGCAAAGAAATTAAACAGCCAGCACCACATATTACGGATTACCGTTAATCCAACTCCAATGAGGCTAATTAAGACCGCGAAAATTTCTAGAGGTGACATAAGAGAAGCTGCTTATTGAGATCAATTTGACAGCGTATTATGAGAAAAATATAAAGCGAAGCAAACTGCTAATTTAAATAAATCATGGAAAATAACATGTCTAAGGATTTATCCTTTTCGCATGAAATTGATTTATTTCAATGCACAGACAAAAGAAATACTGATCGAGTTACTAACAATTTCTATTTGCTAGTTTTTCAATGATTGTTTAAAAGATAATGAAAGACAAATAAAAGAGCATGAAAATATGTCAAATCAAGAAGGAAAAGTCAGCCGTGAAACTCGCGGACATATTTTTTTAATTGGCTTAGATCGGGCAGCAAAACGTAATGCTTTTGATAGTCACATGATCAAAGACTTATCACTAGCGCTCACTGAATATGAAAATAATGACGCCCTGCGCTGTGCGATTGTTTTTGCTCACGGTGACCATTTTACAGCTGGCTTAGATTTGGTTGAGTTACAACCCAAGCTCGCTACAGGTGTTTTTGACTTTAGTGAAAACGAAATTAACCCTTGGGGCACTGAAGGCCGAAAACTGAGTAAACCGTTGATAGTAGCAGTACAAGGTTATTGTTATACCGCTGGTATAGAACTCTTTCTTAATGCTGATATTGCGATTGCGAGTGAAAATACCCAATTTGCTCAAATGGAAGTTCAACGTGGCATCTTACCTTTTGGCGGAGCAACTGCACGTTTTACTCAAGCCGCAGGTTGGACCAAAGCCATGCGCTATTTACTCACTGGTGACTCTTTCGATGCCAAAGCTGCTTTTGACATGAACCTTATTACAGAAATATGTCCAGAAGGTACAGAGCTTAAACGTGCCATAGAACTTGCTGAACATATCGCGCAAGCTGCACCACTTGCTGTAAAAGCAACCCTTGCCTCTGCTCGTGAGGCAGTCAATGAAGGTTACAAAGTGGCTTTTAACCAACTGCAAAACCATCTTCAACCTTTACTCACAACAGAAGATGTTCAAGAAGGTGTTTTCGCCATGCTGCAAAAAAGACCTCCTGTTTTTAAAGGTAAATAAGTCCTACTCAAGCACTGCGCTCTACAGTTTAAAACTTATGGATATACCGAAATTAGCGAAAAAAAAGCCCACATGATGTGGGCTTTCTTTTATAAATGTACTTTATTCAACTCTAATGATTTTACCAAATTCATTATGGTGAACGACCGTAATTTTTTGGCTACGGCCCTGCTCAATTTCTTGCACAGGCAAATCAAAATAGCGCGCATAGTCATCTGTCTGTTTCATGTTAAGTTCACTACCTTCTACACGGCGTTCAGGCAATACATGACTCCAGAGTAGCAACCCGACTGCACAAGCAATCAGCGCTGTAATGCCATGTTCAATTCCTACACCGAATGCACTGAACAAACGATGTACTAAATGAGTTTTTTGCAGCTCAGCCAATAGCCAGATAAATACGAATGGACGCCACAACAACAACCAAGCCGCCCACATCATGGCTGTGCTTGTTGTAGAAGCATAGCGTTTATGCCATGGCAATTGACGGCGTAAATCAATAATCAACGAATTTGTCTTCATTTCTCTTTACCTAACGAAGTGCTGTGGTTTTTCCCCAGACATCAATACAGCACGATCTTTAAAATCTCATGACTCTTGCATTTCATCCACGAATGCCCCGATCCGGGCTCACCCAACGCGCACGTTTCTCATCTCCACGTCGTAAGACTTTTGGAAATGCCACAATAGTTGCCGAGATGGTGATTAGCCAAAAGACCAATGGATACCAGATCATCCAGAAATAGTTTTTTCCTAGATGCGGTTCATAACGACTATCCATCCATTTGCTTAAAGCAAACTGAATGAGACAGGTTGCCCCCAATAAAATACCGCTACCATACGGTAAAAATGGAGAGCTCACAACGGCTAATGCAGGGACCGGTAAAATAAAATGTACCAACCACAACAAAGCCATCGCCAGCATTAAATATGACCAGACTAAAGTTAAGCAAAGCTCAAACATTAAAGGCCATAAAAAATTCAATTTTGGTTTGGTGAACACATCAATATTTTTAATTAATACCTGTGCTCCACCCATTGCCCAACGTAAACGTTGTTTCCACAATCCGTTTAAAGTTTCAGGCATTAAAATCCAAACCAAGGCATTCGGTTCAAAACGAATGTCCCAGCCGGCACGTTGCAATTTCCAAGTAATATCGATGTCTTCAGTCAACATATTAGGTGACCAATAGTCCACTTGGTGAACAGCGCTCTTACGAAAAGCCGTAATAACACCAGATACGGTAAATAAACGGCCAAAGGTACGCTGAGCACGTTTAATCATGCCGACAATCGAAGAAAACTCACCAACCTGAATACGACCTAATAAAGTTGAACGGGTACGGATACGCGGGTTACCCGTCACGGCTGCAACAGTCGGATTTTGAAGAAAATGACGAACCATCCACTTTGCTGCATGTGGGTCAAGTAAAGCATCACCATCAATACCAATTAAAAACTCGGCATCGGTCATTAAGCTTCCGGCTTGCAACCCCATGGCTTTACCTTGGTTTTGTGCAAGATGAACAACACGGAGTTTTTCATGTTGTTCAGCTAACCGATCCAGCACTTCACCTGTATTATCCGAACTGCCATCATTAATCGCAATCACTTCAAAATGAGGATAATCCAATTTTAAAGCATGAGTAATCGTTTCCTCTGCATTATCCCCTTCATTAAAACAAGGAATAAGCACAGCAACTTTAGGATAGCTTTCTAATGGAGCTGGCTGATCATAAGGCGGAGCTTTACGTTCCTTCCAATAGAAAATGATCGCGCCAATCATCCATAAATACGACATGAATAATGGATAATAGAAAACGAATTTTAAGGCATGCGACCATATAGCAGCAAAGATTGTCATGTTTCAGCCTCGCCTATGGCACAAGACGAGATGATTTTTCAGCAAATGCTTTATGCATCACGTTCACGTCCGGATGATCTTTGATTGGGTCATCTGGATAGTATGCAACGTGCATTGCACCTTGCTGATAAAGTGAGTGAATTGTTGCTGCCATTTCTGTTGACGGTACCTTTTCATTGTTGCGCCAGTTTGTTGCTTGTAGCTCAAAAACTGTTTTCTTAATGCCATTTGGATATTTTTTCACGCGATCAATCATGTCTTTATAAAATTGATCGGCGTTATCGACCTGCTCCATATAAGGCATTGCCATAATAGCCGTAAAATCATAACGTCTTAATGACTCTTCAAGCGATTGTGAATACCAGTTTTCCGCATATGGTTTTAAGGCAACTTGCGCGTATAAGTTACGAGCTGTAAGCAAGAACGGTTCATATTGTCGCACGTCTTCAACAAGTTGCATTGCAAAATCATCTAGATATTTTGTCTTATATGCAGTCCATTTTTGCAAATCTTGATCGTTTTCACGGATTTTTGCTAAATTTGTTGGTAAGCCTTGTTTCGCATAAGCTTTTAATGCATCTGGGCTTGCATCTTCATAATCAGATAATGTGACATCGTCATGGAATAAAATTCCATTGAAAGACGCTGACTTGGCCAAATCTTGATAAATCTCACGAATAGTTTGGCGTGCCTCTGGTGAGAACGGACTTAAACGGATATACCCCATATTTAAGTGTTCACCAGCTTTTGCCTGCTCTGTCACGACTAAATCTTTTGATACAGGATCAGTTTTTGGTAATTCCCAGGCCAATAAAGGCATCCAAGCATAAATACGGCTTACAGGCGTACGGGTTTGAATTTGCCATGCTACACGGTTAAACAAGTCCGCACGCATTGGGATATGACGGTTTGGGAAATATACCATATCGGCAGAACCATTAGCATCCGGATCTGAAAATGCCTGCAAATAAACTGTATTTACACCCATCGCATTAATTCGGTCTAACAAGTGCCCCAAATTTCGTTCTTGTTGTTGCGGATCCGGATCATAAATATAGTCGAGATCAATATGCATGATTTTTTGCGGACGGTTATTATCCGTTAAGTTTAATTCACGGTTCTTGATCTCTTGAGCCAAATCATTAGTACTCATTCCGCCCTCTACCAAAATACGGCTCATATTTTGTAGAGATTGTTTCGCATGATCCGCGCCATCATCAAGCGTGATGGTAATTGGCATACCAAGCTTTTTAGCAATTTGGACCGTTTGCATATTATAGCGACCATATGGCCACACCATAATACGTGGTGAACGTATACCATGCTCTTTAAGTAGCTGATTATTCTTTTTTAAATCATTATAAATACGAGCCTGATATTGGCTGTCATTTTCATAAGTTTTAGTTTTTACATCATAAAAACGTGTCGTTGCCGCTGGTTCAGAGTTCCCTTGCGGGTTGCCTGTAATACCGCGGTGTAAATGATAGCTATGGCTTGCAATTTCAACAAACCCGCTATCTTGCATTTCTTTGAGCTCACCCCAGCTTAAGATTTTATCACGTGGAATTTCTTCACCCGAAAAGTCGACTTTCTGCCCTGCTTTTGGCTCTAACCATGAACCCACTACCGCAAGTACCACTGGGATTTTTTTAGCCTTAATAACAGGATATGCATTTTGGTAGAAAGACTGATAACCATCATCTACAGTTAATAAAACTGGCTTGGTTGGAAGTGCCGCCTTGCCCTGATGAGCACGGATCAACTGGTCTACGGTAATAAAATGGAAGCCATTTTTTTGCAGCCAATCGACATGCTCAGTAAATTGTTGAGTGGTGACCGCATATTGAGGAATTAAGGCATTTTTAGTATCGGTAATTTCATGATACCCAATGACCGTAAGTGTTGAAGCATCTATTTTAGGAGGGTTAGCTAATGCCATACCTGACAAGCCTGCTAGAGCCAAGCCAAGCGTGAGGTTCAACAAAGGAGATGCAAAGCGGGTAATCATGAAATAGCGTCTCAATAGCAATATAGATTATTTATGTGAAATTTAAACTTAAGAACTAAAATTCACATTTATTTAGTCCTTAAGTTCAAACTGCTCCAACAGAACAGTTTTTCAGTTCACCTTTATAATTAAATAAACTGAAAATAATCTTAAATATTTAAAAAGCTAAAATATAAATATCGAATATATTTATATTTAAAGCTTATAGATAAAGTCGAGCTCTAAACGGTTTGATTTCAATCATCGCGAGTTTTTACATCAAATAATTCAATTTCAAAAATCAAATTTGAGTTTGCCGGAATAATTTTACCCATTTTGCGTTCGCCATAAGCCAAATGAGCAGGAACCATAAGTTTACGTTTTCCGCCAACTTTCATTCCCATAATGCCTTGGTCCCAACCTTTAATCACACGGCCTGTACCAATGACACACTCGAAATAATTTCCGCGGTCAAGGGAAGAGTCGAATTTAGTGCCGTCTTCTAACCAACCTGTATAGTGCGTCGTAATTAAGGCACCTTTAACCGCTTCTTTACCTTCGCCTACTTTTAAATCGATAATTTCTAATTCAGTGATCATAATATTCCCGTTCGTTTAATTTCACAGCTCAGACTTGATCTTTAGTCTAGCAAGTGAATTTGTAAAATTTGTTGCGCTTTTCAGTTTTACTGTAATTGGGTCCACACGACATTCGCTTGGCCCTTATCACTTAACAAAGTCCATTCGTTGTCCATAACATTTAACTGAAGCTGCATGGTACGTTCACAAAGCTGCTCTAACTCTGCTGTACTTTCAGGTGCTAGCTGCCAAACTTGAACATTACTCAATGTTTTAATTTTACTGTTTCTCTTCCACCAATCTTCAACTTGTGAACCATAAGCGACAATTGCCACAGTTTTACAACGGGCACTGGCTTTTTTCACTTTATCTTCAGACGGTAAACCAACTTCAATCCAGGTTTCTAACTGTCCTGTTAAGTCTTTTTGCCAAAGTGCAGGCTCATCGGTTTCAAAAAGGTCTTTGGTAAACTCAAGGCTATCACTTGCGAAACGTGCAAAAGCCATGACACGAACCATTAATCGTTCTAAAGTTTCAGAAGGATGTAAGGCAAGCGTCAGTTGATAATCGCCATAAATATGGTCATCCATATTGGCAATATTCAGATCTGCTTTATAAATTGTTGCTTTAAGCGCCATAGTTAATATGTCCAAAAATTTGGCGCTAAGAATACTCGATTTTAATTAAAAAATTATAGAAAAAACTTAGTAATGTGGGACTGTTCTAAATTTTGTGTAAGTACTTAATTTTCATTTATCCTTCAGAGGATAATTACAAAAGGTACTTCACAT